>WNGH01014007.1_pt1 | contig 19824 bp, 22 predicted proteins | sample 5400631 | NCBI WGS metagenome assembly WNGH01 (sample SAMN13153373, study PRJNA577476) | soil metagenome | isolation source: 115 cm soil or saprolite under Garry oak tree replicate 1 | place: USA:California | collected 2016-06-15
GGCCGAGTCCGGATCCCAGCCCCGAACCGTGAGCGACACGTCCACGCCATAGATGCCGGCCTGCAGGCCGAGGACGGCGCTCCGTTCGGCCGTGTACAGGTCCCTCAAGCGCGCATCCATCTCCGACTCCACGAGCCCGAACGCCCGCAGCCGGCGGCGGAGGAGCGCGCCGCGCGCCGCCGGGCCGAGGAACGCCTCGAGCAAGGCGCTCCCGCCCTCGGGAAAGATGTGCTGTACCTCCATGGCAACGCCGGGCAGGCACATCAGCGCGCGCTCTGCCTTCGACTCGTCCTTGAAGCTGAGGAAAAACCCCGGCGCGGTGCCGACGGGATTCGGGATGACCTTTGCGCCCCTAGGGATCAGGGCCTGCGTCGCCAGCTCGGCTGTCATCCGGCGACGTCGGGCGTCAAGTCTCTGGGTGATGCGCCGCAGGGTCTCGTCGTGCAGCACCAGCCGCCGGCCGGTCACCCGCGCGACGACCTTGCGGGTCAGATCATCTTCGGTCGGGCCCAGGCCTCCGGTGGTGATGACCACGTCTGCCCGCCCCAACGCATGCTGGAGGGCCGCCTCCATGTCCTTGGAATCGTCGCCGACGACGGTCTTGTAGCGGACCTCGATGCCGAGCTTCAGCAGTTCCTCGGCGAGGTAGAGCGAGTTGGTGTCGGCCACGCCGCCGAGGACCAATTCGGAGCCGATCGCGACGATCTCGGCGCGCACCATGGGAGGGCTCCCTTACCCCGGCCGTTCACTCCGGGAAATGCTCGCGTCCGTAAGCCTGGACCTTTTCATTCAAGCGCTCACCCAGGAGGTAGATGATGGTGCCCTCGAGGCTGCGGTACATGGGGGGCCCGATGGGGTTGTTGAGGCACGGAACGATGGCCTGGCCCGGCTCTTCCTGCAAGGCCAGCACCGTCCGGCCGTCCTTTTGGTAGAAACAGAGGGGGAACTGGACACAATCCGCCGGTTTGAAGCTCTGCCAGTCCATCCCGCGCTCCAGCGCGTAGGAGTGCACGGCGCAGTGGTTCACGGCCACGCTCTGGCCGTCGCCGGACGCGGGCTGGGTGGACGGATACAGGAAGACACACTCGTCGTCCACGACCCAGGTGCAGCGCATGTCCTCAGGCGACTTGAAGAACCGAATCATGGCCATGGTCTCCTGCGGGAGCATTTCGGTCCCCTGCCGCTCGGGGTCGCCAACAAAATTCCCCCCCTCGCGGCGAAGAAACTCACGTTTGGCCTCTGGCAGGTACCGCACGATGCCGTCCATGTGGGGGGTGAGCCGCTCGACGTCCCCGCCCGTCACGACGCACCCCCGGTGGCAGCACGCCGAGCGACACTGCTGGATCACCACGTCACAGATGAAGGGGGTGGTGAAGATTCGGCGATCCACCAGGACGCCGTCGATTTCGACGAAATTCTCGGGAAGGGCTCCCACGGTTGGAATTTGAGTATACACCCCACAGGTTCAACTTGATAGAAAATTTCACGCGCCACCCTCGACCACGGCGATTGACAAAACTCCGCGACGGGTGCTACAAGGAGGGCTTTGCTAGGGAGGCGATGGGCATGGCTGGTCCTGAGCAGCAGCCGCAACGGCGCCAATTCGTCAATTTCGTGTTCTACAAGGTCGACCCCGCCTGGCGGCGCCTGCCGGAATCCGAACGGACCCAGGGGAAGCAGGAGTTGATGCGGGCCGTCGAGGACTATGCCGGCAAGGTGATGGTCATCCCCTACTCGACGGTCGGCATCCGCGGGGAGGGATTGCGACTTCATGCTCTGGCGAATCAGCTACGAGCTCGAACTGTTCCAGGAAATGAGCACCAAGATCCTCGCCAGCGGGCTGGGCAAGTACCTCTCGACGCCCTACTCCTACCTCGCGATGACGAAACGCTCCATTTACGTGGACCACCACACCCACGACAACCAGGAGAGCAAGCGCCTGACCATCGTGCCCGGCAAGAGCAAATATATCTTCGTCTATCCGTTCCTGAAGACCCGCGGCTGGTTCCTCCTCACGAAAGCGGCCCGGCAGGGGATGATGGACGAACACATCGAAGTGGGGCACCGGTTCCCGTCGGTCAAGCTCAACACGACGTACTCCTTCGGCCTGGACGACCAGGAATGGGTCGTGGCCTTCGAAAGCGACAAGCCGGAAGACTTCCTCGATCTCGTGATGGCCCTGCGCGAAACCGAGGGGAGCCGCTACACCCTGCGCGATACCCCGATCTTCACCTGCGTCCACAAAAGCCTCAAAGAGGCCCTCGACACCCTCGGGGGGTAACGAGGTCTCACGCCCTCCTGACCTGACGGCCGCGCTCCTGTCCGCCTTCGTGCCGGGGGCGGGCCAACTGCTCAAGGGCCACTACGCCAAAGCAGCCGAAGTGCTCACGCTGGGCCTCATGCTTTGGACAGCCTGGTACTTCGGCTCTGCCTTCGAAGGCCCCTTCACTCCGTTTCTCTTGTACGTCTTCGTCCCGGTCGTCTCGGCGGTCTCTTGGGCGCGACAAGTCCAGGACGCCTATTCGTCCAGCAGCCCCGGCTCGCTGTTCCCCGTCCTCCCCTTGCCGTCGCGCGGCAGCGTGGACCTACAGGCGATCGGCTTTCTCTTCCTGCTCACCGCCCTGACCGACCTGTACATCATCCAGGCCAGGCCGGACTACGGGCTGAAAATCCTCGGCACGACCCTGCCCGGCATCTGGGGGACCCTCTCCAAGGCCCAGTCGCCCACCCTGCACATCCTCATCGGCGTGGGCTTCCTGCTGGTCAAGCGATGGGGACTCTTCGTCTATCTGCTGTATGCCGGCTTCGGCCTCATCAATGCCGGCGTAAACCTGGCCGTCTTACCTGGTCCCCACCGCATCCGGATCGCCTTCATGATCTCGCTCGCCGTCTTCACCGCCTACATCCTCTGGCGCCGCCAGCGCTTCGCGCCGTAAAAAGGCGGTTCCTCTCCCAATTCTTGCCTTCTGTAATTGCGAGCGAAAAGTGAATCTGGCTCTTACACGGAACAAGATAATCCATAGCTGGGCCAGTTGTTTCCTAGCCTTCAGTTCAATCAGGGAGGGCATATGAAGCAAGCCATATCTTTTCTCTTAATTGCCGTTCTTTCTGCTGGCTGCTCGACAATGACACCAGCACGCTACTCTGTATCGGTGGACAACAATCAAGCGCTTAAGCAATACCAGGGCAGCAAGGCGCGGGTGGCCTCGATGGCTTCGCCTGCTAGTTATGACGCCAACTGCCGTCTAATGGGTCTCATACAAGCTTCAGATGGAATGAGCATCCCTCAGTTCATTGAGAAGGCGTTTAATGACGAAATGAAGTTTGCAGGCATCTACGACACCCAAGAGGGAATAATTCTCACAGGCACTATGAACAAGATCGAGTTTTCATCAACGTCAGGCCTTACCAACGGTTGGTGGGATTTGGGTCTTACCCTTTCCTCTAGTAACGGAAAGTCCATGAGCGTTGAAAATCGCTACGAGTTCAAGAGCGGCTTCGACGCAATCACGGCGTGCAATCAAACAGCACAGGCTCTTGGTCCCGCAGTTCAGGACCTTATCAAGAAGATCGTAACGGATGCACAGTTCGCTGCACTGTTGAGGAAATAATTAGGGGATCAACGTTTCGACCGGTGATATACTGGCAGTGTTCCTGACCTACGCTGACCAGCATGCTCAATAGTTAGATAGTTGCTCAAAGGAGTCTGCCAATGAAAGTGACCAAGAGCCTCGGAATGCTGTTGTTAGCCATCTGGCTCATATTGACTGGGCTAATACCACTGCTCCAACTCAGCTTTTCGGGACTGAGCACTGTCATGACCATCCTCGCCACGGCGCTGCTCTTTCGAGTAGACGGGAGTAATTGGGGCCAGACACGCTTTTCTGAGGGTTTGGGGGCTGGGGAATGATCCGAACATTGTCACGCCGCTTGCGTGTCAGAGACGACGGTACCGGCAAAGCCAGGGAAGTTGACGGTACATTTGCAGAATTCGAAACCGAGGACGCGATAGTTCTCCTTGGCGATCCGGGAATGGGAAAGACAACCCTCCTTAGAGATGCTTCCGGCGCGAATTGCACTACCGTCAGAAAATTCTTAGTCGACCCTCATGCTGCAGCGGGGGAAGCACTTTTCCTCGATGCCCTCGATGAATATAGAACTATTGCAAGCGGGCAAGATGCCAGTGCTGAAGTTGCCAAAGCACTGTGCTCTCTGAAAAACCCTAAATTTCGGTTGTCGTGCAGAGCGGCGGACTGGTTCGGATCACCGGATCAAGAAATTCTCAGGGCCGCCAGTGCATCCGGACGCGTCGTGGTTCTCGAACTCTGTCCACTCTCACGTGATGAGATTTTGAATGCTGTACGGGGGATAGTTCCTAACCCGGATGTATTTCTGGAGGAAGCAGAATCAGCAGGGCTTGGAAAGTTGCTTGGTAACCCTCAAACTCTTGAGCTTGTGGCGCGGGCTTGGGGAACCGACAAGAAGCCTCGGAACAAGTTCGAGGCATTCGAGATAGGTGTCTCTGAACTGCTTAAGGAGACGAATCCTCAGCACGTTGCGCGCGGCGTGCCCAGTCCTGATCCTAACGATTTGCGGAAAGCTGCAAGCGCAGCCGCCTCCACTGTACTCCTTTCCAACTCGGTTGGCATTTCGCGCGCAGAGTCGGCAGACGGCAATGGCTATGTCAGGCTTCCAGTTGTGCCGTATCCGAACAGAAACGACCTTGATGCTGTCTTGAGGCGGCGGCTCTTTATTTCCTCGGAGGTGGATCGGTTCGAGCCGATCCACCGCACAATTGCGGAGTTCTTGGCGGCAGAGGATCTATCTAAGCGTATAGCGAACGGCCTTCCAATTGATCGAGTGATGGCGCTGATGTGCGGGGTTGATGGAAGACCCGTTTCCTCGCTCCGAGGACTTTTCGCCTGGTTGATGTGTAGGCTTGGACATCTCGCAGGTGGTTACGTCCAGCGTGATCCCTATGGAGTTGCTACGTATGGCGACGCAAGCGTGCTGCCATCAGACGCACAATACGCAATCTGGGTTGGCCTTCGGGAACTTCGCGATCCATGGTTTCTCGCTAACGAGGATGATCGCGGTTCGTTCCGTGACCTCGCCAATCCAAATACAGCCCACATCATACGCGAACTCCTCCAAGACCCGGCAACCGGAGTTCATCTGAAAAGAGCCGTACTCGAAGCGATCGCCAACAGCACAGAGAATATAGAACTAAACTCGATTATACGAGGCATGGTGCTGGAGAAACATAACAACACATGGCTCAGATCAACAGCATTAAGGGCCTTCGCCAAATCAGTCCAGAACGATTGGGCGCAGCTGGAGGCTCTCGATTGTGAACTTGCCCAAGCAGTCGATGACCTCGCTGCTCCCGTAGTGAGAGTGGATCTTCTCAGTCTGACGCGAACATACGGCAGCTTAGCCCAGCGGTTGCTTTCGATCATGGAACATGCTGCTTCTGCCATAACGGAACGCACTTTCGGCCACTTCTATCCACTGATTGCTCTGCCATCTGATGCCGATTTGGACGTGATCCTTGATGGCGCATCTCGGGTGTTGATACTCAAGACCGAGCATCGTTTCGAGTTTCGGTCGCTCTTCGATGAGTGGTTTAAGCGGCGCCTTGAAAGCTCCGCACCGATCACGCCTGTGCAGTTAGCCAGTTGGCTTCGAAATATACTGGTTAGTCCAGATCGCTATTTCGAGAAGGCTCTGGCGTCTCTGAAAGTACGATTTGAACATGAGCCAGCGCTCTTTGAAGGGGTATTCGAATTGCTCGCTCATGCCGTGCCAGACGAGGAACGGTCATTCCGGCTCTTTGTCGCTCACGACCTTTGGCAACTGCTACCAGCGGCGGTGTGGCCCGTTCCCAAGTGCAAATTCTTTTTGGCGTGTGCTGAGAAGGAAAACAATCCGAGACGCGCAGCAGAACTCTTCCATATGTATCTGTCATGGTTTCCAAGGGAGGAAGCATCGGTCGCACTTGCTGAAGCAGGTTTTGATTTGTTGGTCCGCCGACATGATATCGAGAAGGCGCTCGGAAATTGGAAAAGTTGCAAGATCGAGAAATGGCGAAAAGATGAGTCGAAGAGGCGCGAGAAGGAGGGCCGCGAACTTTCGGTAAACCGAGCCCAGAACGTTGCCTACTTCACACCGCGCCTCACAACCATTCGAGAAGGAGTCGAAGAACGCGCACTTGCGTGGGCGGCCACGATATATCACGGGTTTTCTGGCCACATTGAGGAGGGTCACGACGCTCGCGAGCGCCTTGTCAGCGTGACGAATGAGGAGATCACAGATGCTCTTATTGAGGGGTTCATCAGGTACGCCGAAAATCCGACCATTCCGAAAAAGGAAACGATAATTGAGAGCTGGCATGCGAACAGCATTCCTTACACTCACACTTTATTGAGTTTGTCGGTCTTCTTGCGACTCAATGCGGGCATGACCGTGCCCAAGGAAGCGCTGCCACATTGTATCGCGGCAGCAGTCACTGCTTTTAATACCGGAGACAAGGTGCCGGGCCACGATGAGACGCTGTCAGGATGGATGCTTCAAGAAGCACGTCAGCATCCAGCCGTTGTGAGATCTGTTCTAAACGAAATGTGGGCTTCTAGTACGACGGTCAAGAAAGGAAGCCTGCCGGGATTTTATGAACTCAGCCACGACCCCGACTCTCAGCAATTCCTTGCTTCGTTGTCAGCCGACGTTCTAAGGGCCGGGATCAATGAGGATAACGACACAGTTGGCAAACTTGTGTCCGTTCTCCTGTTCCATGATCAGCGGGCCGCCCTTGCAATCGGTGAGACCGAACTTGCTCGAAGCGAATTGTCAGCGGGAGTGCGGACCATCTGGAGCACTGCTCTTTTCGTGATTGATCCTAGCAAGTATTGCACCTGTCAGTCTTACATCGGCACAACGCACGGAAGTCATCATGTCGGTGGGACGGCGATTTGCCAGTGTTGGACTTCCGTCCGGAGGGTGGAGCGGTAGCCAAAATCCATGGGATGCGTCGGAATTTGTTGCCAACCAGATTGGGCTATTAGCTGCTGATAGCTCGCCGGACGCTGATGCCTTGCTTGAACGTTTGGAAAACGACAGCGGCTTGGCAAGCTACCGCGACTTGATCAGACATCAAAGGGCGCAGCACGAAAAGCAGCAGCGTGAATCTAGTTTTACATTCGCGTCACCTGAGAAAGTCGCAGAAGCTATTCAGAATCGTGCTCCTGCTACCTCAAACGACCTCTTGGCCTTCATAGTCGATCATCTTATTGCTCTCGCGCGCGAATTGGCGCGGACACAAAGAGAAAGATACCGCGCCTACTGGAACGAGAGCGGGCGCAATCTCACTAAGCCGAAACGCGAAGAAGTTTGCTCGGGATTTTTGGCAGAGGATCTACAGAACAGGGTGCAGGCTCAAGGCCTTATCGTGACGGTTGAACACCACATGATTGCAGACAAGGAATGCGATCTAATGGTTCTACAGGGAACCGAGCGGCTCTTACCTATAGAGGTTAAGCATCACTACAACGCTGAGCTTTGGACGGCATGGCGGACCCAACTTGAACGCCTATACACACGCGACGCAAAGGCTGGTGGACTTGGCATCTATCTCGTTCTCTGGTCGGGCGAGGCAAAAGGCAGGAAGATGCCGAAGCTTCAGCATGACCTCAAACATCCACGTCCAACTAGCGCGGCCGAGCTTAGGCGCGCGCTCGAATCAACCATCCCGGAAGGAGATCGGCACCGACTCCGCGTCGTTGTCGTGGACATTTCCAGGCCTTGATGCCCGACAAATTCACATGAGGAGCAATTAGCTCAGACTCGATGTTCTGAAGGTCCGGGGATGGGCGATTGGGGAGGCTGATATGGAATCGAAGGGACCAGATGAAAAATTCTGTCAGGAATGTGGGGCTGTCATCCGCAGCCGGGCGGAAATTTGTCCTAAGTGCGGAGTGCGGCAAGCACCACCTCCTTCAGATATCGGTGCTCTGGAAGGCAGGAGTAGGATTGGTGCTGCGCTATTTGCCCTAATCCTGGGTGGATTGGGAATACACAAATTTTATCTTGGTCAGACAGGGATGGGCGTGCTGTATCTCGTTTTCTGTTGGACCTTCATTCCAGCAATTGTAGGATTCATTGAAGGAATTATCTTCCTTACAATGTCTGATGAGGCGTTCAAAGTAAAATATAGTAGCAGTTAAGCTTAAAAGTAAATGGAATTACGAGGAGCAATTAGAGGCAGAGAGACTTGATGGACAAGCGTAGGACTATGGAATAGATTTGCTCCTCAACGGATTGCTGAGGCTACCTTGCTATGCGCCACGGCAGACCGCAGCAGACTTTTACTAGTTCTGCGGGCAATCGAGGGGCGAGACGGTGAGAGCGGAGTTCCTCGGAGACTCCTACGACATCGTCAAGCAGAGCCTGCTGCAGTGGCTCGGCTCGATCGGTACCTGGGCGGCCCACCCGATGTTCACTGAGTCTCTGTCGCCGGAACAGACGTCCGCCTTCTCCTGCCTACTCGGCACCCGGCTCCTTTCGAAAGAGACCTTCACTCTCGAGAGCGACCGCCGTGTCTACCTGGCTCCCGCGCGCGACTGCGGGTGCCACGTCTTTCTCGATCCGGATACGGGAATCCGATTGGAACCGACTCGTGGGAGGAGAGCTCCGCTCTACGTGTTCGGCACCGAGTTGGTCGAGATCGCAAGTGCCCGTCCTGATCGTCTTACCCTCGTCTTCGACCAGTGCCTGGCGAGGGGCCGAGAACGTGAGCAACTGCGAGACAAGCTGTCGTACTTTGCAGAGCAGGGTCTTTATGGTTTCGCGTATGCTTCACACGCCAGTTTCGTGCTCGTTGGCAAGGACGGTTCCCTCGTGAACAAAGCCTTGGAGACCCTCAAGAGGGAGTCTCGCTTGCCAGATAGTCGCTTTGTAGTGCAGGAGCCGCAGAACAATCAGTTTCGGCGGACGAGCCCAGCGCAAGCAAAGCTGAAGAGCTATGTCCCTTTTGTCGCCGCGGTCCTGGTCTCGTCTGCAGTGATCGGTCTTGGTGCTTACGCGTGGGCCAACCGGGAGGGTTTCCGGAACGTGCGAATCTGCGAGACGCTCAAGCCAGGCATCACCGCGTCGGGTTTAACTGCTGCTCTGGGGCAACCGGTGCATCGTTCTAACTCCAATGGTGAGACATGGTGGTACTTTCAAACGCCGAGCATCATGGCCGGCCCGATCCGCGCACACGTTAGCGAGTCAGGCAGGCACGTGGTATCCCTGCACTGCCATGAGGATGGGCCGCCCACATGGACGTTGTCGCAATGAAAGAGGATAAATGAGGTCAAACTCTATTTTCTCCGGGTTCGGGGGCTGAGGGATGCGTAGCTCTGAAAAGTCGCGTCTGACCCCAATGACCCTTTACCGTAGTAGCCAATTTCCCAAGACCGCAGACTGGCTATTAAATTTTTTATCTTCTTCTCCCGCCTCGAATTTGCGCTCAAGCGGACCCAGTATGGATTGGGCGATGAGGAACGAGAGGCAAAGGCCAATTGGGATTTGTTTGGTTCCCGGCACAATGATACCTTTCTTGCTCGGCGCGAAGGCTCCTTACTCGCGGCCTGGAAGTACTTCGACGAGCATCCACCGAGAAAGCAGATCCTCCCTTGTGGGCGTCTGGATTGGTCCGAGGAAGATAGACGGGACATAACGCAGCCTGAACTGAAGTGGTTGCTGACAATGATTCGGCGTGTTCGGAATAACCTCTTCCACGGTGGAAAATTCCCATTGAGAGCTATTGAAGAGCCGAGTAGGGATTGTACCTTGCTTGGCCATTCCCTTGTTGTTCTACAGGATTGCCTGGAATATGATCCGGCTGTGCGCGAGGAGTTTTTCCAAGAGCTGGGCTGAAAGTGGTGTCTAACCAGTCGCTCCAGCCGACCGGGCCCTGCGGGCCCGAGGGCTGATCTCTGGTCGTTTGACGTATTCTCAGTCAAAGAGGCTACCGTGGCGACGGTTGTCGAATTCTGGGGCGTAGGCATGGCAGTGGGCTCAGTTCTGCCAATGACTACAGGCGACATATCCAGCCACTTGCTCGCCGACTGGGTCCCGTCACTTCCGGCGGCTGTTGGTTCTTCATTCATTGGCTGGCCACCCTTCCTGCTCGAAGTGGCCAACTTCAATGGCAATGATGTTCTCGCGCTGCGCGCCGAGGCAGGTCGCACTGAGCGTCAATGGAAGAGCGTCCTCTCTTGGATGTTGGGCGTCGCCGACACACGGCACGTCCTGGCATCTGAAGGATACCGGTGGATTGCACCTCTGAGCGCTTTCTACCCAGGCGCCGTTCAGCCTGTCGATCTTTCAGCTTGGCATCCGTCGTTTCCTCGCAGCGCGGTAACAGTTGATCGTCGCCCTGGAAGCCGCTGTCGGCTGCGCCCCGACTATCTGGCCTTACGCTCGACCGCGCAAGCATTCGGACCGTATGAATGGGCAGTGGTCGAGGCGAAGGGAACCCAAGCCTGCCTGACAAATACCCGAGCCTGTCCGACTGCTTGGGCAAGCCAGGCGCGCAGTGTCGTCGTTACAGTGAATGGCGTGAGGATCGCTATCCCGAGGCATCTCGTTGTCGCCACTCGCGTCAACCCAAACGCCGCGTACCCCAGCACGCGTCGGATTCAGGTGCGTGCATGGAATCGCAGGGACGAACCGGAAGAATCCCGTGTTCCCTCGGAGGCGATGGTGGATATAGCAGCCGCGCATCTGTTCGGAATGTTCAGAGGCCTTCGGCTTCGAGATAATGCACTGGCAATGGCTGTGTCCGTGCAGGCACGGACGGAAGCTCGAATGGGGAATGTCTCCGAGTCGACGAGAGTGCATGCCAACAACATCTCCGAGCGTGCTGAGATTGAGCTGCGCGAACGCACCCAACGCACCACGCAACCGGATGGTCGAATGGCGACAGTCATTTCGGTTGACACGGAGTTGGGAGCCATCAGCGTCGAGGTTGCTGAACCGGTCATTTCGCTTGCCCGCAGTTTCCGACGCGCTGAAGCGCCGGACATTGCCGCCGCGGCCCTGCGGGAAGCCGATGCACAATTGGATGCTTGGGAAGCTTCGCGCAGAACCGCTACCAGGCAGCGGGGCAATGTCGTCCTTCCGTTCGGAGTTGAGGTGCGCCTGTCTAGCGACTTTGAACTGCGGTGATGAACGTCTAACAAGGTTCTGGAGTGGGCCGGCTGCGCTGGCCGCTCAGTGCCAAGCGTTAGCTGTAATTGCCCGCTTTCACTCAACAATCTCGCTGATCCGGCCGAGAGGCATGGCAATTTCTCGCACCAACCGACCGATTGATAGAAAATTAATTCTGGTCAAACTCGATTTTCTGAGGGTTCGGGGATTGGGGGATGCGTAACTCTGAAAAGTCGCGTCTGACCCTAATTACCCTACGGGTATCGCTCGCTCTCTTCGGGACGGTCCTCATTGGGGGCGCTCCAGCCGCGACGCTGGACTTCACCTTCCGGGACGCGAACGGTAGCATTTATCGCTCCACCCAGCTTGCTGCTGACATCGAGCGGAACATTCACGTCCGCCCACCGTCGCCGAGGGCGCTCGTGGTCCACGCAGTGTCTCGCGAAGACCCGCGGCTCAGGAAGCAAGAGAAACTGCTTGCCGGCCTTGATTGGGAGAATCTCCAACTGCTCCTCGTTATTTCGCTCGAGAAGGGAGCTGCCCTCAATGGCTACTCCACGGACGCCGCGAACTCCAAGCAGCTAGCCGCGGTACTCGGAAGCTTCGGCGTGGCTCTTCTAGATGCTTCGGGCGTAATTCTGCTCCGTTCAACTCAACCCGTCGGGCCAGAGCAGGTGCGAGCGGCACTCCGGCGCCCGTAAGCGGCGCCATCTAACGGAGTAATTACTTGGCTTCGGCCGTGATGAAGTCGTTGAGCAGCCGACACCCGGCGAAGAGCGTCGCCTCCTTGTTTCGAATCCAGCGGCTGATGACACCTAGGTAGGCGAGCGTGTCCGCGACCGCCTTCATGTCTCGTATGCCGGTGTCGGACTGGGCCAGGGTGGGATTCACCGGTTTGCCGCGCTCGATCAGGTAACATAGCAGCCGCCGCTCGGGGCCCTCGCCGCTCTCGGCCGCCAGGCGCTGAACAAAGGGTTCCCACTGACACCGCCCCGCCGCAACGGCGCGCTCCAGGGTTCGGTGCTTCTCGTCTCCTCCCCAGTCCATGTAATGGAGAAGCAACTTGGTCAGGTAGGGATGGTTCCCGGTCCACGCGGCCAAGGCAGCACTCGTGTCCCGGCCGATCAGCCGTCGCGTCTCCCCATCGAGAAGGACTGACAGCGGGAACACTCGGAAGGACACGCCGGCCAATGTTCCGGAGCGGCCGAGCATGGTTCGCAATCGGCGCCCGCCGGTCACGACGATGCTGGCCGGTTTGGCCGCCGACACCCGCGCGAGCAGCGACTCGATCGCCGAGTCGGCGACGTGTGGTCCGTCAGCCCTTGCAACGCGGTTCGAACCAGCGAGGTCTTGCCCAGTTTTGGCCCTCCGATCACCGCCAGGGACTCGCCTCTCGCGATGCGCCGACGCAGGTTCCTGACGAGCCCTTGGCGACCGATGAACGCGTCTCCGGTGGCAGGACAGGGAGTGAACGGCGGGATGACCATAACCCACTCTATCACAGCGAGATCAGACGAAGTTCAAGACTGTCACCCGTGTCGTCGTCATGCCACCGGAGGAAGTTCTCTGCCAACTCAGACGATGATGACACAGCCTGTCTTGGACAAAAGTGGGACATTCGACTTTGCCGTTGACCACTCCAGCCTCCTTTGATAGCCTGCGCACATGCCTCGCACCGCCACCCCAAAAGTCTAATCCGCAAGGATTGAAACGAGATCTGGCAATATCCATGTTCCGGATGTTGATCGAGAAATCCAAGGCGCTCCTACCCGAGTCAAGTGCATTCTTTGAGCTCCTGGGTTTTGCAATACTTGCCTCTGGTATTTTTTCCGGCTTAGCACTTATCACCTACGACCCTACAGACTCGATCAAGCTCTTTGCTACAGATGAACCCTATCAAAATATGATCGGACCCGCGGGCGCAGTGCTGGCTGATTTTTTGCTTCGCACATTCGGCCTTATTAGCTTCCTTATCGCATCGATACTTTTCTTCTGGGGCGGAATGATGGCGCTCGGCTTTCTCCGCTGGCCCAAGACCAAACGTTTTGTCGGCTTTGCCCTCATCGTAGTGGTTGCTTGCGGACTCGTTCATATTGATGAGCCAAATCCGACAGGCACGCATCTGTCCAACGGTTTTGGCGGCGCGATCGGCACAACGCTTGGTAACACACTCCTCAACAGTGTCGGCTACGGTGGCGCCGTCATCGGTTTAATTTTTGCAGCCGTGGCTGGCCTGGTGGTTACGGGTAACTTGACGGTTTCCAATACCGCAAGATTTTTTGAATACCTGCTCTTTCTGCTGCAACGCTTCATCAGTGAACCTATAGGCAAAAGACGGAGGAAGCCGCTCTCCTCGCTGACCACACTTCAGACTAATGGGGAAAATGGTACGCGTGCTGCACAACCGATAACTGGAGATCAGGATGAAGAAAGTGAGATAGGAATCGAGGTTGACCTCACCTCCGCAGTCCCCAAGAATGCGAAACCTGATGTCGACATTTTTCAAACGAGCAAGGCTAACTCCTCAGACAAAACTGACTTCCGCGCCCTGGTTAAGAAGCTCGAATCTCAACTCCATGAATTCAAGATCGAAGGCAAGATCACCAACATTACGGTGGGCCCCGTAGTCACAACGCTGGAATATGAACCAACCGCAGGAACGAAAGCTGCAAAAATTGTCAGCATTGCGAACGACATTGCCCGCATATTGCGGGCTCAAAGCGTGCGGGTTATTCCGGCGTTGCCCGGTAAGAACACCGTCGGCATTGAAATCCCTAGTGAGCAACGTAGAGTGATTCGTTTGGGCGATGTGCTCAAGAGCCCGAAGTACCGTTCATCAGAAATGATCCTACCGGTGGCTCTTGGAGTCGACACCCTGGGTGAACCCGTGGTTGAAGATCTGGTGCAAATGCCACACCTCTTGATTGCCGGCACCACTGGGTCCGGCAAAAGCGTTTTTATCAATAATCTTATCGCCGGGCTCGTCTGCAAGAATACCGCCAAGGAGATGCGCTTCGTTTTTATCGACCCCAAGATGGTCGAATTGGCGGCGTACAAGAAATTGCCCCACCTTGCCTGCCCGGTGATCAGCGATATTAAAACCGATGCTTCCACCCTGCTCAACCGCATGGTGGAGGAGATGGAAATGCGCTACGAATCCATGCTCGCCCTCGAGACGCGAAATATTCAAGAGTTTAATGAGACCATCCGCAAACACCGCCGCAGTGAATTTGTAAAATTCAACGGCAAATGGCAAGTTTTACCCTATGTTGTTTTTCTTATTGATGAATTTGCCGACATGGTGTTTATGCTTGGCAAGGAGGCCGAGGAATTAATCACTCGCCTGGCCCAGAAAGCTCGGGCCGCCGGGATTCACCTGGTCATCGCCACTCAACGCCCGTCCGTGGATGTGGTCACTGGCTTAATTAAGGCGAACTTCCCTACCCGCATCGCCTTCCGCGTCCAGAGTGGGAGCGACTCGCGAGTTATTCTCGATCAGAGCGGCGCCGAAACCTTGCTTGGCAAAGGGGATCTGCTCTACCAATCGGCCGGCACTCTTCAACGATTGCACGCAGCATTGATAGAAGACAGCGAAGTCAGAAAATTAGTCAAAGCCTGCGCCTAAGACCATATCCCCTCCACAATCTCGCTGATCCGGCCGGGAGGCGAGGCCGCGGCACGGCGCGACTTCCGTTTATTGACACTGCGAACAAGCGTGTGTTATCCAACAGGCATCGTGTTATAGTGATGGAGTGCTCACGATGGAAACAACGCCACTCTACGTTCTGAGGCGGCCAGACGGCACATTTAAATATTACGTGGATCCCGACTACGCTAAAGACCAAGGGGTGAACCCCGACAAACTGATCTGCGTGGACATTCCGAGCTCGATCTACGCGAACGGCACCGTGGACGACTTATCCACCTTCATCGCCAAGGAAATCGAAAAGCTGGGCCAACCATGACTACCACCGCCCCCCCACAGACGGCGCTCACGCGGGCCCAGGTCGAGACGGCCATCGCGGCGCTGCAGCCGGTCCAACGGGTCATGGTCCGCCTCCTCCTGCTGGCCTATTTGGACCCGACGCCCGAAGACATCGCCTTCATGGCCCGCGAGCGGTCCGAGCCGAACATGCGAGCCGGCCTGAAGCAAGGCGGCAGGTCGCAGATAGCCCACGACAAGATCAGCGGGCTCCCCAAGGACTGGATCGTCGCGGTCGAGAACAAAGTCCGGCAGTTCCAAACCCAGGTGCGCGGGCAGCTCATCCGCTTGAATCTCCTCGCCGACTTCCTCACGGACTTCCTGGCGGGCCTGCAACTGGAGACTACGGCGACGGAGCAGTTGCTCACCTCCGAATGCGAGGTCGGTCCGGAGTCGCTCGAAGACCTGCGCGCGCAAGCCAAGCTCTCGCCGCTCTCGTACGCCCTGAAAAAGCTGGCCGCGCGCGCCGACAAGGGAGAGATCGAAGAGGCGGACTACCTTCGAGAACGGCTGAGCCTGGAATACCAGGCCCGCCTCCGGCAGCGCGACCGCTTTAAGAAGCGCCTCAACCTGGTTTTGCTGGAACGCCCGGCCAGCATGCTGTCGTCCCTCTCCGACGAGTTTCTCGCCGAGATCTGGTGCATTGCCGTCGGTCCCATCACGAATCGACGCGTGAAGGCCGTCCAGGCGTACGTGAACGCGCTGGCCTCGACCCTGAAGTCCGGCCTCGACGCCGCCAGCTTCGCCGCAGCGGTCAACGCCGGTCTTGGCCCCCGGTTGGCGGGAGGCAGCAAGAACGAAGGCATAGGGAGCAAATCCGTGGACCTGTCCGGCGACCTGTGGACCCAGACCATCCTCGCCCTGGCGGCCGACTCGATCCCGCCTATCACTCCCAAACCCTGCGAGCACCCGGAAGGGGGGACCAAGAGCCTGACGGCCAAGCTTCGCAGCCTGGCGATCTATGAACTGGGCGAAGACGAAGAAGTCAAGATGTGGCCACGGACAGTCCTATGCCTCAACTGCCTGACCGTGGTGCGAGCCGCCCAGCAAGAATCGGGCATCGTCGGACGCTCCCTCGACGAGGTCGTGGCCCGGGTGAAGACTCGCTCGGCGTTTCCCCGCAAGGAGGCCGCCCCGGCCGCCCAGGAAGCTGCGCCTGCGCCGGAAGCGGAAGCGCTGGACCTGGAAGAGCGTTTGCGTCCCTTCATCGGAGACGACGCAGGCCAGGTGGGCGCCAAAAGCTGGTAAGCACAGCTTTTTGTGGGATAATGAACCGCAAGCTGGGTGTGGCGGTGTAGCTCAGTTGGTAGAGCAGCGGACTCATAAGCCGCGGGCCGGGGGTTCGATACCCTCCACCGCCACCAAAAAATCAATGAATTATGACTAGTCTGCTCCTTTGACCTGCCTCCAGTTTGAGCCCTCGACCAGTACCCTTTGCGAACCCTCCGGTTTGCACTACGCTATCAACGATGTAGGGTCTAGACCTTTTGAAGAGGAAAGAACAAGCCCTGCCTAAATCTTAAGTGGGGCACAACAACTCGTAAGTTAGGCATGTCGTCATTGAAACTTCACAGCAATTCCTTTTACCGTGGTGCAGGTGAAAGAAAAAACATTATAAATGGGCACAAAACCGTACAAGCTCGTTTCAACGCTGACATTCAATAGAGCATCTCCTCCCTTCTGTGCCAAGGCATCGCCAACTGCTTTAGCGAAATCCCCCTCTCCCCAAGGGATTATAGCCAGTAGGAAGTAGCGACAAGCCTGCCCTTCAACCGGACCGAGTTCCTGAAAGGCTCGTCCAGATTTCAGGAGTGCAGCATTTTCAGCAGTACTCTTTATTACCACTCCAAGAGTTCCACTAGAACTGCATCCAGCAAGAAAAATCGAAATGGTGATAGCTATACACCACAGCTGTCTCATAGCTCCCTCCTGTGTTTACGCATAACAAGGCCGCTTTCTATCCCATCAGATCGAACCTTGTGGGATCTTGGAGCGAAGATCTTCGACCACATCCTCTGCAAGATTTTCAAAGATTGTTCTCCACGCTCCAATCGTATAACCGCCACCCGCTGAGACCGTCCGCCTAGCGTCATTAGACCCAACCAACTGTCCCCCCTTCTTCATATCGCATTGTATAGAGAGCACGGTAGCTCCCCACCCCGGCAATAGCCATCTCTTGAAGGCATTTCCCTCATCGTATTCGACAATCTTACAAGCTAAAACAACCTTATGAGGTTGACCGTCTGTCCAAAGCATGTTGTTGCTCCGCAGTTTATTGGTAAGCGCATCTGTCAACAACTGCTCAATGTTGACTTCAAAAGCTTGGCTCGTGTCATTGGTAACTTTACCCACCTCAAATGTTGTGCCAGATACAGGAGAATAGTCAGGCAGCAAATTTATTTTGTGCGCGACAGCCCCGCATCCAGAAAGCACAACGAGTAATATCAGACTAGAAATAGGTTGAGTAAGTTTTCTAAGCCATGTTCTCTTGCCCATGTTGTTCTCTCCTTCCCTGGGAAGCGTCATGAAAGAACGAGCCGAAATAAATGAAAAAAATCCTCGGGTCCTCAGTTAGGCTAGTCGGGCTTGATTAGGACTGGCCGTAATGACATTGAATCTTGGCCTAGGCACAAGATGGTATCTTGCCAATCCCGATAACCAACTGAATGGATCAAAACAGTGAATTGATTATTTCGGAAAGTCCCGCTCGGCTCTTGTTCGGTTTCGAGATCAACAGGGCTAAAACTGAAAGGGATATAGAGTCCCAGGCTCACTAAGCTCAGTCCTAATGCGAGCGCTGGTTGCGTAGTCCAGTAACTGACTTTCCTGGTTCTTCTTTTGATTTCCTGTTCGTAATCAAGCGGCGTTGATAAAGGTGTGTCACCCACATATTGTCCATTAACGTAGGCCTTTCCCTGAGGATCAGATTCTATGGTTAATTTGGTTTGAGTAGTTCGATAAAATGAACCACTATCTCGCCAAGCCGTTGTGCATCCAGTTAGGGAAACAGTTGTAAATGCGCTTAGGACGAATAAACTAGTAAGCGTCTTGCCATGCCCTCGCATGGGTTCCCTAACTATCACCGCGCCTTTCTCTGTCAACTGTACTGCCATTCTTAATTTGGTCTACTGCTCCACTTAATTTCTGGACAGCTTGTTTTTCCCTGTTGACCATCCATGGACCAATGATCCTTGTCCAAATCTCAACCGGGGCACGGCAGGTAGATCACGCCAAGGCTAGGCCACCCAACCGGACCTGTCAAGCGTGACCCTTGTGATCTGTCACCCCCTTTTAACACGGTCCAGAGCCTATGCTAGGCTGGGTAACAAAGTTGAGGGCAGGGCACAGACAGTTTCTAGGCAGGAACGGTTAGGCGGCGGCGAAGCCTTTGATTTCAAAGAACAGATGGTGGATTAATTCGCCATTGTTTCGGTCCACCGCCACCAAAAAATCAATGAATTTTGCGAACCTTACGATTTGAGTTTCTTAGAACTAAGACAGACTAGTCAGGAGTCAGGCACCACAGGAGCCTGACCCTTTTATTGGTATCGCTACTTGCCGGGCACGTCGGGCCGCGGGTCGGGTATGAAGCCGTTCCGGTTCGGCATTTGTATCTGCGGCAGCGTCCGCGCGTCGATCACGGCATCGTCCTTGACGATGCCATTCTGGAACAGCAGCCAGGCGATCACCGAGTAGATTTCGCCGGGGTTGAGCGAACCCGGCGCGTTAAACGGCATTGCCCGATTGATGAAATCGTACAGCGTCGTTGCGTAGGGCCAGTAGCTGCCGATCGTCTTGATCGGCTTTCCCGTCGTCAGGGTGCCCTGACCGCCGACCAGTCGGTCCTTCGGGCCTTCCTTCCCCGTCGGCCCGTGGCACATGGCGCACTTGGCCGCAAACACCTGCGCGCCCTGCTTCGCCGTGCCCTTCCCCGGAGGTAGGCCTTCCCCGGTTGGCGACACGTCGATGTTCCAGGCCCGGATCTCCTCGTCGGTGGCCGTCCGGCCGAGGCCGTAGCCTCCACCGCCCTCGTCGGCGGCCCCAACCGCCCAGACGCAGGCGAGGGTCAAGGCCACAGTGCCGACGCCGATCAGCAGAGACTTACGCGTAGATGTTCCATATCCGTCCATCGCGGTCCACCCTCCAGCTTTGAATGGCGTTGTAGTGAAAGACTGAATTGTTGCCGCGCACCTTCACGAGCTCCTGGCGCGTCGGCTGGACATAGCCCGTTTCATCGGTGCACCGGCTTTGCAAGATCGCCTCTTGCCCGTTCCATCGCCATGGCAACCGGAAGCGCGTGTGGCATTTCGGCAGGATCGGATCCTGAAGATGAGTCAGTTGCCAGGTCCGCCCGCCATCCACACTGACCTCGACTTTCGTCACGCGGCCGCGGCCGCTCCAGGCCAGCCCGCGGATCTCCTGAAAGCCAGGGTGGATCTGCTGTTGACCCGAGGGGGACGTGATCGCCGACTTTGCCTCCATCACCAGGCTGAATTGATACGCCTTGCCGTCTGGCATGAGATCGGTGTATTTGGACGTCTCCTCGCGCGTCATGAACGGAGCGGTGCCGAGCTTCAGCCGCCGGAGCCACTTAATGTTGATATTGCCTTCATAGCCGGGAATGAGGAGTCGCAACGGAAAGCCCTGTTCCG
>WNGH01003173.1_pt1 | contig 19810 bp, 18 predicted proteins | sample 5400631 | NCBI WGS metagenome assembly WNGH01 (sample SAMN13153373, study PRJNA577476) | soil metagenome | isolation source: 115 cm soil or saprolite under Garry oak tree replicate 1 | place: USA:California | collected 2016-06-15
ACCGGCAAGGTGAAACTCAGTCCCTCATCGGCGACCAGCGGCGGAGGCTGCGGCACCGGATCGGAGCGCCGGACCATGGCAAGCGCGGCTTCGTCGAAAGCCGTATCGCCCGATCCCTTGACGATGGTGGTCGACAGAACATGGCCCATCCGGTCAAGCGCGAAGCTGACAACGATCTCGGCGCTCTTTTGCGAGCGCTCCGCCGGATAGCGCTTGTGCTTGTCCAGATGAGCGATCAGCTCCTTCTGCCAGGTCACGCGCGCCCGGCGCGCGGTCTCGCCGGTACCCTGCGACGGAGATATCGAACGCGGCCCTTCCGGAATGGCTTCGGAGCTGGGAGTAGCGGTCGCCTCCGCCGCGACCGATTCCGTCGAGGCCGAAGTTTGCACCGCCGCGATCTTCGGATCGTCTTCCTTGGGCTTCTGCGACTCGTTCGGCGCCACCACCCGATCAGGATCGTCGGTCTCGGTCGGTACGTCCTTTGGCAGCTCGGTTTCCTTGACCTCGGCCTTCTGCTCGGCGAGTGCGGGCGATGCCACCGAGGCGTCGGTGTCGGGGCCCGGCGGCAGGTCGGTGGCTTCACGATGCAGCGACGCCAGTTCAAGCCCGACCTCGATCGCCGCCGCTCCGAGCGAGTCGTCGGGCTCATCGGTTTGCAGATGCGCAACCGCCAGCGCGCCGCAGCCGACGTGAAGCGCGAGCGCGGCAACCGCTGCCAGAATCCAGAGCCGCCGGGACGGCTTTTGTTCGGTTAGGAAGTCGGACATTGCTGTCAGCGGCTCAAGGTTTTGGGTTTTCGGGTCCTGCGGGCGGCAAGGCGGTATCTGGAACCCCTTCCAGCGCTACCAGCTTGATCTTCGAATAGCCTCCGGCGCGCAGGATTTCCAGCACGTCCATCATCTCACCATAGGGCACGGCGCGGTCGGCGCGCAGGAAGACAAAGCGATCCTTGCTGGCGTCCGCCATCGCATCGAGCGAGCGAACCAGATCGACCCGCTTGACCGGAGTTTCTCCGATCGCCACCGCGAGATCCGGCTTGATGCTGACATAGGTCGGCTTGTCCGGCTTCTTCTGCGGGGTTGCGGTCGACGACGGCAAATCGATCGGAAGATCGACGGTCGACAGCGGCGCCGCCACCATGAAGATAATCAACAGAACAAGGATGACATCGATGAAGGGCGTGACGTTGATCTCATGCGTTTCAGCGAAATCGCCGTCGTCATCGAGTTCGGTGTCAGCCAATGAGACGCCCATCGCCTACTCCGCCGCGCGCGAATGCGTCGCACCATGGGTGCGATCGAGGTCGCGCGACAACAATCGCCCGGCGGCGCCCGACGCCCGGCCGACCAGTTCGAGGTAGCCCTTCGTCACGCGCGCGAAATGATTGTAGATGATGACGGCCGGGATCGCCGCGACCAGACCCAGCGCGGTGGCGAGCAGCGCCTCGGCGATGCCTGGCGCAACCACGGCAAGATTGGTGGTCTGCGATTTCGAGATGCCGATAAAGCTGTTCATGATGCCCCACACCGTGCCGAACAGCCCGACAAAGGGCGAGGTCGCGCCGATGGTCGCCAGCAGTCCCATACCGAGACGAACCCGGCGCGCTTCGGCGCGCACGATCTCGGCAAAGCTCGACGCCGCCCGTTCCTTGATGCCGCTGTCGCTGGAAATTCCCGCCGAGAGCCGGGCCTCCCGCATCGCCGCTGACAACAACGCCGACAATACGCTACGCTTGGCGCCCAGCGCAAATTGCGCTTCCGCCAGCGACCGGGCATCGCCGATCGTGGCGAGTGCTCGACGCAGTTTGCCCCGGATCAGCGACAGCTCGATCATCTTGGCGATGAAGATGGTCCATGTCACCAGCGAGGCGAACGCCAGCCCGACCATCACGGCCTTGACCAGCACATCCGCCGACAGGAACATCGACCAGGGCGACAGCTCGCGCAGCGCCACAGCCGTCGATTTCAACGACCTGCCGGCATCGGCGGGAGTTGCCGATGCGTCGGAGCCCGTGGGCGCTGCAGCGGATTGAGCAGCCGCCGGCTGCGCGGGAGCGGGTGCTGCCTGCGCCGGAACAACAGGCGGCTGAGATGACACAGGACCTTGCTGTGATGCAGGAGCGGCTTGCTGCTGCGCCAATGACGGCGACGCCAGCGACAGCATCGCCAGCGTGGCGATTACAGCACGTGTCGTTCGAAAAGCTGACATGTTCATACTTTGGCCCGGTAGCAGATCAGATTGTGATCGTCGGTCAGTTACAGATTTTGCGAGATGCCGAGATAGAAACAACGACGCGGGCCGGATTGGGACCACGCATCACGCGGCGATCTCAGACAATCGATGTCAGGAGATCGGAGGCGCGCGAGGCTGAAAAGCGACGCGAGCGGAGTTCAGATCGACAAACCCGGCGTCGGTGGTCAAATACAGGAATGAGCCAGCCTGGGGCCCCAGCAGATAAGGCGGTGTCGCGACCACCATCGCGTTGGCCAGCGCCATGACGGCGCAGATTGCGCAGTCATCGGTCGGCTGGCCGTCGGGCCGATGATCGGAGCGGGTCTTCGACCGAACGGAGCGAGATGCGTCCTCGTGCGAAGCTCGGCCCAATGCGTCCAAATGCGTGGCCGCAAAACTACCAGTGTCGTGAAGGCCCGATTGCTTCGCATCCGCCAAGGCGGGCGCCGCCTGCGCGCCGCCGCCGTGGAAATGGCCGAACGACAGCAGACATTGGATCGCCAGCGCAAAAAGCGCGAGCCGCGACCCAAGCCTGATGTTTGATCGGAACCAATTCATGCCGGTATTCGCCTCGACCGGAGTGCCAAGCCTGTTCGACCGCTCACGGCATCACAATATGGCATCTCGGGGATCGCGCCTAGTGACGTATTCATACTTCGGCCCAGTAGCGGATAAGGTTGTGATAGATACCGGTCAATTTGACCGTTTCAGGGTCATCTCGCCCAAGCCGCACCACCAGGGCCTGAATCGCGGTATCGAGATCAAAAATCAGGCTGCGGGCATGTGCATCTCGTACCATGCTCTGCAGCCAGAAAAAAGACGCAACGCGCAACCCTCGCGTCACCGGCGTGACCATATGCAAACTGGACGCAGGATAAAGTACGAGATCGCCGGCCGGCAGCTTGATTTCGTGGGAACCGTAGACGTCCTCGACCACCAGTTCGCCGCCGTCATATTCGTCCGGTTCGGAGAGAAACAGCGTCACCGACAAATCGGTCCGGATGCGCAAGCCGGTCAGATGATCGCCCCGCACCGCGTTATCGACGTGAATACCGAAATGGTGCCCATCCGCAGCCGCGTACCGATTGAACAGCGGCGGAAAGATCTGCAGCGGGATCGCGGCCGAGATGAACTTCGGATTAGCTGTTAACGCCGAGACCACGCGATTGCCGAGTTTGCGCGACACCTCGCTGTCGGGCGGCAGTTGTTCATTGCTCTTCACCAGTGCCGATTGCGCACCGGCGGTGGAGCGGCCGTCCTCCCACGCGCAGCCGTCCATGATGCGGCGGAAATCCGCCACATCATTTTTGCTCAGCACGTCAGGGATGCAAATCAGCATTCCATCTGCATCCCCAAATTCAACTAGAACCTTGCCGACAGCACCAGGCTCGCGCTACGTCCCGGCGCCACGAACACGAACGGCGTCGCGCTTTGATAGAGCGCGTCGTAGTACAGCTTGTTGGTGAGGTTGGCGACGAACAGCTTCGCGGTCCAGTTCTGGTCGATCTTTGCTTCGGCGAACACATCGAAACGCCAGTAGTCCGGAATCGACGTACCCTGGTTCGCGGCCAGGAAGGTACCGCCGTACATCTTGGACCGGTACACCGCCTGCCCGCCGAGCTCCCAGATATCGGTGAGCTGATATTTCGTGAGCAGGCTGAACGATTGATGCGCGACGTTGGCGAGCGGACGGCCGACGTTGGTGGGATAGATGAGCGGTTGCGGCGACGGAACCAGCGATTTCGTCACCTCCGACTGCATCAGCACCAACCCGCCGAACACGCTCCATTTGTCGGTGAGCTTGCCGCCGGCGCCGAGGTCGATGCCGCGGATGCGATAGGCGGCGCCTGCGGTGATGCAAGATACCGTCGTACCAGGAAAGGGACAATCTGCGGTCTGCGTCGCGATCGAGGTGACGTTTCGCGATTCACGCGCGTTTTCCTTCTCAGTCTGGAACAGCGCGGCGGTCACCAGCAGATGGCGGTCGAACAATTCCCATTTGGTGCCAACCTCTATGGCTGTGTTCTTTTCGGGTCCGAAAATCTGGTTGGGGTTGCCGTTCAGCGACGGCGCCAACCCGCCATACTGGGCGCTGGTGCCGTCGAATTCGGCGCCGACCGGGTTCGACGACGTCGCATAGGCAACATAGACGCTGCCATTCGGCCGCGGCTTAAGCGTGAGGCCCAGGTTGAAATTCGGCAGGCCATAATGCTGTTCCTGCGCGCCGAAGATGTTCGGGAAACCGCCCACCGTGCCGAACCCGCTGACCTTGATATTGTAATCATCAAAGCGAACACCGCCGTTCAAGATGACGAGATCGTTGTAGTTGGCGGTGTCGATCAGATAGACGCTCTTGGTGTCGATGGCGACCTTGGTCGGCAGGCCCGCCCATGTCGGATTGGTGCCGACGTTTGCGAATGTGAATTGCGGGTTGAAGATATTCACCCCGGGCACCGATCCGGTGGTGGTGCCACCCGGAAGTTGTTCCGAACTAAGGCCGGCATATTTGTCGATGCTCGCGATCTCACGCGAAACTTCGACGCCGCCCAGAGCCGTATTCTTCCAGCCAGCGACGTCGAACTTGTAGGTCGCTTCGGTTTGGTTGGCGACGTTCTGGGTGACCTGATAACGGCTCTGCGGATTGGCGCTTACGGTGCCTGCCGCAACGTTGGGGCCCTCCGGAAGCGTTCCGATATAGTCGAGCACCGAGCGCTGAACTCTGGTCTTGTTGCTCAGGGTCAGGTCCGGGGTGATCGCGATCTCGCCGCCGAACGTGCCGATGTCCTGCTTGATGCTGTAATAGTCGCGATTGACGAAGCCGTAGAAATTATTGCGGTTGGCGCCGAAATCCGGGTACGGGCCGCCTGCGGTGCTGGTAAACTGGTTGTTAGGAGCCGGAGCCCCAGGCCGGTAATACGGCACGCCGAAGTCCGGCAGCCCATGCAGGTTGGTGTGGATGTAGTTCGCGCTCAGCTTCACGGTATCGAGCGGCGTCCACTTTACCGCGACGAAGCCGCCGTCGCGATCGTCCTTGATGAAGTCGCGGCCGGCAACACCGGCGTCCTGGAACAACCCTCCCGCGCGAACCGCCAAGGTCGGACTGATCACCTGGTTGACGTCGAGCACCACGCGCTTGGTGCGATCGGTGCCGAACGTGGTGTCCATGTTGTAGAAGCTTTTTTCGGTGTTGGCCTGCTTGGTGACGATATTGATCGCGCCGCCGGTGGTGCCGCGGCCTGCGAAGGACGATCCCGGCCCACGCAGGATCTCGACCTGCTCGGTGAAGAAATTCTCGCGAACGCTGACGCCGGCATCGCGCATGCCGTCGAGGAAGACGTCGTTGCGGGCATCGAAACCGCGAATGAAAAACCGGTCGCCAAAGGCGTTGCCGCCCTCGCCGGTTCCGAGCGTCACACCGGCCGTGCTCAGCACCGCCTGCTTCAGCGTGGTGGCGTTCTTGTCTTCCAGGATTTCCTTGCTGAGAACCGTGACGGTCTTCGGCGTGTTCAATAGCGGCTCGGGGAATTTACCCGATGCCTGCAGGCGATCGACCTTGTAGGGCGCCGCCGCGTCGGCATAGGGATTGCGGTCAGGACGCAAGCCGCCGGCGTTGGGAAACGGCACCGCGGCAACCTGCGCGGGCTGCGAACGGCGCGCGGCGCTCCGCAGCGCCGTGCGCGCCCGGACCTGGTCCGGCGAAGGTGTTGACGTAGCCGGACGCGGGCGAGCAACCGGGGCATCGATCGTCACCGGCGGGAGGTTTGATTGCTGCGCTTCGGCTCCCGAGAACGAGGCGACCGCGATCAGGCCTGCGACCGCGGAAACTTTTCGCCCCGAATTGTTGTCCAATTTTTCGTCGACCGAGTTGATCGTCGCGATTGAACGCAACGACCTCGGTGCTTTTGCCTCACCCATCCCATTCGCCCCTTTAAGCCATTCCAATTCGCTCATGCGATTGATTTGCAGCGAGCGACAAAGTGTTGGTATCGAGCGAAAAAAATCGGGTCAATGCGATTAGGACGCCGGGATGCTTGAATACATCCAGATCAAAACGATTCTAAATTTTCGGTTTGAAATCGTTCTAAACTAATATTTGAAGCGTTCTAAACTGAAGTCAGAAATGCCTGTAAATCAGCACTTTTCTGCTCGCGGGTGCGCCAGCATCGCTCAATCGACGCTGGGCGGCTTCATCAGCGAAAACAGCTCGTCGATGGTTTGCTGCGCGGTCAGCCGCACGCGATCGGTATTATCCATTCCTGCAATGTTGACGCCCTTCACCACCGCTTTGATTTCGTCACGAAAGTCGGTGAGAAACCGCAACGGATCCGGCGAATCGTTGGCGACGCGCGCGATCAGGCCGGCGATCAGGAGCTGGCAGGCCATCATGCGTCCGTTCAATTCATCCATCATGCACCCCTGAACTGTTTTCGGGTTTTCGTATGCGCGCCGTGATATGGACGACCTTCAGCCCGGTTACAACCGAGCCGCATGGCGATTGAATTCGAGAATGCGGGCGCGACGCCGTGGCGCGGGGCGAACGTCTCACGGATTTCGAGCAACTGAGACTTACTTGGCGGCGACGCTGCCAGGAGGTTCGGCGAAATTCTTGATCCGCTCCTTGATGTCCTGGAGCGTCTCGAGGCTGGTTTCGATTGCCGCGGCGGGGATATCTTGCAGAACGTCGGTAGCGATGGAGTCGCGCAAGCTGTCGAGATCATCGACCAGTTGACGGCCGCCAGGTGTGAGAAACAAACGGTTGGCACGGCGATCTCTGGGATCGGGCCGGCGCTCCAGCAAGCCGTGCTCGACCAGACGGTCGAGCTGGCGCACCAGCGAGATCGGTTGCAGTTCAAGCACGTCGGCCAAATCGACTTGCGACAATCCCTCCTGCTGCCGCAATCGAAACAGTACAATCCACTGCGCGCGCGTGGTGCCACGGCCCTTGGCGCGGTGATCGATGTAGTTGCGCAGCAGACGCGAGCTTTCGACGAGTTGCGCAACCAGCTGGCGTTTCAGGTCAAGAGACATCGGGCATGAAAGTTCTTTGCGCAGCGGAAGCCTCTGAAAAGCTTTCCAAAAGTTTAGAATTCTCAAGTCATAGTGTGTGTACACATTAAGTGCACGCATATTATATCTCGGGTTAGCGGGAAACGTTTTGAAGACCCATCCGTTATTTTTTTAAATGACGAGCGCACATGACCAAGTCGCGGACCATCCGTTGGATTTTACCGATCGCCGCGCTTGCCGCGGCGGGGTATTTCGGCTGGCAACGATTTCACGGCACCAATCCGACGGCCGCCGATACCGCCCAAAAGTCGGCCGCTTCTGCGCGCGGTGCCGCCGTTCCCGTCACCGTCGCGCCGGTCACGAAAGCGGATTTTCCGGTCTATCTCGGCGGGCTTGGAACCGTTCAGGGCTTCAACACCGTTCTCGTGCGCACCCGGGTCGACGGTCAGATCGACAAGATCGCCTTCAAGGAAGGGCAACTGGTCAACCAGGGCGACCTGCTGGTCCAGATCGACCCCCGGCCGTTCCAGGCCGCGCTCGATCAGGCCAAGGCCAAGAAGGCCCAGGATCAAGCCAATCTGGCCAACGCCAATCTCGATCTGCAACGTTTCACCAAGCTCGGCGAGTTCGCAACCCGGCAGCAGACCGACACCCAGCGCTCCACCGTTGCGCAATTGACCGCACAACTCGCGGCCGACGACGCCGCCATCTCCAACGCACAAACACAAGTCGACTACGCGACCGTCAAGGCGCCGATCTCGGGCGTCGCCGGCCTTCGTCAGGTCGACGTCGGTAATATCGTCAACGCCTCGACGCAGACCGGGATTGTGACGATCGCCCAGATCGAGCCGATTGCCGTCGTTTTCACCGCACCGGAAGACCAACTGCCGTATATAAATGAGGGGCAATCCGCTCAGCCGCTTAAGGTCATTGCGATTACGACCGACGGCAAGAAGCCATTGGCAGAAGGAACATTGTCAGTCGTCAACAATCAGGTCGACACCACAAGCGGAACTGTTCGCCTCAAGGCGGTGTTCGATAACAAGGACCACGCGTTGTGGCCGGGTCAGTCGGTCTCGACGCGGCTTCTGGTGAAGACACTGAAGAATGCCACGGTGGTACCAGACGACGCGATCCAGCACGGCGCCGACGGCCTTTACGCCTATGCCGTCAATCAGGACAACAAGGCTGAGTTGCGCAAGGTCAAGGTCAGCCAATCGATCGACGGGCGTTCGGTGGTCGATGACGGCCTGTCGCCTGGACAGCAGGTGATCACGGCAGGTCAGTTCAAGGTTCAACCCGGCACCCTCGTCTCTACGGCGGTGGCAAGTTCGGATGCGGCGCAACTCAAGGTCAAGCAGGAATGAGCGAAGGCATTTCCGCACCCTTCATTCGCTATCCCATCGGCACCTCGCTGATGATGGCCGGCATTCTGTTCGTGGGCCTCGTCGCCTATCCGCTGCTGCCGGTCGCGCCGCTGCCGCAGGTAGACTTCCCGACCATTCAGGTCACCGCAAGTTTGCCTGGAGCCAGCCCTGAGACCATGGCCTCCTCGGTAGCCCAGCCGCTCGAGCGGCAGTTCGCGCAGATACCCGGCGTCGCACAGATGACCTCGACGAGTTATCTGGGAACAGCGTCGGTCACGATCCAGTTCGACCTCAACCGCAGTATCGATGGCGCCGCCAATGACGTACAGGGCGCGATCAACGCCGCCGGCGGCCAGTTGCCGAAAAACCTTCCCTCACCGCCGACCTACCGCAAGGTCAACCCGGCCGACTCGCCGATCCTGCTATTGTCGGCGACGTCAGACACATTGCCCTTGACTACCGTGAGCGACGCGGTCGATGCCCAGCTCGCCCAACAACTCAGCCAGATTTCGGGCGTTGCGCAGGTGCTGATTGGCGGTCAGCAAAAGCCATCGATCCGTGTCCAGGTCGATCCGGCGAAACTGGTCGCCAAGGGTCTGTCGCTCGAAGATGTGCGCAGCCAGATCACGATCACGACGGTCGACAGCCCGAAGGGCAACGTCGATGGCACAACGCGCGCCTATACGATCTACGCCAACGACCAGATGCTGGACGCCAAGGACTGGAACGACGTCATCATCGCTTATCGCAATGGCGGTCCGTTGCGGATTCGGGACATCGGCCAGGCCGTGACGGGACCGGAAGACGCCAAGCAGGCGGCCTGGGCCAACGGCAAGCGCGGCGTGTTTCTGGTTATCTTCAAGCAGCCGGGCGCCAACGTCATCGAGACCGTGGACAAGATCAAGTCGGCGCTGCCAAGGCTGGTGGCCGCGATTCCCCCGGCGGTCAAGATCGAGCTCATCAGCGATCGCACGACGACCATTCGCGCCGCGGTCGAAGACGTTCAATTCACGCTGCTGCTGACCATCGCGCTGGTCGTCATGGTCATCTTCATCTTCCTGCGCAGTTTCTGGGCGACGGTGATTCCGACCGTGACCGTCCCGCTCGCATTGCTCGGCGCCTGCGCGCTGATGTGGGCGTTCGGTTATACCCTCGATAATCTGTCGTTGATGGCGCTGACCATCGCCGTCGGTTTCGTGGTCGATGACGCCATCGTGATGCTGGAAAACATCACTCGCTATATCGAAGAAGGTGAAAAGCCGCTAGCCGCGGCGTTCAAGGGCGCCAGCGAAATCGGCTTCACGATCCTGTCGATCAGTATCTCGCTGGTGGCCGTGCTGATTCCGCTGCTGCTGATGGGCGGCATCATCGGACGCCTGTTCCGCGAATTCGCGGTGACGCTGGCGATGACCATCTTCGTCTCGATGGTGGTGTCACTGACGCTGACGCCGATGATGGCATCGCGCTTCCTGCGCGCGCGCGGCGAAACGCAACACGGCCGCTTCTATCAATGGAGCGAGCGCGCTTTCGACGCGATGCTTCATGCTTATGAGCGCGGCCTCGACCGGGCAATGCTGTGGAGCAAGACGACGCTGCTTGTCTTCTTCGCGACCCTGGCATTGTCGGTCTATCTGTTCGTCATCATTCCCAAGGGGTTTTTCCCCCAGCAGGATAACGGCCTGATCACCGCCACGTCCGAGGCGGGGCAAGATATTTCCTTCGCCGCGATGAAGCAGCGGCAGGAGGAACTCGGCAAGATCATCATGGCCGACCCCGACGTTGCCAGCGTGGCGATGGCGGTCGGCGGCAGCGGCCGCGCCGGCAATAACGGCAACCTGTTCATCACGCTGAAACCACGCAATGAGCGCAAGGCGTCCGCCCAGCAGATCATTGCGCGCCTGCGTCCTCAATTCGACAAGGTCGAAGGCGCGCGCCTGTTCATGCAGGCGGCGCAGGACGTTCGCCTCGGGGGCCGACCGACCCGGACGCAGTTTGAATTCACCCTGCAGGATGCCAACCTTGCGGAGCTCAACGAATGGGCACCCAAGATCCTGAGCAAGATGCAAACGCTGCCGGAGTTGCGCGACGTCGCGACCGACCAGCAGGCCCAGGGCACAACGCTTCAATTGAACATCAACCGTGACACCGCGGCGCGCTATGGTATCCAGCCGCAGGTCATCGACGACACGCTTTACGACGCGTTCGGCCAGCGCCAGGTCACCCAGTATTTCACCCAGCTCAACAGCTATCACGTGATCCTGGAAATCCTGCCGGAGCTGCAGGGCAATCTCGACACGCTCAACAAGATCTATATCAAATCGCCGACGACTGGCGATCAGGTGCCACTGTCGACATTTGCGAGCTGGACCAGCGTGCCGGTCCGTTCGCTCTCGATCAGCCACCAGGGTCAGTTCCCGGCCATCACGATCAGCTTCAATCTCGCGCAGGGCGTCGCCCTCGGGCAGGCGACCGACGCCGTGCAAAAAGCGATGGTCGAGCTCGGCGCCCCCGCCACGCTCAATTCGAGCTTCCAGGGCACGGCGCAGGCGTTCCAGCAATCGCTCGGCACCATACCGCTGCTGATCATGGCAGCACTTGTCGTCGTGTACCTGATCCTCGGCATTCTCTACGAGAGCTACATCCACCCGCTTACGATTCTCTCGACGCTGCCCTCGGCCGGTGTCGGCGCGCTCGCGATTCTGATGTTGTTCGGATACGACTTCAGCCTGATCGCCTTGATCGGAATCATTCTTCTGATCGGCATCGTCAAGAAGAACGGCATCATGATGGTCGATTTCGCGATTTCGGCCGAGCGCGACGAGCATCTGTCCCCGGAGCAATCGATCCGAAAGGCCGCGCTGCTGCGGTTTCGCCCGATCATGATGACGACGATGGCGGCGATGCTCGGCGGCGTCCCGCTGATGCTGGGCACCGGCACCGGATCGGAAATCCGCCAGCCGCTCGGTTACGCGATGGTCGGCGGCCTGATCGTCAGCCAGGCACTGACGCTGTTCACGACGCCGGTGGTGTATCTCTATCTCGACCGGCTCTCGAATACGTTTTCCGGCTTAGGTCGATCGGAGGATGCCGATCACGAACGGCTCGCGGGTGAGCGAGGCTCGATCAAGCAAGCCGCCGAGTGACTTGACTTTCAGCCCGCTCCAGCACATCCGAGGACGTATTCATCTCGGAGCGTGATCAGTGAAAATTTCCATAAAGCTTGCAGTCCTCGTGGCTATCGTCGCCTTCGGATCGACCGGGCTCGGCCACGCCCAGCAGCCAACCAAATCCAAAAGCGCGCCGCCTCCGGCCGAAACCCCGCCCGCTAACACCCCGCCGCCGCCCGGCTGGGCCGCACGATGCACCAGCGCGAGCCGCAATGCGCCGCCCGAATGCGCGATGGAGCAGACCGCCGTCCTCACCAACACCGGACAACTGATCGTGCTCGTCAACATTCGCGTGCCCAACGACACCCGCACGCCGGTCGCTCTGGTGCAATTGCCGCTCGGACTTAATCTGCCAGGCGGCGCCAAATTCCAGATCGATGACGGCAAGCCAACCGACCTGCAGATCCAGACCTGCGAGGCTCGGGGCTGCTACGCCGGGACACCGATCGCGCCGGAGCTGCTGGCCGTTTTGAAATCGGGAAAGCTGTTGAAGGTATCGTTCCAGAATCTCGGCAAGGAAACGATCACCATTCCAATGCCGCTGACCGATTTCGCCGCCGCTTACGACAAGATAAAATAGCTTTCCAGCAGACGCAGGAAATGGGGACGTTATCAATGTTCTTTCAAGGCGACGTGCCCGTTTGTCACGCATGATACCGCCAAACAGGCCGCGCCAATATCAGCCGGTGCCGAGATAGGCGCGCTGCACCTGCGGATCGTTGGCGAGTTCTGCCGCGGTGCCGGACAGAACGCTCTTGCCCACCTGCAGCACGGTGGCGAAATCCGAAACCTCGAGCGCGAGCTCAATGGATTGCTCCGCGAGCAGGATCGTCAGCCCTTCCCGGTGCAGCCGGCCAAAGGTCTCGTACATCGACTCGACTACGGCTGGTGCCAAGCCGAGCGACGGCTCATCCAGCATCAGGAGTTCGGGATCGCTCATCAGGGCGCGGCCGACCGCCAGCATCTGCCGCTCGCCGCCGGACATGGTGCCCGCGCGCTGGCTGCGCCGCTCCGCCAATTTTGGAAAGATTTCGTAGACCCGATCGAGCAACGCCGCGGCGCGCGCCCTGTCGCGCAGCGGAGTGGCTCCCAAAAGCAGATTGTTCTCGACGCTTTGCTGCACGAACAGCCGCCAGCCTTCCGGCGACAGAGCGAGGCCTTTGCGCACGATCGAAAACGCGGTTTGACCGCCGATCTCCTGCCCGCGAAACCCGATCGATCCGGAATGCACCGGGATCAGACCGGCGACGGCGTTGAGCGTGGTGGTCTTGCCGCCGCCGTTGGAACCGAGCAGCGCAACGACGCTGCCCTCGGGCACATCTAGTGAAACATCCGACACCCCGATCAGGTCGCCATAGCGAACCTCCAGATGCTCGATCTTGAGCAAAGGCGCGGTCATGTAGCGGGTCCGCCCATCAGTTCGATCGGCGTGTGGCCCGCGGCGGCCTTGGCGGCGCGCGTGCCGAGATAAGCCGCGATCACGGCCGGGTTGCCCGTGACCTCGCGCGGACTGCCGCGCGCGATCTCCTTGCCCTGGTGAAACACCACCACCCGGCTCGCCAGCGACATGATGACTTCCATGATGTGCTCGACAATGACAAGGGTGATGCCCGAGCGATGGATGTCGCGCACGAGATCGATCGCGAGTTGCACCTCGCGCTGGGTGAGGCCTGCCATCGCTTCATCGAGCAGCAGAACCTTGGGCTCGGTGGCGAGCGCGCGGGCGATCTCCAGCCGCTTGCGGCCGGGCGTGCCGAGCGACCGTGCCGGCGCGTCCGCCAGCTTGCTCATGCCGACCCGCTCCAGCACGGCGCGGGCGCGGGCTTCGGCTTCCGCGCGATGCGAGGTGCGCAGAAACGCGCCGATCATCACGTTCTCCAGCACCGACATGCCCTCGAATGTCTGCGGCACCTGGAAGGTGCGCGCGAGGCCGAGATGCGCACGGGCTTCCGGCGTCAAGTTGGTGATGTCGTGGCCCTCGAACAGAACCTTGCCGGAGGTCGACAACAGGTCGCCGGTCAGGCAATTGAACAAAGTGGATTTGCCGGCGCCGTTCGGGCCGATCAGGCCGAGAATGTCGCCCTGCTCCAGCGTCACCGAGGCCGCGTCGACAGCCTTGAAGCTGCCAAAGGCCTTTGTCACATTGCGGGCTTCAAGGAGCATGGGTTGCTTCCGCTGTGACCGTTGTCTCCGGCGCCTTGCGTCGCCGGGCCCATAGCCGGTTGATCAATGTCAAAATGCCGCCGGGCTGAAAGCGCGCGATCAGCACGATGATGGCGCCATACACGACGAAGGTGAGACCCGCGCCCTTGCCGCCGAGCAGGTTGTTGGAGATTTCCTCCAGCGGCACCAGAATCGCCGCACCGACCAGCGGCCCGAACAGCAGGCCGGCGCCGCCGAGCGCCGCCATGATCAGCATCTTCACGGAAATCAGGATGCCAAGTCCTGATTCCGGATCGACGAACCCGAACATCATGGCATAGAGCGCGCCGGCGACGCTGGTCAGCCCGGCGCTCAGCATGAAGGCGTAGAGCTTGGTGCGGCTGGCAGGCGCCCCCAGCGAACGTGCCGCGCGCTCGGAATCCCTGATGGCGCGAAGGTAAAATCCCATCCGGCTGTTCGCCATCCACCAGGTGATGCCGAGCGTGATCAGGAGAACCGACAGAAACAGATAGTAGTACGGCAGCGCCGAGGTAAAAGAGAGGTCGAGCACAGTTCGCGGCACGGTCGGACCGCTGAGGCCCACGGCAGCCCCGAGGTAATCGGTGTTGGTGACGATCAGCCGGACGAGTTCGGCCACCGCGATGGTCGCCATGCTGAAGTAATGGCCCGACAAGCGCAGCGTCGGCACGCCGATGATGGCTGCGATCAGCACGCTGACGACGACGCCGGCGGGAATTCCGACCAGCGGCGGCAGCGCGAAATGCGAATATGCGGCCATCGAGGCATAAGCGCCGCAGCCGAAGAACACGACGTGCCCGACCGATACCTGACCGGCGTAGCCGCCGACGATATTCCAGGCCGACGCCGCAATCGCGTAGAGCAGAACGAGCGCGCCCAGCCGCTGCTGAAACGGTGTCGAAAACAACAACGGATAGGCAATCACCAGTGCGAGCGCCACCGAGGGCCACAGCAAGCGCCGCATCACATCTTGCCCATCAGGTCTTTGCCTATCAAGATTTGCCCATCAAGCCTTGCGGCCGGAACCAGAGAAAACACAGGAACAGCGAATACACCACGATGTCCTTGTAAACCGCGCCGATCCAGTACGCCGACACCGATTCGATGACGCCGATCAGAAGTCCCGCGACCAGGGCGCCCGGCACGCTGCCGAAACCGCCGAGCGACACCGTGACGAAGGCAACGATGCCGAGCGTCTCGCCGACCGTCGGCGCGATATAAAAGAAGGTTGCGATCAGCGCGCCGGCAATTCCGGTAGCGCCCGCGGCAATCGCCCAGGCAATCGCCTGCATGGTGTCGGGACGGATGCCCATCAACTGCGCCGCGGTGGAATCCTCCGCGACCGCCAGCATCTTGGAGCCGAGCGAGGTTCGCGTCAGCAGCAGGTGCAGGCCGAGCGTCACCAGCAATGCGACCACGCCGGCGAGCAGGCGCGAGGCCTGGATCCGGATACCGAGCACGTCGTAGGTGCCGCCGACGAGGTTTTCCGGCAGCGTCATGAAGTTGGCGCCAAAACCCCAGAACACGGAATAACGCAGCAGCAGCGCCAGCCCGAAGGTGCCGAGAATTTGCGCCAGCATCGGCCCTTTCATCACGCTGCGGATCAGTCCGAAATAAACGATGATGCCAACCGTCGCGAGCACCAGTGCCGCGATCGGCGCGCCGAGAAACGGCCCGACGCCGAGCAGCGTCCAGACCACGAACGCCACGTACATGCCGAGCATGACGAAGTCGCCATGGGCGAAGACAAGTCTTGCGGGTTAAGTCTCAGCGATTGCGAACGCAACAAGATCGACGAGGGCGGGACTGATGCCCCGCCCTCGATGTGTCACCAGCCCTTGTAGGGCAGCATCGGCGCGGTCTTGGCTCTGTCTTTTGGCCAGACCGGAACGTAGTTCTCGCCATCCTGTAGCTGGATCACCAGACCCGATGCGAGGACGTTCTGGCCCTTGTCGTCGAACTTGACGCCCTTGTAACCCATGATCAACTGATCGGGCTTGAGGTCGGTCGCCTTCAGCGCCGCCTGAATCTTGGCGGGTTCGGTTGAGCCGGCGCGGTCGATCGCGTCGCAGAGAACGAAGAATCCCTGCATGATGCGCGCGGCGGTATCGTCGAGATCGTCGCCGCTCTTCTTCTTGTACATCTCGTTGATCAGGAAGGTCGGAGATCCCGGAGGTCCGATGCTGAAGGACGAGCGGTTGAAGATACCTTGCGCCAGCTTGCCGACCGTCTTGATCAGCGAGGGATCGGAGAAGCCTGCGTTGTCAGCCATCATCAGCGGCGGCTTGTAATCCAGCGCCTGCATGGTCTTGACATACAGTATGGCGTCCGACGTGTAGCTGACCATGATCACCACGTCCGGCTTCTTGTCCTTGAGCTGGAGCACCTGGCTCTGCACGTCGGTGGTGTTGGCGGAGTAGGCAATATCCTGGGCGATGCTGAGGCCGTTTTCCTTGAACACGCTGGTGATGACGCTGGCGACCGACGTGCCGTATTCGGTGTTTTCGTGGACGATGGCGATGTTGTCGGTCTTCGCGCCGGCGGCTTTCATGTCCTTGAGAAAGTCGAGGTAGATTTTTGCAAAATCCGAAGCCACCGGCGTCACCCGGAAAAACCATTTGAAGCCGCGCTCGGTCAGGCTGGCGGCGACCGACTCACCGTTCACATAGGGAATGCCGTATTTTTCGGAGATGGCGCTCGTCGTCAGCGTAATGCCGGACTGATAGGCGCCGTTGAGCGCAACGACTTTCTCTTCGGTGATCAGGCGCAGCGCCTGGTTCTGCCCGACCGCGGGGCTGCCCTGGTTATCGGCGAATATCGCCTCGACCTTGGCGCCGCCGAGGCCGGCGAGACCGGCATTTTTAGTCAACGGCAAATTTCCGAGTTCGGGATGGGCGTTGTTGATGATGTCGATCGCGGTCTCGATCGCGGCCTTGCCGTGCACGCCGGCGCTGGCGGCGTTACCGCTCAGCGGATAGATCGCGCCGATCTTGACGGTCTTGTCCTGGGCTGATGCAATGCCCGTCAGCGCGATAGAAATCGAGGCGGCGCAAATGAGCCCGAGGACATGCTTAAATCTCATGGCGATAATCTCCGAAACGTTTCCCACGCAGTGCCCAACGTTAAGATGAGAATACGCAACGACGCACCCCGCAACTTCCGCTATTTATTGGCCGGTCAGCATGGCATGCCCGGTTCAGAGGGGCAAGTTGCGGCCCCGGCGCGCGGCCAAGCGATCAGTCAGTTGACGGCGCCGCCGAGTTGCTTGCCTGCTGGATAGGCAAATCGGCTTTGACCCCGACGTAAACGGTATTGCTGGCCTCGTGATCGCCCCGCGAATTGTCGAAGGTAACGACATGCGCGGCAGAGGTAGCGAAGGCGCTGGCCATCACCGCGTTGAACGCATCGTCCGGAGGGTCGTTCGACCACAGTGCAAACACGCCGCCGGGATGCAGATGCTCGGCAAGCCGGGCAAGCCCTTGGCGCTGGTACAGCGCGGCGTGGCGCGGATGCAGCAGGTTTGTCGGAGAGTGGTCGATATCGACCAGCACCGCATCGAAGCGGCGGCGCGGCAGGTTGGAATCGAATCCATCCGCCGAATCTGCCATCGCGAAGAAGTCGCCGTTGACGAGACGGCAGCGCGGATCAGCCGTCAGTTGTTTGCCGAGCGGAAGCAAACCCTGCTCGTGCCATTCGATGACTTCGGCCAGCGCGTCGACCACGATCAACGACCGCACGTTTGAATTTTCCAACACCGCCCGCGCGGTGTAGCCGAGCCCGAGGCCGCCGACGACGACATCGAGGTCTGTTCGCGCCAGCGCCGCCAATCCGAGCCGCGCCAGCTCAATCTCGGCAACGGTGAACTGGCTCGACATCAAAAATTCGTCGCCGAGCTTGATTTCGTAGATGTCGACGCCGGTGGTGAGATGCCTTCGCCGGCGCAGGCTGAGCACGCCGATCGCGGTGGGGCGAAAATCCAGCTCCTCGAAATACACGCTCATGTGCCGGATGCCCGCTGATTGGGGCGCAACCTGTGCCCGGGAATAACCACGGCTTCGCCGCGCCCTGATCGCAACAAGCCCATCGCCGCGCGCTTGCCAAGGCCGGGAGGGAACGAGTAGAACGGCGCACGCTCGGCGCGGAATCTATCCAATCCGACGAAAGAACTCTAAGAATACCGATCAAGCCTCTGATATTATTCAGAAATCTTGGGGAATGGTGTAACGGTAGCACAACAGACTCTGACTCTGTTTGTCTAGGTTCGAATCCTAGTTCCCCAGCCATGTTGCGCCTGTTGCGCCTAATTCCCTAGGGTTTCCAATGGTTGCCATGGGCTCCCCGCAAATCGCGCAACACGATGCGCAACATGGGCGTGCAGGCAAAAAAAGCCCCTCCGAAGCGGGGCCAAAGTTGGGGGCCACTTACAGTGAAACCTGTTATCGACGGGGAAAACATCCGAGCGCGCTGTCCCGATTGCGATGGCGCGGTGACGACTTTCGAATCGAAAAAAATGCCGCAGGGTGGTCAGGATGCCGTGATCGTTATCCAAAACAGTCCGACGGTCGCAGGGAAACGATACAGTCTTACACTTTATCGCGGACTTCGTTGTGCAGGCTGCGGGCGCGGCGCGATGTCGGTTTCGGCATTCACCGACTCAGCCACACAAGCATTGATCGACTTTTTCCCGCGTACGATTGGCAGTCTTAGTATCCCTTTGGATGTGCCGACAGATATAAAGACCGAATTCCAAGAATCAGAACTGGCCGGGTCAGTTGGGGCTTGGCGAGCTGCCTCCGCGATGCTGCGATCGACCCTAGAAAAGACGTTGAAAGCCAATGGCTTTACCAAGGGCAACCTGGCCTCAAAAATCGACGAAGCCGCAGCAGACGGCGTGATCACAGAAGCGCGAGCAAAGCGGGCGCACGATGATATTCGCGTGCTGGGCAACGACGTGCTGCATGATGCATGGAGAGAGGTGACACAAGAGGAATTCGATCTCGCGCATAAATACACCCAGCGAATTCTGGAAGACTTATACGACGATCGAGTTTCGGTGGAGGCCCTTTTAACTGTTAAGGGTCGCCTTCCGCTCTTTGCTAAGGCGGTCGCCAATGCCCCTTGATGATCCCGGCACCTGGTCGCAAGGCGCCCTTGCCTTCAAGTCGATTTTCGAAGGCATCCGCTCGGCCATATCGATGTTGCGCGAGTTGCGGGGCGGCGAAAATCACGGAAACGAGGAGTCAAAGCTCATTGATGCGGCGCTCGATAAGGCCAGCACTGCTACAGCGATCGCGGAGGCAGAAGTAGCTAAGGCGCTCGGGTTCGAGCTTTGCAAGTGTCAGTTTCCGCCGACGCCGATGCTGACTGTCGGATCAATCGATCATCCAGCCGCCAAGAAGCAAGGTCCCGTATTCGAGTGCCCGAAGTGCGGTTTCAATACTGCAGGCCCCTGGGGGTACACCCGGATCGCGCCGCCGCGGCCTGCGCCTTAAATCGGCAACTCAGTCACCGTCACTGTGTGCCGATTGACCGCGACGTGCGCCACAGCCGCGATCAAATCACCCGGACGTCGATGGCCCGGTAGCGATCGCCGCGCTTTTTGTCCTGCACGAGGTCGTACTCGACGACCTGTCCCCGGTATCAGCTCGGCTCTGCCAATTACGCTTTTGATGTGCACGAACACATCGCCGGTTCCGTGGGACGGCTCAATAAACCCGAAGCCGCACCAGTGCTGTATCTGGAGTCTTATCCGGCGCGAGGATGGCGATGGTGCCGTTCAAGGGCCGCGCCACGAAGATCTTGCCATCGAGATCGGTGCGCAGGCCATCAAGTTCGAACGCATCGAATTTTTTCACG
>WNGH01008009.1_pt1 | contig 19801 bp, 19 predicted proteins | sample 5400631 | NCBI WGS metagenome assembly WNGH01 (sample SAMN13153373, study PRJNA577476) | soil metagenome | isolation source: 115 cm soil or saprolite under Garry oak tree replicate 1 | place: USA:California | collected 2016-06-15
CTGCTAGTCGAAGCAGACAATACGGTTGCGTACAGGGCCTATGAGTCGTGGGGCTGGCAGCGTGCCGCGCAGTTGCGCCCGGACTGGCCCGATGCACCGCTGTTCGATGTGTTGACATTGGTTTTGCCCGTACAATAGCTTCGCGTGTACCAGCGTGCGATGCCCCGCCAGGTCGGCGAACCGGCGAGCATCGGCCTGTCCAGGGTCAGGTGGCGGGAAGGCTCCAGGTCTGCGCCGCCGCAAGGTCGCGGGCGGGGATGCCCAGCACGGCATCGTCGGTGGCGTACCCGAACTCGGCCATGCCGTAAAGCCACAGTTCGCTGGCCGCGCCGCTGGTCCCGGAAGCCTAACCGGCGGCCAGCCCAAGAATCTCCGGGGCGATCTCCAGCGCACTGGCGAACCGGCGCAGCACCACCGCGATGTCGGTCATTCTGTGGAGGTTACTCTGGCCGGAGTCGCATCAGGCTCCTCGTCTGCGCAGCTCAACGGCTTCATCGGGACCCTATCGCTTGCAACACTTGTGGTACAAAGGCCTTAGGGACGAGGAGCTTCCCATGGGTGCTGTCGGCTGTGCAGAGTCTCTTACCGAGGCGGGCGCCTCGCTGACGTCCGGCGGATGAAGGCGGTCGTCTCGGCCGCGCCAGGCGGTGATCACGCAGGCATCCAGGTCGGCAGGCAGGACCTTGCGCCTGTCGTAATCATCCCCGTAGGGGATGTCGACGCCCAGGCTGCGCAGATACGTGGCGTTCTCGGGCTTGCGGTAATAGCCGGTGAACACGATCGCGTCGGGTTCTTGCCGACGGCCAGGACGTGGTGCATGGTTTCGGGCTGGTCGTTTAAGCCGGGCACGATCGGCCGCCAGTAGAGCACGACCCTGGTCCGGTGCTTGTGCGCGCAGGCGGTCGCTATGGACGCCGCCGGGGCGGCGCTGCGGCTGGTGGTGGCGGAACTGTCGCTGGAGCTGCAGCAGGCCAGGGAGGAACTGACCGCCGCCGGGAACGTGACGAGGCTGCCGGTTCGCCGTGACGGCACGCCGGTCGGCGCTGCCGGGGAAACGGAACGGATTAGCGGCGGCGGGGAGAGCCGAGCGGGCAAGATGGTGCTCGTGATGGGTACCAGGGGCGTGGCCCCGCAGCAGCAGGACCTGTTCGGCGATAGCGGCCCGGGGACGGACGCAGAACCGGTGCTGATGGCGCTGCACGCCGAGTACTACGAGCTGATCTGGCAAGGGCTCAAGACACACGAGTTCCGCCGCCGGTTCCTGGAAAGCCGGCCAGCCCGCTGGTTCGTCTACCTGAACGCACCGGTGTCACGGCTGGCGGCAGTGATCGACCTGGGGCCTGCAATGGTAGATGTTCCGGAGCAGATCGCGGCGATCGCCGAGCGGGCCAGGGCGGGGAACGGGGCCAGCGTGCTGGAATACGTGCGGGACCTGAAGCGGGCGTTCGCGATCCCGATCCTGCACGTCGCCGAGTATCCGGGCCTGTCGGCCGGGCAGCTGCGCGATGAGCTGGGGGCGTTCCATCCGCCGCAAGGGTATGTCCGGCTGAGCCAGCATCGGCGGTTGCTGGCGGTCTGTGAGAAGGTCGCCGCCGAGGCCCCGGTCCGGGAGATGACAGTGCATCATCGGTGATATCGGTGCTGTCCAGGGCGCCGTCTGCCGAGCCCGGAGGTGATCGGGTATGCCTCGCCGCCCGTCACGGTCCCCGCAGCAGGATTCCCCGCTGCGGCAGGCGAGGAAGGCGCGGAACTGGACGCTGGAACGGCTGGTCGAGGAGATCGACCTGCGTACTCCCGGCGGCCACTCCGGGGTCACGCCGAGCATGGTGTCGGGCTGGGAACTCGGCCGGCACACCACCAGCATCGGGCACCGCGCGACGTTGTGTGACATCTACCAGCAGCCGCCGGATGTGCTGTTCGCCCACCAGGACCATGGGCTGACCGCCGGGGCCGCGCCCCGCTTGCTAGCCGGGTTCGCTGACCTGCAGAAAGCGATGCTGGCCACCGTCGCCGGCGCCAGGGAATGCCTGGTGGTGATGGGATCACGGTCGCGTGACGGTGTCTATCTGGAGGCGATCGAGGCGGTGCTGGCCGAGCGGCCGTCGCTGGTCTGCTACCGGGTGCTGTTCGGCCCGCCCCACCACCAGGTCCTCAAGGATCACCTGCTGGCGCTGCTGCGACTGCGTGACCCGCACGATCGGAGCCTGGGCGTCAAGACGTTGCACCTGGGCATGGTGGAGGACATCACGCTGGTGCCGGAGCGGTTCTTTTGCGCCAGTGAGCAGATGGCGGTCGTCCCGATCCCGTCGCTGACCTCTCATGAGGCGTTCGACTCCGGCGTGGTGCTCGGGGCGGCCCCGGCCGCCCGGCTGCTGGACCACGGCCGTCAGGCCTACGCTGCTTCACGCCGGGTGGAGGCCGTTGAGGATGTCACCGCGCTGGACGTGCTGCGGGAACGGAGTACACAGATATGACGAGCAGGCGCAAGAACGTCGTCGACGCCGCGGGCCCGGTGCAGGCCGCCCGCGATGACCAGGCCGCGGTGGTGAAGCTGACCCGTGAGCTGGTCCGGATCCCCAGCCGCGGCGGCATCGACCCCTACGACCCGGTGCTGGACTGCATGGCGTCCTGGCTGGCCGAGCACGATCTGCCCTGCCGGCGCCTGGCCGGGCCGGCCGGGTCGACGGTCGCGCTGACCTGCGAGATCACCGGAACCGGGCGAGGGTCCCGCTATGTGCTGGACGCCTGCCTGGACACCGCCCCGTTCGGGGACGAGAACGCCTGGACCTACCCCCCGACCTCCGGCGAGATCACCGGCGGCTGGCTGCACGGGCGCGGCTCATCGGACTCCAAGGCCGGCGCGGCGATCTTCGCGCACATCGCCGCCCGGCTCCAGCAGACGGCCGGCCAGTGGGCGGGCAGCGTCGTGCTGCTGTTCGACGTCGACGAGCACACCGGTGCCTTCGGCGGCGCGAAAGCCTACTTTGAGGACGACGCCCGCGGCCGGGTCGACGGGGTGATGATCGGCTACCCCGGCCTGGATCACGTGGTGACCGGCGGCCGGGGCGTGCTGCGCACCCGGATGCACGTCCACGGCGTCGCCGGGCATTCGGGGGCGAGCAAGACCGCTCCGTCGGCGATCGCCAAGGCCGCCGCGCTCATCTCCCGGCTGCACGACATCCCGTTGCCGGGTCCATCTGGTCCTGAGTTCCCGCTGCCGGCCAGGCTGACCGTCACCGCGATCAACGGCGGGGAGGGGTATTCGACTGTCCCGGACTTGTGCACGTTCAACGTCGACGTCCGGCTCATCCCTGCCTTCGATGACCAGGCCGCCCTGGAGTTGCTCCGGTCGGCGGCCGCCGAGGTCGATGCGGCCTGGCCGGGGACACAGCCGACCCACGTGGAGGTGGCCACCCGGTGGCCGGCGTTCGCTCTCCCGGAGGAGGCGCGGCTGCGCACCGCGCTGCTCACCGCCGCCAATGCAGCCGGGGCGGCCGCGACGGCGAAGGTCGCCGGGCCGTCCAACATCGGTAATTACCTGGCCGGGCTCGGCATCCCGGCCACCGCCGGGTTTGGCGTCGGCTATCGCGGGTTGCACGGAACCGATGAGCAGATCGCCCTGGAGTCGATCCCGCTCGTCCAGGCCACCTACCACCAGGCCCTGCTCACCCTGCTAACCCTGTCCTGACCTGCGGCGAGGACCCTTCCGTCAACAACGCGCCGGCAAGCGGACGGCAAATGCGCGCCAGTCGGTGCGCTGGCCGGCGGCCGCCCGCCGGGTGATGGTTTGCCCATCAGCCATCGCACGCCTGCGGAGGACACCGGCCATGGACACCCGCCCCGCTGATCTGACCATCGGATTCCCGCGCGAGAGCGGCACCGAACGGCGCACCATCCTCACTCCCGCCCTCGCCCGGGCCTTGATTGAAGCCGGGTTCGGTGTCGTCACCGAACCCGGGATCGGAGCCGGGGTGTTCACCGGCGACGAGGAATACGCCGCAGCCGGGGTCCGTCTCACCGAGTCCGGACGAGTGTGGTCGGCGCCGCTGCTGCTGCGCTACAAGTCACCCGGCCCCGCCGACCTGCAGCACCTGCGGCCCGGGCAGCACATCGCGGCCCTGTTCCACGCCGAAGGAGACGCCGGCCTGCTGACCGCGCTGCAGGACTGCGGAGCGACCGCATGGAGCTATGAGTTCATCACCGAGCATGGCCGCTTCCCGCTCGGCCGCCCAGGCGGGCACCACGGCCGATACTCAGAGTTCGTCCACATTGATGGTGGAGGGTGGTACGACGCCAACACCCCCGTCCGGTCGATCCAGAAGGGTTACCTGCTGGCCGCCGAACGGGAACTCTACGACGCGTGCTCGGTCTCGGTCGACGGCGCCGACTGGGGCGGCTCCTGGCATGCCAGCGTCCTGGCCCCCGCCCTGGCCCAGCTTGGCATACCGCCCGAGGACTGGCCCGTATCGATCTTCACCCCGCTCATCACCGACAGGACCGGCGGGAAGCTCTCCAAGACCCTCTACGTCGCCCACGGCACCTACGCTGACCTGCCCGAACTGTTCCTCAACCTGGGCGTCCTGCTCGCCCAGCACGGCGAGCAGATCCTTGAGCTCGTCTGGGGCTCCACGGTGGGCCCGCGAGCCCCGGCGGCTGCACCGCACCTACACCGTCGACTACATCACCGCGCTGCTCGACGCCGGGCTCTCCGCCGCACAGCTCCGCACCGCCTGAGCCGAGGTCAACGATGATCCACGCCGTCTTCGACATCACCCGATGTCAGCGCAGCGATGCAGCCGCCGAACAGATCATGGCCGCAATGCGGCAAGCCGCTGAGCGGCTGGGCTGCACCGTCCGCGCCCAGCCCATCGAGCCGTTCCAGCCCCACGGCGCCACCTGCGTCCTCATCCTGGCCGAATCCCACATCACCGTGTCCACGTGGCCCGAACATAGACTCGCCCACATCGACGTGTTCACCTGCCGCGCGGACACCGACCCCCGCCAGGCCATCGAGCCCATACTCAGCGTGCTCGGCGGCCAGATCACCCGCTCCCAAGCCGTCCCGCAGCTCTCGCCGAACGCACTCCTCGAAGCCGACAACACCAATCTCGACAAACAGCTTGCCTAATGAATACAGGGGGGTCTGGCCAGCGCGGGTCAGTCGTAGGCGATGAAGATGGTGACGCCGCCGGTGGCGAAGTTGGGGACGTCGGCGGTGGCGGCCTGGGCCTCGGGTGAGCCCAGGGAGGCGCCCAGCGGAGCCAGCGGGGAGAATTCCTCCGTTTACCGCAGTGGATCAGGGCTTGTGGGTGAGCTTTGTGCACCATAGGCCCCCGGGCCGGGATGAATCAGTCCCATGCCTGAGAGTGCCCGTCCGGCGTGCCGGGGCCCGGTTCCTGGAGAGTCGGGCGGGCATAGAGTGGCGGTCCAGGACGAGAAGCTCTACGGGAGGACAGCCCGATGGACCAGGACCGCGCACGCAGCCTGCTCATCGCCGAGCGCGACGAGGTGCAGGGGCTGCTGAAGGACGCCGAGGCGGCGGGGCGGGAAGACCGCCAGTCGGAAGTGGACAGCGAGGCGGGAGACGTTTCCGACGCCGCGCAGCCGCTGACCGCCGAGGGCATGGATGACGCCATCGCGGAGAGCCTGCGCAGCCGGCTGGACGCCATCGAGCGCGCCCTGCACAGGCTGGATGACGGCAGCTACGGCCGGTCCGTCCGCAGCGGCGCGCCGATCCCCGACGAACGCCTGGAGGCGGACCCGGCCGCGGAACTCACCATCGAGGAGGCCAGGGCCGCCGAGCGCCGCTGAGCCCCGGGGCGGGAAATCACGCCCGCGGATGTCGAGGAGCGGCCAGCCGCTGGCTCGAGGCGCTGCGCCCGGTGCTCACGGACTTCCTGGCCGGGGCGGGAAGCTGCCGGTCCCGTCGCGGCAGACCGCGACGGGCACGATCTTGGTGGAGGTGCCGGCTGCGGGCAGTGTTGCCGTCGGCGTAGTGGTATATGCGCGGGTGTCCTTGCACGATCAGCGCGCGGACTTGGACCGGCAGGTGGCCCGGGTGATGGAGTGGGTCACGGGGCGGGGCCTTGCTGTGGCGGAGGTGGTGTGCGAGGTCGGCTCCGGGCTGAACGGCAAGCGGCCGAAGCTGCGCAGGATCTTGCCCGGCCCGTCTGCGACGGTGATCACCGTGGAGCACCGGGACCGGCTGGCGCGCTTTGGCGTGGAGTACCTTGACGCGGCGCTGGCCGCGCAGGGGCGGCGGGTGCTGGTCGCCGACGCGGAGGAGACCGCCGATGACCTGGTACGGGACATGATCGAGGTGCTCTCCTCGATGTGCGCCCGCCTGTACGGCCGCCGCGGGGTCCGGAACCGGGCGTTGCGTGCGGTGACGGCGGCGAAGAACGCCGGCGTGGGCGCGGCGGCCTGAGTGATGTTGCAGGCGTACCGGTTTGCGCTGGACCCGACGCCATCGCAGGCGCGGGCGCTGGCGTCGCACTGCGGGGCGGCGCGCAAGGCGTTCAATGAGGGCCTGGCGCACGTCAAACGGTGCCTGAACCAGCGCGCGGCGGAACGTTCCTACGGTGTGCCGGACGAGCAGCTGACCGAGGCGCCGTGGACATTGCCGGCGCTGCGCCGCTGGTGGAACGCCGGCAAGGACACGCTGGCGCCGTGGTGGCGGGAGAACTCCAAGGAGGCCTACAGTTCCGGTCTGGATGCGCTGGCCCGCGGCCTGGCGGCATGGTCGGACTCGCGGTCCGGGAAGCGCCGCGGGCCGAAGACGGGCTTTCCCCGGTTCAAGTCCCGCCGCGGTGCCCGGGTGTCGTGCCGGTTCACCACCGGCGCGATCCGTGTCGATGACCGGTCCCACGTGGTGCTGCCGCGCATTGGCCGGGTAAAGATGCACGAGCCGGCTGCAGGGCTGCTGGATTCGGTCACTTCCGGCAGGGTGCGCATCCTTGCCGCCACGGTCTGCTTTGACGGCAGGCGCTGGTATTGCGCGTTCACCGTGGAGGCCGGGCGTGAGCCGGGCCGCCCGGCACACGTGGCCGCGGATCGGGTGCACCCGGTGGTCGGCGTGGACCTGGGGGTGCGCGATCTGCTTGTTGCCGCGGCACCCGACGGCACCGAGGTCGCCCGGGAGGCGGCGCCAAAGCCGCTGGCGAAGGCGCAGGCCCGGCTGCGGGCGGTGCAGCGCAAGGCGGCCCGGCAGGATGGCCCCGACCGGCGCACGGGCTGGCGGGGGTCGAAGCGGTGGGCGCGGACCGCGGTGCGGATCGGGCGGATCCATGCCCGGGCGGTGGACCTGCGACGCGACGCGCTGCACCAGGCCACCACGCGGCTGGCGCGGCGGCACCGGGTGATCGTCGTCGAGGATCTGAACGTGGCCGGCATGTCCCGCCGCAAGCCCGGCCCCGGCCGTGGCGGCCGCGGGCTGAACCGGGCCATCGCCGACGCCGCCCCCGGCGAGCTGCGCCGCCAGCTCGGCTACAAGACCACCTGGTACGGCAGCCAGCTCCTGGTCGCGAACCGGTGGTACCCCAGCTCGAAGACCTGCTCGGCCTGCGGCGCGGTGAAAGCCAAGCTCGCCCTGGCCGACCGGCAATACCAGTGTGACCACTGCGGCGCGGTCCTCGACCGTGATCTGAACGCCGCGATCAACCTCGCCCGCCTGAGCGAGCACGCCCCGCGCGTGGAAGGCAGGCCCGCCGGGAGTGGCCCGGTGGCAGGACGCCGAGCCATCCGTCAGACCAGCCCGCCTACGGGCGCGGCGGCAGGAGGCGACGAAACGTCAACCCCGCACAGCGGCCGACGGGCCGCCGGTCAGACAGGGACCGCCCCTCCGCAAGGAGAGGCTGCCTGATCATGAGACTGAAGCTGATGGATCAGGTAACGGGATCCTGAGGATAGCGCTGGACGGGTTTCTTGCGGCCGGCCTTCTTTTCCGGCGGAGGCCAGTCGGTGCCGGACGGCCAGGAGGCGACGCACACCGGGATGTCCGAGTGCGGGTTGCGGCCCTGGGCGACGAAGCGTTCCATCCTGCTGGCGCCGGGCAGTTCGACCCGGGCGGAGACCAGCTCCGTCTTCTCGCCGTCCATCTCCACCCAGCAGATCTGCTGGTTCCGCACGTAGGCTGGCGGCAGCCCGAACCGCCCGCCGATTCCCTCCACGACCGAGGTGCACGACCCGGAGTTGGCGTAGAAGCCGGCCGCGGTGGCGGCCAGCTCCGGGTGGTGCGTATGGCCCGAGATGAAGCCGTAATACCCGTCCGCGACCAGGTCGGCGGCCCGCTGGCGGGCGGCGTGGTTCTGCCCGTAGCCCCGTTCGTCGAGCGCCAGCGCGCTGATCGACAGCCAGGCCCGCCGGGCCAGGATGGCGACCACGGCGGCGAGCACGACGAGGTCGGCGAGCGCGCCGTAACCGAGGATCTCGCCCCGGTGCACCCACACGTCGGTGTCCGGGTAGCGCGACCGGAAATCGGCGAACTCGGGTATCCGGACCAGGATGAGGATCGCCAGCGGGATCGCGATCAGCCACCACAGCCGGCGGCCCAGCTTGCGGTAGACCATCCGGGAGGCGACGAACGAGGGGAAGTCGGTCGGGTCCGCCATCTCATGCGCGCCGTCGACCCAGCCGCGGCCCAGCCACTCGATCCGGGGGATGACCTCGCGCACGACGTGGTGGCCGATCGGGGTGTCCAGCGGGTTGCGCGCGTCGCAGAAGCAGTTGTACGGGTCGAGCTGGTGACCGTGCTCCACCCGGACCTTGCGGCCGTCAGCCAGGATCAGGTCCGCGGCCAGGCACAGCCGGGCGCCGGTCATCTCCCGCACCGCGTCCGCCGTCTTGACGTCCCAGGCCAGGTCGCCATCGTGGTTGCCGATCGCGTAGATGACCTGGCCGCCGCGCGCGGTCACCGCCATCAGCGCCGCGCACAGGTCCTCGTGCGCGCGCAGGATGTCGGTGGCCGTCGCCTCGGGGTAGCCGAGCAGTTCCACCACGTCCCCGGCCAGCACCACGGTGAGCTGACCGGTCTCGGCGTCCAGGTGACGTGCCAGCGTCTGGCAGGACCGCCCGGACACGTCGGTGCGCACCGGGGGCAGGTGCAGGTCGCTGGCGGTGATTACCTTGCTGCCGGGCGGGACGGCCACCTTGAGCAGGTCGGGGATGTCAGGTCGCGGCGCGGGCATGGATGGTTTGGTTTCCTTCTGGCCGGGTTTCTACCGGGTTCTTTCCCCCAGCACCTAGCAATGATGCCCGAGGACGGGGCGGCTAGCGTGCGGCGCCACGCGCTGTTCACGGGCGCTATCTATTAGGACGCGTCCGGCCGCCGGGCGGTTCGGATCCCGGCCGGGCAGTAACCACGGCCCGTTCGGCAAAAAGAATTTAAGCAGCAGGTCGGTGAGCGGATACCTTCCCTACGTATGGAACTCGGCGAGTATGACCACCGGGCGGTCGAGGCCGCCGCCCGGGAGCTGTGGGAGTCGCACGACACCTACCGATACGACTCCGGTGGGCAGGGACCCGTGTTCAGCGTGGACACGCCGCCGCCCTACGTATCGGCGGCGCACCTGCACGTCGGTCACGCGATGAGCTACTCGCAGCCGGATTTCATCGTCCGCTACCGGCGGATGCGCGGTGAGCGGGTGTTCTACCCGATCGGGTTCGACGACAACGGGCTGCCGACCGAGCGGTATGTGGAGCAGGCCTACGGGGTCCGGGCCGTGGACATGCCGCGGGCCGAGTTCACCGCGCTCTGCCTGACCGAGACGCGGCGGGTGGCCGAACGGTACGAGGACCTGTGGCGGCGGCTCGGCCTGTCGGTCGACTGGTCGCTGCGCTACTCGACCATCGACGCCCGCTGCCAGCGGACCGCGCAGACCAGCTTCGTCAAGCTGCACGAGGCGGGCTACCTGCGCCGGGCGCAGGACCCGATCCTGTGGTGCCCGGAGGACCGCACCTCGCTGGCCCAGGCCGATGTCGAGGACCTGGAACGGACCAGCAGGCTGCATACGATCAGTTTCGGGCCCGGCCTGGTCATCGCCACCACCCGGCCCGAGCTGCTGCCGGCCTGCGTGGCGCTGTATCACCACCCAGGCGATGCCCGCTATGCCGGGCTCGGGCGGGCCACCGTGCCGTTGTTCGGCTACGAGGTGCGCGTGCTCTCCGACGAGTCCGTGGATCCCGGGTACGGCACCGGGCTGATGATGGTGTGCACGTTCGGCGACAGCGAGGACGTGCTGAAGTGGCGGCGGGACGGGCTGCCGCTGCGCCTGGTGCTGGAGCCGGACGGGCGGCTCGGGCCGCTGGCCGGGGAGTTCGCCGGGATGCAGCTGACCCAGGCCCGCTCCGCCGTGGTCAAGGCCCTCGACGAGGCCGGGCTGCTGGTCAGCAGCGAGCCGGTGCGGCAGGTCGTGGGGGTGCACGAGCGATGCCAGACGCCGGTGGAGTTCCAGATCAGGCCGCAGTGGTTCATCGCGGTGCGCGAGCACGCCGACCGGTTCCGGGCGCGCGCGGCGGAAATCGAGTGGGTCCCGCCGTTCATGCGGCGCCGGCTGGAGGACTGGATCGACGGGCTCAAGTGGGACTGGAACATCACCAGGCAGCGGCGTTACGGCGTGCCGTTCCCCGTGTGGTTCTGCACCGCCTGCGCCGCGCCGGTGCTGGCCCGGCTCGAGGACCTGCCGGTGGATCCGCTGGCGGACAAGCCGCCTGTCAGCTCGTGCCCGTCCTGCGGGTCGGCCCTGGAGGGCGACCCGGACGTGATGGACACCTGGATGACGTCCTCGCTGACGCCGCAGGTCAACGACGGGTGGGCGGTCACAGGGACCGATGCCGCGCTGGCGCCGATGTCCATGCGGGTGCAGGCCTTCGAGATCATCAGGACCTGGCTGTTCTACTCGGTGGTGCAGTCGGAGCTGCTGTTCGGCCGGGTGCCGTGGCGCACCGCGCTGATCTCCGGCTGGGGGCTGAGCGAGCAGGGCAAGAAGCTGTCCAAGCGGGATCTCGATAAGGGGGCCTCCGGGGGGCCCGCCGAGGGCAGCAGAGCCCCCCGGGATGGCGGAGTGGCCGGGCCCGACGGCTACAACCGGTACGTGCCGGACCACGTGATGAGCAGGTACGGCGCGGACGCGGTCCGGCTCTGGGCGACCAAGGGCCGCATCGGCACCGACCTGCGGTACAACGAGAAGGACATCAGGACCGGCCGCAAGTTCGCGGTCAAGCTGTGGAACGTCGGCCGGTTCCTGTCCCTGAACCTGGGGGAGCTTTCCGGAGCTGCCCCGGCGCCGGGCGAGCGGGACATCGTGGACCGGTGGCTGCTGTCGCACCTGGCCGACGCGGTGGCCGAGGCGACGGCGGCGTTCGACGGGCACGACTACATGCAGGCGCACCAGGCCGCCTCGCGGATGTTCTGGTCCATCTACTGCGACCGCTACCTCGAGATGATCAAGGACCGGCTCGGCGGGGACGGGGACAGCGCCCGGTGGACCCTGCGGGAGTCGTTCCGGGTGCTGCTCGGGCTCTTCGCGCCGTTCGCGCCGTTCCTGACCGAGCACATGTACCAGCAGTTCTACCGTTCGGAGGAGGGCGTGGTCTCGCTGCACCTGACGCGCTGGCCGGCGGCGGACGAGCGCTGGCGCGGCGACCGCGCGGCGGTAGAGGCCGTCGACCAGCTGGCGGTGATCCTGGACGCCACCCGGGTGCTGCGCAGCGGGCAGCGGCTCGGCAACTCGGCCCGGCTGAGCCGGCTGATCGTGCAGGCGCACGACGCCGCGGCGCAGTCGCTGCTCGACCAGATCGGCGAGCCGCTCCGGGTCGCCGCCCGGGCCGACGCCCTGGTCCGCGGCCCGGCCGAGCACCCGAGCGGCGTCGAAGGGATCACCGTCGGGATCGCCGTCTAGCGGCGGGAAAGGCCGGCCAGCACGTCGCGGAGCATCGCGATGTCGGCGGCGAGCTTGGCGGCCCGGCTCAGCGGCGGCCCGGCGAGCGGGCTGTCGCTGTAGCTCATCTCGACGCTGACGTTGCCGGACCAGGCGTACACATCGACTTCCGGGCCGTTGTCGGGATCGGTGACGAAGACGGCGGCCGCCTGCTGGCCGAGGCTGTTGACCTGCTGCTCCCCGTGGAAGGTCGTATCGCCCGGCTTGTGCGCGAACTGGACGTCGAACTCGAATCCCCCTTCCGCGTGGTCCGGGTCCGGGTAGGTGGTGACGGTCAGGAACAGGTCGCCGTTCGACGCGTTCCAGGCGCAGTCGCTCAGGTCGGCCGGGCCGCCGGCGGGGAGCGGCCCGACGACGGCGCCGGGCGCGTACCTGGCCAGGGTCGACGCCCGGACCAGCCGGCAGGGATGGCCCGGGCTGGCGTACACCGGGCCCTGCTGGTACGCGGACGCGGCGGGCCTGGCCAGGGCGGCCAGCCCGTCGCGGGCCATCGCGATGGCGCCGGCCAGCAGGGTGGCGCGGTCGGAGGAGACGGCGGAGCCGAGGCCGGTGTAGGTCAGGTTCAGCTCGGCGTTGCCCGACCACACGAGCATGTTCACGTCGTGGTCTCCGGACTGGCTCTGGAAGATGGCCTCCGCGCTGTCGCCGAGGTCCGGGAGCTCCTGCACTCCGGTGACGGTCCTGTCGTTCACGCTGTGGACGAAGGCGTCGGCGTCCGAGTCGTGGTCCTGATGCGCGGCTAGCCTGCTGGGGAAGACGGTGACGTCCAGCAGGATGCTGGTGCCCTCCTCCGGGCCCCAGGAGCAGCTGCTCTGCGACGAGCCAGGGGGGACGTCGGGGTGAGAATGGCGCCGGGCGAGTACCTGGCCAGGGTCGCCGCGCTGATCAGCTTGCACGCGTCGGGCCGGCTGGCGTAATGCGGCGCGGGCGACACGGGCCCGATCGCCGCGGCCGGGACGGACGCGGGCCGGGCCAGGACGGCCATGGCGCCGCGGGCCATGGAGATCATCCCGGCCAGCTGGACGGCGCTTGGCGGCGACGCCAGCGGCGCCCCGCTGGCGGTCCCTGTGGTGTTCAGGCTGATGATCACCATCGCGTTGCTCGAGTGGACGATCAGGGTGTTTCCCGGGGAGGTGGCGTTCGGCGCGCTGGCGGGGTTGGCGTCGGGCGCGGCGGCGATGAACAGCTCCGTGGCCTCGTCGCCGAGGCCCGTCACAGTCCGCCGGCTAACAGTGACTCCCTTGCAGCGGCAGCCGAGGTCGGCCAGCGTGTGCCGGTAGGACTGCTGGGCGTCGCTGATCGCGCCGGGCGCCCCGAAGACGAACGCGGCCGCCCCGAGCGTCCGGTCCTCGCCGCCCGAGGTGCTCGACCACTTGCAGCCGCCGATCTTGACGGTGGGAAAGCTGGTGTTGGCGTTCACCGGGGTACCCGTCGCGCCGGGCATGTACCGCGCCAGCTCGGCCGAGCTCACCAGAGCGCAAGGCTGTCCAGGCAGGCTGGCGTACTCAAGACGCGGCGCGGAGGGCCGCGTCACCGCGAAGACGACCAGCGCGACCGCGGCGGCCGCCAGGATGCCCGCGCTCGTGGCCGCGATCGCGGGCCGGCGCCGGGCCCACGGCGGCAGCCACCGCGACCAGCGGCCAGGAGCGGGGGATTCCTCGCCGGTTCCTGGTTCCGGCGCGGGCCCGTCCGGCTTCTCTGACATTGCGCTGGTCCCTTTACGCCGATGCCACCACGGCTAGCCGCCATGACCCCCCGGTCCGGTGAGGAAATTACTCACTCCCGGTCTCCAGAGCATCTCGGATTCATGTCGGGTATGCGGCGGCGTCGCAAGCATCAGGACTGCGACGTCACCCGAGCCTGGCACAATGCTGGGGTGCGAACGATTGCTCTCGAAGAGCACTTCTGGACGCCCGAACTCGCGGCACCGCCCGGGACCGGACCGCTCGCCGTGTGGGGCCAGCGGGTGGACGACCAGCTGCGTGACCTCGGCCAGGCGCGGCTGGCCGACATGGACGCCAGCGGCATCGACCTGCAGGTCATCTCGCACGTGGCGCCGGCCGCGCAGGGCCTGCAGGGAGCGGAGGGGATCACCCTCGCCCGCGAGGCCAACGACCGGCTGGCCGGAGCGGTGCGCGCGCATCCGGACAGGTTCGCCGGTTTCGCCACCCTGCCCACCGCGGACCCGCGGGCCGCGGCCGGCGAGCTGGAGCGCGCCGTGCGGGAGCTCGGCCTGATCGGCGCCATGGTGAACAGCACCCTGGGCTCGAACGGCGCCTTCCTCGACGAGCCAGGCTTCGCTCCGCTGCTCGACCGGTTCGAGCGGCTGGACGTGCCGCTCTACCTGCACCCCGCGCCGCCGTCGGCGGCGCTGAGCGAGGTGCTGTACCGGGGGCTGCCGCCCGCCGTGGCAGGCCGGCTGGCCACCGGGGCCTGGGGCTGGCACGCCGAGGCCGGCCTGCACATCCTCCGCATGATCGCCACCGGCGTGTTCGACCGGCACCCGGAGCTGCGCGTGATCATCGGGCACTGCGGCGAGATGGTGCCGTTCATGCTGGACCGGATCGACGCCATGCTCCGCCCGCCGGGTCTCGCGCTGAAGCCGTCGGAGTACTTCCTGCGGAACATCTGGGTGACGACCAGCGGGCTGTTCAGCCTCCCGCCGGTGCTGTGCGCGGTGCAGGTTCTCGGCGTGGACCGGGTGCTGTTCAGCGTCGACTACCCGTTCGGTGACAACGCCGCGGGCCGGGCCCTGCTCGACGCGCTCCCGCTCGCCCCGGCGGACAAGACCAGGATCGCGGGCGGCAACGCGGAGCAGGTGCTGCGCCTGAAGCCCCTCGCGGGGTGATTTACGTCACGCTGACGTTGCAAAAAGTTTGCATCAGCCAAGCTATTTACGGCACAATGATGTTGTGAAAACCGTCGGACCCGCCGCGGCTGCCCCCACCCGGGGGCAGGTGGCGCGGCTGATCCTTGAGCTCGGGCCGTCCACCGCCGCCACGCTCGGCGGCCGGCTCGGGCTCACGCCTGCCGCCATCCGGCGTCACCTGGATAACCTGCTGGCCGAGGGCCTCATCGAGACCAGGACGGCCAGGACCTACGGGAACCGGGGCCGCGGCCGCCCGGCCAAGGTCTTCGTCATCACCGACGCGGGCCGCAGCGCGTTCGAGCACGCCTACGACGACCTGGCCAGCCGGCGCCCGCGATCGGGCATGCTGGGGGCGGCGAGCAGCTGTGCCAGCACCACTGCCCGGTCGCGCACGTGGCGGCCGAGTTCCCGCAGCTGTGCGAGGCCGAGACCGAGGCGTTCGGCCGGCTGCTCGGCACGCCGGTGCAGCGGCTCGCTACGATCGCGCACGGCGACGGCATCTGCACCACCCACGTCACCTGTGTCGGGAAGGCAGCCACGACGGGGGCTGTTGAAGTACCCGTAACCACCGAAATCACCTCAGAGTCCGGAGGGCTCTTGATATGACGACCACCACGCAAGACCAGCTCGAAGGGCTGGGCACGTACAAATTCGGCTGGGCCGATTCGGACGTGGCGGGTGCGTCCGCGCGCCGTGGCCTATCCGAAGAGGTGGTCCGCGACATCTCGGCGCGGAAGAACGAGCCGGAGTGGATGCTCGACATGCGGCTCAAGGGCCTGAAGTACTTCGGCCGCAAGCCGATGCCCAACTGGGGCGCCGACCTGTCCGGCATCGACTTCGACAACATCAAGTATTTCGTCCGCTCCACCGAGAAGCAGGCGGCGAGCTGGGACGAGCTGCCCGCCGACATCAAGAACACCTACGACAAGCTCGGTATCCCTGAGGCGGAAAAGCAGCGCCTCATCGCGGGCGTCGCCGCCCAGTACGAGTCCGAGGTCGTTTACCACAAGATCAGGGAGGACCTCGAGGAAAAGGGCGTCCTCTTCCTGGACACGGACACCGCGCTGCGGGAGCAGCCGGATCTGTTCCGCGAGTACTTCGGCACCGTGATCCCGCCCGGGGACAACAAGTTCGCCGCGCTGAACACCGCGGTGTGGTCCGGCGGCTCGTTCATTTACGTGCCCAAGAACGTAAACGTGGAAATCCCGCTGCAGGCCTATTTCCGCATCAACACCGAGAACATGGGCCAGTTCGAGCGGACCCTGATCATCGTGGACGAAGGCGCTTACGTCCACTACGTGGAAGGCTGCACCGCGCCCATCTACAAGTCCGACTCGCTGCATTCCGCGGTGGTCGAGATCATCGTGAAGAAGGACGCGCGCTGCCGGTACACCACGATCCAGAACTGGTCCAACAACGTGTACAACCTGGTGACCAAGCGCGCAGTCGCCCAGCAGGGCGCCACGATGGAGTGGATCGACGGCAACATCGGCTCCAAGGTGACGATGAAGTACCCGGCGGTCTACCTGATGGGCGAGCACGCGCGCGGCGAGACGCTCTCCGTCGCGTTCGCGGGCGAGGGCCAGCACCAGGACGCCGGGGCGAAGATGGTGCACTGCGCGCCGAACACCTCCTCCACCATCATCTCCAAGTCGGTGGCCAGGGCGGGCGGCCGGACGTCCTACCGCGGCCTGGTCAACGTGCAGGAGGGCGCCGAGCACTCCAAGTCCAACGTCAAGTGCGACGCGCTGCTCGTGGACTCGGTGAGCCGCAGCGATACCTACCCGTACGTGGACGTCCGCGAGGACGACGTGGAGATGGCCCACGAGGCCACCGTCTCCAAGATCTCCGAGGATCAGCTGTTCTACCTGATGAGCCGCGGCATGACCGAGGACGAGGCGATGGCCACGATCGTCCGCGGGTTCGTCGAGCCGATCGCCCGTGAGCTGCCGATGGAGTACGCGCTCGAGCTGAACAGGCTGATCGAACTGCAGATGGAGGGGGCGGTCGGCTGATGTCGGCTGGACTTCAGGGGGCGATCGAATCCGCTCCCGTGACAAGGCTGCACGAGCACGGGTCCTACGACCCGGCTGACTTCGCGGTGCCGGACGGCCGGGAGGAGGAGTGGCGCTTCACCCCGCTGCGCCGGCTGCGCGGGCTGCACACGGACTCACCGCCGGTTCCCGCCGCCAAGGTGGCGGTGGACGTCGACCCGGCCCCCGAGGTCAAGGTCTTTTCTGCCGAACGGGCCAGCGGTCTGCCCGGCCGCAGCTTCATCCCGGCTGACCGGGTAAGCGCCCGGGCCTACGCGAGCTTCGATGAGGCGACCGTGATCACGGTGCCGGCCGAAGCGGACGCGTCACGGCCCACCGTCGTCACCGTGACCGGAATGAAGGGGGAAGGGGAGGTGGGTGGGGGGGCAGGATACGGCCACCTGCTGGTGCAGGCCGAGCCGTTCTCCCGGGCCGTGGTGGTGCTCGACCACCGCGGCAGCGCCACCTACGCGGACAACGTCGAGCTGGTCGTGGGCGACGGCGCCTTGCTGTCCGTGGTCAGCCTGCAGGACTGGGCCGACGACGCGGTGCACCTGACGCACCACTACGCCACGCTGGGCCGGGACGCCAGGCTGCGGCACGCGGCCGTCACGCTGGGCGGGTCCGTGGTCCGGCTGGCCCCGTCGGTCCGCTACGGCGCCCCGGGCGGGGACGCCGAGCTGACCGGGCTGTACTTCGCCGACGCGGGCCAGCACCTGGAGCACAGGCTGTTCGTTGACCATGATGTGCCGCGCTGCCGCAGCAGGGTCACCTACAAGGGCGCGCTGCAGGGCGAGGACGCGCACGCGGTCTGGATCGGCGACGTGCTGATCAGGCCCGGGGCAACCGGCACCGACACCTATGAGTACAACAGGAACCTGGTGCTGACCGACGGCACCCGGGTGGATTCGGTGCCGAACCTGGAGATCCTCACCGGGGAGATCGTCGGGGCCGGGCACGCCAGCGCCAGCGGCAGGCTCGAAGACCATCACCTGTTCTACCTGATGGCCCGCGGCATCCCGTTCGAAGAAGCCCGCAGGCTGGTCATCCGCGGGTTCTTCGGCCAGCTGATCGCCACCATCGAGGTGCCCGAACTGCGGGACCGGATCACCGAGGCCATCGAGGCGGAGCTGACGAAGTCCCTGCCCACGGGAGTGCGGTGATGACAGAAACCAATGCCCCGGTCTACACCCGCGCCTGCGCGCTGTCCGAGCTCCCCGCCGAGGGCGTGATCGGCGTCGAGGTCGCGGGCGAGCCCGTCGCGGTGGCCCGTGCCGACGGCCAGGTCTACGCGATACGCGACGTGTGCTCGCACGCCGAGGTGCCGCTGTCCGAGGGCGAGATCTACGACCACACGGTGGAGTGCTGGCTGCACGGGTCCTGCTTCGACCTGCGCACCGGGCAGCCCACCGGGCTGCCGGCCACCGAGCCGGTGCCGGCCTACCCCGTCAAGATCGAAGGCGACGACGTCTACGTCGCGCTCACCATAACCAAGGAGTCATAACGTGGCTACCCTCGAGATCCGCGACCTGCACGTCAGCGTGGAAGAGAGCGTAGGCGTCCACCGGGAGATCCTGCGCGGCGTGAACCTGACCGTCCGCGAAGGCGAGACCCACGCCATCATGGGCCCGAACGGCTCCGGCAAGTCCACCCTGGCCTACGCCATCGCCGGCCACCCCAAGTACCTGGTTACCCGGGGCAGCGTCACGCTCGACGGCGAGGACGTGCTGGCCATGACCGTGGACGCCCGGGCCCGGGCGGGCCTGTTCCTGGCCATGCAGTACCCGGTCGAGGTGCCCGGCGTGTCGGTGTCGAACTTCCTGCGGACCGCGGTCACGGCGGTCCGGGGCGAGGCGCCGAAGCTGCGCAACTTCGTCAAGGAGCTGCGCGCCGCGATGGCCGCGCTGTCCATCGACCCGGCCTTCGCCGAGCGCAACCTGAACGAGGGCTTCTCCGGCGGGGAGAAGAAGCGGCACGAGATCCTGCAGCTCGAGCTGCTCAACCCGAAGATCGCGATCCTGGACGAGACCGATTCCGGCCTGGACATCGACGCGCTCAAGGTGGTGTCCGAGGGCATCAACCGGTTCGGTGCGCAGCCCGGCCACGGGGTGTTGCTGATCACGCACTACACCCGGATCCTGCGGTACGTGAAGCCGGACTTCGTGCACGTGTTCGTGGCCGGCCGCATCGTCACCGAAGGCGGCCCCGAGCTGGCCGACCTGCTGGAGAACGAGGGCTACGAGAAGTTCGCCGGGGTGCCGGCATGAGCCTGCCGCACCTCGACGTCGAGGCGATCCGGGCCGACTTCCCCGTGCTGGGCAGGACGGTGCGCAACGGCCAGCCGCTGATCTACCTGGACTCCGGCGCGACCTCGCAGAAGCCCGTCCAGGTGCTCGACGCCGAGCGGGGGTTCTACGAACGGCACAACTCGGCCGCGCACCGCGGTACCCACCTGCTCGGCGAGGAGGCCACCGACGTCTACGAGGGCGCCCGGGCCAAGGTCGCCACGTTCCTTGGTGCCGACGCCGGCGAGATCGTCTTCACCAAGAACGCCACCGAGGCGATCAACCTGGTCGCCTACTCGCTGAGCGCATCCGGGCCGCTCCAGGTGCGGCCCGGTGACGAGATCCTGATCACCGAGATGGAGCACCACGCCAACCTGGTGCCGTGGCAGCAGCTGTGCGAGCGGACCGGTGCCACCCTGCGGTGGCTGGACGTCACCCCCGAGGGCCGGCTCGACCTGGACCACCTGGACAGCATGATCACCGGGCGCACCAGGATGGTGGCGGTGACCCACCAGTCCAACGTCACCGGCACCATCCCTCCGGTGGCCGAGATCGCCCGGGCGGCGCACGAGAAGGGCGCGCTGGTGCTGGCCGACGCGGCCCAGTCGGTGCCGCACCAGCCGGTCGACGTGGCCGCGCTCGGCGTGGACTTCCTGGCCTTCTCCGCGCACAAGATGC
>WNGH01007752.1_pt1 | contig 19794 bp, 18 predicted proteins | sample 5400631 | NCBI WGS metagenome assembly WNGH01 (sample SAMN13153373, study PRJNA577476) | soil metagenome | isolation source: 115 cm soil or saprolite under Garry oak tree replicate 1 | place: USA:California | collected 2016-06-15
GTCAGCTGCAGGAAATACACGCCGATGTTCAGGGCCAGCAGCCACTGAACAGCGCGCGTCATTCGCGGTGATTCTGGTGCGTCGTACAGCTCGCTCATCGAGACCTGCGACTAAGAGACTACATCCTAAGACCCAGCGTACGGCGAAGGGTTCCTTCGTGGGAACCTATCCCAGAGCGAGCCTCACGATCCGTTCACACAGCTCGGGGAAGCTGATTCCCATTGCCGCAGCGCCCTGTGGTATCAGACTCAGCTCGGTCATTCCAGGCAACGTGTTTGCCTCGAGGCAATAGAACTCGCCGTCTGTGGTGAGTCTGAAATCTATCCGTGCGTATCCCCGTAGCTTGAGCGCCCGAAATGCCGACAGGGCTTGTTGCTGGACTTTCTCCGTCGCCTTCGGTGAGAGCTTCGCCGGGAATTCCTCTACCGCCATACCCGCGGTGTATTTACACTCGTAGTCGTAGATCTCGTGCTTGGGAATGATTTCTCCGACCGGCAGCGCGACATCGCCGAGTACGCCGACTGTCAGTTCACGGCCAGGAACGAACTTCTCTATCATCACTTCGTCGTCATACTTCGCCGCTTCCTCGATCGCGGCCGCGAGATCTGCCCGTTTCTTCACCACCGAAAGGCCGACCGTGGATCCTTGCTTCGACGGTTTTACCACCACGGGAAGGCCCAGAATTCCCTCAACCTGCTCGATCGTAGCGGGTGCCATTAGCCAATCAGCCGTCTTAACCTCTTCGACGCGGAACAGCTTTTTCGAGAGATCTTTGTCCATCGCCAGCGCACTCGAGAGGTGTCCACTTCCGGTGTACTTGACGTGTGCCATGTCCAGCAAAGCCTGGATCGTTCCGTCTTCGCCCTGTCCGCCGTGAAGCGCAAGAAAGACGGCATCCGCATCCTTGATCTCCTTTATCGAAGTCAGGTTCGGCAGAAACGTCCCTTCTGCGAACTTCGATAGCGCTTCAAGCGATGGCGGTTCAGTTCCGACCTTCCCCATGCTTAGCTCGAGCTCTTCGCTAGCGCTGATCGGACCTCGCGCCGGATCGAGCGCAATCACTTCGTGGCCGCGCTCTCGCAACGCGTGCACGATCCGAATCCCTGAAGCAAGCGATACGTTGCGCTCAGAGGATGTACCACCCATGAGTACCGTAATTTTCATTCGATCGAATTTCCGTTTGTTATCGCGACATCATGAAATGCAGCATGTCGGATCGCGTCACGATCCCCTGCACTACCCCGTGCTCCTGCACGAGGACGGCTGGATTTGCTTTCGACAACAGCTTCACCACGCTGTCTACCGGCTGATCCGACGCCACCATTGGGAATGGTGAATCCATGATCTCGCTGACTGTCGTGTCGAGCAGCTTGGGGTTCTCGAGACTCTTCTGAGAGAGCGACCAGTCACTCACTGAGCCAACGCAGTTCGCGCCATCCATGACGGGAAGCTGTGAGACATCGTGCAGGCTCATTAGACCAATCGCCTGACGCACAGTCGCACCTGGTGCGACACTCACCACCGACGGTGCACCTCCGTTCTTTCTGCCGAGCACACTATGAAGCGCGACCTTCGGCACGTCGAGCATCTGGTTCTCACGCATCCATTCGTCGCTGTAAAGCTTGGAGAGATACCGCTCACCGGTGTCGCACAGAATGGTCACGACCATTGCGTTGGGGTCGTCGAGCTCGCGTGCGATTCTGAGCGCAACCGAGGTGATGAGGCCGGAGGATCCGCCCGCGAACAAGCCCTCTTCGCGCGTCAGCCGCCTGGCCATCGCGAAGGATTCCTTGTCACTCACGGTGTAGTACTCGTCGATGACGCTCATATCGAGCGTGCCGGGAAGCTTGTCCTGCCCAACGCCTTCGACTTTGTAGGGCGTTCCCTCAATTTTGGTTTTCCCCTTGCTCCGCCAGTACTCCGCCAGTATCGATCCGGCAGGGTCACCCGCGATCACTCTTACCTTCTTGTTTTGCTCTTTGAGGTAGCGACCGGCGCCAGTGAGGGTACCGCCAGTACCCGCTGACGCAACGAAGTGCGTGATCTTTCCTCCGGTCTGATGCCACAGCTCGGGACCCGTTGTCGCGTAATGGGCCTCTGGATTCGCATCGTTGTAGAACTGGTCGGCGAGGATTGCGTTTGGAGTCTCCTTCGCTATCCGCTTCGCCATCACGATGTAATTGTCGGGATGATCCGGCGGGACCGCAGTGGGAGTAACGATGACCTCGGCGCCAAATGCCTTGAGCAGTCGGACTTTTTCCTGAGACATCTTGTCCGGCATCGTGAAGATGCACTTGTATCCCCGCAGCACGGCTGCGATCGCGAGGCCGACACCTGTGTTGCCGCTAGTGCCTTCGACGATGGTCCCGCCTGGTTTCAGCTTCCCCTCTTTTTCCGCGCGCTCGATAATCGGAAGTCCGATTCGGTCCTTAACCGACCCGCCCGGATTGAAGAATTCCGCCTTTGCGTAGACAGGCGTCCGGATTCCGCGCGTCACGTGATTCAGTTTGATCAACGGCGTCCAACCAATCGTCTCCAGGACGTTGTCGTATGGCTGGCGGTTCCGTTCGTGTTTCATTTACCGGGTGCTTCTGCGCTTCGTCGTTGCTCTCCGCACCGGTCTGTTCACGGTCGGTTTCAAGGCGACGGCCTTGGCCGTTTCTGCCCTGGCGGTATCGGGCGACTTGATGTTGCTGCTCGTGGAGGAGTCACGCTTGATGATTGAATCGCCCGCGAGAGGTGGTGCATCTGGATGCCTGAAGAACACGGGCAACAGAATCGACACTGGCACCGGCTGGCCCTGAGTCTTTGCCGGCTCGAACTTGAGCTCACGAGAGCCTTTCATCGCTGCGGAATCGAGCGCGGTGAACCCCGACGTCTCCGCAATTCGTGTCGAGTCGGGGATTATCGCTCCTTCTCGGTCGATGAAGATGCGAAGCGTGACGTTGCCCTGAACTTTCTGTGCATAGAGCGCTGGCGGATAACGAAAAGGCAGCTCCTTGTTGAGCATCACCGGCGCGACGTCCGGCTGCCTGCCAACAGTCTGAAACGGCAGCCCCGATCCTTCTCCTTTCTTGCATCCCACGATGCTGACCACGCCCACCAGCACCAGGATAGACCTCAATGCGGCGTCCATGCTCAAGCCGTTCCCTGGTCTCGTTTCACTTCCTCAACGAGCTGGGCAAGCATCTCGAGCGCTTGGATTGGCGTCATCGTATTCGGTTCCACGTTCCTCAAATGTTGCACGACGGGATGCGAGGTCGCACCAAACAGGCCCAGCTGATCATCTCTAGCACTGGACCGGATCGTCGAAGCGCGTCCCGATCGCGGCACGATCTGTTCCGCTTCGAGAAGTCTCAGCAGCTCGGTTGCGCGCCTCAGAACAGCCGGTGGAAGCCCGGCTAGTCTGCCGACTTCGATTCCATACGATCGATCAGCGCCTCCGGGCTGGAGACGATGCAGAAAAAGAACCTGGTCCCCAACCTCTCGAACTTGAACATTATAGTTGCGCACTGCGACTAAATTATCCGCCAGTTGGGTGAGCTCGTGGTAGTGCGTCGCGAAGATTGTCTTGCAGCCGACTACGTCGTGCAGGTGCTCGCTAACTGACCAGGCGATGGAAATTCCATCGTAGGTGGAAGTGCCGCGCCCAATTTCATCGAGCAGCACGAGACTTCGTCGAGTCGCGGTGTGAAGAATTGCGCTCGTTTCCGACATCTCCACCATGAAAGTCGACTGGCCTCGTACCAGGTTGTCGCTGGCTCCGACCCGTGTGAACAGGCGATCCACGACGCCGATCGTTGCACGATCCGCGGGAACGAAACTGCCAATCTGCGCCATGAGTACGATCAGCCCAACTTGTCGGAGGACGGTGGATTTTCCCGCCATGTTGGGCCCGGTGAGAATCATCATCCGTGCGTCCTCGGTGAGGATGACGTCGTTCGGAATCCGTCAGTACCGGCCGCACGTAGCCTTCCCTTGCCGCGACCTCCGCGAACGAGCCAAGAACATCGAGTTCGGCGATGATTTCTGCGACTGACTGCAATCGGGCAACCTGTCTACCGATCTGCGACCGCAGCCTCTCGAATAGCTCTCTCTCTCGCTCCTCCACCCGCTCGGCTGCTGTCAGAACTCGCTCCTCGTATTCCTTGAGTGACGGAGTCACGTACCGCTCAGCTCCTGCCAGTGTCTGCCTCCGCTGGTAATCCTCAGGCACGAGGTGCACGTTGCTGTTGGTGACCTCAATGAAGTAACCGAAAACTTTGTTGTAGCCGACCTTCAGCGAGTTAATACCTGTTCGGGCACGCTCTTCGGCTTGAATTCTCGCGATTGCATCCTTGCCGCCGTCACGAAGTGCTCTCCATTCATCGAGTGCGCTGTCCACCCTTTCGCGCACGCTGGGCTCATCACCAATAACGACCGGCGGTTTCTCGACAAGCGTTTGGATGATCTCGTTGCACAGGTCCGCACAATCATCCCACAGAGCGGCATGTTTAGTAAACGCGGCGTTGTTTTCGGGTGTCGCCGCTGCCCGTGCACGTCCAAGCGCGGATTCGACCGCCGGCAGTCGAGCAATCGAATCACCAAGCCCTCGGAGCTCACGGGGCGAAGCGCGGCCAGCAGCTGTTTTGCCAGCGAGCCGTTCAATATCGCGAACGCCGTCCAGAGCATCCCGCATGGCTGCACGAACGAGACTGTCACCGAGTGCATCGACAGCACCAAGCCTCACGTCGATCTCAGCGCGATCAACGAGCGGAGCAAGTAGCCACTGCCGAAGCAACCGCGCGCCCATCGGCGTAAGAGTGCGGTCGAGGACTCCGAGAAGCGTCCCCGAAGTCTCCGCGCCCCGCATCGACTCGACCAGCTCAAGGTTCCGCCGCGTCATTTCGTCGAGAGGCAGAATTCCTCCCGGACGTTCGACTTTCGGTCGCGCGAGATGTGAGGTGCCCGCCGGCTGAAGCTCATTGAGGTAGCGAAGCAGGGCTCCAGCTGCTCCAACGGCAGCATCGTCCCTGCTCTCGATCCCAAATGCCTCCAGCGAGCTCACGCGGAAATGGTCAACGAGCTGATCGCGACCGAGATCGCTGTCAAACTCCCACGCTTCACGCTCAGTCACCATTGGCCCTTCTTCACCGACTGGCCCCTTGAGTAGGTGACCAAGGTCTCCTTCCCGCGGAAGAATGATTTCTCGTGGAGTGAACCTCGATAGCGCTGACTCGAGATCGCGAAGTCGAGTGGTGGTCAGCCTGAGCTCACCTGTCGAAAGATCCGCGGCTGCGATCCCCACCGATTCGGCGTCACGATTGAGCGCACAGAGATAGTTGTTACGAGTGCCGTCGAGCAGATCGTCGGAGAATGCCGCACCTGGAGTGATGGTCTCCACGACCTCGCGTTTCACTATGCCTTTCGCAAACTTCGGATCTTCGGTTTGCTCGCAGATCGAAACGCGGAATCCCTGCTGGATCAAACGCCGCAGATATTCTCCCGCAGCTTTGACCGGAACACCGGCGAGTGGCACCTCACTGGCACCACCATTGTTTCTCGAGGTGAGGGTCAGGCCCAGCGTTTTTGAAGCGAGCTCTGCATCCTCGTAGAACATCTCGTAGAAATCGCCCATGCGGAAGAACAGAATCGCGTCCTGATGGCGCGACTTGATCTCCCTGTACTGCTGCATCAACGGTGTTGATGCGGCGCGGCTCACCGCTCGGGTGCCCGTACTACGAGACCGTCCATATGCTTGGCTTTGATCTTCCTTAAGGCGTCCTCGGCTTCCTTCTCCGTCGAGTACCGTCCGATCCTTACCCGAAATGGCGCGACTGAGCCGTCGACGCGTGCCGAGTATCCACGCTTGCTCAACCTCGATGCCAGCTTATCAGCTTCGACCTTGCCATCCTTGCCAGTGAATGCCGCTACCTGGACTGAGTAGCCGCTCCCGTGCGGGGCTGGCACAGCGGTCTTTGTAGCAGGTTTTGCTGCAACAGATCTGGGAGTAGTTGTCTTCGGCGCCTTTGTCGGGTCGACGATACTAGGTTTCGAGTCGTTGGCTTCGGTCGGGGGCTTGGGACGCTGAGTTTGAACGATCTGCTTCGGCGTTGTAGAAGCAGTTTTGACAACTGGGGACACACTATCCGAGGCTTCTGTTCTTTCTATACCGACTTGTGCAACAGAGCCTGAAGTAGCCGAAGTCGTGCTCGCGGAACCCACTGACGTTTTAGTTGGCGCTGTCGGGACGATGCTTGTTTGGACGCTGGTCGTAATATTCGTCGGTGTAGAGGAGCTTGCAGAAATTGCTGCGCTATTCGCATACGCGTTGGTGGTCGGTGAATCCGCTTTTGCGACAGCGGGCAGTGGACAGCGCTGGCCCTGATACTGTATCTGGTTTCTCAGCTCCATCTCCGCAGGGTTGGCCTGCGCGAGCGCATTGGCATTAGCTCTACAAGCGTTCGTGATGTCGTTCTTCTCGAAGAGGACGCGAGCAGTCCAGTAGCTTGCTCTCGCCAGGGATTTGCTCCGAGGGTAGTCGCGTTGAATCTTCTGCAAATGCGCCAGCGCACCATCACGGTCACCACGTGCCAGCTCGAGCTGCGCGAGCCGCAACAACGCATCCTCGGCCTGCGGAGCAAGCGGATAATCCACGACTATATGCCTGTAATCGCTCTCGGCATCCGCGGCATTCGCTGCCAGGCTGGCGCGCCAGAACAGTGCCTCCGGGTATAACCGGGCTGACGGCGGAGTTGCGGCAATCACCGAATCGATCAATGCCCTACCAGCTGCTCCATTACCATCACTGACCAACGTTTGAGCTCTCACAAAAACCGGGTCGATCGGGCGTGCCGTAGCTTGTGCAGCTGCCAGGGTTGCAGCGCAACATAGCAGTACGCTGGGAAGAACAGTCCATCTAAACATCTCACCACTCTCCTATTGACTCATGCGGCAGCGCTTTTCTCGTCGGCTGTGCACAGCCTCAAAATTACCGTAGCTACCAGCTGCTCTTCCGAAGAGACCCTGCTCTCCTTCAGGGCAACGTCGGCCTCGAGCAGACAGTCGAGTGCGCGATCAAGAGATTCGCGGTTCCAGCGCTCAGCTGCACGAGCCCAGACGGCAGTGGCAGATCCCCACGGCCGGCCCGTAAACGCTCCCGTCTCTCTGAGAAGATCGAAGTATTCCTGGGCCAAACGAGCCATCGACAGACCTTCATCCAGTCTCGCGCGACCCCACGAGATAGCGAGCATCTGTGTTGATAATGCCATGACGATCGAGACGCCCGTTGTTTTCGGCTGGGCAAGAACGTGCGGAATCAATTCGAGGGCGCGTGAAACGTTGCGGTCCGCAACTGCATCGAGCAGATCGGACTGTGTCTCACCGCGCCGTACTCCGACCACGGCCGAGACATCCCCCTCTCCGATCTCCTGAGTACGACCCTGTACATAGCTCGCCAGTTTGTCCAGCTCACCCGCTAATTGATGCAAGTCGTTCCCGACTGCAGTCTGAAGAAGCTCAATGGCCGATTCGCTCATTCTTACCCCGAACTCACTGCTCGCCGTGTGTGCTATCCATCTGGGGACGCGGTCACCGGTGAGAGGATCGAATTGAAGTGGGGCACTCGACGTCAGCAACGCGCCATCCGGTTTGGATCCCGCGGCTGCAGTCATCAGCAATAGCAAATCGGGCGCAGGGTTCTTCAAGTACTCGTCGAGAAAGTTCCGCGACTCTTTCTTCAGAGCATTGACCTCGCGAAGCACGACGATTCGTCTCTCTGCCATCATCGGCGGTGTCGAGAGAAGGATTTCGAGGGTCTCGGCATCGAGGTCTGATGCGCGTCTTGTATCGAAGTTGAAGTCTCGGGTTCCAGGCTCCAGAGCTGCTTCGACAAGCTGCCGCACTGCGTCGTCTTTTTGATACTCGTCGTCCCCCAGAATGTAGTAAGCGCCGTCGAATGACCGGCGCTTGATCGCATCACGAAGTGTTCTGAGAGAGGACGCTGACATCCTCGAAATATACGGCTGGTCTACCGGGCCGCCGATGGCTTTGGAACGCTAACGCGTGTAGTTCGCGAGCTCGAGCTTGGAGTGCGCGAAGTGTACCGGGACCTGCTCAGCGAATAGAGCAGCTGGCCAGATGGTGAGACCTGCTGAAACTGAGGCGACGATGGCAGGTGTCGAGGTTGTTATTGGGGTCAGCTCTGGCTCGGGAATGGAGGCGATCACGGGGGGCATAACAAGATCGCGTGGAGCATCAGTGCGGTGGTACAGCGTGGTGCTTATGTATCCGAGCATCACTGCGCTGGCGAGCGTTGCGGCAATTGCGCCACGCCTGAGATTGCGCTGCGTCGTGGCCAGCAAATGTTCGCTGTGACATTCCTTGAGACGCGCTTCGAGCCGCTCGGAAAAATCCGCGGAGAGTTCTATGGAAGGAAGATTCCTGATGAGAAGGAGCGCTCGTCGGATCTTTGCGTCGTGCTTCGCGCAGCTCTCGCATTCAGCAATATGCCGCTGCATCCGAACCAGCTCGATCCCGGCAAGGGTATCGTCTACGAACGCAACGTGCTGCTCACAAAACTCGCGACAATCCATGGAGATAGGTTGAGGGTTCGGTAACAGGTACCCACCAGCTGGGTGCCTGTTCCCAAAACCGTCGACCTAATCTACATATGGGGCGATGATCTCCGCGAACGAATTTCTGGCCCGGTTAAGTCGCGATTTTACCGTGCCGAGATTGCAGTCGGTGATCTCAGCAATCTCCTCATAAGACTTACCCTCGAGCTCGCGCAGTATGAACACATTCCTGTGGTGCTCGGGGAGCTTCGCCACGCTCTCCTCGACTATCTCCCTCAGGTGCCGCTTGCGGTACATGTCGTCGGGACGGGATGTCGTATCCTCGAACTGAAGCGGTCGGTCCTCGTCCTGAAAGTTCTTCTGAACCGTCTGAAAGAGCACCAGCGGATTACGTGACCGGTTACGCAACTCGTTCTTCGCGAGGTTGGAAGCGATCGTATAGACCCAGGTCGAGAATTTCTTCGAGCGATCGAAGCGATGCAGATGTCGATACACCCGAATGAAGACCTCCTGCACCAGATCTTCCGCTTTTTCCCTGTCACCGATCGTGCGGTACACGAAGTTCAGAAGACGAGTCTGATAACGAGTCACCAGTTCCGAGAAGGCGCGCTCCTCTCCCCCGAGGAATGCAGTTACGACGGCTGAGTCATCCATCGCCTGCAGGCGCTCCCTGACGGTTTGTCCTTCGACCGCGACAACTTGCTTACGGACGATGTCAGCCATTCTTCTCTCCTCTATATAAGAGACTCTCACGACACTGAATTCGTGCACATCCCCTTGGAACTTTCTGCAATTTCATGTAATGCACGGCGTGTGCCCGATGGCAGTCAGAAGTAAACCCTTATCAGTAAAGGGCTTATGGCATGTAGCTCAAGCTTGAGCTTGTCCAGATTCTGCCCTTCTGTCCTATTTACATGACATGTAAGCGTCTTTTAGTTGATTAGACGCCAAATTGGCTCGAAGGGTTAACGGCCAGCGCGAAAGCCTGCCGCGAAAAGGAGCCCAATTATCGTCTTGGCATCCTGAATCTCGCCCCTCTCGACCATCTCCAGTGCCCGAGAGAGGGGCATGGGCTGGAGATCGAGAAATTCATCCACTTCGTGTTTAGTCTCACCAGTGGATAGGCCGGTTGCCATGAAGAGATGAATTTTTTCGTCGGTGAAGCCCGGCGTCGTGTACAGTGTGATCAGATAGTCCACCTGCTCAGCTGTACATCCAGTTTCCTCTTTCAGCTCTCGTACGGCGCAATCACGTGGGGCTTCTCCCTGGTCGAGCCGTCCTGCCGGAATCTCGAAGAGATAGCCATCAGCTGCATACCTGTACTGTCGAATCAGCAGCAGCTGCGGATCGTCGCCTCTCGGGTCGCTCAGAAAAGGCACGACTGCACTTGCCCCAGGGTGCCGGATCATCTCCAGCTCACCGGTTGATCCATCAGGAAACCGGACCGTGTCTACATCGAGCGAGACGATTTTCCCCGTATAAATACGTCTGGATTCTATCTGTCCAACGCTAGCTCCTTCGTCCATTGCGAATAATTCGCTAGCTGCCGTGGATGCGCAGTTCACCGAGGTTCAAATCGGCGATTGAGTCAGCAATGACTTGCGCATCACCGACCATGACTGTTTGCAACTGATCAGGATGAAGGTGCGCCTTGGCCACCCGCAGCACCGCATCTGCTGTTACAGCACGGATGTTCCTTCTATAAGAGCCGTAGTAATCGATGGGTAGATCGTAGATCACCAGCGTCGCTAGAGCAGATGCGATTGCAGCAGTCGTTTCGTATCGGATCGGGAAAACTCGATCGAGATAATCTCTCGCCAGCGACAGCTCATCCTCGGAGATGCGCTCGGAGCGAATTCGATCGATCTCGAGAAGGATCTCCCGCAATGCCGCCGCCGTTACCTCACTCTGAACAGCAGTCGACACGACAAATGGACCTGGTCCACGTCGCCAGTCGTAGAAGGATGACGCGCCATACGTGTAACCATGAGCCTCCCGAAGATTCAGGTTGATGCGCGAGCCGAACAGACCACCGAGAACTGCGTTCATCAGAAGCGTCGGAAAGAAATCGGGATGATTGCGCGGCAGTCCGATGTGCCCGACCCGCAGCTCTGACTGCGGTGCTTCCGGTTTGTTCACGACGTGAACGCTTCTACCAGACGTTCGGGCGGTCGCTACCAACGATTGACTTCGAGCTGCTCCTGATGGCCAGTTCTGGAATGCCTGGGCTATCAGCGCCCGGGACGCATCCGTCGAGATATCGCCACCAACGATCACGGTGCTTGACCGAGCACGGTACCTCGCTCGATAAAACTCATCTACGTCTTTGCGCGAGAGCGCACTCACACTCTCGGCAGTCCCTTCGTCCGGCTTCGAGTAGCGGGAATCCGGCGCGTACAAAAACTCTGAGAACTTCTCGTCAGCTAGCCCTCGCGGCTCGGTTTCGAGCTGTAAGATCTCCGCCAAACGCTCCGCTTTTAGCCTTTCTACTTCACGCTCAGGGAAAATCGGAGTGCTGATGGCTTCGCCGAGGAGCTTGGTCGCGTCCTCCAGTTTGTCTGAGAGCGTGGTGATCTTGATGAAGGCGCTATCCCAGTCTGCGCCTGACTCGACCGACGCGCCGAGTTGCTCGAATCTCTCCGCGAGTTCAGCTCCATCAAAGCGTGTGCTGCCCTCGAGAAGCGTACCAGCAGTCAAAGCAGCAACGCCTTCTTTGCCAGCTGGATCGCTGCTGGATCCCGCATCGACGACTACCAGAACTGTAGCTAAGGGAAGCTTTACGACTGGTGCCGTAACGAGGCGAATTCCGCTTGGGAGTTTCTCATCACGGAAATCCGGGAACTGATAGCTTCTCGCTTGTCCCGGTTTGGGGCGGAGAGTGGTAGCCATTACCCAGTGCCGGCAGCGGCAGCCAGCACACTTTCCGACTCGACACCTTCTTTCGGAACGTACAGAAGACTCGCCCTGTTGTCCTCACCCAATCGTTCGGAGATAAGGTCGTTGACTCTCTCCGTGGTCACCGAGCGGTATCGGTCTGCCTGCTCATTGATCAGCCCGGGCTGGTTGAAGTAGGTCGCGAACATGGAGAGTCTGTCTGCTCTTTCGCCCGCTGATTGAAGTGAGACAACAAGATCGGTCTCGATCAGCGCGATAGCTCTTTTCACTTCGGATTCGGCGACACCTTCGCGATAAACCAACTCGATCTCACGGTCGACTTCTTCTTCCAGCTGCGCGACAGAGACCTCTGGCCGTGCAGTCACATCGACTACCATCAGATCCGTCCCTTTTGCCAAATCGAAAGTGAAGGCCCCTGCATCGGCAGCAATCTGCCGCTCACGTACGAGCGAGCGGTGAAGGCGGCTTCCTTTCCTCATCCCCAGTATGGCTGACGCCACACTGGCGGCATAATACTCCTCACTTCCAAAAATCGGTGAGCGAAACGCCATGAAAAGCCGCGGGAGACTTACGTTGTCCTGAACCACCTCTCGCAACCAGTCTCCAAATACAGGTGGCAGATCCATCGGAGGCAGCAGCGGTTTGCCCTTTCCTTTAGGAATCGGCCCGAAGTACTCCGTGACGAGCTTGCGTGCTTGTTCCGAATCAAAATCTCCCGCGATAGACAGAACCGCGTTGTCCGGTGTGTAATAGGTAGTAAAGAATTGCGCGATGTCGTCCAGGGATGCCGCCGAGAGATCCTCCATCGAGCCAATTAGCGAATGCTGAAAGGGATGCGACGGGGGGAATACCAGCTCCTGCATCTTCTCGAGCATTGTCCCGTACGGTTGGTTGTCTACCGCCCATCGGCGCTCGTTCTTAACGACATCGCGTTGATTATCGAGTTTCTCCTGCGTCATCGCTGGAAGTAATTCACCCATTCTGTCCGCTTCCAGCCACAGAGCGAGGGCAAGCTCGTTCGAGGGAACGGTCTCGAAATAATTCGTCCGCTCGAGCCAAGTTGAACCGTTTAGCGTTCCCCCCGCGCGCTGAATTAGCTCGAAGTGTTCGTTTACCCCGACGTGTGCTGAGCCCTGGAAAAGCATGTGCTCAAAGAGATGGGCAAATCCGGTTCTGCCTGCTCTCTCGTTCGCCGAACCTACATGATACCAGAGATTCACTGCCACAATAGGCGCAGTGTGGTCTTCCGACAACGTCACAAACAGCCCGTTATCCAAATGGAAGGTTTCTACCGGAATCCGCATTCTCGTAAATTGCCCGCCATGCAAAGCCACTGGAACCCCCTCAGCGTTCGCACGTGATTTCTGTTCTTGTCATTCTCGCGCTGCTTTTTGGGTCGCTGCTACTGCTATGGTGGTCACAGGAACGAATACTGTTCCAGCCACCTCGTCTGCTGCAACAGTTGTCCGATTCAGGACGCATATCTTACGACGCCATCGATGGACAGCGACTGAGCGGATTCATTGTCGGGGATCCGCGACGCGCTCCCGGCGTTCTGCTTTGCTTCCACGGCAATGCGGACCTCGCGATATGGCAGCTCGATTGGGCGCGACTCGTAGAGCGATACACCGGATACGCAGTTTTTCTGGCCGAGTACCGCGGTTATATGTCACTTGGCGGAACTCCCACCTACTCGACGACGAAGCTGGACGCGCGTGCCGCGTATGATCATTTACGCATTGCGTTCGGAGTGGATCGCACTCGGCTAGCTTACTTCGGCCACTCACTCGGAAGCGCAGTTGCAGCGGAACTGGCTGAAATACATCCGCCTACTGCCTTGCTCCTCCAGGCTCCATTCTCGTCGGCACGCGCGATGGGAAGGCTCATCGTATGGCCTGCGCTCGCACTGATCTGGAAAACTATTTCGCGCATCCACTTTGATACACGCCAGGTTGTGGCGGAGCTCGATGTGCCGGTTTCTGTCGCGCATGGACGTCGCGACCGAATTATCCCGTTCAGAATGGGGCTCGACGTTTACGAAGCTGCGAAGATAAAAGGTCGCCTTCTCGTGGTAGAGAAAGCCGGCCACAACGACGTTGCTGATGTCGCCGGCGAAGATTACTGGCGCTGGATTGCCGAAGCCCTGAAACCTGAGCGAAGCCCGTAGCCCCGAGCTGCCCCACCCACAGCCCCCAGCAGGTAGTCTTCAGTTGATTTTCAGTTATTGAATCGGCTGCCCCGAGATATCCCTGATTGCGATCGGCCCGACGTTCACAGACTTGAGAGCTGGCTCGATAGTCTTGCGATAACCGACAATGACTATCGCAAGGGAACCGGGATTGATGTACTGCTGTGCAACCCTGGCTACGTCCGCCTGAGTAACGGCTTCGACGTTCTGCACATAGTTGTTGTAGTAGTCGAGCGGAAGGTTGTATTGCGCGACAGGTACCAGGGCTGCTGCAATTTGCTGTGTCGTTGCAGATATCGCTTGGCTCGAGACAGCTCATCGGCGGGAACTGCCTCGCGAATACGTTTCAACTCCTTCATGAACTCGATCAGCGCCGAGTCGCTCTTTGCAGTGACTATTTCGGCCGACGCCAGGAATGGACCCGCGGCGCGCCTCATGTCGAACCGTGAACCAGCTCCGTAGGTGTATCCGCGAGTCTCACGAAGATTCTGATTAAGCCTGCTAGTAAAGGATCCGCCCAGAATCGTATTCATGACGGTCAGAGCGAAATAATCCTTGGTGGATCGCGGAACGCCTACAGCACCGATACGGAAAGAGGACTGCGCGGCACCCGGCTTATCGATCAGATAGATGGTAGTGGTACTCGCCTTTGGTGGCTCACCATAATTGAGAGCTGGAACGTCACCACGCTGCCAGCTACCGAATAAGTTGTTGATCTTCGCCTCGATCTGCGCAGGATTCACATCGCCAACAATGATCAGTGTCGCGTTGTTCGGTCGGAAATTGGCCTGGTAGTACGACTGAAGGTCGGCCGTCGTGATCGATTTAACCGAAGCCTCAGTTCCCTCCAACGGCGCGCCATAAGGATGTGCATTGCCATAGAGAATCGCCGGGAATGCCTTACTAGCGATTACAGGTCCCTGATCGCGCTGTTGAAGCAGATCCGTCAGCTGGGTCTTCCGGATCCGCTCGAATTCGTTGGGCGGAAATGAGGGGTGCAGAGCAACGTCGGCGAACAGCGCGAGTGCACTATCCATTTGCGCAGTCGGTGTATGGAGCGACAGTGTGCTCGACTCCCAGCTGCTGGTTGGAGACAACCTGATTCCGAGAAAGGAAATCTGATCTGCTATGTCGAGGCTTTTTCGGGATGTCGTTCCTTCCCGCAACATTGCGGAGACAAGATTCGCGATTCCCGCTTTGCCTGCCCGAGCAGCAGTACTGCCGCTGCCGATGAGGAGGACAAAATCAGCTAGCGGCAGCTCGTGCTGCTCGACGATCATGAGCTTCAAACCATTCGGAAGCTCTCTGGTAATAATAGGAGGAAGCGATACACGCGGTGGAGGTCCGAGCTCCGGAGGCTTGCTCCGATCAAACGTCGCTTGCGCAGCAGCTGAGTAAGCGGATAAAAGGGCCGCGATGCCCAGCGTTACGGCAGTTCCGAGAAATCTCATCGACCACCTCCGCTCGCGGTTAACATCATCTCCTTCTTTCCCTCCGGAACGACGGTAAGAACAATCTTGGGGCGCCCGAGGTAAGCCCTCGCTACCCGCTGCACATCCGCAGCACTGACACGCTCATACCGGGCAGCGTCCTGTTGGACGAAGTCAGGATTCCCGACAAAGTAGTTGTAGGAGTTGAGCACCTCTGCTTTCCCGAGAACACTGGCGAGACGGTTGAGAAAGCTTGACTTATAAACGTTTTGCGCTCGCTGAAGCTCCCGCGGTGTGACTCCACTACTGATAAGCTTGCCGATTTCCTCTCGCACTATCCGGTCAATATCAGCGACGCTCTGTCCAGGCTTTGGTGTAACGTCGATCTGAAATTTTCCGTCGAGCCGTGAGCCATCCTGAAACGCACTAACGGCCTGCGCGATCTGAAGATCGTACACGAGTCTCTTATAAAGCCGCGAGTTCCTGTCGCCCGCAATAATTTGCGCCAGAATGTCCAGCGCTGCGTCGTCCTTGGAAAACCCTTTCACCGAGTGCCAGGTGTAGAACAGCCGAGGTAGTTGAACCTTGTCTTCCAGAACGAGAAACGTGTCGCGTGGAATCACAACGTCGGGGACTGTAATTCTTCTCTTCACTTCGGGCCCACGTGGAATGCTCCCGAAATACTGCGCCACCATTTTCTTCACCGAGTCCGGATTAAAATCCCCTGCAATAGCCAGGGTCGCGTTGTTGGGGGCGTAGAAGGTCCTGAAGAAATTCTGCACGTCCGCAAGCGACGCTGCGCTAAGGTCGGTCATCGATCCAATCACCGGCCACGAATAGGGATGTGACTTCGGGTAAAGTGCCGCGAGGATTATTTCGTCGGCACGACCGTAAGGCTGATTATCCACACGCTGCCGGCGTTCGTTCTTCACCACATCGCGCTGAAGATTGACCTTCGGGAGATCCATTGTCGGCAGGAGAAATCCCATCCTGTCCGAATCGAGCCACAGAGCCAGTGGCAGCGCATTTGAGGGCAGGGTCTCATAGTAGTTGGTACGGTCTTCGGTAGTCGACCCGTTGTTGTTTGCGCCGGCCGATTCGAGAAGTTGATCGAACGCGCCAACCGGAACGTGTTGGGAGCCCATGAACATGATGTGCTCGAAAAGGTGGGCAAACCCGGTCCGCCCGACCTGCTCATCGCCCGAGCCGACGTGGTACCAGGTGTCGACCGCGACAATCGGCGTGGAGTGGTCCTCGTGCAGAATGACCTCGAGGCCGTTGGGCAGCCTGTACTTCTCGAACTGGATGCGTGGGACTGACTGCGCACTTACGGGCGCTGACAAGGCACCCACGATTAAGTAGCAGAAAGCCACTAAAAAGCTTCTCTTTTTCACATCTTCCTCTCGAAAAAGAAGGCGAGCGGCGCTTTGAGTGATTCGCTAAACATATACTTCCACCGGGCTTCCCTGTTCGGCGAAATGGGGCTCGTCTGGGTCGGTGATGTGTACGGCGTAAAGCCAAAGCGCCTCGCCAGGATCCGCAGTCGCAGCATATGAAAAGGATCACTCACCAGGAGAGCGCTTTGTAGTCCGCGCACTTCGAGCATTCCCGCTACTGCTCTCATGGACTCGCTGGTCGTTCGCCCCTCATTCTCCACCAGGATCGCGCTGTCCGGAACGCCATGTTTCCTCGCATAGTTTCTTCCTACTGCCGCTTCACTGGTAGTATCACCAGGTCCGGTTCCACCAGTAAGTATTAGCAGCGACGCCAGGTGACGGTTCCACAGATCCAGCGCATGATCGAGTCTGGCCCGAAGAACGGGCGAGGGTTTACCCGCATACTGCGCTGCGCCCAGTACTACTATTGCCTGCGCAGGCCTTGCCTCATCCCGCGAGCTCCAGATGAGGACCGCGGCTGCCGAAATCGCCCACAAGGTGAATAACGTTACGACCAAAATCGTCAGAATTCGCCGCAGGATTTTCACGGCGCGTCTTGCCTTCGCAGCACGCTTCATCCGTAGAACCTACGCTAGAAAACGTGCCTCGTGTGAGGCTCCGGGCATTCAACAGAATATCCCCTGGCGATCAGCGCCGCCTTGAATTCGTCCTGAACCGGAGCTTCGCCGTGCACGAGCCATATCGGGCCGAGCCGCGGTGACTTCTCTTTGACGCGCCCAAGCCAAGTCATCATCTCAGTCCGGTCCGCATGTGCGCTGTATCCATCGATTACCTCAACGCGCGCATGCAGAGCAACATCTTCCCCAAAGATCTGGAGAAGCGGTTGTCTCTCGACAACGCGCCGACCAAGCGTGTGCTCGGCCTGAAAGCCGACGACGACAATCGTGTTTCGCGGATCGCTCGCACCTTGCGCCAGGTGATGAAGAATCCGCCCATTTTCCATCATCCCCGATGCAGCAATTATCACCATCGGCCCATGAGCGCGGGACAGAGCTTTTGATTCCTCAACGTCGCGTGTGTAGTGCAGGAGCTCGAACTGAAAGAGCTCGTTTACCTTCTGCACCATTTCCTCAGACCGATCGAAGCTCTCTGGATGCATCTCGAACACGGTCGTTGCATCAATTGCCAGAGGACTGTCCACGTAGATGGGAATCGCTGGAATTGCGCCTTCTCTTGCGAGCCCGTGTAGCGCATAAATCATTTCCTGTGTTCGACCAAGCGCGAAAGCAGGAATGAGAACCCGACCGCCCCGAGCAGCAGTTTCGCGAACCACCTGAGCCAATTGCGCTCGCGCTCCCTCGACCGATTCATGGTCGCGGTTACCGTACGTCGACTCCATGATGAGGGCGTCAGCACCTTCAGGCGGGGTTGGGTCGCGAACTATTGCCAAACCGCTTCTCCCAATGTCCCCAGAGAAAACGAGCCGCTTCGTCCTTCCATTCTCTGTACAATCGAGTAGGACCGAAGCAGATCCGAGAATGTGACCGGCATCGATGTAGCAAGCGCGTACACCTGGGACTACATCGAAGAACCTGTTGTATGGAACGCCGACCATCAGGTCCATCGTCCGCACCGCATGCCGCATTCCGTACAACGGTTCGACGAACTCCTTCCGATGCTTTGCCAGAAACTCCGCATCCTTTTCCTGGATGTTGGCCGAGTCGGCAAGCATTACGGCGGAGAGATCACGCGTTGCAGACGTTGCCCAGATCGTTTTGGAGTAACCTTCCGCTATCAGGTACGGAAGCCGTCCCGAGTGGTCAATGTGAGCATGAGAGAGAACAACAGCATCCAGATCCGTGATGGGGAGAGGAAGCTGGCGGTTCTTGTCGGCCGCTTCGTGCCGCCTGCCCTGAAACATCCCGCAATCAAGAGCGATGGTGCGGCCATTCACGTGAAGAAGATGACAAGAGCCAGTAACTTCACGTGCAGCACCGACAAACGTTATCTCCAAACCGCTATCCTTCTGCTACCGCATCGCGCTGAAACAGAATCGTTAATCGCTGCTCGTCCTGTGACATCAGCGCCGGCTCCCACCCTCCTCTACTTCTCTCGTTCAGGAGGTCAGTGAGTGTGTCTTCGTCTTCGCGCGTGTGGCGCGTCAGCTTGACCACCACAGCCTGGTATTCTTTCATCAGGGATTAGAGATTATGAGCCGGTGAGCGTTATAATGGCCGGAATCCTGGGGCTAGAATGATCGAGCGCGTCAAGGAATTCCCCTCTCTGACTATTATCCGGCATCCGCTTGTTCAGCACAAGCTGACGATCCTCAGAGATCAGCAAACAGAAACAAAGCACTTCAAGGAGCTCGTCGATGAGATTGCGATGCTCATGGCCTATGAGGCAACCAGTGAGCTCAGTCTCGAACCGAGAGAAGTAAACACTCCGCTCGAAGAGACGACGGGATGGCACATCAGCGGCAAGAAGCTCACACTCGTGCCGATTCTGCGAGCCGGTCTCGGAATGGTCGAGGGAATTCTTCGCCTCGTTCCATCGGCACGGGTAGGACACATTGGACTCTATCGAGACCATAGCACGCTGCAGCCAGTGGACTACTACTTCAAGGTGCCTGGTGATACCGCGGAGCGAGACTTCTTTCTACTCGATCCAATGCTTGCCACGGGAGGAAGTGCAGTCGCTGCAGTTTCCTCCTTGAAGAGAGCCGGCGCAAACCGCATACGATTTCTCTGTTTGGTTGCTGCACCCGAGGGAGTACGATATCTGAGCAAGGTGCATCCCGAGGTTCAGATCTACTGCGCAGCACTCGATCGCGAGCTCAATAGCCAGGGTTACATCCTGCCTGGTCTCGGAGACGCTGGGGACAGGCTGTTCGGCACGCGCTGAGCGCGCTAGCCGAACCACTCTCGCGGATTCAGTCGCTGCTGGTCAGCTGCGTCGATGACCCACTGCTGGTTGTGCGGGTCCGTCACCTCACCCGCTACCGCCTCGAACCAGCTGGTTGCCTTCTTAACGTCACCGATTCGCCTCCACAATTCGCCGACCAGATAAGTGAGGATTGCTCGCTCCTCCCTCGGAACTCCGTCGTACGACTGCAGAGCCTCCTCGAACTTCCAGGCTGCCTGACGGCGGAAGTAGCGCTCAGCCTCCACGTCTCCTTCATCGACACAGCACCAGGCGGCACGAAGGAGCAGATCCGCAATGTGGCGCGAGTCGAGACCTTGCCACTGGGCAACTTTGGCGGCGGCTTCATACTTCTCGGAGCCGCAAACCAGCGCAGGCCGAACCGGAGCAAGCTCTTTGAGAACCTG
>WNGH01004408.1_pt1 | contig 19792 bp, 12 predicted proteins | sample 5400631 | NCBI WGS metagenome assembly WNGH01 (sample SAMN13153373, study PRJNA577476) | soil metagenome | isolation source: 115 cm soil or saprolite under Garry oak tree replicate 1 | place: USA:California | collected 2016-06-15
CTTTGAATCCTCTTTGAAGATCGTCAAGTAGATCTTCAACGTCCTCTATTCCGACGCTCATGCGTATGAGAGTGTCCTTGATTCCCTGCTCCATTCTTCTCTGACGCGGGATGCTGGCATGAGTCATGCTAGCCGGATGTTCGATGAGAGATTCGACTCCTCCAAGGCTTTCTGCCAAGGTGAAGACGCTAAGTTTGGTCAGAAGTTTTTCGCATTCTCGGAATCCTCCTTTGAGCTCGAAGCTTAGCATTCCGCCGTGGCCCCGCATCTGGCGCTTGATGATGTCCCTTTGTGGATGGTCTGGGAGGCCGGGATAGTAGACGTGATCTACCGTCGGCTGTTTCTGGAGAAACTCGCTGATTTGTCTAGCGTTGGAGCTGTGACGATCCATCCTTACAGGAAGTGTCTTTATTCCTCGCAATACGAGCCAGCAGTCTAATGGTCCTGGAACAGCCCCGACGGCGTTCTGGAGAAACTTGAGACGTTTGCCGATATTAGTGTCGCTTGCGATAGCGGCACCGCCTATGAGGTCGCTGTGGCCTCCGAGGTATTTCGTTGTACTGTGGACCGAGATATCGGCGCCAAGCTTCAATGGGTTCTGGAGATAGGGGCTTGCAAAGGTATTGTCGACGACTAGCATTGCATGATTCTTCGTTGCGATCCTCGAGATGGCTCGGATATCAACGACTCGCATCAGTGGGTTGGTAGGTGTCTCGATCCAGATCATCCTAGTGTTCTTTCGGACTGCTTTCTCCACCTTGTCAGGTGTCCTCGGGTCTACATAGGTGAATTGAAGGCCGTAGTTTCGGAGGACTTGGTCGAATAGCCGGTAGGTTCCACCATAGATGTCGTCCCCGGCGATTACATGGTCTCCTCTTCGCAGCAGCATCAGGACGGTTGTCGTCGCGGCGAGACCTGAACTGAAGGCGAGGCCGACCTTTCCATCCTCCAGGGTGGCTAAACTCTCTTCCAGAGCGTTACGCGTGGGATTTGCGGTTCGGGAATAGACATACTTGCCCTCACGGCCAGGTTTGAGTTGCATGTATGTAGACGTGAGATAGACGGGAACCGTGACCGAGCCCGTGGCAGGGTCTGGATCTTGCCCTGCGTGGATGGCTTTGGTTGAAAACCTCATGATAAAATGCCATCGGACAGGCGCTGATTTAACATATCTTTCTAAAATCTGAACGGCATAGTAGGAGAAACGCGGACCTAACACCCCAAAGTCGGAACAGGCAGAGTAATGTTGGCCCCTAAACTTATCTTCGGAAGGAGTCGATTGAATACGGTTCCTGTGGACCTTGCATCATCCTAGCCATACGCGTCTATTGGGCATTGAGCGGCCTACGCTAGTTGAGCAAATTGTCGGCATGTTTCACCTTCCCTATTTTCTCGGATGCGTGGTTCTGGCAACCATAATGGGTCCTGCTGGAATTCTGTTAGCCGATTACATGGACTCAGGCAACATCAGTGCCGCCTTGAGCGACATCCTCAGCCCATACTCGGGCCATCCTAGCTGGACAGGCCTTCTCGACCTCTCGTTGGTCGCTTTCATTATCTTCTGGCTTCTCTACATGATCAGATTCATGCGGCTAAGACTAGCCAGGGCGGGCTCGCAACTGCTCAGCCTGTCCCCGGAAACGGAAACGACTCGAAAGATCTTCGGCAGAGTATCCGAGGCATGGCCTCAGCTACTGGTTGCCGCAATCCTATTCGCTGTTACCCAAACTTTTCTCATACTTGTTACCGGTTTCTCTAGCAGTAATATTACTAGCGGGTACTTTGGCCTTGGAACCCCACTCTCATATCTCATCGAACTGCTCTTCTACCTCACCATCGGGACGTTCGTATGGGTATACGCGAGCTCTCTTTGGGGAATACACCGGTTCGGGAAGGAACCTCTCCGCCTAAAGCCCTTCTACCAAGATCCATTGCTCGGGCTTGGAGAAATGGGAACGCTATCTCTGTACCTCGCATTTGCCTACTACACGGTCTTCGGTCCGGTGATGCTAGAATCACTGTTTCTTTCCCCGGACCCCGTGGGATACGCCACTTTGTTCCCTTTCATAATCCTCGGAGGAGTAATGTTCTTCCTACCGCTCAACAGCGTCCACCAGAAAATGATCAAGGTGAAAAATCGCGAGAGAGAAAATATCGAACAGCGTCTGGCAGACATTCTCACTTTATTGCACAATCCTCCGCACAACCCTGACGGAGCAGCCGCAACATCAAGCCAGATCGAGAATCTCTTGAAGGTTGAGATGCTGCAGGTAACCCAAAGGTCTCTTGATCTAGTTCCGAGCTGGCCGTATGATAAGGCAACGCTCGAAAGGTTCACAGCTCTATTTCTATCAGTCGCGTCCCTCCTCATCTCCCAGCTGGCACAGAGATACATCAGAGGGAGCTAAAGGACGTCTGTTCGACAAAGCCAGAGTGCGATTTTGAGGTTGAACACGACGCTTGAACCACGAGTCGATGGATCAAGTTTCAGGGAATTCTGTCCCGAGTATAGCTTTGGAAAGCTCAAGCTACCTTCGCATTGACCTTTTTCCATAAAGAACCGAAATTCTCACTCGACTCTTTCCCTTGACGAGAAATTGTAAAAGATATGGTTAATAACGCAAGGAAATGTGAACATTAACGAACCTTCTTGCTGTCTCCTCGTTTCCGTTCCCTAGTTCTGATAATCCTCTCGCTAGCAGTCCTCTGGAGCATCCCTGCGACCAACGCGGGACCAACTCTAGGAAACTTGATTCCTAGGAATTTTGAAGTTAACGCGATGGCCGTGAGCGCACAAGGCGATGTGGCTGCTGGCAGCTTCTACGCCATGGATCCGACGGTGATTCCGTGGGACCTCACAAACCCGATTTACAAATATGTTGGTGTAACCCTGATCGTCAGCAATCTGGATACCACCAGTCTGGCAAGTACTGTTGGGATAAACGTACCAACGCAACTGCCAACTCTTCTGCCTTTCAAAATTATCCTGATCATCCAGGGACTGCAGGCGAAGGCTCCCGCGATCGCCTTGAATATTGAATCGGTTTTTGGAATGCCTTCTGGCTCGTTTATAGCCCTTACCTCAAACCCTCTTACACTTCCTGTTTCGGTTTTTGGGGCAGACTTCACATCGAGTCCATATTCGAACTTTGTCAACAAGTTTGTCCAAGGGACCAGCAACAAAGCGGTGGTTATAGGACAGTACTCCGCCTCGCTTCTGGAGAACTCAAAGTCAGGAATAGTTTTCAACAGCGTAGAATCCCTATCATATCCAGTCAGTCAGGTTTTCAGTGCTGGGTCGCTCAACTCCGCCATACTCGGATCAGAATTCAATTTCGCCTTCAGCCTCAACTCGACCGGAGTGGTCGTACTCCAAAAGAACCTTCTAAGTTTCTCGCAAGCTCAAGACCATACTTTGGACTTCGCAGCTACGTTGGGACTGACTACCCCGATGAAATCCACAACCAACGAGACATTCGCCACCCTACTCCCAGGCGGAGCCCAAGTCAAGAGCTTCAATCCATCCACCATGCTAGTCCAGTCCAGCCCCGCAATCACCCTCGTCCTCGGGCTTTTCCCGTGGGTCGGCTCCGCGCAGAGAACACTGCCAGACGTATCAGTTACGTTCCACTATCCAGCGTTCGATGGGCCCGTTCTCAGCGCATCTTGGACAACCACGCCAGCAACTTTCTTCGTTGGCCAGAACTTCACCCTCGCACTCACCGTAACTAACACCGGAGCCGCGAACGCGCAACAGCTCCATTTCACTCTTAGCTATTCCGCAGCACTTTCCCGGGACAGCCCCGGCGGCAATAGTAATTCACTGCAATATGATGTGGGCTCAATCCCCAAGGGTGGAGTTGATACTCACACTTTCAGATTCGTGGCTGCGGCACCTGAGGTCGAATTCACCCTAAGCGCATCCTATCTGGACACAAGTAACTATGCATACACTTGGAACACCTTTTTCTCAGTCGCCCCAGATGTGAAAACCAGCGGGCCCCTTACCGTAACCAAGACGTTGGCCACTGCAAACCCGGCCTATGGGCAACTTGGAAACGTCACAGTCACAATTCAAAATACCGACACTTCTAGTAGTTACTATAACGTTGTGGACGTGACGCCAGAAGCCATCTCCCAATTGTACCCTAACGGTCCAGGAGGCTCTTCTTCATCTTCGAGTGGGTTCTGTCCCAGCCTCTACAACCTTCAAGCCAATACAACAATGTTCACTTTCCTGTTCCAGAATTATTGTGGTTCCTCTGTGGTAACTCAAGTCTTGGTAGGCAACCAGACACAGTTGTACCTTGTGGCGCAGCCTAACATCAATCTGATGTCGGGTGAACAGTGGACTCCGGTATACCGCTACCCGCTAGGTCCGTCGCCGAAATATCTGGCCCCGATAACTGTGCAATTGGTGTTCCAGAATTCTCAGCAGGCGTCATATTCCTCCAATATCTACAATTTAGGACCGCTTCCCCAGCTAGGAGATCCTAACGCCTCATACCTCACTCTAAACTGCTCCCTCTGCCCGGTTGGGAAAGGAGATGGAGTACCCTCGTTTTTCGGAACTCTCGTCAACGCGACAGGTTCCCCACTATCCGGCCAGCCAATCGCACTTGCTTACAGTTTCAATTCTAATGGCACCTCGAGAGTCCTGACAACCCTGACTACGGACGCCCAAGGACAATACTTCTACAGCTGGACTGGCGCGCCACAACTGCCTCTCGGAGGCTACACGCTGACTGCGAACTTCGCAGGGACAACTCAGCATAGTCTCCGCAACGAGTCCATCCAAGTATTCGTAGCCGAGCCCACCGTTGTTGGACCAGGCAAGATTCTCACAATGTCCTACTTCTACGTCTTCAACGTAACCGGCGCACTCACGATACAGCCAGAGAGGGTGATCTACAGCAGCCGACAAAATGTGAGCGTGACGTTCCCCGGCCAAACCATAAGCACTGCCATAGCGGGAGAATTCGAAGCGCAGTCTACTCCATTGAGTGTTACCGTTTCACAGCCACCCATCCTTCCAGTGGTTGATATTTCAATGGAAACCCAGAAGCTTAGCCTCCTATACGTAGCTCAAAACCAGAGTCTCGTAAGGATCAACCTTCGAGTGACAAACACCGGACCCCAGGCTGCGACCAATGTTGTTGTAAACTCGACCATTCCTCAGCAATACTACCCCTATTCATCCTACAATACACTGTACTTCTTGCCGGTTTCAGACAGGGGAAATGTAACTGTCGACAACATCCGTGGCGTCGTGACCTTTTCAGTCAGCACCTTGCAACCTGGACAAACAGCGTCCGCGTGGTATATCATACAAGCGAACAGTACAAGCTCCTCCTATCTCTATCTGACTAACAGCAATGTTACAGCCCAGGCGGGAACGTCCAAGTTCAAGTTCGACTATACCGGGGCACTACTCGAAATTTATCCCCCTCTCACGCCTAGCTCGACTACATTTCAGGGATACTTGCAGACCTATGTTACAATGGATCCACCTGTAATCGCTGCCAACAGTACCTCAACCGCAACTATTCACATGTATAATGCAGGAAACGTAACGGACACTTCTGTCAGTGGAAGCGTACAGAGCTACTCGGGTCTGACTTTCGATCGCACTTCGTTCACGACAGCACCAATTCTACCTAGCACAGAACAAACAGTGACTTTGACCGTCACAGACCATACAAGCTTTGCTTTCAATCCGAATCCTTGGACCGGCCAATCATTTTCCGGGACGGTATCTTACACTCAGACATCCTCATCGACTTCCTACTTCAACGGTAACCTATTCGTATACGACTCAAAGGTCGCGGGCTTCAATCCGAGCTTGAGAGTAAGCATTTCCGCCCCGACGACTCAAGTCGTCGCTGGAGCTCCCGCCTTCGTATACATGACCGCAACTAACACAGGAAACTCCAACGTGACCAATGTTAGCTTCTATGGCCAGGCTAACAGCCCGTTGTTCACTACACCGGAGACCGTCTACGGAACCGGATCCAATAGCTGGCAGGGAAGTATTGGAGCAGGGCAAAGCATAACGTTCAGACTTGGAATACTGACCCGCGCAGGCGGGCAGTACTATTTCTCCATCTCCTACGTAAATTACCAGTTCAACCCACCGGGCTCAACGCAGAGTACGGTGTACGCCAGCATTGATAGTTCAAACAGCGTAACGATAACCGCCACGGATACTACTGGACCTGCAATTACCATTCCATGGGCCAGCCCGTTCGCACCAACTACGGGCGATCAAGAGAAGGTCTGGACGCAGGTCTCCGACGGGAGCGGATTAGGGCCTGTTAAGCTCGAATATTCCGCCGATCAGACAACATGGACAACAATCGCAATGACCCCACTTGTCGGATCATACTCGATGGGACAGAGCTTGCTCCAATTACAATCTACAGTCGGGGACATTTACACCGCAACTATACCAGCCCAGAGTGGCGGCACGACTGTTTACTATCGCATCAGAGGTACCGATCGTCTCGGAAACCCAACATTGCAGGATAACAACGGCATCGACTTCTCCTACACCGTACAAGGCGGGTCCAACAACGCAGTTATCGAACAAAAACCCGGAACCAATGTTGTCGTGAACCTGACCCAATCCATTCCAACACTGAGGGCAACGATCACTCTCAACGTGTCCACACCCATCGCTATACAGGTAACACGGCTCTCGTCAAACCCAGGGGGTAGCCCGCCCGCAGGTACGTCGCCCCTCGGAATCTATGTCCAGATCAATGCTAACGTGTCGATCACGCTGGATGCTCGAATTCGTCTTTACTACACGGCCAGTCAGGTTCAAGGCCTCAACGCCAGCAGCGTCGCGCCATACTACTGGGACGGGACGAACTGGGTCGCCCTAGACAACGTAGTCGTGAACACAAGCCAGATGTGGGTAGAGGGAACGGTTCACCACTTCAGCCTCTTCGCAATATTCGCAGCCGCGCAAACACCCGCTTGTACGTCTAACTGCACGAAGTCTCCGCCTCCAGCCCAGTCGCCTTGGCTCATAATCGGCATAGTAGTTGCGGTCGTAGTAGTCGCAGCAGTGGGTGGATTCTACACGACAAGGATGCGAAAACGAGGATCATCCAGCACAGGATCGACTTTAACTCCGCCCCCCGCCCCAGCCTCTGGGACTCCCGCCTCGCCTGGGTCTGAACCCGGCCCCAACACCTAACCTCTCGGCGAATTCGCGCTAGTCTGACCGTCGCCAGCCTCGGCCGCGCTGCAACGAAAGGGGCAGGTCTCCACACAGAGGCGTCTTACGAAATAGTCAGCTTCCGGATCCTGATCCACGAAGTGAGCCTGTTCGGAACCACGCTTCTCGGGGACCTTTTTGATTACTAGAGCAATGGCGGCTCCGCCCGCTGATCAGTAGGATTTCAGATACCCCTGTACGGTTTCTTTCTGTCTGAAAGGGCTCTGTTGTAATTCTCGTCGATAACAGCATGGGGAGTGAGATGACGATTTAGCTTGGTCTCAGCACGTGAACTAGTCCCGAAGAAGAGGCTAGTTAATATCGGGAGGAAATGAAAGGAGTACGGACCGTTTGCGATTTTCGAATCGTAGTTCGTTAGCCTTAATCATCCTCGCCCTTGCGGTTTTCTGGACCGTTCCAACAAATGGTGGACCAAACCTTGGGAATCTGATTCCTCGGAATTTTGAGATAAATGCCATGACGGTGAACGAGAAGGGAGACGTTGGAGCGGGTAGCTTCTACGCTAAAGATCAGACCGTCATTCCTTGGAACCTCACGAATCCAATCTACAAATATGTGGCCGTGACATTGATTGTGAGTAACCTCAACACGAGCATCAACACAGGCCCCCTTTCCCTCTCCGCTGGAATCAACATCCTCGGTGCTGCGCCCGGCCCTCTCCAGTTCAAAATCATTTTGATAGTTCAAGGGGTGCAGCGTAGCGCTCCTGCGATAGCTTCTGATGTAGAATCTGTTTTTGGGATGCAAACCGGATCGTTCACGACCTTGGCTTCGAACCCACTCAACCTCCCCGTTTCAGTTTTCGGAGCCAACCTAGAATCCAACCCGTACTCGAATTTTGTCGGCAAATTTGTTCAAGAGACAAGCGCCAAGCAGGCGGTCATCGGAAAATATTCCGCGGCGCTCCTGGAGACCTCCAGCTCAGGGATATTTTTCAACAGCGTGGAGTCCGTGACTTATCCCCTAAGTCAACTCCTAACCCCCAGAGCGCTCGACTCAGTAATTCTCGGAGGAGCGTTCCAGTTCGGACAAGAATTCGACGCGGCATTCGGGTTCAACTCAACCGGAGTCGTTGCGTTTCAGAAAAAAGTCCTAGATTTCTCCCAGCCTCAGGACCATACTTTATCCTTCGGAGCGCTGATAGGATTGACCTATGGAGTTACGTCAGCGACCAATGAAACTTTTGCCATAATGCTCCCAGGTGGAGCTGAGATCATGAGGTTCAACCCGTCCATTATGCTGGTGCAATCCAGTTCTCAGAGCATCCTACTTGTTGGAGCATTTCCGTGGATCGGAACCGCGCCAAGATTACTCCCGGACGTATCGGTCACATTTCACTACCCTGCTTTCGATTCGCCCGTTCTCAGTGTATCCTGGTCGACAGCTCCAGCCCCTCCCAACATAGGTCAAAACTTCACCCTCACCCTCGGCATCACCAACAATGGCGCGATTGACGCAAAAAACCTGGTGTTTTATCTTGGCTACTCTGGCGTGGACTCTTGGGATAAGATGCTCTCCAATTACTCCTCCCTAAGCTACAATGTAAGCTACATCGCCAAAGGAGCTACCAATAATCACCGATTCCACTTCCAGTCTTTCGCTCCTGAAGCCGACTTCTATTTGTACGCATATTTCACGGACGCCCAAAACTTCGGATATGAATGGCAGACCCAGTTCACCATAGCCCCGAACGCATTGCAGCTCGGCCCGCTTACAGTAACTAAGAGCGTCACCCCGACGAACCCAACTTATGGACAGGTTGGAAATGTGACAGTGACAATCAGAAATCCTACAAGCTCCACCTACTACAATGTACAGGATCTTAACCCAGACGCCTGGCCTATCCTCTACCCAGGTGGATTCGGAAACAATCCTCCCCCAGGCACCGCTCCTCCCGCTACGACCATTGGACCTGCGGGAACCCTCACGTTGTCCTATCCATACTTCTTCAACCTGACAGGTTCGATAGCCCTTGCACCGGAGAGAATTGCCTACAGTCACGTTGCCAACCTCCCAATCACCAACGCAACGCTAGTTGGAGAATACCTCGCTCAGTCTCCCCCACCGCCACCTTTGATCGTTGGCCTTCCACCGATCCTCCCGATTGTTGATACGACGATGAATGCAACTGAGCTCAACTTCCTCTATCTCGTTCAAGACCAGGGTTATGTACGGATCAATGTTGGAGTAAAGAACACTGGGGTGCAGGCCGCGATGACCGTTGTTGTTAGTTCGCTAATCCCCCGAGCGTTCGACCCCAATTCCTACTGTTCTTCCTGTCCTCCTGGACCTCAACTTCCCTTGGTGAAAGGCGGAAATGCCACAGCCAATGGTGATGGGACTATAGGCTTCGCGGTTGCCATTCTGCAACCGGGGGAACAAGCCTCTGCATGGTATATCGTGAAAGCCAACACAACCGTGGGTTTCTTTGAAACCCACAGCAATGTCACCGCCCAAGCATCTGATGGAGGCGAGTTCAGGCTCTCCTATAGCGGGCCCGTTCTCGGAGTCTATTTCTCCCCCGCTTACACTCTACCCCCGCCCCAACAAGGATCGCTTGAGACAACTGTCACCATGGACAGGGCAACGATTGCCAGCGGATCGTCAACGGTTGTGACTGTGCACCTCTACAACGAGGCGAATGTAACTTTGACAGGTATTAACGCGACTGTCCAGAATGGTTTTGGAAGCCCATTAACTTTCACCCTCACATCCGAACTCGTTCCAGATATGCCCGCTGGCTCCTCGCGAACTGTAGGCTTCACAGCGGTCCCCAGCCAATCTGTCGTGCTCCCCGCGAGCGGATGGACAACAGGCCTCCTGTATGGCACGGTCTACTACAACACTTCCTCCACGACCCGCGCGGGTAGCAACTTCTCCCAAAATGTGATGATATACAACTCCACGATCTCAGGCTTCAACCCCAGTTTGAGAGTCGACATCTCCACTACCACCCCGCAGGTCCCGGAAGGCGGAATTGGCTATGCGATTCTAACAGTAACCAATACAGGACTGTCCAACGTAACCCGTTTCACTTTCTACTTACACACCCCACCCTACCCCCTCTCCGATTCCCACAGCGCACCCGAGACAATCTACGGGTTCGACTACGCAATGTGGTTGGCCACAATCAGACCCGGGGAGAGTGTCAGCTTTAGGGTCGGGATAAGAACAAGGGGTGGCGGGCTTTATCCTGTCTATTCCACATACTTGAGCTATAATTTCAACTCGCCAAACCCAACCCCCTACGGTATTGAAGCGCAAATATCTGCGTCAAGTGCCGCGCTGATAACGGCCACGGATACAACTGGACCAAGCGTTTCCATTCCCTGGACAAGCCCGTTTGCCCCATCCTCTGACACTGCCGTTCAGGTTCGCGCCCAACTGTATGATGGCAGCGGCTTAGGCCATGTCAACCTCGAATATACCACGGATAGAGCTCATTGGATCCCCGTCGTTATGACTCCGTCATTTAGCTCCTACATGCCGTTGGGATACCTTATTGCGAATCAACTAGTACCACCGTTTTTCGGGGACGTCTACAACGCCACCATACCCCCACAAAGTAGCGATACGATAGTGTATTACCGCATTAGAGCAACAGACCTCTTCGGAAATGTCATGATACAGGACAACAACGGCCTCGACTATCTCTACTCTATTCAAGGTGCCCATAGTGTTGTCATTGACCAGCTGCTCGGGACCAATCTCCAATTGAACTTGTCAAAATATATTCCAACTCTCCACGCAACCATAACGCTCAGCGTTTCTACGCCCATCTCGATCCAGGTAACACAGCTCTCGTCGAACCCAGGAGGCAACCCGCCCTCCGGCTCATCAGCCCTCGGAATCTATGTCCAAATAAACGCCAACGCGTCCATCTACCTGGCGGCACGCATCCGATTCTACTACACCAGTAGCCAGATTCAAGGCCTCAACGCTGGCGACATCGCTCCATACTACTGGGACGGGACCAACTGGCTGGCTCTGAACAATGTGGTAGTGAACACAAGCGAGATGTGGGCGGAGGGAACGGTCACTCACTTCAGCGTTTTCGCGTTGTTCACCACCGGGCCGGCACAAACACAACCACCGCCGACACAGCCACCGACGCAAACCACCAATGCTCAACCACCATGGCTGATAATAGGAGTAACGATTGCCATCTTAACGGTCGCTACAGTCGGGGGATTGTTGCAGAGGACCAGGAGTAGGAAGCTTGGGCAGGTGAGCATGCTTGAAACCTCGGCACCAACACCGCCCGCGGCCACTAGATGCCCGAGCTCTCCATAGCCCATCCTTTTTCTTCAAGACCCAACCTCCATAGTAGACGAGTTTGCCTGCGCTCAGCCTCATTCGATTCACAGCCCGTGGACTTGGCCGACGGCCGGTCCGCACCACTCTAACAGTGATAGGACTAGCCGCGCTCATCCTCACCTACGTGAGCGTTCAGTCCCTCGTTTCAACGTTGGAGATCAATGTCTCAGGAAGCGTGTCCTCGCTGGGAGGAGAGATCGACGTTTGGAGCAAAGGAACCTCGTTCCCACTCTTCAGCAGGGTCCCCGAATCCTATGCGAACACCGTCAAGAACATACCAGGGGTCAACTTGGCCGCTCCCGTAGCGCTAGCCCAGATGACCGTGGACAATAACGAGGCTGTGATCGCAGGCGTAGTTCCGTCTCAGCTACCTCGGATGATCAGCTACACCATGGTAGCAGGTACAATGATTACCTCGAACCAGTCAGGAATACTGTCGATTGGCAAGGCTCTAGCTGCAACGGTCGGGAAGGGTGCAGGTCAAACGCTCCTTCTAGATGGTTACAATTACAGCATAGCCGGAGTCTACCAGACCAATGCCTGGATAGACTATTCACTCATCATCCCGCACTCGGTTGCTCAGCAATTGATAGGGTGGGTCAACCAGACTTCTATGATCGTGGTCACGACCCAGGACCCACGGAATGTTGACACGGTCATCGGGCAGATCCGTACACTATTGCCGACCGCCGATGCGTTCAGGACCAGTGAAGCCCCCTCCAAAATCTCACCAATCTTCGCGTCCCTCGAAGCTATCGCGACCGACATAACAATCATCGTCTCTCTGAGCGCCGTTCTGGGGATAATGAATTCGAACCTCAACAATCTCCGGGAGAGAATGCGAACTTTCGCAATCTTCAAAGCGACCGGCGCTTCCTCCAGCCAGATCGTTAGGCTCGTCTTGTACGAGTCTCTCTTGATTGGAATTCTAGGAACGCTACTGGGATTGGGGATTTCCTATGTGGTTCTCAACCTCGTATCAATACCCGTGGCAGAAACAATCAATGTCGCAATTATCCTAGTGCCATCAACCTTCATCTATGCCACTCTGCTCGCCATATCCGTTTCGCTAGCCGCTGCCATCTATCCCGCGCTTAGAATCGCTCGGGTCAGACCTCAAGAGGTTTTCCGCTTTGGATGACGGAATTATTCTCAGAACGGAAGGCCTTACCAAAAGCTATGGAAATGGACCTGAGAAGACGATCGCGCTTGATAACCTGAACCTGCAGATAGCTAGAGGAAAGCTGCTAGCTGTTTACGGACCATCAGGCTCAGGCAAGACCACACTACTCTTCCTTCTTGGCGGACTCGACAAGCCGACATCAGGCAAGATCTATTTCGACGGAGTCGAAGTCACGAACATGAACGAACGAAGACTCTCCGAACTCAGAAGAAAAGACATCGGTTTTGTGTTTCAGAACTACAACCTAGTCGATGAACTAACTGTCCTCGAGAATGTCATGCTAACTATGACCTTCGAGGGAAAGCCTGACAGGGAAAAGAGAGACCGCGCACGACAGTTACTCCATCGTGTAGGAGTTGCAGGTAAAGAACGACGACGGCCCTCCCAGCTGAGCGCCGGAGAACAGCAACGAGTGGCCACGGCCAGAGCGATAGCTAACGGACCAAGACTGGTCCTGATGGATGAGCCTACAGGAAACCTTGACCAAGAGAACTCCCAACAACTCGTGCAACTCGTCGCTGATATCATTGAGGGGGAAGGGGCAACATGCGTAATCGCCACGCACAATCTCGACATCGTTAACGAGGCCCCGTCCAAAATCTTCCTCAAATCGGGCCGGATTGTAAGCGGCTGAGCTATGAGCTTGAAGGAGCGGTTAGTCTAGTCTTGGGGCTTAGCTCCGAGGCCCTGCAGCTTGTATTTTAGATATTTTTATCCATTGGTCAGAGAATAATTTGCTGAGGTAGTTCCTTCCGGTGTCCGGGAGCAACGTTACAATCGTCTTGTCCTCGGGCAGATGCTCTGCGACCTTCACTGCAGCGTGGACTGCTGTGCCCCCTGACCCTCCTACTAGTATTCCTTCTTCCTGTGCTAGTCGTCTAGCCATGTGAAACGTGTCCCTGTCAGAGACTCGGATGATATCATCCACAATCGACATGTCCATTGTCCCTGGCATGAAATCTTCTCCTATCCCTTCCACCTTGTACTGGTGGGGCTCTTCCTTGTGTCCGTGGTAACGCGGGTAGAAAATTGACCCCTCCGGATCAGCGCCAACAACTTTCAAGCCTTTTTTCTTCTCCTTTAGAAATCGGCCTATTCCCGTGATTGTCCCTCCTGTTCCCATGCCGCAGATAAGAACGTCTACCTTTCCCTCGGTCTGACGCCAAATCTCAGGTCCCGTTGTCCGGTAATGAGCATCGGGATTAGCTCGGTTCTCATACTGGTTAGGCATGTAGGAGTACAGAGTCTCTTTCGTCAGTCTCTCCGCGACCTTGGTGTAATGTTCAGCGGATTCTGGGGAGACGTTTGTAGGGGTCACCACGACCTTTGCTCCGTAAGCCCGTAGGATGCTCCTCTTTTCCTCGCTCATCTTGTCAGGCATGACGAAGATCATCTTGTAGCCCTTCACGGCGGCAACCATTGCCAATCCAACTCCGGTGTTTCCAGATGTGGGCTCTATGATCGTTCCACCGGGTTTTAGGAGACCCTTCTCTTCCGCTCGTTCGATCATTGCGATTCCGATTCGATCCTTAACGCTTCCACCAGGATTGAGGTTTTCCAGCTTCGCGAGAATGGTGGGTTTGAGACCTTGCGAGACCTTGTTCAGCCGGACGAGAGGCGTGTCTCCGATAACATCTAGAATGGTCTTGTGAACTTCCATCGAGAAAACTGGTTCCATTAGTACATTCAATCAAGCCTGTTTATCAGAATATGCAGACTCACAGGTGGACCGGAAGAGAGATAGAGAGAAAGTACGAGCATAGGCAATGCAACCCTCCCCTAGGGATTGAGGGCGAACCCGAAGACACACACTCCACGGTCATCCCGGGATTACCTAGGGCTCTAACTGGAAGTATCACGAGCCTTAACTTTCTGCTTTTCCCAGCAGACTTGACGCGTGATTGTAAGATTTGTCGCAACGGGTCCCCACCGGCATCCCTGAGCTAGACGATGTGATAGAGGGTGGGCTTCCCAGGGCCGGTCTGTTTCTTGTAGCTGGAACTCCTGGGTCTGGTAAGACCGCTTTCAGCGCGAAGTTCCTGTACGAGGGTATCATCAAGGGAGATAGAGGGATCTACGTCTCCTTCGCCGAGGGTCGTGACGCGTTTTTCTCAGAAACGGCGCGGAATGGTTTGGACTTTGCGAAGGCCGATGATGCCGGTATGTTCCTCTACATGGACCTACTCACTGTCAAGAACGAAGGTATTCCCGCTGTGACGCAGTCTATAGTTGACGCTGTCCTTGACTTCAAAGCATCTAGGCTTGTGATTGATTCCTTTTCGGCAATGGCTCAAGCTGTTCCACAGTTGATAGAGGCCAGGTCAATCCTTCACACGATTCTCGGGAAAGTAATCAGGCAAGCCGAGTGCACTACTCTCCTCATCTCGGAAGTCCCTATGGGCACATCTAGGCTGGGTCTTGGGATTGAAGAATTCGTTGCCGATGGAGTCCTCAAGTTCACCCAGAAGGAGATCGATGGGCGAGTCATTAGAAACCTGGTCATTCTCAAGTTGCGGGGGACAAAGATAGGGAGAAGGGAGCACATGTTCACCCTTGATGGTGGGTTTCGGATGCTAAGCCCGTTCGATTCCTCACAAGCCAACAATGGACACTCTCATCCGGTCATCAAGAATACAGCATCACACTCTTCCACTGGAATCAAGAGCTTAGATTCTGTTCTCGGGGGAGGCCTTAGGAGGGGAAGCCACATTCTCTTGGAGGTCGGCGAAGACGTCTCCTCACCCTCACTGATGAGCTTCCTCTCACCGATAATCTCAAACACCGTCAAATCCGGTGACCAAGTCATCTGTGTCCCGGTCAATGGAATGTACCCTGAAGAACTGCAGGAATTCCTCAGAAAATCCATCCCCGATGGACTTGCATCGGTCCAAATTTTCGACATTACGGGCAAGGGTGGTCCGAACACCGTGGACCTTGGCGGTGCCACAGTCCTCCAGCCCTTTGACATGTTCTGGAAGACAGCTAGAAAACTAAGGAAACCAGAGAACCGCTTGCTAAGCATAATTGGCTTTGACGCTCTAGAGGCGAAATACGCGAAGGATCTCCCCGCAATGCAGGGTCTGATCATCGAAACAATCGCCAAGGTGCGAAACGCAGGTGATATCATGATATCAATAGCTCGGCCGTTCTCTAACACCTTGAGAGAGCTTGCCAGTGCCTCAGATGTCCACCTGAGGCTTGTCCAATATGACGGGGTCCTCTGTATCTTGGGTGTAAAGCCGAGGACGGACTACTACGGCGTCTCTCTACCCCACAAGGGTGCAAATGCCGAGATCGAACTGGTCCAGGTTTCATAGCATGGCCGCAACAGTTGGCGCGTCGTTAGACCGGCCGCTGATAGAATCCATCGATGCCGCCCTCAGTGCTCTCGGAACTAGCACTAGGGACTCGGTTCTCCTCTATCTTCGTAAGAGATATTCCATTTCTTTGGAAGAGGCACCTCAGAGGATGGACGAGTTCCTCCAAGCACTCCGCGCTCTACTCGGATACGGAGCGAGAGTGATCGAAAAATTAGCGATCGCTAGATTAGTGGAAACGAATGAGATCTCCCTTGCCGAAGCGAGAGGGAGAAATCTAGCCGAGATTGTAAATCTTTCAAGTAAGGCACGCGATAAGGTTTGACCGATACAGTCTGAGAAACTCTGAGTGCGACACGAACTTTTACTCAAGGAGTTCTCCCGTACGCCCAATAACCTCTGATATTCACTGATCTATTGTTACGAGATCGTAGCTCTCTCTAGTTCATTTATTTCTCTTGGAGCCTTCAGGGATAATTCGAAGAATATGTCCGCGCCCAGGTGGCGGGGCTTTCTTTTCGGGTTCAGGCTGACGGTTTTGCCTGACTTTCAAATCGTTTTGCGAGCCCGAAGACCCCGAAGAATAGAAGCGCTCCCGCTATCGCTGTGATCGCCGAACTGAGGATAGTTGTGGTGGCACCGACCGAGCTTACCAGATTAGCTATTTGGTCGGCTGGCAGTGAAAGTGTCAGAGCCAAGCCCACCACGCTTTGAATCGTCAGCAACGAGAACGCCGCAATTATCAAAGTCCAAGCACGAAAGGACCCCGTTATTCTCGTCACCTTGTATGCGTAGAATACTACCCCAGCCTGGAAGATGAGTTCTAGAACGGCGACGAAGTAGAGCGTTGGTAAGACGATAGGATCTAGCATTCTTGTTACTGTCTCACTTTCGTTTCTCCGCGGCCCCGCGGAAGAGATCCATGAATTTCTCTGATGCAACCCTTCGCGGCGAGCCAGTGATTACTCCTTCGTAGTTCGTGAACGCGGATTCTATCTTGATTCCTGTCGGAGTTATCTCAAACTCTCTAAGCGACTTGTCATGATCGCTACCCCTCATCTTCAAGATCACCAAGGCCTTCCGCATCGAGGATTCAATCTCCACAGGTTTCAGTGCAACGATGCAGTCCACCAAGAAGCTCAATCCTACCTCAGTTACGGAGAAGGACCCTCCGGCCATTTGCGGAGACTCCCAAATCATCAATGAGCTTATGCCCTTAGTTTTGAGGTGCATGATCAGCCGGTAAGCCTCTCTCCTCAGCTCGCTTTCCTTCACGAACATGGCAAGATGGCTCAACGAGTCCACGACTATTCGTTTGGGCTGGATGTCTCGGAAGGACTCGTCGAGTAGACTCTCTCCCTCTGATTCAAGCAGCAGGTTTGGGGATGTGCAGACAATTCTGAACTTGCTTTCTTCCTCCAGCTTCCGAAGATCCCATCCAAGGTTTTTCGCGTCTCGGTAGATCTGGTCAGGCATTTCCTCGAAGGTTACGTAGAGCCCAGCTTCCCCAAGTTTCACACCGTTAACCAAGTACTGGAGGGCGAGCGTTGTCTTTCCGCAACCAGCGCTCCCGGCGACCATCACTGCATCACCTTTCATGAATCCACCACGTAGCATCTCGTCCAACTCAACGATTCCCGTCCGAACCCTCCCACCTTCTCCGGCCTTTCCAGTGAAGAACTGGTCGAATCCAGAGACTCCTGTCCTAGAACTTGGTGTGGTCAATTTTCTCGACTCCCTCCAGATTTCTCAGATGCTTTGCGATAGCGTCCAAGACTTCCCTGTCCCTCTCGCGGTCCAGGAGTAAGACCTCTGAACGACCTACCCTCCTTGTCTTTAGGATACCCAGATTCACAAGACCTCGGATGTCTTCTTCGATCGCATTCCCTGTTCTTCCAATGCGACGTGCGACAGCATCGAGTGTGTCGATGAGTCCAGGGTTTCGGTGGAACAAAACCAGTAGGTCTCCCGTGACCTCCGAAGCGAGAAGCGTTTCCAGCATCTGCGCAGCACTCATTTTGTCTGCGCCTCCACTGCGCAGGCTTCTTTTGCCCTCTCAAGGGCTTCGCCATAATCGAAGGGTTCTTGAGAATTGTATGGAATATTCAGCTTCCGGAACAGATCTTTGACGATGACTTTCTCAAGGACAATTGCGCCGTTGCCGAATATTGTTTGTAGCTTTCTATGGAACTCCTTTGGAGCGGTTGCTTCATTGAACAAGCCTTGGCCGTTTAGAACTCCGAGGATTGCCTGGCCTAGGGCCGCTTTCATGCAACATCGAGGAGAAAGTCTTCTCTTGGGCCAACTTAGAGTTGGTCCTGCTCGTCTTCCAGCTTGCGCGGAAGTCGTCCTGAGGTGTAGGTGAAATGGACGAACCCATGGCTAGAGCTAGGCTCCTGCTCATTTGTTTCGTTGAGAACCTGTCCGGGAATAAAACTCGTTGTAACCTAGGCCGGAGGATTTTAGTTGTTACATCATCTGGCCGATTGATTGAAAACCCGATAGCGACTATTGGAGTTATGTTAGGACACATGTATCCGGTCTGGTTCCGGGGTTTATCGTGAGCTTGATGCGGACCTCAGTGGTTCTTACGAGAATTCCAAGGGAGCGATGAGGGATTAGCTTGCCGTGGCTACTCGATTGCGAATCTTCGTGTTGTCGCGCGAGGGACATTTTGAGTAGGCTGAGAATGGCTAGCTTTCCTGCAAGAAATGCATAAATTACTGCCGCAGCCTCGGGTGCGAAGCGGGTCGAGTTAACATGGCCTCACTCATCGCATTCGTTAGCATCTTCGTGGAATCGCCGTACATGGACGATGTAGTCCAGGCTCTATCCCGTCTCGACAAGGTAGTCGACCTCTACGAGGTCACCGGCGAATTTGACATAGTCACTGTTGTCTCGGCGTCAGACATTGAGGAGTTTCGGGACGTGCTCAAGAACAAGATAATGAAGGTCAAGGGCGTCAAGAGCACGGTCAGCTCGATTGTTCTAAAAACCCACAAGGGCTCCGGGTCGAATGGCGATATCTTGAACGCGACCTCGGCTGTGGCAGCTTCCTTTAGTCACCGGAAATAGATCGACTCGCAAGGAACTCTGAGCCCGTGCCATGGAGGCGGTTAGCGGCTGATCGACCCGAGCAATTTATTCATACTCATCACAATTCTGGGCATAGCCATCCTATCTGCGCGCCTCCTCTCCCCGCACATTACTAGAGTATTCACGCTAGCGCCAAGTCGCCTTGACAAGATACTCAACCCTATCGAACGAGGAATCTATCGACTCGTGGGCGTTGATCCGGCTCACGGCATGAGCTGGAAAGAATACTTTCTCGCCGCACTCATTGTCAATATTTTCCAGATGGCAATCGCGTTCGCAATATTCTCATTTCAAGGCGTTCTTCCATTGAACCCTCAAGGGTTTCCTGGTCTTTCTTGGGACCTTGCATTCATGCAGGTCATCAGCTTCGCCACTAACACCAACTTGCAACACTACAATGGAGAGGGAAATTGCATTCAACTCCCGAATTGCAGTACTCTGGCTGGATTTCCGGGCCTTTCCTATCTCAGCCAGATGATGGCCGTTCAGTTCTTGCAGTTTACTAGCGCAGCTACGGGAATATCCGTGGCTATCGCGATGATTCGGGGGTTCATTGCCCGCTCGAAGGACTTGGGCAACTTCTATGTCGACTTTACGAGATCTCTGACAAGAATACTGCTCCCTCTATGCTTC
>WNGH01014014.1_pt1 | contig 19766 bp, 20 predicted proteins | sample 5400631 | NCBI WGS metagenome assembly WNGH01 (sample SAMN13153373, study PRJNA577476) | soil metagenome | isolation source: 115 cm soil or saprolite under Garry oak tree replicate 1 | place: USA:California | collected 2016-06-15
ATTTGCGATGTGCTTTTTTCTGGCGCGAAATGTCATGCCATCGCCACCGCAGAGCCCGATTGCCGGATTTCCGGTGGTCTGAATTGCAGCCACGAGCTTCTTATTGACGATGCCTGCGAGCACCATCAGTGCTACATCGCGAGTTTCGGCGTCCGTAACTCGCAATCCATCCACGAACTCGCTTTTCTTTCCCAACTGATCCAGCGTGCGAGTCAAGGCAGCTCCCCCGCCATGGACGACCAGCACGCGATGGGCGTCATTCACCAGGTCCGAAATCGCGCGCGCACACTTGCGCAATGTCGATGCGTCCTCTAGCGCCGCTCCACCGATCTTTACCACGATGGTCACCGCAGTCCTTCCTCTTCTTTCCATCCATACATCAGGTTCATGTTCTGCACGGCCTGTCCGGCAGCGCCTTTGAGAAGGTTATCAACGCAGGAGATGAGCACAAGACGCCGGCCGTCCTCCGCCAGACAAAATCCGAGATCGCAATAGTTGGTATGCAGCGAAAACTGCACCTGCGGAAGCTTCGGTGTCGCAAAAAGCCGGATCCAGCGCTTGCCCGAATAGAAATCGCGGAAGCACGACTCCACTTCACAGGATCTCAGTTTGCGGTTGAGGTGCAGGTAAATCGTCGACAGGATCCCTCGCGGAATGGGCAGCAGATGCGGAGTAAATGTCAGCTCGTGCGCGTTCAAATGCAGTTGCTCCATAATCTCGCCTACATGCCGGTGGTTAAATACGGAGTACGCAGAAAGATTGTCAGCCACCGAGACGAAGTGCGTGCGGGACGAGGGCTCCTTGCCCGCGCCCGATACTCCGGACTTGGAATCGGAAACGATTCCCCGCTGGCGATCTGTGAGGCCAGCCTTCAGCAGCGGCGCCAGCGCGAGTATTACGGATGTCGCATAACATCCAGGATTGGCTACTAAGTCGGCATTCGCGATTCGCTCGCCGTTCAATTCCGGCAGTCCGTAGACGGCCTTTTCCGTAAGTTCCACAGCCCTGATCGAATCCGAGTCCTTGAAGTCGTAGATGGCACGGTTCTGCGCCTGCTTCAACCGCCACGCTCCGCTGAGATCAATGACCCGCAAGCCTTGTGCCATTGCCTCGGGCACCAGCGATCGCGAAGTCTCGTGCGGGGTCGCCAGAAACAATAGCTGCACGCCCTGGCGCTTCAGTGCGGACCAGTTGAGCCGCTGCAAGGGATAGTTGCCATTGCCGGACAGCGCCGGAAATACATCGGCCAAATTTGCCGCGCCATCCGTTCGATTGTCGCGCCGGAGCAAAATGGGTTTCGCTAAGCGAGGGTGGTGCAGAAGAATCCGCGTCAGCTCCAGACCGGAGTATCCAGTCGCGCCGAGCACCGCGGTTTTGACGCCGGCATTCATCAGGCAAGCATCTCCTCAAGTCGGGTCGCCATTTTCTGGGCATCTTCCTTATCTGGGCAGACGATCAGAATCGTGTCATCTCCGGCGATGGTGCCGACGGATTCAGGCCAGTCTTCTTCATCGAGAGCAGCCGCCACGGGCTGTGCACTGCCCACAATGGTCTTGATTACGAGCAAATTCTGCGCCGCGCGAATGTCAAGCACGAACTCCCGCACCAATCGCGATGCCGGGGGCAGCGCCAAACTGGCTGCGTTCTCGCCCTGGGGCAGGGCATAGCCAGTCGCGGTCTTGCTGAGATTCAAATGGTGAATGTCCCGCGAAAGCGTCGCTTGCCCTACCTTGAATCCGCGCTTCCGCAGCACTCGCTGCAAGTGTTCCTGGTTGGCGATCGGTTTTTGCCCGAGCGCTTCCACAATTGCTCGCTGCCTAAGGGTTTTATTCATTATGAATAAATATCCACATAGTTGAATAAAGATGTATCTAGTGTTACGGACGGCAAACTCAATGTCAAGAAAAAACAAAAATCATTTGCCCGCATCGAAGCGACACGGTCGCGCCGTCGATTTACTCAAGGAATCGTCCGACCGCCGCGTGGTCGAAATTTGGGGTCGGCAAATAAGAAAGGGGGCGAACCGCGCCCCCGCCCTGCACAGCGGTTATACAGAGTTGGACATCTTCAGGATGACTTCTTCGCCTTCGCCCGCACCTTCGCCCAACGCGCTCTTTGCGCTGCTGCGATGCGCTCTCTGGCGGCAGCCGACAGGCGGTGCTTTGCGCGGTTTCCGAATCTCGATGACCGGCGTGAATGTCCGGTCATCTTACTCAGAGCCGCAATCACTTCCTCCAGCTGCCGAAGTTCACCCTCCGCACGTTTACGTTCTTGCTTCAACTGTTCTAGTACCGCACCTAGTTCAGTCATTTACGCACTCCCTCTACTGGGGATTCAGTCGTTGCTGAGCAGGATACCCGATTTGCTCGCCTATGTCGTTGTGAACGCACCCTTACGGGCCTTACAATTTGGGACGGCGAAGCCTAACAACGTCTGTCGCGGGGCGAGCGCGCTACAGGAAACACTGTAGGCTTTTTTGCGTAATAAGCAGTAGCGACCGCTCTCACCGCAGGTGGTAAACATCTAATACGTGAAAGTTTGTCTGAACAACCATGGTCGGATGGCTCCGCTCCTTCCGCATAAGCGTCGCTTGTCGCAGCTGAGTAGGAGGTGGCATATGAAGCATGGGACGATGCTAATCACGATCGCTCTTCTGTTTAGCGGAGTTAGCCTGGCGCAGGAACGTGTAGCTCGACCCGCTCTCCGCACCGGTGATGGAATTCTTGGTCCCCAATTGATTGCATGGTCCGAGATGCAGAAGCCGCAACCCGTCCCACAGCGACCCGAACCCGTTCCGGTTCCCGATTCAAATGCCGACAAACAGGCGGGTCCCACAGAAGACACGCCGAAGCAGCACCCTGCACCAGATACGAGGGCGCCCGCGCAAGAAAAGCAGGGCCCTGCGGCCCAGACGCTTTCTGGTACAGTCATCAAGCTGGGAAACAAGTATGTTCTCAAGACCACGGACAAGCAGACGTATGAGCTGGACGACCAGGACAAAGCCAGGGAATATGAGGGTAAGCAGGTGAAGATTGTTGGTTCGCTGGATCGGACGACCAACATGATCCATATCACGAGTATTGAGTTAGTTTCCTGATCAGGCACGCAGACCTTCTTGGCGGTTTGGTGTGTATCAAGGCTCCGCGGTTTGCCTGTTCAACTCCGGGAACGAATTGAACGTTAAGGAGATACTATGAACCGCAAGCGGGTGTTCCTCTTCGTTACCCTCTTCGCAATCGCAACCTTCGCCGTTGCTCAAAACGCGCCCTCGTCCATGCAGCTCGATCCGCAGGCCGCACCCATGCAACGGGATCAGCCTTCAGCCCGTTCCCAGGAACGCATACAGAAAGAAGTGCGCCACGAACTGCTCATGCTTCCCTGGTTCGGCGTCTTCGACAACATCTCATACAAGGTCGACGGCTATAACGTCACTCTCTACGGTCAAGTAGTTCGCCCGTCGTTGAAGTCCGATGCCGAGAATGCGGTAAAGCACATTGAAGGCGTTGAACGCGTGGACAATAAGATCGAAGTATTGCCGCCGTCGCCCATGGACGACCGCCTGCGCATACAGTTGTTCCATGCCATCTATGGCTACGAGCCTTTGCAAAAGTACGCCTTGGGTGTGCAAAAACCGATCCGAATCATCGTCAACAACGGCCACGTGACTCTGGAAGGCGTGGTAGACAACGAGGCTGACAAGAACGCTGCCGGCATCCGCGCCAACGGCGTCCCTGGGATCTTCTCGGTGACCAACAATCTACAGATTGTACCCAGCTAAGGCCTCGTCGATCAGACTCCGGTATTCGCTTCGCCGCTCCAGACCTTGGGACGGCGAAGCATGTCTCGTCAGTTCGCAATCCGTAAGCGAACATTAAGTAGCAAACCCGGAGTGGCCAAACTCAAAATTATTTCCCGAACGGCTCTTCCGGCGATGCGCTCTGTGGTGTAAATAGTTCCGCACCGTTTTCCGTGATGTGCATGTCGTCTTCGAGACGCACGCCGAATTCGCCCCGAATATAAATTCCCGGCTCATCGCTGAAGGTCATGTTGGCTTGGAGTTTGGTCGCGTTGCCGCGTACCAGATACGGCCACTCATGACCGTCCATGCCGATGCCGTGGCCAAGCCGGTGTGTGAAGAATTTGTAGTCAGGACCGAAGCCAGCGTCGGTAATGACTTTGCGGGCTGCAGCATCCACGTCGCCGCACTCGACGCCCGGACGCGCCGCCGCGAGCCCCGCTGCTTGCGCCCGGTGCACGATGTCAAATACTTTTTTCATCTTGTCGCTGGCCTTGCCGAGCACGAACGTGCGCGTGATATCTGACTGATAACCCTCAACCGTGCAACCGTCATCGACCATGATGACGGAGCCCTCGCGAATTATCTGCGGGGTGGCCGAGCCGTGGGGGAAGGCGGAATATTCCCCGACTTCCGCGCTCGCTTCACCGGGGAATCCCAACTGCCCGTAGGCAGCGGCGACCAAGTCTTCGACCTGGCGTTGCGTCATGCCGTCTTTTATTGCCCGGTACACCGCCTCGTAGGCAGCGAGCGTTACCTGATTTGCCAGTTGCATGAGCGTGAGCTCATGGGCGCTCTTGATCATGCGGCATCTTGCGGTGACCCGAGTCGCACTCACGATGCGTACTTGCGGCGCGGCCTTGCCGATTCCGTCACTGAAAACGAAGCGGACAGTTTCTTCCATGCCCAGCTTGCCGCTCGAGAGACTGCGTTCTTTCAGTCCTTGTGCAATGAGTTGGTAGGGATTCTCATCCTCCTGCCAAACCCGCACGTCAGGATCTTTGCTGTCGGGCGGGTTGGCGATCTGTTCTCGGGCGCGGCCTTCTTCGAACGCCGGACAAACATAAAATGGTATGCCTTTGGCCGGCAGGATCAGGGCAAACATCCGCTCTCCGCCCCACCAGCGAATGCCGGTGAAGTATTTCAGCGATGTGCCTTCCATGAGCAGGATGGCGTCGAGTTCGTTCTCGGTCATCAATTGGCGGGCGCGCTCCTGGCGTTGCTGTCGCTCTTCGCGGGTGATTGGCTTGGCTTCATCCTTTCGGGATTTCAGGCGAGCCAGTGCTGGCGCCAAGGTTGCGTCGGCTTTCGTCTCCGGTTCGCCCGAAGCCCCGAGAGGTGAAGCGGCTATGGCCGCCACTCCGCCAACTTGGAGAAACCGACGACGCGAAACCATGCAGCCTCCGATGGGGAAGAACGGCCATTATAGAGTGGGGAGCTGAAGTGCCAATGGCCAATTCTCGATGCCGATTTAGTTACGGGACGCAGCGACGGCGGCGCAACCTCCGGCGCGGTGTAGAGATCGAAGCGAATGCCATTTCGCCTGTGAATTTATGCCCAAAATAAACTGTCTATCGCCCAAAATTAAGCCTCGAACGAGCTGTGCCGAAATCGGGAGTTCTGCGCACGACATGGGGTATCCTCCCCCGATCTATTGGAATCATCGTCTGAGCGGAAATTTTTCTGCAAAATATATATTTCAAATAACTTACGGGCAAGATCTAGAGATGATGAGACTTAAGCTCAGCCGCCCTCGATCTGTCCGTACCGCATCCGCCTTGATTATGATGATCTGACTTGGTGCCCAGCACAAGGTCAGCGTCACATGCGGGGTAGCGAAAATCCTGCCGTAACTTTCGATAATGGGCTGGTGCTTCAGCCGCGTTTTTTGGCAGGCAACAATGGAAGCTAGCTATCAATGTGCGGGCTGCGGCGAATGGAACTCTGTCATCGTGGATGAATCCGCGGGACGGCAGCAGAGTTACGTTGAAGATTGCCAGGTCTGCTGCAAACCCAACGTGCTGCGCGCCCACTATGACGCGACATCTCAGGAGTTTTTCATCACTGCCGAGTTGGAGTAACAGGTTGCCTTAGATCGGGTAAGCCTTCATCGCAGAGAACGCAGAGAAACTCCGCAGAGTTCGCGCAGCGCCGCAGCTTAGCAGGCCAGGACACGGCCGGTTGCTGCAATGGGGTCTCGCCAGCTGCCTTCTGCGTTATAGTTAGCTGCTCGCCGCGACTCGCGGCGGAACGATGAGTCAGTGGGACAGAATTCGGGGGGCGAAGACTATCCGAATTGGGTGGCAACGCTGTGGTTGGGGCGCGGTATGACGCTACAGAGGTTATGCAGGGCGTCACTGAGGTACTGGCTTATGGGACGGCGGTTGTGGTGGAGCCGGCTAAGTAACAAGTGTTGATTTTTGATTGTTGATTGAAACCATTGCGAGAATCCGCCGCCATAGAATTGCTAGTCGACTCCGAGCGGGGTTAGTAGTCGTGCGGTTCGACTCCAGATCGCCGAGACCATTGCGCGCGAGATCCCTCGTCCCGCCTGAAAAACGGCTGCATCGCGGCGAGTCAACTTACGCCCCGGACCATTTATCAATTACGATTTTCGATTTCAAATGCCCTACGAACATTTACTCACAGCGGTGGACTAGTTCTTCAACCGGCGATCTACAGTCGAAGATTGAAAATTGTTGCTCAGTCTTTGTAGATTACGCCTGCCACTAGCGTTGCCAGAATCGATCCTACCCACAGGTCCATCATCCAGCCCCAGGGAAACGCGCGATCGATTGGAGACCATGTGGCTTGAGCGAAGTTCAGGGGAAAGCCGGCGATGAATCCGACAGTGAAGCCGACCTTCAGGGCAGAGCCAGGACCGGGTCCCAGAGTCTGGCGGGACCAGGAGTACAGATGTGCCAGCGCGATCGCTAGCACGAACAGCATGATGATCCACTGGCCCGCGAAGAAAGGATAGCGCGGCGTTTTCAAAAACAGCCCACTCGCCTGGGCGGCGGCGTAACGGGCATCAGTGATGATGAACTTGCCGACGACGAAACTCCACAGGACCCAGACCACTCCGCCGGCGAGTCCTCCTAGCCAGATTCTGCCTTTGTTGAGCGACATAGAGCGCCTCCGCGTTTTGCGTCGTAAGAACTATGGCCCGGTTACAGATTGGGCTTTCAAGGCTGAAGCAACGACTGAAGAATGTTTTGCCGGTAGGCGAAGGTTTGCTGGATTTGGTGGCGTACAAAGAGGTTTTGGGCGATCGCACCGAGGAATCCGAAGCCGACTTCATATTCGACCAGGTCGCGGACGATGGTGCCGTTGACTCCGTTGCGCGTGACGGTCGCGAACTGATGCCGATGGTGCCAGGTTTTGAATGGGCCCTTCTCCTGTATGTCGGCGACGTGGTGATTCCACTCGAATTCGATGATGTAGGAGATCCACTGCGCTTGGATCGGCAGAAAAGGGAATACGCGAAAGGACGTAACGATCTTTGATCCCGATCCTGCAAGGCTGCTGGCCATGGTCGCCAGAGCTGAATGGTCGGGCGGGGGCGGCTTGAGTTCCAAGAGCACAATTTTGGTCTCGATGGCAGGGGGCATGATGCGCGGCAGGTTATTAGGATTAGCGAAGAAGGCGAATACATGATCCACCGGGAAGGGCACCCACTGTTCGAACTGAACTTGATATTCCATGTTGCAGACTGTCGCAGCATGTTGCCACAACTGGCAGACCATTCTGCGATCCTTCCTGAACGCGTGCAACGTTTAGACTACCCTACGAAACCATGCCTGTCCCGCTTTCCGCTATCCGCCGAGCGCAGGAATTCCTGAAACAGCATTTACCGCAGACGAGGCTTGTGGTTGCACCCTCCGTTTCACCCCGGTCGGGAGGCAATGTCTACCTAAAGCTTGAGACCGATCTGCCCACCGGATCCTTCAAGCCGCGTGGCGCGCTGTACGCGTTGTCGGTGAATCTGGCGCGGCGAAAGGTGAGGGAAGTCGTGGCTTCGAGTACGGGCAATCACGGCGCGGCCGTGGCCTATGCCGCGAAACTGCTGGGCGTGCGGGCGACGATTTTTCTGCCAGAGAATCCGAATCCCGTGAAGCGGGGAAAAATCGCTGCATTGGGCGCGAAAATTGTGGAGCACGGCGCGGATCTGATGGAAGGATTTGGGCTTGCGTCGGCATACGCGAAAGCTCAGCGGGATGTCTTCTTCCTGAACGATGCTACCGATCCTGATCTGCCGGCGGGCCCGGCGACGATCGGCTGCGAGATTGTCGATCAGCTTCCGGAGGTCGACGCAATCTACGTTCCCATGGGCGATACGGCTCTGATTCGCGGAGTCGCGTCTGCGGTGAGGCATCTCGCAAACAAGAAGGTCAGGATCATCGGAGTGCAAGCCGAGCGAGCTCCAGCCTATTACTTATCGTGGAAGCGGGGTGAGGCGGTGAGCACCGAAACTTGCGACACCATTGCCGATGGCCTGGCCACGCGCACGCCCGACGCTGAGAATGTTCGCGAGATTCGCGAGTTGGTCGACGACGTACGCCTGGTCAGCGAGCAAGAGATGCTGGGAGCGATCCGGCATCTTCTGTTTGAGGAACATGTCGCGGCGGAACCTTCGGGCGCGGCTGCCACGGCGGTTTTGCTACAAGCGAATACGGACATGCGAGGCAACACGGTGGCGCTTGTAACTGGCGCGAATGTTACGCCGGAGGTGCTACGGCGGGCCGTGAATTTGCTGCGGGGTGGCTGATTTACGGTTAACTTTATAGTTACGAAACTGCGAGCCGGGAAATGGGTTTGAATCTATGAACAGGAATCCCACTCCTCATAGGGAGGCGTGTGCTGCCCCCGGTTGAGCGACCACCACGGAGATAGTGCTGCGATGGCGTATATTGAAACCGATCTTAAGTTGCGTGAGCTTTGCGAACGGGCTTCGAAAGAACACGACCACGAGAAATTGCTAGATTTAATCAAGCAGATCAATGACCTGCTCGATCAGAAGCACCGTGAATCCGGTACCCAAGACGATGATAAGCGGCAGGCCGCGCTCGCACTCGAAACATTCTTCGGCAGTCACCGAGACCGGTGGCTGAGGGAATGGCTGGAGTATCAGCCGCTGTTCATTGCCTTAGCGTCTTGAGCCCGGTTCACTGCAGGTTCAGTGTCTTTCCTTTCCCATTTTCTTACTGCGGATTTGAGGGTTGGGCAGATGGAGGCGCGACTGGTTGAGAGTCAGCGCTGGGCTGTTGTCCAACCGGATTGCCGATCACGTCACCGGAGACGATCATCTCCACGCGGCGATTAAGCTTGCGGCCGGCTGCGGTTCTGTTGTCGGCCACCGGCTCGGACTTGCCCAGGCCGCGAGCTACCGTGTTGTTGATTGAAACTCTCGAGTCCACAAGGTAATCGCGGACCGACGCAGCGCGCTTTTCGGATAGGCGCTGATTGTATTCGTCGCCGCCGATGCTGTCGGTGTGACCCTCGATTTCTAGCTTCAGGTCCGGATACGCCAGCACGATCCCTGAGATTCTCGCCAGGCGCTCTCGGGCTGCGGGTTTGAGACTGTACTGGCCGGTGTCGAACAGCACGTCGGGCATGTTGACGATGAGTCCTCGTGGCGAATCGCGGGTCTGCAATACCTGGTTGAGTTGTGCCAGCAGCCGGGCGCGCATTTCTTCTTTTTGGCGAACCGCCTCTTGTCTTTGGCGCTCGGACTCTTCCGCCGCAGTCTGAGCTTTCTGTTGCTCTGCCAGAGCCGCAGCTTGCTGTTGCTCAGCTTCCGCTCTACCTTTTTCGGCGGCTTCGCGGTCAGCTTCGGCCTGAGCGCGGCGGCGGGTGTCTTCTTCAGACTGGGCCGAAGCAGCGTTGGCCTCGCTTTCGGCCAGGGCGCGGCGGCGAGCATCTTCCTCAGACTGCGACTGGGCAGCTCTGGCGTCGGCCTCGGCCCTTTCGCGCTCTTCCTGCATGCGCCGCTGATCAGCCGCAATACGTTCTTTCTCTTTTTGGCGAAGGGTCAAGACGCGCGCGTCTTCAGCGGTCTGAGCGGCGCCACGAGCGGCGGTGCCGATTGGCGTCCTGCCTTGTTTACGCACGAGGTAGTCTTCGGCGCGTGCCAGCATTTCTTCCGCTTTGGCGAGGCTTTCTGGCGCGTACTCTTTAGCGCCTGCTGCTTTGGCAATGGCGACCGCGTTCCGCGCTTCCAGCAGATCGAGCGGGACGTTGGGCCCGGCCTGCGAAGAGGGAAGCTGACCGGGGGGCACGTCAATGATGTACTGACCGCCCTCGAGCACGTCGAATCTGGCATCGATGGGTTCTTCAAATCCTTTCGTTTCCTGGCGCAAGATATTTTCCGCGACCACGATGTTGCTCGGGTATACGACCGCGAAATAGGGTTCGGCGGTCACGATCAGTCCGAAGGCTTGCAAGTCGGTGGTGACGTCGATTTTGCTTTTGCCGTCGCTGTTGGGAACGATCTCACCCAGGTTGGCGGCTCGGCCTTCAGGTGTGATCGCCCACAGCTCATACGTGAGATATTGGGCGCCTAACTTGCCGGGGGGCTGCAGATGAGTGAGTTCGGCGCTGATGGCGAGGCGTCCAACTTTGCCGTCAACTTTGGCGTGCCCGCCAACCTCAGGCATGAGGTCGGTTCCGCGCAAGTCCACGATGGTCGAACCGCCGCGATGGCGATAGTTCACCGCCTTGGTGGTGCGCGCGTAAACCGTCACGCGGAATACGGGCCGCTGATCCATATTCTCGACCGGGGGATTTTGCTGGACGGTCGAGTCCGCGGGGTTTTGCTGCGGGGCTGAGTCTGCTGGTGGCGGGGCGGGGGCATCCTGGGCGAGTGAAAATCCGGAAATTAGCGCGAAGAGCAACGAAATAAGGGGCTTGTTCATAAGAATTCACCTCGGCAGAAGTCACTCATGTGAAGTATTTCGCCATTTCGATGACAGTTCTCGCGAGAACGTTCAAACTTTTTGAAGGCGGAGCCGGAGAGTGAAATTCACAAGTAGGAGCCTGGAAGGGTTCTTCTTGGGGGTCCGGACCGGATTTTGCACAGGGATCAGGCCGTTGGGCGCGGAATGCAAGAAAAAAAGTAAGCGAATGCATGGCGAAAGAACCAAAAGGGCAAACACAACCTATTGTGGTGATCTTCCCGGTTAGTCGCTAGGTATCGCGCTTTCCCTAAATCACACTTTGGTAACAGCTTAACCTTCAAGTTTCTGCTTGACAATAAAGAACTTAGGGCTAAGATGTGGTCAAAAGTGGTACATAGTGGCAATAGCAGCTTTAGGTCGTGGGCAAGTGGAGCCGAAAACGAGGCGCCGGTGGAAATCCGACCCGGAGACACGAAAAACAGCTCCGACGAACCGAAAGAGACCGAACTTTGTGCCGTTTTTACCTCCCTCGTTGCTTTCGTAGTAGCTCTTAAGGAAACACGCCAAACGCGCGACTTATTCGCCCGCAAAGACCGCGTACGCTTCGCGCCAGGCGCCCGGATCCTTCGGCGACGAAAGACATGTCGCCTCAGGATGACAGATAGAGACCATGTTTCGCGGCAATCACCCAACTCGCGTCGACGAAAAAGGACGGTTGAAGGTCCCGGCCGAGTTCAAGCGGGTGATCGACGAGAAGTACGGGCAGCAATTTTACATCAGGAGCGTGGATGGAAAGGTTGCTAAAGTGTATCCCTTCGGGGAGTGGGAGCGGATCGAGCAAAAGCTCGCAGGGCTCTCCAATTTCAATCCCACGAAGAAGAAATTTCTGGACAGGACGAATTATTACGGGCAGCAGGTGGAAATGGATGGGCAAGGACGATTGTTGCTGCCGCAGTTGCTGCGCGAGTCAGGACAGATCAAGGGCGAGGTGGCAGTTCTGGGGAACCTGACGTATCTGGTCGTGCGGAACCTGGAGCTGTTCAAGCGAGAGATCGAGGAAGAGAAGTTCACGCCTGAGGATGAGAAGACGCTCGACGAACTGGGCATCTAGTGGGCGAGGGTTCAACAGACACCCCTCAAGGGGTTGGGCATGGCGGGATAAAGGTTGGCCATGTTCCGGTTCTTTTAAAAGAAGCGATCGACTTTTTAGCCGTTCGGCGCGGTGGGACGTATATCGACGCCACGGTGGGCTTGGGCGGACACAGCTTAGAAATCGCAAAACGCCTCGGCGCACCGGGACATTTGATTGGGCTCGATAAAGATCCTGCGGCGCTGGAAATCGCGCGCAGAACATTAAGTCCGGCAAGTAATCGACCGGACTGGCCGACGATTACGTTGTTGCATCGATCGTTCGCGGAAATTGCGAATGATCAACGGCCAGGCAATATCGACGGAATTCTGGCCGACATCGGGGTGAGCAGTTTGCAACTAGAAGATGCGGCGCGCGGATTCAGTTTTCAGGCGGAAGGACCGCTCGACATGCGGATGGACCCGCGGTCGGAGCTTACCGCCGAACAAGTGGTAAACCACCTTGACGAGCGCGAGCTTGCCGATGTGATTTACGAATTCGGAGAGGAAAGGAGGCGCGACGCGAACTTTTCAGGCTCTTCGAATCTTCGTAAACCGCGAGTTAGACGACCTGCAGGCGCTGTTGAAAGCGCCGCCGCGGGTGCTAAAGCCGGGGGGGCGGGTGGTGATCATCAGTTTCCACTCGCTGGAGGATCGCATCGTAAAGGATGCCTTCCGCGACGGAATAAAGGACAAGTACTTCCGGGTGCTGACGAAGAAGCCGGTAATGGCAACAAAGGAAGAAAGCGATCGTAATCCGCGGGCGCGCAGCGCGAAGCTGAGGGCGGCAGAAAAAGTTTAAGAACCGGCTTCAGGCTTCAGATAAGAAAGCCTGATTGCGGTTGGTTTAAGCCTGATGGCGGACGCCCGAGGGCTGTTTAAAAGTTTAGGCTCCGGAAAACCTGCCGGGCCTCCCGGTGTAGCCGTAGAAGGCTTGCCGGGTATTTTCTCAATGCGGACGGAGGTTCGCTGGGACGTAGATGGGTTCTGGGTAGGAATTTAGGTGGAGGCGGCAGAAATGTATACAGGCACAATGATCAACGATCTGATGGCGGCTGTCGAGCGCGCGGAGCACTGCACTCGAGAGCTGGAAGCCGTCGAAACCGTGGAACTGCGGATGCTGGCATCGATGTATGCGCAGCCGATGCAGGGTGAAACCGTTTTTATGGGAGCGGCATAATGGCAGCCAGCGCAGCGGCAATTCGAGGCATGGTTCCGGCGGCACGGCCGAAGACTCTATGGACGGGTACGCCGGAAATCTACTTCACCAAAGCGATCGACAACTCGCGGCTGGTGAAGGTGGAAGATCCGCGGCGCAACCGGGAGATGAAGCAATTTTGTACGGCGCTGGTGTGCTTGTTCCTGTTGGTTTTTACGTATGCCTGGCAGCATTTCAAGGCTATTGAGTACGGTTATCAGATCGAATCGGCGAAGCGTGAGATCAGCGGCTTGAGCGAGATGAATCGGGCCCTGCGGCTGGAGCACGCCTCCTTGCGCGATCCGGAGCGCATTGATGTGATTGCGCGGCGGATCGGACTGGTTCCTCCGGAACCGGGCCAGGTAATTCGCATCGATAGTGCGACCGCGGATCCGAGCGAGCCTGTAGTGGCGAGCGCTGCGCCGGTGCGGGTGATGGCGGGCCAGTAGAGCCGGATAGCCGAGGGCGGCTGTCCCCACATAAACATATTTGGCGGTCCGCCTGAACGGTGGGCCGCCATGTTTGTCTGAGCACCAGCCCTCAGCAGTCAGTCCTCGGCATTTAGCCACTACGGCTTTTTGCAAATTGCATGATGCGCCGATGGGCTGAGTCTGAGTGCCGAATGCTGCTGCTGAGTGCTTAAGAACCATGACAACTAATTCCAACCTCGGCAAGAATTCGCGACTGTATCTGTTGGGCGCGATGCTCTTATTTTGGTGCGTGGCGATTTGCGGCCGCCTGGTCTATTTGCAGATTTTCCGTTACGGCAGCTTTGTGAGGCAGGCGGAGCATCAGCAACAGCGTGGGTTTGATGTTTCGGCGAACCGTGGCGTTATTTACGACCGCGCCGGGCGCGAGCTGGCGATGTCGATCCAGGTGGATTCGGCGTTTGCCGTCCCCACTGAAATCCCCGACCTTCCGAGCACGATCTCTTTGATCAGCCGCATCACCAAAGAAGATCCGCGTGTTGTGCTGTCCGATTGCCGCAACCACAAAACCTTTTGTTGGGTGGCGCGGAAGGCGGACGAAGAGACCATTGACCGCATCAAATCACTAAACCTGAGGGGAATTCACTTTCAGAAGGAATCGAGACGCTTCTATCCCAAGCGAGAACTGGCCGCGCAGGTCATTGGAGACGTGGGCACGGACGACGGCGGCCTGAGCGGGATTGAACGCGAGTTTGACGACGAGCTTCGCGGGCGCACGGGCAAGATGTCGATCTCGGTGGACGCGCGCAAGCAATGGTTCTCGAGCATCCAGAAGCGACCGGAGCCGGGCGAGAACCTGATCCTCACCATCGACCAGAATATCCAGTACATTGCGGAGCGCGAACTCGAACAAGCGATGCATGACACGCAAGCCATTGCCGGCACCGTAGTGGTGGAGAATCCGCACACCGGGGAAATTCTGGCTTTGGCCAACCGGCCAACGTTCAATCCGAATCTGCGCAAGCAAGTTACCCCTGCGGCCATGAAGAACCGCGCCGTGAGCGACGTGTATGAGCCGGGATCGACGTTCAAGTTGGTGACGATTTCGGCAGCTCTGGAAGAGAAGGTCACGAATCCAAGCGAAGTGTTCGACTGCCAGATGGGATCGATTGTCTACAACGGCATGCGCATTCGCGACAGCAAACCGCATGGCTTGCTGCCGGTGTGGGGGGTGCTGGCGGAATCGAGCGATGTGGGAGCGATCAAGATTGCGCTGCGGCTGGGGGAAGACAGGTTTTACCGATACATTCGCGCCTATGGATTTGGGCAACAGACCGGGATCGAGTTGCCGGGGGAAACACGGGGACTGACCAAGCCGGTGAGCCGGTGGTCGAAAGTGTCGATCGCAGCGATTTCTATGGGGCAAGAAATTGGCATTTCGCCTTTGCAACTCACGGGCCTGATCTCAACCTTTGCCAATGATGGTGTGTGGGTTGCGCCGCGCATCGTGGCAGGAATGGTACCGTCGCATGCCGATCCAAAGACCGCGCCGCAGACGGTCACGTTTCATCCGGCCAACCAGCATCGCGTGATTTCGTCATTTACGGCGGCAGAGATGCGGTCCATGATGCAGAAAGTTGTGCTCGAAGGCACGGGGCGCAAGGCAATTCTGGAAGGATACTCGGCCGCGGGGAAGACAGGGACAGCGCAGAAAGTAGATCCGGCGACGGGCGCTTATTCGAAAACAAAATATGTCGGATCGTTCGCGGGATTTGCGCCGGTAAATAATCCGCAGATTGTGGTCGCGGTAATTCTGGATTCGGCAGTAGGACTGCACCAAGGTGGGCAAGTTTCAGCGCCAGTGTTTCGTAGAGTTGCGCAGCAGGCGCTGGAGTACCTGCACGTGCCTCACGATCTACCGCTGGCGCCGCAACATCAGTTGCTGCTGGCTTCAGCAAAGGCAAGAGATAAAGATTTGGAAGAGGGCACGCCTGACCATCCCGGAGAGCCGCTGGAGACGGCAGAGGTGAACGGGGATTCCTCAGAGCCAGCGTCTGGGGGGCCAGGTGTGGCACAGGCGCCCGTTCGGCAGGCTCAGAAGACGCCCTTAACCGCGAATGCTGCAGCCGATGGACACATCGTGCAAGCGGCAATGCGAGAGGGCGAGTTGGGGCATGAATTCCCAGTTGGAAAACGGCAAACGCTCCAGCCGACGGATCCGAGCGCAATGGATGCAGCAGCGGCAGCGCAAACCAAGCTACCTGTAAGTGGCACCGTGGTCTTAGACGTCGAGCAAGGCGGTATAGAGGTTCCGTCCTTTGTGGGAAAGACCGTGCGGGCTGCGGTTGAATCCGCCGAGGATGCCGGGCTGCAGTTGGAAGCAGTAGGCAGCGGCGTGGGCCGGCTGCAGTCGCCGCCAGCAGGAACGCACGTAGCGGCGGGCTCGCGGGTGACGGTGCAGTTCGGGCGGTAACAGACAAAAACATCTTAACCTCTGTGCTAAGCCTTCCCGTTTGACCGCCTGAAAAAGCGCATGGTACGGTAAACAGTCACACCATACTGGCAGACTAGCCGCTGCCCTCAGGCTGAGGTTTTCTTGTCCGCTGTTGAGGCGACCACGCACGAACCTTCGACTACTCCCTCCGTACGAAAAACTCCACTGAACGCCGTCCATCGCCAGATGGGGGCGAAGATGGTGGAGTTCAATGGCTGGGACATGCCAGTGGAGTATCCGGCGTCGGTTGGCGGCATCATGGTCGAGCACATGGCGGTGCGAACTGGCGTTGGCATCTTCGACGTTAGCCACATGGGAGACATCCGCCTGGCGGGACCGCAGGCGCTGGCGGCAGTGCAGCACATTTCGATGAATGATGCCTCGCGGCTGGCAGCGAGGCAAGCGCAATATTCGGCGCTACTCTATCCGCAGGGGACTTTCGTGGACGACGTGATCGTTCACCGTCTAGGCGAGGATGAGTATCTGCTTGTGATCAATGCGGGCACCCGCGAAAAAGATTTCAGCTGGGTGCGGGAGAATACGCGGCAATTTGACTGCGCGGTCGAGAATCTGTCAGACGACTTCACGCAGATTGCGATCCAAGGGCCGAAAGCCGTCAACCTGCTGCGGAAACTGACTGACGCAGATTTGGGCGCGGTGAGGTTTTATTGGGTCACGCGAGGATCAATATCTGGACTCAAGAACATTTTGATTGCGCGCACTGGTTATACGGCTGAAGACGGGTTCGAGATTTATGTTCCGGCGGATGAGGGGACTAGCACTCGGGTGTGGCATGAGATTCAAAAGGCGGGTAAGGAGTTCGGAGTCGTTCCGTGCGGCCTTGGTGCGCGCAATACTCTGCGCCTCGAAGGCAAGCTTCCGCTCTACGGCCACGAGATTTCGGATACGATCAATGTATGGGAAGCGGGACTGGACCGCTTCTGCAAGATGGAGAAAGCCGAGTTCATCGGTCGGGCCGCGCTGGAGAAAGCCAAAGCTGCGGGCGTGAAGCGCACTTTGGTGGGTCTCGAGATGACCGAGCGCGGAATCGCGCGCGATGGATATAAGGTGCAGGCTGCCGACGGTCGCGAAATTGGATATGTCACCAGTGGATCTCCGGCGCCATTTTTGAAGAAGAATATCGCACTGGCTTACGTTCCGCCGGAGTTTGCTGCGGTGGGGTCGGCTTTGCAGGTAGAAGTCCGTGGGCGGGGCGTGGGGGCGCAGGTGGTGCCGACGCCGTTTTATAAGCGGCCGAAGAAAACGGCTTAACCACAGCTGACACAGAGGGGCACGGAGGATTTTCGATTGCCGATTTGGACATAACTGGACCGGGCGACGGGGAAGACCAGCAACGAGCTAGGAGCTAGACGCACTCATCATGGCCTATCCAATTGATCGTAAGTACACAAAAGAGCATGAGTGGATTCAAGCCACCGGCACGACGGCAGCCATTGGCATCACCGCCTATGCGCAGGAGTCGTTAGGCGATATCGTGTTTGTCGAGTTGCCCAAAGTGGGCGCCGAGCTATCCGCAGGGAAGACTTTTGGCACGGTGGAGTCGGTGAAGGCAGTGTCGGATTTGTATGCTCCGGCCTCGGGGACGGTCACCGAGGTCAACGCGGATTTGGCAACATCGCCGGAGAAAGTGAACAAAGATCCGAATGGCTCGTGGATGGTGAAGATCACGCTGAAGAATCCCAGCGAGTTGGGGGCACTGCTTTCCGCCGCTGACTATGAGAAGTTCGTGGCGGAAGAAGCAGGTCACTAGGAGGAGGATTGTCCATTTTCGATTTGCAATTGCCCGATTGGAACATTAGCGGGACGCTTGACAATTGGTTGGCAATTGGAGATCCAATACTGTCCACATGGATTTTGCAGCCACTTCAACCGGCGTATTTGCTCGCGCAATCCAACTGACCTTGGGTTACATCTAATCAACTTCTTATGCGCTATTTGCCCAAATCTCCTGCTGATCGCGAAGCCATGCTCAAGGCCATTGGCTTGCGCTCGCTGGACGAATTGTTTGCTCCGATTCCTGCCGAATACCGCCTGAGCCGTGACCTGAAAGTTCCGCGCCAGATGGCGGAATCGGAAATTGTGGAATGGTTTAAGGAGCGCTCGCGGGAAAACGGTGAGGGCTACACCAGCTTCTTGGGTGCGGGTGCTTATTTTCACTACCGACCCGTCGTCATTGACTCGCTGATTTCGCGCGGCGAGTTCCTCACGGCCTACACACCCTACCAGGCGGAGATTTCGCAGGGGACGCTGCAGTCCATTTTTGAATTTCAGACCATGATTTGCGAGCTCACTGGCATGGAGGTGGCCAACGCTTCCATGTATGACGGCTCAACCGCCGCGGCCGAAGCGGTGATGATGGCGGTGCGCCTTACCGGCCGGCGTTCCGTGGTGGTCGCACGGAGTTTGCATCCTGAGTATCGCGAGGTGCTGACCACGTATGCGACGCACCAAGGGATGCCGCTGGCGGTCGTTGGTTTTGGCGATGACGGTCGCGTGAATTTGGAGGAACTCGCCAAGGCCGTTTCTGGGGAGACGGCGTGCCTTTTGATTCAGTCCCCAAATTTCTTCGGCACCATTGAGGACGCTGACGCCATTGCAGAGATCGCGCACAAGAATGGCGCCATGCTAGTGGTTTCGATTGCCGAAGCGTTATCGCTGGGAATTGTCGAGCCGCCGCGGCACGCTGACGTCATTGCCATGGAAGCACAATCGTTCGGGGTGCCGGTGGCATTCGGCGGTCCCTACTGCGGGGTGATTGCCACGCGAGAGAAATTTGTGCGGCAAATGCCGGGCCGGCTGGTAGGTCAGACTACGGACAAACAGGGAAAACGTGGCTTCGTGCTGACGCTGGCGACGCGAGAGCAGCACATCCGGCGGGAGAAGGCGACGTCGAATATTTGCACCAATCAGGCGCTGGTAGCACTGATGGTCAATATCTTTATGACGATTTACGGCAAGGCCGGGCTTAGAGAGCTGGCGAAGCAAAATCTGGCAAAGACGGCGTACGCGGCCGAACAGTTCGGCAAGCAGGGCAAGCTGCTGTTTACAGGCGCACCGCGGTTCAACGAGTTCGTGGTCGCGACCAGCGAAGATCCTTATGCCATCAATAGCCGTTTGCTTGGGCACAAGACCGTTGGCGGATTGCCGTTGAAGAAATTCTTCCCCGAATTGGGGAATGCAGCTTTGTGGTGCTGCACGGAAATGACGACGCGGACGGCGATTGATACGGCCGTTGGCCTGGTCGCCGAAAGCGAGAGCTCCGTGCGCTCTTTGAAACGAGAAGCTGACGTGGAAGAGGTGGCGCGATGAAGCACATGACGCGCAAGGCCACTCGTCACGTCAATCAGAACGAAGGATTGATTTTTGAGAAATCATCCGCAGGCAAGGGCGCTTGGAAGCTGCCGCCACTGGATGTGCCGGAAGTGGACACCAAGAAGCTCCTGGGATCGTCAGAGAGAAAAGACCTGGGAAATATGCCGGAGGTCAGCGAGATCGAGATCATTCGCCACTTCACGCGACTTTCTACGTGGAATTACGCGATCGATCTGGGGATGTACCCCCTGGGCTCCTGCACAATGAAGTACAACCCACGAGTGAACGAGCATGTGGCGCGAGTCGAAGGTTTAGCCGACGGTCATCCGTATCAGCCGGAGAAAGTTTCGCAAGGCGCTCTGCGCATTCTGCAAACGCTGAGTGAATGTCTGATTGACATCACAGGGATGGATGCCATCACGCTGCAGCCCGCGGCTGGAGCGCATGGCGAGATGACCGGCCTACTGATGGTGCGGGCTTACCACCAGTCGAA
>WNGH01007687.1_pt1 | contig 19758 bp, 23 predicted proteins | sample 5400631 | NCBI WGS metagenome assembly WNGH01 (sample SAMN13153373, study PRJNA577476) | soil metagenome | isolation source: 115 cm soil or saprolite under Garry oak tree replicate 1 | place: USA:California | collected 2016-06-15
CCGCTCAGCGCGGCGCACTTCTTCTATTACGCGGGCTGGGCCGACAAGCTCGAGTGGGCTTTTCCGAATCGCAAGCCAGGTCCGCTCGGGGTCGCCGGCCAGGTCATCCCGTGGAACTTCCCCCTGCTGATGCTGGCGTGGAAGATCGCGCCGGCGCTCGCCGCCGGCAACACCGTAGTGCTCAAGCCCGCGGAGACAACGCCACTCTCGGCGATGCTCTTCGCGGAGATCTGCATGCAGGCGGAGCTGCCGCCCGGGGTGGTCAACATCGTCACCGGCGCGGGCAAGACCGGTTCGCTCCTGGTCTCACACCCTGGCGTAAAGAAAGTCGCGTTCACCGGTTCGACCGAGGTCGGCAAGCTCATCCAGCGCGCCATCGCCGGCAGTGGCAAGAGGCTGACGCTCGAATTGGGTGGCAAAGCCGCCAACATCGTTTTCGAAGACGCGCCCCTCGACCAGGCGGTCGAGGGCATCGTCAACGGCATCTACTTCAACCAGGGGCACGTCTGTTGCGCCGGCAGCCGGCTGCTGGTCCAGGAGTCCATCGCGGAGCCGCTGCTCGAGAAGCTGAAGCGGAGGCTTTCGACCCTGCGTCTCGGCGACCCGCTCGACAAGAACACCGACATCGGGGCGATCAACTCGCGGGCACAGCTGGAGAAGATCCAGGGACTGGTCGAGTCCGGCATCGAGGAAGGAGCAGAGCTCTATCAGCCCGACTGCGTGCTCCCGGAGCGCGGATTCTGGTTCCCGCCCTCCCTCTTCACGAACGTGTCGCAGTCGTACCGGATCGCGCGCGAGGAGATCTTCGGACCGGTCCTCTCGGTTCTCACCTTCCGAACGCCGAACGAGGCGGTGGAGAAGGCGAACAACACGCCGTACGGCCTTTCCGCCGGTGTGTGGACGGACAAGGGGTCGCGAATCCTGTGGATGGCGGAGCGGATGCGGGCGGGCGTGGTTTGGGCCAACACGTTCAACCGCTTCGACCCGACGTCGCCGTTCGGCGGCTACAAGGAATCCGGATTCGGCCGCGAGGGTGGCGTCCACGGCCTGCTTCCCTACGTGGATCTCAACTGATGGATGTTCGCAAGACGTACAAGCTGTTCGTCAACGGCGAGTTCGTCCGCTCCGAATCGGGCCGCGCCTACCGGCCCGACGGCCGGGTCAACGTGCCGCGCGGCTCGCGCAAAGACCTGCGCGATGCCGTGCGCGCGGCGCGCACCGCGTTTACCGGATGGGCAGGGCGCACCGCGATGAATCGCGGCCAGATCCTCTATCGCGCAGCGGAGATGCTGGACGGCCGGGCTGTCCAGTTCGTCGAGCTCCTCGGCGGGGGCGTGCGCGCCCGGCGGGAGCTCGACCGCTCAGTCGAGACGCTCGTCTGGTACGCGGGCTGGACCGACAAGCTCCCGCAGGTCACCGGCACCGTGAACCCGGTCGCAGGACCGTACTTCAACTTCACCATCCCGGAGCCGACCGGCGTCGTCGCCATCGTCGCGCCGGAGCAGGACGCGCTCAGCGGGCTGATACGCCGGCTGGCGCCGGTGCTTTGCGGAGGCAATGTCGTCGTCGCGCTCGCCGCGGAGTCGCAGCCGTTGGCCGCACTTACGCTCGCCGAGGTGCTGGCCACGAGCGACGTACCCGCGGGCGTCGTCAACATCATCAGCGGCCAGCGCAAGGAACTCTTGCCCTGGCTCTCTTCGCACATGGACATCAACGCGATCGACACGGCGGGTTGCACCGCCGACGAAATCAAAGCAATCGAGGAATCAGCGGCAGGCAACGTGAAGCGTGTGATCAAGCTCACAAAGGACGAGATGAGTCCTTACCTCATCTCCGCTTTCATGGAAATGAAAACGGTGTGGCATCCAATTGGTGTTTGATCGTCCGTAAAATTGCAGTTGCATGACTGAGGTCCTCACCCAGCCGGCCCCGAGCGAAGCGTCGGGACTTGCGCTGGACCGGGCCAGTCATCCCAAGCCGATGATCAGTTCGGCGCAGATCGCGCGGCGGGTTCATCGCCTGGGCCGCCGTATCTCGGAGGTCTACGTCGACATCGACACACCATTGGTGATGGTTGTCATCCTCAAAGGCGCCACCGTTTTCGCCGCCGACCTGCTGCGCAGCCTGAGCATCCCCGCCGAGCTCGAGTTCGTTCGCGCTTCAAGCTATCCGAGCGGAACATCGAGCAACGGTCGGTTGAAGCTGGCCCACATGGTGGAAGGGACTCTTGTCGGCCGCCACGTGCTGCTGGTCGAGGACATCATCGACTCCGGCGTCACGGTGAACGCGGTCGCGCGACGGATTCGGCGGCTTAGCGCCGCCTCGGTGCGGCTGGCGGCGCTGCTCGACCGACCGGCACGCCGCCAGGTCGAGGTCAGGATCGACTTCACCGGCTTTGTGATCCCCGACCGTTTCGTGATCGGCTACGGCCTCGACTACGCCGGGCTGTATCGCGAGCTGCCCCACATCTACGCCCTGACATAGAGCCGCGCTTCTTCGGCTGGAAGAAAGCCGAGCTGCACTCGCACCTCGACGGCGCCGTGCGGCCATCCACCGCGGAGGAGTTGGCCGGCCGCCAGGGACTTCGCATGATGGCGCCGGAGGACTGCCCGAGCCAGGCCGAGTACATCACCTACTTCGAGCCGGCCATCGCTGTGATGCAGACCGAACAAGCTCTGGAACGCATCGCGCGCGAGCTGTGCGAGGACTCCGCCGCCGAGAACATCGACTACCTCGAGGTGCGGTGGGCGCCGCGACTGCACCTGGGGCGCAGTCTGACCATCGAGCAGGTGATCCAGGCGGTGCTCACGGGCCTCGAGGCGGGTCCGATCAACGCCGTGGCCATCGTGTGCGCGATGCGCCAGCACGCTCCCGATGCCAACCTCGACCTGGCGAAGGTCGCGGGCCGCTTCGCGGGCAAGGGCGTGGTGGGCTTCGACCTCGCCGGCGACGAGGTCCGCTACCCGGCGGCGCCCCAAGCGCCCGCGTTCAAGGCGGCGCGAGCGGCCGGGCTTCATCTCACATGCCACGCGGGCGAGGCAGGTGATCCTTCCAACGTCGAGGATGCCCTCCGGCTCGGCATCGAGCGCATCGCCCACGGCGTGATCGGTGCCCGCGAACCGCGCATCGCAGGCCGCCTGCGCGACGAAGGCGTGGTGCTGGACATGTGCCCGACCGCGAACTGGAAATGCAAAGCGATCCCCCAGCTGTCTGACCATCCGCTCCCCGCCCTGGTCCGCGGAGGGGTGCGCTGCACGATCAGCACCGACTCCCGCACCGTCGCTGGCACGACGCTGAGCCGCGAGTTCGAGCTGATGTCCGAGGCTGGCATGACCGACGACGAACTCCGGCGCTGCAACCAAACCGCCTACGAAGCGAAGTTCGGCTAAGGAAGGGAGCGAACTCTTCCCCACCTGTGGGGAAGTACCCGGCGGAGCCGGGGGATGGGGCTGACCTAGTTTCCCGTCCCGAACAGGCGGTCGCCGAAATCGCCGAGCCCAGGCACGATGTACGCCTTGTCGTTGAGACGCTCGTCGAGCGCCGCCGTGTATACGTCAACCTCGGGGTGGCGCTCTTCGAGCACCTTCACGCCTTCCGGCGCCGCCACGATGCACACCATGCGCGTGTCCCGGCCGCCCGCCTCTTTGATCAGGTCCAGGGACTGCGCGGCCGAACCACCTGTGGCAAGCATCGGATCGAGCAGCAGCGGGATCTTGCCCTTCAGCCGCGGCAGCTTGTTGTAGTAGATGCGTGCCACCGCGGTCTCCTCGTCGCGCTCGAGGCCGATATAGCGCCTTACCGGAAGGTCCGCCGTGGCTTCGTAAAGCAGCATCGTGATCACGTTGCGAGCGAGAGTCCGAAATTCTTCGGGCTCGGTGGCGCTGTCGCGCAAGCCCCGCAGGCTGTCCGCGACGAGCGGGTGCTTACTGACGCTTAGCGGCACTTGCGTCGCGTTTGATCAGCCGCCGGATTGCGTCGACCGCGACCGCGAGCATGCGGTCCATATATGAAGGGTCGAGGTGATGGATCGCGCCCGCGCCAACCTCGTCCACGCACAGGCAGACGGTACCCGCCCGCATCTTGCGCAGCCGCGACACGATCAACAGCGTTGAGGTTTCCATGTCGGCGCCGATGATTCCCGCCTTCGACCACATTTCCAGCTCGCCTCGCAGATCAGGCCGCGGCATCTGGTCCGGCACCAGGTCCGAATAGAGCGCGTCGACCGAGCGCATGAGTCCGACGTGGTACGGGACCCGCGAAGCCTCGGCTGACTCGATCAGCGCGTTCACCACATCAAGCGACGCGATGGCGGGGTATTCCTTCGGCACGTAGCCGTCCGGCGTTCCCTCGCTGCGCACGGCGCCGATTGCGATCACGAGATCGCCCATCTTGATCCCGGGCTGCAACGCTCCGCACGTGCCGACGCGCAGCAGCGTGTGCACACCGAGCTCGTGAAGCTCCTCGACGCCGATCGCGACCGACGGGCCGCCCATTCCGGAGGACATCGCTGAGACAGGCACTCCCTCAACTCTGCCGGTGAACGTGCGGTACTCGCGGCTGAACGCCACCTCGCGCGCGTCATCTAGATGCTTGGCGATGAGGGGTGTTCGGAACGGGTCGCCCGGGACCAGCACGTAGTCGCCGACGTCCTCCCGACCCAGACCGACGTGGTACTTCTTCTCCGTCACAGCCATCTCCGCCGAATACTAATCGGCCTTTGTGATCCCGTTCTTGTCGACTCGGGCGAGCACGTGAGGAGGGCGTCGGACCAGGCTGTCGCTCAATCTCCACGCACTGCGAAGTCGAGTCGAGACGCGATCGACAAGCTCCTGCGAGCCCGCGTGCACCGTGACCAGAGGATCTCCTACCGCGACCCGGTCTCCGACGTGCGCCACAATCACAAAACCCGCCGCAGGATCCACTTTGTCCTCCTTGCGGATCCGTCCCGCGCCGAGCTCGATCGCGGCGAGCCCAACCTCCAGCGCGTCGATGGCCTCGACATGACCATCGGATTCGGCCTTGACCGCAACTTGCACCGGGGCAACTGGAAGACCGCGCTCCAGGTGTCCCCCCTGGGCGGCGAGCATTCGCTCGAAGGTCTGCCTTCCGGCGCCTGACCGCAAAACCTTTTCGGCATCGGCCGAGACACCGGCTACGTCGCACATCTCGCGCGTCACGCGCAGGCAGACCTCGAGCAGCTCTTCGTCGCCCACCCCGGCCAGGGCGTCGAGCGCCTCCTGCACCTCGAGCGCGTTGCCGACCGTGCGGCCGAGGGGGTTGTCCATCGCCGTCACCAGCGCCACCGTGCGGCGTCCCGCGCCCTCTCCCAGCTCGACCATCTCGGCGGCGAGCTGCTCCGCCGATGCGACGTCGGGCATGAACGCGCCGCGGCCGAACTTCACGTCCAGGACGATCGCGTCGGCGCCGGCGGCGATCTTCTTCGACATCACGCTAGAAGCGATCAATGGAATGGAAGGCACGGTCGCGGTGACATCGCGCAGCGCGTACATCAGCTTGTCCGCTGGAACCATGCGTGGCGACTGCGACGCGACCGCGATCCCAACCTCGCGCACCTGCTTGATGAATCGGTCCGGGTCCAGGTCAACGGTGAGACCGGGCACCGACTCGAGCTTGTCGAGGGTGCCCCCCGTGTGGGCGAGGGCGCGGCCGCTCAGCTTCGGTACCTTGACTCCACACGCCGCCGCCAGCGGGGCCGCGATCAACGTCACCTTGTCGCCGACCCCTCCCGTCGAGTGCTTGTCGACCTTGATCCCCGGGATGGCGCTCAGATCCAGGATCTCGCCGCTGGCGACCATCGCCTCGGTGAGGGCAAGCGTCTCCGCGGCGGTCATGCCGCGAATGCAGACCGCCATCAGCCAGGCCGCCATCTGGTAGTCGGCGATCTCGCCGCGGACGTAGCCGGAGAGGACAAACTGGATCTCTTCCGGCGAGTGCTCATGCCCGTCGCGCTTGCGTCCGATGACCTCCAAAGGGTTCATCGGAGGCAATCGTAAGCGGGTGTACAATCCGCCCGATCAAGGGAAACGCGCCTGGGATTCACCCGGGCTCTCAGTTCTGATAGGGAGCGATGAGGATGGGTCATAAGCGTCTTAGGTTTGTCGGTTTGGTGGTTGTCGCCATGGTCCTGGTCGCGGCCTGCGGCTCCAGCGGCGGCGGAACGCCGACGAAGACCTTCAAGATCGGATTGGTCACCGACACCGGTGGCCTCAACGACAAAAGCTTCAACCACCTGGCCGACGTGGGCCTCGAGAAGGCCAAGACGGACTTCAAGGTCCAGGGTGACGTCAAGGAGTCGAAGACAGGCGACGACTACATCCCGAACCTCACCGACTTCGCGAGCAAGAACTACGACCTGGTGATCGGGGTCGGCTTCCTGATGCAGCAGGCGCTCGGCACCGTCTCCGGCACGTTCCCGAACATCCACTTCGCGATCATCGACGGAGCGGGTACCGACGCCAAGGGCGTTGACCTCAAGCACCCGAACGTCCAGTCGCTGTTCTTCAAGGAGCAGGACGCTGGCGCCATGGTCGGAGTGATCGCCGGCTGGCTGGAGAAGAACGGCAAGGCCAAGAAGAACCAGCACGTCGTCGGCGCGGTGGGGGGAATCAGCATCCCGCCGGTGAACCACTACATCGCCGGCTACAAATGGGCGGCCAAGATGGAGGACCCGTCGATCAAGGTCCTGGTCGGCTACTCGAACAACTTCAACGACCCGGCCAAGTGCAAGTCGGTCGCGCAGGCCCAGATCAACCAGAAGGCTGACGTCCTCTTCCAGGTGGCCGGCGGCTGCGGATTGGGCGTTCTCCAGGCCGCGGGCCAGGCAAGCGTCTACAGCGTCGGGGTCGACGCCGACCAGAAGGACGCCGACCCGTCGGTCATCGCGAGCGCGCTCAAGAAGGTCGACGTCGCGACGTACACCGCGATCCAGAATGTGGTCAAGGGTCAGTTCCAGGGTGGAGCGCTGACGTTCAGCATCGCCAACGAAGGCGCCGGCTACGCGGTCGACAACTTCGAGCTGCCCGCCGAACTCAAGACCGAGCTCGACAAGATCCAGGGTCAGATCAAGTCGGGCGCGCTCGTCCCGCCCGCGGACATTCCCGCATAGCAACAGCATCGGGGACGGGCGCACGCGCCGCCCGTCCCCGACCGCCTTGGCTGCCGCCCACCGTCCGGCGCCTCGCCGGCGGACTCGGGATGCCGCTCGGGTCGGTGATCTTTGCATTCGTCGTCGGAGCGCTGATCTGCGTCGTCACCGGCGCCAATCCCATCGATGCCTACTCTGGCCTTCTCTGCGGGGGATTTGGCATCGCCTGCCCGCAAGGCGAAAACTCGGCCTTGCAGATCTCCAACACGATTGTTTTCCTGACCCCGCTGATCATGACCGGGGTCGGTGTCGCGCTGCCGTTCCGGGCGGGCCTGTTCAACATCGGCGCCGAGGGCCAGTTGCTTGCGGGTGCCATCGCGTGCACGGCGATCGGGGTCCAGTTCAGAGACCTGCCCTCGCCGATCCTGCTGCCGATGGTCCTGTTGGGCGGGATGGCAGCCGGGGCACTATGGGCGGGGATCGCCGGGGTGCTCAAGGCGACCATTGGCGCCCATGAGGTGGTGACCACGATCATGCTCAACTACGTCGCTCAGTGGCTGCTCCGTTACCTCATCATCGGCGGGCCGCTGCAGCTGGCCGAAGGTACGTCGACGTCGCAGCCCATCGGTCAGGGCGCGCGATTGGCGACGCTTCTACCCGCCGACAACTCGCTCATCATCTTCGGGTTGCCCGCGAGCGTCTACCGCGTGCACACGGGGTTGCTGATCGCGCTTGTCGCCGCGGTCGCTTTTGCGTTCCTGCTGTGGAGGACCTCGTTCGGCTATGAGATCCGCGCTGTGGGTCAGAGCCAGAAGGCGGCCCGCTACGCGGGCATCAGCGTGCGCCGCACGATCATCCTCACCATGCTCATTGCGGGCGCCTTCTCGGGCCTCGCGGGAGCCATCCAGATCGCCGGTGTCGACCATAACCTGACGGACAAGTACTTCAGCGACACGACCGGGTTCGATGCCATCGCTGTCGCGCTGCTCGGCCTGGGCAGCGCGCTCGGCATCGTCCTCGCGTCGCTGCTGTTCGGGGCGCTGCACGCCGGCGGCGCGATCATGCAGAGCGACGCCGGCATCTCGAGCAACCTGGTCCTTGTCCTGCAGGCGCTCATCCTCTTCAGCATCGCCGCCAACTTTGTCGGCGCGATCCGGCGAGGCCTGCCCTTCGGTCGCACGTCGGCCGCGCTGCCACCCGAGCTCCCGCCGGCTGCGGGCCTGATGTCCGAAGCCGCCGCGCCACCACCGGAGTCCACGTGAGCGCGCTCGGCGATGTCGGCCAGCTGCTCCTGACAGCGAACCTGTGGCAGGCGGTGCTTGCCGCGGCCGTCTTGCTCCTGCTGCCTGCCCTGGGAGGGGTCATCTCCGAACGCAGCGGCGTCGTGAACATCGCTATGGAGGGCATGATGCTCACCGGCGCGTTCTTCGCGGTCGTGGCGGACCTCGCCTGGCACAACGTCTGGCTGGCCACCGCGGTGGCGATCATCGCCGGTGGATTGATCGCTTCGATCCACGCTGTGGTCTCGATCCAGTTCCGCGCGGATCAGATCGTCAGCGGAATCGCGATCAACATCTTCGCGGCGGGACTGACTGTGTTCCTGGTCAACCGCATCTACGGCCTCCAAGACATCGGGCACATCGGGCCGACGGAGGGTCTCCCGTACATCGACATCCACGGCCTCGACCAGATCCCGTTCTTCGGCAAAGTCCTGTTCCAGCAGAACGTCGTCGTCTACCTGGCCCTGATCCTGTTGGTCGGGATCCACATCCTCTTGTTCAGGACCAGGCTCGGGCTTCGCATCAGGGCCGTCGGCGAGCACCCGCAGGCAGCCGATACCGCTGGCATCAACGTTTTCCTCATCCGCTACAGCGCGGTGATCTCGAGCGGGCTGCTCTCAGGCCTCGCCGGGGCGTTCCTCGCGATCGGCGTCTCGAACACGTTCGTCCCCAACATGACGGACGGTCGAGGCTATATCGCGCTCGCGGCGATGATCTTTGGCAAGTGGACGCCGTTTGGCGCTTTCATCGCATGCCTGATATTCGGACTCGGACAGGCGATCTACGACAACAACTCGACCATCCACATCTCGCCGTATCTCCTGAGCATGCTGCCCTACATCCTCACCCTCGTCGTGCTGGCGGGCGTCGTCGGCCGCAGCACGCCGCCGGCCCACGATGGCCTCCCTTACGTGCCGGGATCGGAATGAGCGACCAGCAGCTCGCGGTGGAGATGCGCGGCATCACCAAGCAATTTCCGGGTGTGCTCGCCAACGACCATGTTGACTTCAGCGTTCGCGCGGGCGAGATCCACGCGCTGGTGGGAGAGAACGGCGCCGGCAAGTCGACGCTGATGAACATCCTGTATGGGCTCATCCACCCGGATTCAGGCGAGATCCACATCGACGGCAAGCCCGTCCACATGGCGGGCCCGCGCGATGCCATCTCGCTGGGCATCGGCATGGTGCATCAGCACTTCATGCTCATACCGGTCTTCTCAGTCGGGGAGAACATCATGCTGGGCCGCGAGCCCGTGACGGGGACGGACTTCTACGACCACTCACGCGCGCGCAAGGCGATCAACGACCTGACCAAGCGATATGGCCTGGCGCTCGATCCGGATGCCCGAATGGGTGATCTGCCAGTCGGGTTGCAGCAGCGAGCCGAGATCGTGAAGGTGCTGTACCGCGGCGCCGGCATCCTGATCCTCGACGAGCCGACGGGCGTGCTCACGCCGCAGGAGACCAAGGAGCTGTTCGTCGTCCTGCGCGATTTGGTGAAATCGGGCAAGACGATCATCTTCATCAGCCACAAGTTGAAGGAGGTGCTCGACATCTCCGACCGCATCACCGTCATGCGCCGCGGCAAGGTCGTCGGCCACCTGACGACCAGAGACACAAGCGAGGAGGAGATCGCGACCCTGATGGTCGGTCGCGCAGTGCTGCTCCGCGTCGACAAGAAGCCGGCGAAACCGGGCGCAGTCGTGCTGAAGGTCGAGGATGTCAGCGCCAACTCCGACCGTGGCGTGCCGGCGCTGAAAGGTGTCACCTTCGAGCTGCGCCAGGGCGAGATCTTGGGCATCGCGGGAGTCGAGGGCAATGGCCAGAGCGAGCTGATGGAGGTCATCGCCGGCACGCGACGCTCGACGGGCGGCCACATCTTGCTCGGAGATCGTGACATCACCACCTACGACGCTCGCACCGAGCGCGACGCGGGCGTCGCATTCATCCCGGAGGACCGCCGCGGCACCGGGCTTGTGCTCAGCTTCTCCATCGCCGAGAACTCAATCCTGGGACGTGAGCGCAGCCTCACCTTCTCGTGGAACGAGCTGGTCCTGAAGCTCGTCGCGATCCGCGACTGGGCTCGGAAGCTCGTCAAGGAATTCGACATCCGGACTCCGAGCATCGACGTGGCCGCGCGCAACCTGTCCGGCGGCAATCAGCAGAAGGTCATCGTCGCCCGCGAGATGGGGAGCAAACCAAAGGTTCTTCTGGCGGCTCAGCCGACGCGCGGCGTTGACATCGGCGCCATCGAGTTCATCCACCGCCGGATCGTCCAGGAGCGCGACGGAGGCACCGCCGTGCTGCTCGTTTCCGCCGAGCTCGACGAGGTGCGCTCACTTTCCGACCGCATCGCGGTCATGTACGAAGGCAAGATCGTGAGCATCGAGAGCCCGGACACGCCAGAGGAACGCCTTGGCCTGCTTATGACCGGAGGCGGCAAGGCCCGCGAGGGCGCGGCCTAGATCTCGTCGAGGACCGCCGGCAGCTCCGCGATGGAGGGGATGCGTCTCCAGCCGTCTTTCGGCATCTCGTCTTCGGGGACGTGCTCGTGCTGCCAGGTCACCTCGTATGGAATGTGGACAGCGCGTCCACCGAGCGAGACCACGGGCACGACGTCCGAGCGCAGTGAGTTGCCGACCATCACGAAGTCCGCCGCGTTGATGCCGCGGCGCTGAAAGACCCGCTGGTACGCGTCTGCGTTTTTCTCGCTGAGGATCTCGACGCCGAGGAACAGTTCGCCCAGGCCGGACCGCGCGAGCTTGCTCTCCTGGTCGAATAGGTCGCCCTTGGTGATGAGGAGCATGTCGAATCGCTCGCTCAGCGCGCGCAGCGTCTCCTCGACGTCCGCCAGCAGCTCGGTCGGCTCCATCAACATCCGCTTGCCCCAGCCGAGGATCACATCGAGGTCGGTTGCCGAAATGCTCGCTTTGGTCAGCTCGATCGCGGTTTCGAGCATGGAGAGGGTGAATGACTTCACACCGTAGCCATAGATGGCGAGGTTCTTCATCTCCATCTCGGCCAGGTGTGTATCGATATCCGCATCGGGCACGTGGCGTGCGAGCAGCTCGCGAAACTCGGCCTGGGTGACATGAAATCGCGTCTCGCTGTGCCACAGCGTGTCGTCGCCGTCGAACCCCACCACCCGGACCCCCACCAAGCCGATTATCCGGGCTGCGCTACTCCTGGAGTCTTGATCATGGTCCAGTGCAAGCCGCCGTCCTCGGTGCGTTGGATCGATCCGCGCACTGTGGCGTAGCCGACCGAAGCGTCCCCAAAGACGACCTGTGGCGAGACCGGAGCGGCCTGCCCGTAATCAGATGCATACGGATGCCAGCTCTTGCCGGCGTCGCTTGTCTCCACGGATTGACCGGGAATGATGACCTGGAGCCAACGCGACTCCGTCACGAAAGCGACCGCAATGGCGGCGTTGGGAATGTTCGCCGCGTAGGTCCAGGTTGCGCCGCCGTCAGCTGACCTGAAGACATAAGCCTCGCCCCCAGACTCCTGCATTCCGTAGGCAGTGACCAGCAGGACGTTGCCACGCCGGACGACCTCCTGCGCGTGCAGGGTGAAACCGCCGCCCTCAGTCTTGAAGCCGGGCGGATCCGGCAACCGCGAAGGCTTCCAGGTCGCCCCGCCGTCGCTGGTTCGGTAGATCGTGGGCCGCGAGTTGTCGTCCCACGCGGTCAGGAATCCGTCCTTCGGGTCGACGAACGCGATGAACTCTTTGCATTGCGCCTCGGCGATGCCGCTTGTCTGCAGCTGGTGCCACGTCACGGCGCCGTCAGACGTATGCCAGGTTGTCACTCCCTCCGCCTGGCACTGCGTCGCCGGATTCACTGCGAGCAGGGCCCATCCGTTGTCCGAGTCGGTGAACGTGAACACCAAACGTCCCGCCGCTGATTCGGGGGCCGGGAGCTGGCGCCGTTCCCAGGTTTGGCCGCGGTCGCGCGAGCGAAACAGCAGGCGGTAATCGACGAATGCCCACACAATGTCACGCGAAGGCGCGCTGAGAGACGTCTGCGTGGGCAACGCAACAGGCGATTCTGTCGGGAGCGGGCTTGGCGATGCGGTTCGTGCAGCACTCACGGGCCCGCCGTGCGTCGGACGCGCGAGATTACGGGCCGCGAGCAGAACTCCCACCGAAGCCACCGACAGGGCAACCACCGTCGCGACTGCAACCGCCGGCAACCAATTCATCGCCGGTCGGCCTTCCGACAGCACGCTGTGGAGACGCACGCGAAACTCGAGCGAGGGCGAGCCGCTCCGGTGATCCATGGCGCGGCGGAGGTCGGGGTCTTCCGGGATCACGCGTCCAGCTCCGCCCTCATCGCGGGTCGAAGCGCCGCCAGCGCCCGGTGAATCCGCACGCGCGCCGCGCCTTCCGAACAATGCAGGACTCGCGCGACCTCACCGATCGGAAGATCAAGGTGGTAGTAGAGCGACAGGACCAGCAGATGCGCCGGCTCGAGGCGTTCGAGCGCCGCCGCGAGATCCATGCGCTCTTCCATGTTCACCACCGCTGCTGTCGATCTGAGGTCTGGGAACCGAAGCACCCGCCACCATCGCCCGCGCCTGGCCGAGCGGCACTCGTTGGCGACGATGGCCAGGAACCAGGGCCGCAGCGGCGCGTCAGGGCGCACATGGTCAAGCTTCCGCCAGGCCTTCAGCGCGGCGTCCTGCACCACATCCTCCGCCGCCCCTCGTTCGTTCAGCATCGTCATCGCCAGTCGGAACGCAACCTCCAGCACAGGCGTGAGCAATTCTTCGAAAGCCTGTCCGTCGCCGGCCTTCGCGCGTTCGAGGAGTCGCGGCCCGTCGTCGCTCACGCGGCTAATGGTTCTACGCGGGGACCGATGGTTCTGTTACATCCGGGGATGGAACAAAATCAACGGGGATCTCGGTAGGAGGTACCGAGCATGAAACCACTGAACGGTATCCACCACATCAGCGCCATCACCGCCGACGCCACTAAGAACCTCGAGTTCTATGCCGGGGTCATGGGCTTGCGGCTCGTCAAGAAGACGGTCAACCAGGACAACCCGGCGGTCTACCACCTCTTTTACGCGGATGAAGATGGCAGCCCTGGTGCGGACCTGACCTTCTTTGAATATCCAGGCCTGGTGCGCGGACGTGCGGGCGCGGGGATGATCCACCGGATCGCCTTTCGGGTCGCTTCCGCAGAAGCCCTTGAGTTCTGGGCGCGGCGCCTGACGGTGGCCGGATTGGAATCCACGATCGAAGGCGAGCGTCTCCGCTTCGAAGACCCTGAGGGTCTCGGTTTCGAGCTGATCGCCGGCACGACGCAAGATCCACCGCTCGTGGCGCGACATCCCGAGATTCCGGAAAAGTTCGCCCTACAAGGGTTTGCCGGCGTGCGGGCTTTCGAACGCCGTCGTGGCGCTAGCCATCCGTTCTTGACCGAGACACTCGGTTTCGAAGGCTCGGGTGATGACGCATACGAGTCCCGCGGCGAGTCGCGCAGTTCCTTCTGTGGCGCCTACAGGTGATCGCCGGCGGAGGGGATCCGACGCCGATCATCGACCGCTTCTACTTCCGCTCGATCTACTTCCGGGAGCCGAGCGGAGTCCTGTTCGAGATCGCCACCGTGGGCCCCGGCTTCTCATCCGACGAGCCGAAGCAGCACCTGGGCGAGCGCCTTTCGTTACCGCCGGCATTTGAGTATCTGCGCGCCCAGGTCGAAGCCAACCTGACGCCACTCCACAATCCGAGGGAGGCAACCCGAGCTAGGTAAGCAACCGATCGCGCAACGCGCTCAGCTCCTGGGTCGGCGCTGGGCCGAGCGCAGCGACCAGCGGCTCCAACCGAGCACCGAGTTCGAGCCTCGGGACTTCGAAACGGTCCCAGCGCGCATCGCCCGAGGCAAGACATGAGAACTGCAGGGTTACGCGGCCTGCCCGCTCCGAATGCTCGCGGTATGCGAGGTGATTGAAGTCTGCAGAGGGGACGAGCCATGTTCTCGCGAGAAGATGCTGCTCGACGTCGAGCAGGCAGACTAGATAGAGAAGACGAGCACTCTCCGGGATGGCATCGACCGGGTAATTGGCGAAGGCGACGATACGTCCCTCGCTGTCGCGATGGGTCGTGCCCTTCACCTGCAGCCAAAGGGCTCCGAAGCCTCCGACCTCGGCCACCACGATGTCGCGGTGGTCCACGTCAGGCTCCATGGGCGACGGGATCAGGCGACCGTCGGAACCCACCAGTACCTCGGCCTCGACCATGAGCTCGACGAGGGTCCCAAGCGTCGTGCCCTCAAGCATGCCGACAGGTTATTCGACCTTGGTGAATGCCCCCTCGCTTAAGCCGCGATCCGGAAGTAGTCCGGCAGGAGCTGCATCCGCGTTCCCTGCAGGGCTTCCAGCGCGTCGTCGACGGTGACCTGGCGGCGCCTGAAGTTGCGAAGCGCGAACCTGTCGCACGCCGTCTCGGCGCCCGACCGCCGGCCCCGTACCTCGCGCAGGTACCAATGCAGCCACTCATGGCAGTAGACAAACCGGAGCACCTCTCGCCGCGTCCGGAAGCTGACCTTCTCAGCCACCCAGGAAAATCGCATCCCGGCCCCGCGCTTGCGCCGCGCGTTGAAATAGACGAGCTCCTCGAAGGGCCGGAAAGGCTCGGGGATGCGGACGATGATCCGGCCCATATCGAACTCACAGAGGCCGGACAAGCTCGGCCGTGTGCGGTAGCGGAGCGGCTTGATCACGACCCTGTAATCGCCTGGCGTGGGCAGTCCCGCGAGGGCCCGGCGTGCATCCGCGACCTTGAAGCCGTGCAGGTCACTTCGGATGAGGAGTCCCCGTGAGGGCGCCTTGCCTGCGTCCAGCTCCAGCTTGGCAACGGCTCGGCGCATCGCCCCGGGGTCGAAGTGGAGCTCTTCGGCCAGCGCGATCGGCTGGCGCCGAAGAGACGTTCGGCTGGGGGGCAGGATGAGGAGGCTCATGGACTGCTAGATAAGCGTCCACCCCGGTGCCTCTACCCGGCGCTCCTCCCCTCTTTGACGAGGCGCCAAAAGTGGGTCTCCGACAAGTCGAGAAGTGCCTCGGCGCGTTTTTTCGGGTGGGTAGGCAACCCGAAATCACCTGGGAGGTTACGTATGCCTGGCAAGAGCCACGGCCCGTCGGTCAAGAAGCCCAAGACCTACGAGGCTTTGAAGAAGAAGGGGATGAGCAAGTCTCGCGCCGCGCGCATCAGCAACGCGCAGGCAAAAAAGAGCCGCTAGTTTTTTCCCTTCCCCGCTTGCCGGGGAAGGTGGACCTGTCGCGGGAGCGACCGGTCCGGATGGGGGGCCACACCCTGGCACAGCCCCCGGAAAGAAGCGCGCCCGTCAAGGAGCGACCGGTCCGGACGGGGGAGACGCCCTTTACGCGCCCCGGGAAGGAGTTCCCCCTCCCGCCGAATCAGGAGAATTAGCTTGTGCAGAAGATCAAGCTCGAATCCGTTCGCCGCAAATCAGGCGGGCGGATTCACCTGACTCCGAGGGTCCCGAGATCGGGACCCGTAACCACGCTCTGCAACCAGACGCTTGGCGACGGCTCGTACACGGCCGTCCACTCCGAACCCGACTGCGCGAACTGCATCCGCCGCTCCAAGGACCAGGCCCGCATCTCTGGCGCCTTCTTCGCGCAGGAGGAAGGCTCGGAGCTGCTCCGGCTGTCGCTCGAACAAGCAAGGTCGCGCAAACCAAACCTGCGCGTCATTCGAAGCCCTGCCCACGACCGAGACAAGCCCGTCGAGTGGCCCGCGGCCAAAGCTCCCGAGGAGACGACCCCCGACGAGCTGGGCGAGCTGATCACTCGTGGGTTCAAGCCGTCCGGGGAAGGGGTGTGGCGAAGTCCCCGGGGGGTCATCGTGCGCATGCGCAAGCACGGTAGGGATTGGCGCTTCGCGGAACTGCTCTTCGAAGGAGAGGTCGTCGCCTCCCGAGTGGAGGCAGGCTTGCGAATCAGGGCGGGAGACGTCGAGGTCACGCCAACCGAGGACGGTTTCGAGGTGCGCATCAAGCAGCAGGGCCCACGCCGCTAACCGCGTGAGGCTGGTCGCCAACTCGTTCGCGTGGCCCTTTCGCGGGCGGTCGCGCTGGACGTGGCCGATCGGCGTGGTGGCCGTCCTCTTGTTGCCGCTTCTCTTCATCCCTGTTTTCGGCTACGCGGTCAAGGCCATCCGCGCCGCCGAGCTCGACGCGTCCAACGGACCCCCGCCGTGGCGCTGGTCGGCGCGGCTGCTCTGGGACGGCGCCTGGGTGGCGTTTGCGGTCGCGGTGTCCGCAGCTCCCTTCGCGCTTGGATACAACCCGCTGGCGGCGGCGTTGGCGCCGCGGTTGGGCGACCTCACCGGGGGCGCGGTCGCGCTGTTACTCCTCTTGTTCGGCTGGGGGATCGTTCTGCTGCTTTTCGCTCCCCACGCGACCGCACGATTCGCGGCCTCAGGCGACTTTCACGATCTGTTCGACGCTGCCGCAGCCATCCGGGGTGTTCGCGCCGACTTCACGACGTGGAACCTGGTCGTAGCCGCCATCGTCACGGCATGGGCGGTGGGGATCGCGTGCGTCGGCCTGCTTTGCATCGGTCTCGTGCCGGGCACCTTCTACGCCATCCTTGTGAGCGCACATGCCGCCGCAGCGCTCCACCGTCCGGGTACGCATCCATCCGCTGGGTGACACGGCCCTCATCGCGGAGCTCGGGACCCGGCTCGACACCGTGCTCAACACACGGGCGATCGCGCTCGCGTCGGCACTGAAGAAACGCCGCGACGTGCGGCAGGCGGTACCCGCCCACGGCAACGTGACCGTGCAGTTCGACCCTGACCAGATCACGCATGAAGCGCTGGCCGCTGCGATTCGCCGCCTCGCGACCAAGCGCCCGCCGGTCGAGGAGCCCGGGCGGCTGCACCGGATCCCGGTGGTCTACGACGGGCCCGACCTCGAGAGCGTCGCGGCCACGCTCGGCCTTCCGGTGGTCAAGGTGGTCGAGCTGCACAGCCGCCCGATCTACCGGGTGTTCCTGGTCGGCTTCGTTCCCGGGTGGGCCTACCTCGGCCCGCTCGCCGATGAGCTCGTCCTGGCGCGTCGCGCCGTGCCGCGCACGCTGGTGCCCGCCGGATCGGTCGCCATCGCCGGTCAGGAGACCGGCATCTACGCGAACGGATGACCGCCGCGCTTCGCGTCCGGCGGCCTGGCCTCTTGACGACGATCCAGGACCTCGGACGGCCGCAAGCGGTCGGGGCGGGCGTGACCCCGGGCGGCGCAATGGACAGGTTCGCGCACACCGCGGCCAACCTGCTGGTCGGCAACGACCGCGGGGCGGCGACCCTCGAATGCACGCTCACCGGACCTCGGCTGGTTGCGCTCCGTCAGTGCCTGGTTGCCGTCACCGGCGCCGACTTCGATCCCCGCGTCAACGGCGAGGCCGTCCCGATGTGGACGGGCATCGACCTGCGGCAGGGCGACGAGATCGGTTTTGCCAACAAGCGAGCCGGGGCGCGGACATACATCGCCGTGGCGGGTGGTGTAGTGGGCGATCGATGGCTCGGATCGATGTCGACCAACCTGCTCGCCGCGCGCGGAGGAATGAAGGGCCGCGCGCTTGCGACCGATGACGTGGTGTCCGCGGCGATCCAGGACTTTCCCGACGTCGCGGGCCGAAGCCTCGCCGGCGACCAACGGCCACCCTACGGCGAGCACGTCCTGCACGCGGTCGTGGGTCCTCACGCGAACCGCCTCACCCCCTCATCGCGCCATGCTCTGTTCAGCGCAAAGTTCACCTTGACTCACGACTCCAATCGCATGGGCTACCGCCTCGAAGGCACATCGCTCGAGGCTCCGGGCGAGGAGCTCCTCTCCTTCGCACTGATCCCAGGGGCAATTCAGCTTCCCGCCGGCGGAAGGCCCATCGTTCTGATGGCCGACTATCAGACGGCAGGCGGCTACCCGGTGGTGGCCGTTGTGATCAGCGCTTCGATGCCCGTAGCGGCTCAGCTGGCGCCGGGTGACGAGGTCCGCTTCGAAGAGGTCTCGATCGAAAAAGCGCTCGAGCTGCGCGCCGCTCAGCGCGCTGCGCTTTTGTCCTTGATGAGTTGATTGATCCAGTCGATGTGCTCGGCGTAGTGCTCCCACGTGTTGCCGGCCACCCAATCGAGCGCGGGCCGGTCGTCGCTCGGGTCTCGCGGCTGGTTCGGCTGGTAGTGGTTGTACGGAAGCTGCATGTCGGCGTCGGTCAACTTCCCGACGAGTCGCATCAGCGCAGCGTGCGTCTCACGGAAATACTTCACCGCCTGCGCGGGCGGCTCGCCGTGATGCAGCGACCAGATCGCGGCGTTGATGGAATCCGTGTCGTCGTCGTCCGACGCGGCGATGCCCATCGCAGCGGCGCGGTCGCTTCCGTCGAGGAGCCCGATCAGGGACGCCTCCCACGCCGCTACGTGGGCGAGGTGGTCCTTCACCGCCCAACCGTCATCGCCCGTCAGCAAGAGCCCTTCGTCGCCCAGCAGATCGACCAACGCATTCAGCTCGTTCCATCCCTTTTCAATAGGCGCGATCACGCTGTTCGGCTCGCTCATGCGCCGGCCGCGACCTGCTTGGCTTCCGTCAGCACCGCGTCGTAGTCCGGCTGCGGTTTCTCTCGTGAGGACACCCACGTCGAGCGGATGACCCCGGCCCTGTCGATGATGAAGATGCTCCGGCGCGCCAGGCCCGAGTAGCCTGCGACGTCTTCACGTCGCACGCCGTACTCGGTGACCATCTTGCGCTCGAAGTCGCCGATCAGCTCGTAGGGCAGACCGCCAAGCTCCTTGGCGAAGGCCTGATGCGAGAACACGGAATCGACGCTGATCCCGTAGATCCCGACGCCGTTCTCGACAGCGTCCTCGTTCCGTGACCGAAACTCGGTCAACTCAGTCCTTCAACCTCCAGTGAAGTCCAGGACGTAGAAGAGAAAGATGAGCGCGCGATATTTCTGCAGCGCGTCGGCGAGGGTGAGCTCCTGGCCGCCAGTGGTTGGCAGCTTGAAGTCGGGTGCCTTGTCCCCCACTTGCAGCACGCGGCAAATATTAGGTGGATTCGAGAATGTACCAGCCGCCGCGCGTCGCACCGGTGATCGCGTATCGCGCCGCCATCGCTTTCGTGATCGCCTCGCGCAACGCGAGACGCCACGAACGGGCGAGCGCAGGATCCGACCGTCGCACCTCAATGATGTCGTCAGGCACCTGACATAAAAGGACGCGAGAGGAAGAATCCCTCGTCACCGGCTCGCCGCTGGAGCCGACGGCGAGAATCGTGCCGCTGCTCCAACTGCGCAGCCGTTCCGCGTCGAGCTCGCGCCGCTTGCCGACAGCCGCCGCCTCCGCCCGCTCGGAA
>WNGH01006237.1_pt1 | contig 19753 bp, 13 predicted proteins | sample 5400631 | NCBI WGS metagenome assembly WNGH01 (sample SAMN13153373, study PRJNA577476) | soil metagenome | isolation source: 115 cm soil or saprolite under Garry oak tree replicate 1 | place: USA:California | collected 2016-06-15
ACGCTATTGAGCAAGTCGCGGGTGCGAGTAAATGCTTCCTTGGGCGTTTCGCCGCTGCGAACGACGAGGAGAACCCCGTCGGCCTGCACGGAAAGAATCACGGCATCTGTCGCAGCCATGATGGGAGGCGAATCGATGACAATAAACTTGTACTTGGTGCGGAGTTCAGCGATGGCCTCGACGAGCTTGTGAGAGGAGAGCAAGTCCGCGGGATTCGGAGGAAGGGGCCCGGTCGGTATGGCAACGAGATTGGGAATGGCGGGGTGCGGGATGGAAACCAGATCAAGAGTGGACACGCCGGCCAGATAGGAACTGAGGCCGGCATACTTCCCGCTGCCAAGATTGAGGAGGCGGCCGATGCCGGGTTTGCGAAGATCGGCATCGACAAGCACAGTGCTGTCGCCGAGCTGGGCGAGGGTGACGGCAAGATTCGCGGCAGCGGTGGTCTTGCCTTCGCGCGGGAGGGCGCTGGTGACCAGAATGACCTGCGGCGGATGATCGGCCTGCGAAAGCAGAATGGAAGTCCGCAAGGCGCGAAACGCTTCCGACATCTGCGACTTGGGCAGGTGCTGGGCGACGAGCTCGATGCGCTTCTCATGACCGTTGGAGGAGAAGCCTTGCAAGAGGCCCGGGCGCTTGCCGTTCCCGTTGGTACCGGCAAATTGCGGCACGACCGCAAGGGAAGGCAGGCGGGCAAGCGTTTCTATGTCGTCCGGAGTCTTTACGGTGTTGTCGAGGTACTCGCGCATCAGAGCCAAACCGATGCCGCCGACCAAGCCAACGAGAAAGGCCAGAGCCACGTTGCGAGTCTTGGCCGGCCGCGACTGGGTGGAGGGAATCATGGCTGGGTCGACGACGCGAATATTGGAGGAGCGTAAGCTTGCGGAAATTGCAGTTTCCTTCAACTTGGTCATCAAGCCTTCGTAAAGAGCCTTGTTGGCTTCTGCTTCGCGCTTGAGGATGTTGTACTCAACGAGCTTTTCGGCCATCTGGTTGGCGGCAACCTTTTGCGCGTCGAGGGCGCCGGTCAGCATGGTCTCGTGCTCGCGGGCTTCGCGGAAATCGCTTTCGAGGACATCTACGATGCTCTGTTTTTCCTTATCGATGCGGCCGTCGAGATCTTTCACTTGAGTCTGGAGGCGCTGGACCTTGGGAAAATTGGGGCCATACTGACTGAGGGCGTCGGTGTACTGGCTGGAAAGGTCCGCTTGTTTTCGAAGCAAATCCATCAAGGTACCATTGCTTTGGACCTGGGGAACGGCATCCAAATTCCCCGACTTTGCGAATTGAAAGAGTGACTCCTTTTTCATGCGCTCGCTCTGCGCGTCGGTGAGTTGCCTATTGATGTCAGCGAGCCGCTGGGTGGTGATGTTTTGCTTGTCGTCCAGGGTCCAAATCTGATTCTGCCGTTCGTAAGTGATAAGCGCGTCTTCGGACCTCTGAACCTTGACCCTTAGATCATCCAACTGGCCAGTGAGCCAAGTGGAGGCCTGGGCGGTGGCCTCATATTTGCTGCGGAAGTTCTGCTCAATGTAGGAAGCGATGTGGGCGTTGACGATGCGGGCGGCAAGCTGGGGATCGGTGGATTCAAAACTGACGTCCATGAGGCGGCTGCTGGGAACGCGCTTGACAAAAAGACTTCCCAAAAACTCACCAAGCTCGATGGGACGTTTCTGGTTCGCGAGACTGCCGCTGGCAAGGGCTTCCGAGGGTCCGCCGGGCGAGGAGAATTCCGAACGAGCAGAAAGAGCGTTGTTGCGGATGGTCTGGAGCGCAAGCGTTTCGCTGGTGAGGATTTTGGATTGCGTCTCGATGTAATTCTCGAGATCCATCATGTAGTCGTAGGAATCCGAGCCCTGGAAAGGAAGGATATTGGCATTCTCACGGTCAATTTCAACACGGGCAGTGGCTACGTAAACGGGCTGCATACGAAAAGTGGCGATGGCCACGATAGTCACGACAGCGAGCATGAAGGAGAGAATCAGCCACTGATGCTTGCGCAGAATCAGCAGGTAATCGTAGAGGTGGGGTTCCCTCGGGGAGAGTTCAAAAGAAGGAAAACGCGGCGGCAGGGAGACAATCCCAGCGGCGGCGCCATTGGAACCGTTTTCGCGGGGTACGAGTTTGTTTTCGTCTTCCATTTTCTAGTGGTATGCAATCCGATAGAGCGCGACACCGGTCCCCACGGCGACACCAAGTTCCACAGCTCTCGTCATCGCCTGCTTCCCCGCGCTGTTCGGTACGTACAAAATGTCGCTGGGTTGAAGCAGAACATCCTCTTCCTGACGCTGCATTACCTTTTTGAGATTAACGGCGACTTCGTGCTGTTGCCCCTGAGTGTCCTTGCGCACGATGACGGCACGGTCGCTCTTCGCGGTGTGGTTCAAACCACCTGCGAGCGCCAAGACTTTCAACGTACTCATGTGCCCACGGTCATTCGCGAGGACGAAACCGCCGGGCCTGCCGACCGCTCCGAGTACGTAGACAATTCCCGAGTGAGGGACAGTGACGATGTCGCCGGCCTGGAGAACGATGTTATTCGTGACGTTGCCGGTTTCCATCAATTCGTTCAGGTTGATGGTAATCGTATTGTTCAAGAGAGGTGGTTCCGAGGAAGGTTGAGAATTCGAGGAGGCATCGGGTAGCGCCGCGCCGGGAAGGGCAACCTCCGGACCGATCGCCGGAGGCTCTGACGGGTCGGCAGGCGGCTCCGAGGCGGGACGAGTCACAATGACTGTGTCGCCGGCGTCACTGGCAACGCCACCCGCCTCCGCCAAGACCTCGAGAATGGTCACCGGGCGGTCAGCCTGGTAAACCATGGCATGGCCAACGGCCCCAACCACGGTGATGGGCTTACTCTTTCTCTCTCTAACAGTGAGGCTTACATCGGCGTGAGAGACCAGGCCATCGGCTTCCAGAACTTCGGCAATCTTTTGCTGGGCCTGGACTTCCGTCAACCCAGCGACGTGCAGGCGCACGGGTACCAGGGGGATACCAATGGATCCAGTTTGGCTGACACGCACTTCCCGACTGAGTTCTTTAACATCAAAAACATCGAGGTCCAGCAGGTCGCCATTGCCAAGGACATAGTCGTGCGGGGTCAGCCGCGCGGCGGCGGACATCTGGCGAATGCGGTCGTTAACCTGCTGTGGCGTTTCGAGAACGGCCTGCTGAGCGCTGCTAGATGGCGCCAGAACCAGTAATGCGAGCAGGGCAGTCGGAACGAGACACAACACCAACGCACCCAGTCTGGCTGGCTGCATGAGAATAGATGACCCCCGAGCATGATTGCACAGGGAGAACCCGCAAATCAATCAAGGATTTGGATGAGGCCGAAAATGCAGGCGGGATGCGGCTTGTGAATTGGCTTGTTGGATCTCTGAAGTGGCCAGGTGGGCCATCAGGAAAAACAAAAGAGCGTTGGAGGGAATGTGCAGGTTGAAATCGACAAGACTGTGAACGAGGAAGCCGCTGCAAGCAACCAGGCCGGAAAGTTGCAGAGCCGCAGGAAAAGAGTTATTGAGCCGGCGAAACCGTTTTATGGACTGCCAGAGCAAGACACCCAGAAACCAGGCACAGCAGAGCCCTCCGAGTAGACCTGTTTCGGCCAAGGCCTCGAGGTAGTCGTTGTGGGTATGGTTGACGATTTTTCCGTCATAAAGAGATTCATAAGGAGGATAAACGATTTGCAGGGTACCTAGACCCGTTCCGATTACCGGGTGATTCAGGAAGATCTGCCAAGTGTCCCGGCGCATGGAAGCGCGCTTGCCGACAGTCACTTCGAGGGACTGAAACGATGAAAAACGCTGGAGGAGCTGGCCTACACCCAGCCAGCTAACCATGAGCATGGCCGCGAGCAGAACGGCTGCTCCGGCGAGCAACTGTTTCCACCTGGCGCGACGCAGAATCATCACGAGCGCCAACAAAGCCAATTCGACGCCAAGACTCACAATGCCGCCGCGGGAGACGGAGAGGAAAAGTGCGCCAATGGGAAGAACGGCAAAAACCCCAACGACGAGCCGGCGCTCGCGCCGCACCTTGCCCAAAACCAGGGGAACCAGCGCGAGGGGGAGAATTAATTCCACGAATCCCGCAAAGTGATTGCGGTTGGCATAAGGCCCGAACGGAATTCCGCCAAAATGCATCTCGCGAAACCAGTAGAGCTTCCCGTTGAAAGTGAGGTGCTGGAGAATGCCGAAGATGCTGATGAGAAACCCGAAAAGCATTCCAAACCAAACGAAGCCGCGCCAGTCCTGAAGCGTTTGAAAGACTTGCGCGGCAAGAAAGAGAAGGAGCACATCGGACAAGAGGAGCAGAAGCTCCATGCGCGTGCTGTAGGAAGAGGCGGTGCGACGGAAGAACCACTGGGCGAAAACAATGAGTGAAAAGATTGCCAGGGGCGGGAAAAGAGGAGACAAGACAATTTGCTCTTCACGAATGACGTACATCCGCGCTGCCCACGCGAGAAGGAGCAAACCAGCTCCGGTTTCAATGACGGCCCGCGCCCAATCCTCAACGCCTCCGTGCGCGGCAACGGCGAAAACGGCCAGGGCGCAAATGCCGACGCGCAACCACTTCATGGTTTGGGATGCTCCGCAGGGTCGGGAACCAATGCGACGTCATCGACCCAGGCGATCCCTTGAATCCTGCTGTCGGCTTCCTCGCTAGGAGTACGGACCACGCACACTTGCATTTCCTGAACATTCTTGCCCGAAGACCAGGGTAGATCGATTGGTGTCCAAGGCTGGGTGCCATGAACATCCGGTGAAGAGACAGTGGAAGCGTCCTGCGTTCCCAGCGAATGCAACTGGAAGCGAATGCCCTGATCCGTTGTGAGCATTTTGGTCCTAACCCACCCCGAGAAATGATAACGGCTTGAGGGCCGCACGGGCACGAAATGACAAACACCCGAGAAATTGACATTGGACTTTCCGTCGAACGCCAGCCGCAAGGAACGATTGCCCGAGTGTTTCTCCTCCATATTGGTGCCTACTTGAACGCTGCGGGAGATCTCGGGAAATGACCAAGAAAAGCCCCCGCCGCTGATACCTGATTCGAACCCGCCATCCCATAGGACGGAACCTGACGGACCTTGAAGGTCCGCGAGACCTGCAAAGAGGACGGCTTGGTCCCAGACGCGGCCGGCTTCGGCGATTCGTTTTTCTGCCATCAAGGCGTCGACAAGGGAGAATGAATCCCGCAAATTCATGCGGGGATGGAGGGAGGCGAGCCGGTCCCAAACCTTGAGGGCATTCCCGGTGTGTCTGTCCGCCGCTTGGTCAGAAATCACGTCGACGTAGGCCTCGGTAATCGGTGGAAGGATGCGATCGAGGGTGTTTTCGAAATTGGATCCTGCGCGGAGGGAACGGGAGAAGGCTTCCGCGGCGCGCTTGGGGTCCGCTTGGACGGCGAGGCGCATTTCGGTGGAGGCGGACTCAAGTTCACCCTGCCGCAACAGAAAATTGCCGTATCGCCAGGAGACTTCAGCGGAAAGGGGATAGACCTTCTTAGCTTGCCTAAAGGCGCTACGTGCGGCAGCGAGATCGCCTTCCGATTCACAAACGGTGGCAAGATCCAGCCAAATATCCGAAGATCCAGGATTTAATTCGAGAGCGGAGCGGTAGGCGCGAATGGCACGCGAGGCGTCAGCATCCTCGAGGTTGTACTGCCAATAGCGGCCCAGGAGATACCAATTGCGCGGGTCAGCGGGCTCGAGGCGAGTGGCGCGCTCATAGCCTGCGGCCGTTTGCAAACCAGCCGCGTATGCTGCGTAAGCATTTCGAATGCTGAAATAGGAGAGGGCCAGGGCGAAGGCGCAGGAAGCGGCAAAAACTAGCCCGCGTTGGGGGTTGCTAGAGAGACGTAGAATCATTCCCCCGGTACTCTGCCTAGACCGTTTCTGAGTTGCAAGAAAAATGTCAGTGAGTAGATAACCCGCGGAGCAACGCGCGGTTGCCGCAGGAGGGGCGTGACAGTAGAATGGTTTTCCAGCCGACCTGCGAAATAGGTTGAAAACCTTGTAGCCGGAGAGAACTCTGCGTTCGGGGGTCTTGCCTGTGTGGAACTGAATTACGTGTTTTTCGGGCAGAGATAGCGGGTTCATCCCTTTTACCATTCGAAGCGCCAGCGACTGGAATAGAAAGGCCATCTGATTGAGCGGTATCGTCGGCATTTTCCACAGGGACGGTGCCCCGATAGAGCGGGCGCTTTTGCAGTCACTTGTGGATTTTCTGTCTTATCGGGGCCCCGATTCCCGCGAGTGTTGGTTGGATGGATCGATCGGGCTGGGCCATGCGATGCTGCGAACCACGTGCGAATCGCTGGCCGAACGCCAGCCTGCTAGTCTCGATGGGCGGTATTGGATCGTCGCGGACGCGCGAATCGATTGCCGAGAAGACCTTACCGCCGAACTCCGGCGCGCTGGACACCATGTTGAAGCGAACGCTCCACACTCTGAACTGATTCTGCGCGCCTACGCCGTATGGGGCACGCCGTGCGTCGAGCACTTGAGGGGTGATTTCTCGTTTGCGATCTGGGATGCAGCCAAGAAAGAATTATTTTGTGCACGCGATCATTTCGGGATCAAGCCGTTTTATTACACTCGAAGAGGAGAGCTTTTTCTCTTTAGCAATACGCTGAATTGCATTCGACTGCATCCGCAGGTATCAGGCGAACTGAATGATGCGGCAATCGGAGATTTTGTACTGTTTGGGCTGAACTACGATAATGCCACCACGAGCTTTCGCGACATTCAGAGGCTGCCGCCGGCTCATTCCCTGAGCATTTCGCCAGAAGCGGTGAAGATCAGGCGTTACTGGACACTGCCGACGTACGGGCGAATTCGCTATTCGAGGCCCGAGGAATATGTGGAGAATTTCCAGTCGCTCCTGCAAGACGCTGTGGAGGATCGACTTCGCACGGACCGGGTTGGAATTCTCCTGAGCGGTGGACTGGATTCGTCCTCGGTGGCGGCTGTGGCCAAGGAGGTGTCGGCAAAGAATGATCTGCAAACCGATATTCGGGGCTATACACACGTTTATGAATCACTTGTCCCGCATAACGACGGAGAGTACGCACGCGAGACGGCCAAATTTCTAGGCTTTCCGACTAGACTCATCCCGATGGATCAGACGCAGATTTTCGAGCGCTTGGACGATCCCGAATTAAGCTGGCCCGAGCCGATTAGTAATCCGCTTGTGGCTGGTATTTTTGATTCGTACCGCATCGCTTCAGGTGAGTGCCGTGTTGTATTGTCTGGAGAGGGCGGCGACGATCTCATGAATTTTCAGATGTGGCCGTATGTGAAAGACCTGCGGCGAAATGGAGAGTGGCGACGGCTAGTGACTGAGGTGGCGAATTATATCTGGGTTAGACCGTTTCCGTGGCGTGGCATCCGCGCCCGCTTTCTGCGACTGGCCCGTAGGGACCCTTATCGGCCGGTGTTTCCGAATTGGCTGGCCCCTGAGTTTACCAGCCGTCTGAATCTTGGTGCACGGTGGAAGGAAGGGTGGAAGCTACCCAAGACGTGGATGACGCATCCCATTAATCCAAGGGGTTACGCGTGCCTCGCCCTGCCCCAATGGACGCTCATGTTCGAACAGGAGAATGCCGGCGTGACGCATTATCCGGTGGAAACCCGGTACCCGCTTCTTGATTTGCGGATTGTGAACTATTTGCTCGCACTGCCTACGTTTCCCTGGTTCTTCCAAAAAACGCTCTTACGAGAGGCGATGGAGGGGCGATTACCGGAACGTGTGCGGATCCGACCGAAAACGCCACTCCAGGCTGATCCACTCTCAGCACAACTTCAGCGAACAAAGGCGGAGCGACTCAATCAAATCTCCTGGTGCCCTCTTGCCGATCAGTACATCAATCGCTCGGCACTAGTCCAACCGCATGGTAAGATGAATCCAGAAGAAGTCAGCACCAATATCCGGCCCTATTGCCTGAACATGTGGTTGCAGTCGGCGCGAAGATTTCGTTATAAGATTCATGCGGAGGCTGGAAATGGGTAAGCCCGTTAAACGGGAGCCAAAAAAAACATATTCGAAACCCACGTTGACCGTTTACGGGACAGTGCGGGAACTCACGCGACACAATTCTAGGACTAACTTGCGTGACAAACCTGGTGGAGGCGCAAATAAGACTGGCTGATTGTGTTTGGCAAAGGACGCGTACGTTAGTTAGAAGTTTTCCGAGATTCCGAACGAGTCGAAGAGATAAGTCATTCCGTGGGACAGCAGACGAACAAGATTCCGCATAATTAAGGAAGATACTTCTTGCCCGCAGAGGATCTCAACTATTCCGTTTTCGGTCTGCACCTTCGTTCAAATGTGACCCTGCCGGGACTAACCCCTACCCACGCAAACCCTAACTCTCCCGACATGGAATTCCATTTGGGAATTTCACCCTATGCCCAACTGGAAATTTCGACGGATGAGGAAGAGCTGGTTGGCGTTAGTTCCTATGCCACTGAAACTGGTGAGCCAGTTCTCCGAATGTGGCGAGTGGCCGAAGGTGCACTTCTGCGTATCGCCTATTTCGATGGCACGCAATTCTGGGTGGATCGCAAATGTGAGAATCTTTGGGCGACCTGGACAGCGGCTTCTTCGCTGGAGGACGCTTTAACTTATTTGCTGGGGCCGGTGCTGGGCATTCTGCTACGGCTGCGAGGTGTGACTTGCCTGCACGCGAGCGCAGTGGCCTTCGGCGATTACAGTGTTGGCTTTGTCGGCTGGGCAGGAGCGGGGAAGTCGACAACCGCGGCGGCCTTCGCTCAGCAAGGAGACGGAGTCCTGTCCGATGACATCGTGGCTCTGGCGGAAAAGGAAGCCGGCTTCCATGTCTTACCGGCGTATCCCCATCTTTGCCTTTGGCCAGATTCGGTGAACATGCTTTATGGTTCTCCCGAGGCGTTACCGCGTTTCGTTCCAGATTGGGAGAAGCGCCGTCTGGCCCTTGGAGGTGAAGGGACACGTTTCGAGGGTCGCTCTCTTCCTCTCGGTGCCATCTATATCTTGGGAGATCGACGACCCGAGCCGGCACCTTACGTTGAGAAAATCGGGGCGCAAGATGCCTTGGTCTCGCTTGTGACCAACAGTTACGCCAACAAGATCCTTGATCGTGGCCTGCGGGCGAGCGAGTTTGAGATTCTCGGCCGGCTGGTTTCAACTGTTCCGGTGCGCCGCGTTTATCCTCATAGCGACGCGACCCGGCTTCGAGATCTCTGCAGAGTAATTCAGGAGGATCTGGCGGCGTTGGACCTCCAGACGGCCTCCGGGCCGCGCGTGTGAGCTATTCCTGTTGTCCCCAAGCGCCTGCACCGCTTGGGGGACTGCGCTCGATTGGTCTGCGTCGTTCCGTGTCAGTCTTTATGGCCGGGGCCGTGCTTTCGCGCCAAGCGAAAAGGCCGGCGGGCGGCTTCAATAAACCAGTGGCCTTTCCTATGAGCTTCGTTCCCCCAGTCTTCTTCAGTTGGTAAAAAAGTGAGCCTGAGCAGATACGCAGGGGCGGCAATAAACCCGCCGCGCATGTGCATGCGGAAAAGGGCACGTTCAATTAGACCGTGGGGAGGGTTGCCCGCGGCGGGCAGCCACCGGCAAGTTTGCTGCGCGAGCCGGCCCGCCATCCTATCCGCCTGCACCGTCGCAAGAACATCGCCGGGCAGTTGCGCCTTGAGCAAATCCGCGGCAAGGCGCAGCCCTGTGTGCAACATGCGTTCCGCTGCCACTGCTCTCGCCGAATCCGCAACGCGATACCAATCGATGCCCGTTTGTCGGGAGATCAGAGCTGCAACATCGGCAATCCACATCAAACGCTCCCAAAAATGTTTTGCGCCATGAATGCAGATCAGCACCAGTTCATCTTCGACGGAAAGAGCGGGAGTTTCGCGGGAGTCCAGGGACACGAGGATTTGCCGGGCGAAAAATTCCTCGAGGGGCAGCGGGCGGGGAAAATAACGCAGCGTGCAATCGTTGTGGAGTTCGACCAGGAGTTTTGAGTCCAGCTTGGAGAAAAGATACTGGCCGGGAATTTTCCCCGCATCGATGGCCCTAAGAGAGACCGAAGGCGTGTAGCCTGCAGCAATCATCAATTCCGTGGCGCGGCGGATGTCTCGCTGGCGAACGAGCAAGTCCAAGTCGCCAAAGCTGCGCATTGCCGGGTCGCCATAGGCCTGCACTGCGAGCACGGGCCCTTTCACAACCAGCGCGCCGATTCCCGCTAGGTTGAACCGGTCCAGTATGCAAAATAGCTCCGCCGTCAGCCGCAAGGTAAGAAAAATTCGCGACCGCTGGCGATTGACGAGTGTTTGCTTTATTTGCAGCGGGACCAAATCTACCGGGAGTTCGCCCAGGCGCGCCGCGAGATGGCCTTCGACTCCGTGTTCTTCCGCAAGGACCAGCAAGCGCGTCCAATCCGCGGCATGAAGCAGGCTTGAAAGCTTCTGGCAGTCTGGCGATGGAGAAGCGCACTCGAGCAGAGCGGCCCATTCATTTGCGAACGTGGCGATGTCGGATAGCGGCTGTGACGATGTCGGCGCGGACATGGTAATCCAGAGTTAGTGTACGCGATTGGATAAGCGAATTCGCGAGACAGGATGCAGAAGAGCCCTGGCGAGCCGACGGACGGCTATTTCCCGATGGCGGCGGACAACGTCTCATCTCCGCGGCTGCGGCGTCGGACATCGATTCCAAGCCGCTTGATTTTCTGGTTGAGAGTGGAAAGAGGGATAAGAAAACGCTCGGCCGCTTCGGTCTGGTTCCAGCCAGTGCGTTCCAGCATGTCGATGATAAGGCGGCGCTCGATCTCGTCCATGATTTGAAACATGGACGGCTGTGGATGGTCGGCGGAAGAACGGGAACCGGGCTCGCCCGGAAGCGGCGGCAAGAATTCCGAGAGCTGCAAGCGTACTCCGCGAACGATTTCCTTGCTGCGAATGCTTTCCGGGAGCAAGTCCACATCGACGCGCTCCTGCGTGGAAAGCACGACGGCACGCTCGACAACGTTTTCGAGCTCGCGGACGTTGCCGGGCCAGTCGTAATCCATTAGGAGTTTCATGGCCGCCGGCGTAAATTGCCGGAGCGGCTTTGTATTTTCCAGGCAGTAGCGGTCCATGAAGTGCACCAGCAGGAGGGGCACGTCTTCGCGGCGATCGCGCAGCGGAGGAATCTGGAGGTGGATCACGTTCAGGCGATGGAACAAATCTTCGCGGAAGCGGCCCTCGCGCACCAGAGTAAGGAGTTCGACGTTGGAAGCGGCCACGATGCGCACATCCACTTTCAGTTGCTCGGTCCCGCCGAGACGCATGAATTCCCGCTCCTGAATCAGCGCCCTTCACGTGGCCGAAAAGTTGGGACTCGAGGAGATCCACAGGGATCGATCCCGTATTCACGGGCACAAAAGCTTTGTCCGCGCGCGTGGAGGCGGAGTGAATCGCCTTGGCGATGAGTTCCTTACCCGTGCCGCTCTCTCCGCTGATGAGAATCGTGGACCGCGAAGGCGCGACCTGCGTGACCAGGTTCAGGAGCACCTGCATTTTGTCGCTCTTGCCGACGATGTTGGGAAAATTGAAGCGCTGTTTGAGGGCGCGTTTGAGCTGGACGTTTTCATCGCGGAGGCGACGCGATTCAACTGCTTGCGCCACTTGCGCCAGCAATTCATCGTTGGACCACGGCTTGGTGATGTAGTCCATCGCTCCATTCTTGAAAGCGGCGCGGGCCATCTCGATGGAACCGTAGGCGGTGATCAGCACGACGGAGAGCTGCGGATCGCGGCGGTGAATCTCCTTCAGCATGTCCAGGCCGTTGCGGTCCGGCAAGCTGACGTCCAGCAGCAGAAGATCGTAGGGATGTTGTTCCAGTTTCTCGAGGCCGGATTCGCCGGTTTCCGCGCTGGAGACACCGTAGCCTTCGCCCCTCAGCAGGAGTTCGAGGCCTTCGCGAATTTCCGATTCGTCATCGACGACTAGAATGGAACCCTTAGACATGGACCGCTTTCTTGGCCGCAGGGAACTCGACGTGGAAGGAGGTGCCTTTGCCGGGCGTCGAGCGCACGTCAATCTTTCCGGCATGTTCCTTGATGATTCCGTAGCTCACCGAGAGTCCCAGGCCGGTGCCGCGGCCGCTGGCTTTTGTGGTGAAGAAGGGATCAAAGATGCGATGGATGTGTTCGCGAGGGATGCCGGCGCCGGTATCCGCCACTTCGATTTCGACGCTCCCGTTGTGCGCCGCGGTGCGGACTTCGAGCATTCCGCCGCTGGGCATGGCATCGCGCGCGTTTAAGAAAAGATTCAGGAAAACTTGTTGCAGCTTGTTGGCTGATCCGCGAACGGGCGGCAAGGGTTCGCCGAGTTGCTTCATCACTTGAATATGCGAGGTCTTAAGCGGATGAGCCACGAGCGATAGGGTCTCTTCTACCACGCGGTTTACGTCAATGTCGGCGGCTTCCCCCGCTCCGGTGCGCGAAAAATTGAGCAGATTGTTTACGATCTCGCTGGCGCGAAACGTCTGCTTGACAATTTTTTCAATGATCGACTGGCGCGGGTCGCCTTCTGGCATCTGCTTGGCAAGCATCTGAATGTAGTTGGAAATGACTGCGAGCGGCGTATTCACTTCGTGCGCGACGCCGGCGGCCAGAAGCCCTAGCGAAGTCAACTTTTCCGTCTGCGACATTTGCTCTTCCATGCGCTCGCGCTGCGTCACGTCATCGAAGAGCAGGAGGCGGCCAATCCGCACGTTCGATTTGCTTACCAGGGGTGTGATGGAGACGTTCAACGTAAGTGTTTTCCCGTGATGCTGGAGTCTTTGTTTATAGATGCCGGTAATTTGTTCCTGGTCTCCCCGCACGGCGATTTCGCGCGCCAACTCTTCGGGGAGGAGCGAACTGAGCTGGCGTCCGACGGATTCCTGGCGCGACACACCAAAAAGTTGCTCCATGCGCGTGTTCCAGGATTCCACGAGGCCTTCCAGGTCAACAGACAGCACGCCGACGTTCAGGGATTCCACGATATTCTCGCTGAAGTCCTTGAGGCGAGCGATCTCCAGGGCTTTTTGTTCGAGCGAGCTGTAAAGCTGCGCGTTGTCGAGGGCCACGGCGAGGTAACCGGCAATAGTCTCGACCAGCTCGACGTCATCGCTGGATAGAAAATCTCCGTCAACCGTCTTGCCGAGGCCAAGAACGGCTACGGTGTGCTCGCGGATGCGGCAGGGGACAAAGTAGTTGAGGTCGAGCTGCTCGAGCGTGTGCCGAACGGAATCGCTGACGTCTCTTGCCGCACGGGGCGACTCAAAAAAGAGCCCCCCGCGGGCAAACTCGGGCCGGGCCGGCTCGAGGAAAGTGAGATCCAAAGACTCGGAAAGACGCACGCCCATCGAACGGGCAATGCGCATCTGGCCGGCTTGCAGGGCGTTTTCCACAAAAATCGCGAGGCGATCGACAAGCAACGTCTGCGAGATACGGTCCATGACCGAGCCCAGCATGGGGTCGAAACGCACTTCGTTCGTCAGGGTGCGTCCGAACTCAATGAGGGTGCGGCGGTAATCGAGGCGGTCACGGTAGAAAAAGCGGTCCAGGCGCCCTTGAATCCATGCGCGGAACGGCTGAAACAAAAACGCGGCCAAGACGATAGCGATCATGCCGCCGACGGGGCCATTCGTCGGCGTATGGAAAATCTCAGCGCTCAGCGCGACCAAGGCGAAATAAAGTGCGGCGACACCGGCCGTTGCCGCGGTATACGCCAAGCCGCGCTTAAAAATAATGTCCACATCCATCAGTCGATAACGAATTACGGCGTAGCCGAAGCATAGCGGGATCAGCACCAGGCTCAATACGGAGAATTGCATCCAAGGGTGCAACGCCACGCCGAACACCAAAGGAAGGATGTAAAGCAGAGAGACCGGTAAACTGCCGGCCAGAGTTCCACCGGTGAGCCATTTCAATTGCTGGCGAAGGACGCCGGAAGGCGCCCCGCGGTAGCTCCGGTAGAAAACTAGACCAGCAGCCAGGAAGCAGGCCGCGAGATAACCGAATTCCCATTTCGTAAGCAATACGTATGAAGCAAGCCAGGGCAAGAAACCATTGGCCTTGAGCGCCGTATTCAGGTGAATAAGGAGCAGAGCAACGGGCACAAAGTAGACGGCAAAAAGTTTCGAAGAAGAGCGAATGGTTGTTTCGGACCGCCCCGGGAATACCAACGCAAAGTGGAGCAGCAAAGCAGGAGCCAGCAGCCGCGCGGCAATTTCTGACCAGTACACTTCCCAGTCGAAGGTGTCCAATTTCCCGCTGAAATGGAACGACCAGAGAATGAAGGAGACCAGGCAAAAAACATAGAAGTGCACAGCACGCGGAGCATTCCAGCGGCGGATAAAAATGAACAAGCCAATAAACAGATAAAGCAGGCCAACGACGCGCAGGTAATTCTCGATCGCCAGGGGCTTTTCCGCCGGCGCGGTGAGCAGCGGGGTCTCGAACTCCTCACCACCGCGCGAGAGCTTATAGCGAACCTGGGTCCACAACCCCGCTCGTTCCAGCCTGCGAGCTACCTCAGCAGCTCTCGTGATCGGGGCGCTATTGAAGTTCAACAGAGTGTCGCCTGGTCGAATCCCAGCGCGAGTTGCAGGAGAATTTGGCGAAACTTGACTGGCCTGAATTCCGTGGTCCGTATCGAGCCAGGTAACCCCGTCGTATACCACCTCGAAGCGGCTGCGCTGGTCGAAATTGATCAAGGCAAAAATCACCGCCGCCAGCGTCGCCAGCGCCAGCACGACCGCTCCAAGACTAACTCGGAGGTTTTGCCTCATCGCTTGTCCGGGCAGGGCTAGACCCCGCCGCCAAGAATCAGGTGCAAACCAATGTCCATTGTTTGGTAGATGCTCATGCGCAGAACCCTATTATATTCAATAGTTTAATCTAGCGGAAGGCTGGACTACTCCAGACTCTCCAGTTTCTGGAAGGAGAAATACAGCTTTCGAGAACCAAAAAAATCCTAAAACTGAACGCTGAGCCCACCCCGGAACGTCCGGAATGCCGGTACCAAAGTCACATGACCATCCCTGCTGCTCGCGGAGACGTAACCCTGCGCCAGGAGATTGTTGCAGTCGGCAATGGCCTCCCACCGTCCCATTGCAAATTTTGGCAGCGGCTGCCGGAGGACCAGGTGGAAATAAGGGTCCGTCTGGAAGAGGGACTCCCCATAGCTGTCTACTGACGACACGGTGATTCCGTTCACCCATTTATATCCCGCCACGACCCTGGTACCGAGGCGGGGCACTTTTGCGGAAATACCCGCGGCAATAGAATGCCGCGGTGCCGTGCGAAGGATGTCGCGAAGCAGCCCATCAGCGTCAGCCGTTGGCGTCAAAGCGCCGCCGAAAGAATAAACGGCGGTCAATTCGACGTCATCGTCGAGCTTTTCGCGAAACGCAGCGCGCGTGCCCCAACTGCTGGAGGACCCGCCGTCATAGGCGAAGCCAGTGGAGAAATAATCCTGAAAATAATCGGCGCTGGGCAAATCGTTGCCCCGGCCATACACGGCCACGTGGCGGTTGTCATCGTGGAAGCTTGCAATCTGGAGCTTCCCACGCGTACCAATCTTCCGCTCGGCGGCGATTTCTTCGTGCAGAGCCTTCTGCAAAACGGGGTGGCCCTCGCGCCAAAGCAAAGCCGGAAACGCGTCCAATTCATTGAGCGCGGCCGCCAGCGCGCCGCCCGGCTGCCCATCACTGGCTTCGAGCGGCCCCGGCCCGTTGGGCATGGAAGCAAAAACAAGAGTGGCGCTCCAATCATCCGTGAGACGCACGTTCAATTCCGCGCGAGGACGGAGGGAAGAAGCCGCTGCACCGAGTCCGACCAGGACGTATTCGCCGCCGTACTGAAGTACCGTGCGATCTCCGAGGGCCAGCGCTCCCCCCTGATCAAAACGAATTCCGCGAAACACCGGTCCGACCGGTCCTAGCTTGGCTTCCCGAAGTACCAATGCAGTATGAGGTCCGGCACCGAGGCTTCCCGTTGGCAACCACACCGTGGCGATACCGCCAGCCGGAGCATCGTCGTCGTAACTCACCTGGCCGGCGAGGATCATCCTGTTCGCGCCGCCTAATTTTTGCTCGTACGCAACGGCGGTGGCAGGCGCAGACGCAATGCTGGAAGCCGAGTTCGGACGCCGTGCGCCGTCCGTAAATTCCATTCGCATTCTCGGTGCGTGAGGCTTGCCGGATTCACCAGCAATAGTCGAGACACTCAAGGTGGCGCCGTCCACCCATTCTAGAACAGGACGCATGACCGAAGCAGACCGCAACACCCATTTCCAGTCGTCAACTTGCGCCGTGCTGTTCGCGGGCATGCGGCGCAACTGATCCAGAGACGCAAACATGGATTCGAGTTCGATGCGCACCACGGTAGTCACATTCGACACGACGCGGATGTGTTTCTCGAAGGTAGGAAGAAAACCAGCGAGCGTAACGTGGACGGTGTAAAAACCCGGAGCCAGCTTTTCGCCCCGGAACATCCCTTGCGTATTGGTCAGGAAGCCGTGGGTTCCCGGCACTCCCGCCGCTTCGGAAATCAACTCGACGCTCGCGCCCATCTGCGGCGTTCCCGCAGCATCGCGCACCACTCCCGCAAGCTTCCCCGGGACGAGCTTCGCTTGCGCGGCCGCCGGATTCGCCGCAAAGGACGAAACCATGGCGGTCAGGACCAGGGCCCCCAGGATTCGGAGCCGTTCCTGTTTCACTTTGCTTTACCTCCCCGGCGTAGCGACCGCCGCGGTTTTTGTCTCCGGCACTGCCTTCACCGTGAAATCCGCCGTCTTCGAAATGGTCTGATTCGAAAGCGAATCGATGGCATTCACTTCCAGACTGTACTTACCAGGCGACAGCGTTGCGAGCGGCAGCAGGCGCTCAATCGTAACCTGGTCGCCTGTCTGCTTCATCTCTTCGGAGGTTTCCTTGAACTGCATGATCTGTTCTTTGCCCTTCCTGACGGTGAACTGGAACGTGGCGCTGGATTTGTGGGTCTTGTCGTCGGGCTTCAGATTATAAACCTGCATGTAAATCCCGAGCTTGTCGGCGGTCGTGAAATCGCCTTCCAGACGCGGCCGAACCTTCGAGGAACCCAGCACGAACTGTCCGGAGCCTATCTGCTTCGCGGGAACGTGCTCGATTTGGTCGGCAAGAATCAGCGAACTGGCTTCCAGCTTTTCATCCTCGTAACGCGGCACCTGCAGGCGCGAGTTCACCACGCCGACGTTTCCGCTCTGTACATCCTTGATCACCAGATCCAGGCGGTACAGGCCAGGGCGAAGAGGAACAGCCTTTTGATAGATGGATTGCAGCTTCAACGACTGCTGGTAAAGAGAATCCGGAAAATCGCGGCTGACCGAATCTTCGAACGTTTGTACCACGCGCCCGGTGAGCGTGGTCACGCGCCCGAAAATATTGATGGTCGCGGAGTGAATTCCCTCTTTGGCCTGAAAGGAAAGCTGGCTGTTCGGGACTTGCACCGTGACCGGCACGAGCACGGTGTCATTTGTCACTTTCAAATAATCGGCGCGCCAGTTGAAGTGCACCTGATCGCGGACGATGCGGGACGTAACTACCGCCTCCAAATCCTTGAATTTTACCTCGGGTGGTTTGTTGACCTTGGCGTAGAGCTCCAAACGATTGAACTCGTCCATGCTTGCGGGAGTACCACCCATGGTCCTCGGCAGGTTGGTGCCGTCCGACCGCGTGAAGCGGTCAGTCTTCGACGCCATGCCCATCGATTCCATCAAACTCAAGCCGGCACCTGGCACGTGCAGCAGTGCGTCTTTTTCCGATGGATCCATGGTCATGTGATACTCACCCGAACCGCTGGGATCCACAAATTCTATAATTACGTTCTCGCCGATGCCTTCCAGGTAGCGCCAGCGCCAGGTCTCCCACGGATAAGTGCTTGTCGACCCTCCGCCCTCTTCCATGGGCCGGTCGTAAGTGCCGCCCGTGGGATGAGATTCAACCTCATCCGCCGGGCCCCACATGATGTACATGCGGCCGCGGTCGGTCTTCCATCCGGGGATGCCGGAGGCGTAGTGTTCGTTGGCGTAAGCGATCCGGCGGTAGTGCTCTTCCTTGAAATCATTGTCAGGAAGGTCGGGATTGTTGCTGCGTCGCAGCCAGAATTGCTCGATAAATTGCTCGCGTTCTTCGTTGGTATCTAGCTGGAGGAAAGCGTTGCGCTCATCGGGAGAGATGATGTAGGTCACGTCTTCCGTCAACCATTGCCGATAGGCGCTGTCCAATTCCTTCAGCGTCTTCCTCATCTTCCTCTTGGTGTCCTTATCCATCTTTTTTGGTGCTGGAGGGGCTGCCGGATCTTGCGCCTGCTGGGCGTAAGCTGGCGGCATGGCTATGGCAATCGAAAAAATGGAAACGAACAGGGCGCGCACTACCCTTAACATGGAAGGCACCTCAAGCTCTAGGACGTAGGGATTCTAACCCCTGACAAGCCCGCCGTCAATCAAGGGAATCTCCTGCATTTTGTGACACTTGTCCCCCGAAATCGGTTAGATCATTAGCAAACTAGTTTGGTTGCCTGACAGTTTTTGACCTGAACGAAGGTACAGGGAAATCTCAAACGGAAAATCGGAACGCGCTAAACGACCAAAGTGGGAAATCCAAGGCGCAGCAGTAGAGCATGAATGAAAGGCCCTACTGAACGCGCTGGGGCTGGCCGTCCGAGCCCACAAGAGTATCGAAGATGGCGAGAACATGACGGCGATAATCCACCATGCGCGCAAAGATGTCGCGGAGTTGCGGGTCGCGCTCGGCCTCGCGGTGCCATTTGGCAAGGACCGCCGGGGGCACTTCGATGTCTCGCCGCAACTGCTCCGCGGAATATCCGCGCAAGAACAGCCCGTAGAAAAATGCCGCTTCACGCTGCGGGAAGTCAAGGTCGTGAATGACTTCGGAGGGAACGAACTGTGGCATCGTGGCCATGGAGAAAGATGCAGTTTACAGAAAAGCGTCTCCGCGTCAAGTAGGACTACCGTTTGCTTGCCGCGTTCCGTGCAACATGCTCCTTTCCGGGAAGCCCAAGGAAGTTTTCTTGGCACTGCCCGCGCAACGCTGTGGTTGCCAAGTGATTCTAACCGCCTTAGGATGCTTATAGGCATGGCAAGGTTACACAACTCGGTCAAAGGGTCCCTGGCGGGGCGAACCTTCAGCCGCTTTTTGCGGTTTGGTGTTCTCCGCGGACTGCGTTCGATCGAGATTGACCCGGAAGATTTCCGGCATCAGCTTGCGAACAAGCATCAACTGTGGGTTCCAGACTTCGCGCGCATGAAGGACGTTCCCACGGAGCGCCTGGACGCCATCGCGGCGGCGCTGATACGCGATGCGGAACGCCTGGCGCTCGCGGAAGGCGCGGGACTCGGATTCGGCGGCATGATCACGTTTTTGCCGGATGCCAGCCTGCTCACGATTATCACCCTGCGGCTCATCCAGCGTCTTTCCCTGCTGTACGGATTTGAAGCCCACGGCCACGATCAACGGATCGAAATGTGGAAGGCGGCCGCCGCGGCCTCGGGCATCGATTACGGGAAGGATTTGGCCGAAAAGCAGCTCCTTGAAAAACTTGCTCCTCGCATCGCCGAACGCTTCGCCGCCAAGATTGGCGCCGAAACGGCGGAAAAATGGGCCGGGCGTTTGATTCCTCTGGCCAGCTCGGTTATTGGCGGGGCGCTGAATTTTTCGTTTGTGAGAGGCTGGGGCCGCCGCGT
>WNGH01006248.1_pt1 | contig 19746 bp, 19 predicted proteins | sample 5400631 | NCBI WGS metagenome assembly WNGH01 (sample SAMN13153373, study PRJNA577476) | soil metagenome | isolation source: 115 cm soil or saprolite under Garry oak tree replicate 1 | place: USA:California | collected 2016-06-15
GAATTGATGACGCCGCCGCCGGAATAGATCACCGGCCGCTTGGCGGAGGCCAACAGCGCCACGGCCTTGCGGATCTGCGCCGCATCGCCCTTCACCCGCGGCGTATACGACACATGCACGTCCGACTTGCGCGGCGGATGATAGGTGCCGACCGCGAACTGCACGTCCTTGGGCACATCGACCAGGACAGGGCCGGGCCGTCCGGTGCTGGCGACGTAAAACGCCTCGTGCAGAACCTTGGCCAGATCGTTGACGTTGCGCACCAGCCAGTTGTGCTTGGTGCAGGGCCGGGTGATGCCGACGGTGTCGCATTCCTGGAACGCGTCATTGCCGATCAGGTGCGTCGGCACCTGCCCGGTGATGCACACCAGCGGGATCGAATCCATCAGCGCATCGGTCAGCGGCGTCACCATGTTGGTGGCGCCCGGCCCGGACGTCACCAGCACCACGCCAGGCTTGCCGGTCGAGCGTGCATAGCCCTCGGCGGCGTGGCCGGCGCCCTGCTCGTGCCGCACCAGGATGTGCTCGACCTGGTCCTGCTGGAAAATCTCGTCATAGATCGGAAGCACCGCGCCGCCGGGATAGCCGAAGATGTGCTTGACGCCATGATCGACCAGCGCGCGCACGATCATGGCTGCGCCGGTCATCTGGTTCGGATCGTGGTTCTTGTCGCTCATGGCTGGCTCCCGATGCGCTTCCTGCGCGGCTTCTTCGGTTGAGTTTTCTGGAAAATAAAAAGGGGCCCAAGAGGCCCCCATGCACACCGCCCGATTTTGGATGGCCTTAGCCATCCCCGGCGGTGCGCCTGGGTACGACGACGATAAGGACCTTGGTAATTTTATTACGCATATGACCGCTCGGACTTCTCGAAGATTGCGCAAACATAGCCGCCAAACCCTAAAAGTCAAGGCAAGGGGTAACGACGCGCTCATTTGGAGCTTAGCGGGGTTCCGGACGTTCGGCGAGAGCAAATTTAACGTTTGCAGCCGTGCGCGGGCGCGTCCGCCTCCGTCATTCCGGGGCGCGCGGAAGCGCGAACCCGGAATCTCGAGATTCCGGGTCTGGTCCTGCGGACCATCCCGGAATGACGGTGGCGAGCCACCCCCTCGCCGCCTCCGGCTTCACCCACTCGAATTCCGGCAGCTGATGCCGGAACCAGGTGAATTGCCGCTTGGCGTAATGCCGGGTATCGGCGCGGCCGATCACAGCCGCCGCTTCCCGCGTGATCTCTCCCTTGAGATGCCGGACCAGCGCCGGGACGCCGTGCGCCTTCATCGCCGGCAGCAGCGGATCGAGATGACGCGCCGCCAATGCCGCAACCTCCTCCAGCGCGCCGGCGTTCAGCATGGCATCGAAACGGCCATCGATCCGCGCATAGAGCTCGTCTCGGTCAGGGCTCAGAAACAGCGCGCGAAATTGCCCCTGCGGCAATAGCGGCGGCAATCCGTCGCGATGCCAGTCGGTCAGCGAACGCCCGGTGGCCTCGACTACCTCGAGCGCGCGGGCGATGCGGGTCCGGTCGCGCGGCTTCAGGCGTTCGGCAGATACGGGATCGCGATGCGTCAGCTCAGCATGCAGTGCCTCGACGCCGTTGCGTTCGAGCCGGGCGCGCACGCTTTCGCGCACGTCAACCGGGATCGGCGGCACCGCCGACAACCCGCGCGTCAGCGCCTTGAAATACAGCCCGGAGCCACCGGCGAAAATGGCCAGGCGGTGTTGCGCGCGTACTTCCGCAAGCACACTGGCGGCATCGGCCACCCAGCTGCCGGCAGAAAAATTCACCGCGGCATCGACATGGCCATAAAGCCGGTGCGGAACGCGAGCCTCCTCGTCCCTTGTCGGCCTCGCCGTGATGACGCGCAGATCGCGATACACCTGCATGGAATCGGTGTTGACGATGACGCCGCCGGTGGCTTGTGCCAGTTCAAGCGCCAGCGCCGACTTGCCGCTGGCGGTCGGCCCTGCGATAAGCACGGCGTTGTTGTTTTCCTGAAGCGAATTCACGTCGGATGTCTCTCGTCGCCACGCTGATCTGCAACCCCGCCAACCCCGCGCTCGATAGCACGGTGTTGGACGGCGCGCGCGCCATTCTTCCCTCGCCCGGCGCCGCGCAATGGCTGTTCGACGAAGTGGCGGTCGACATACCCTTCAGCGGCAGCGACGACATCCGTCAAATCGAGAACCGCCTGCGCGAGGCGCGCGGCGATCTGCCGATCGACATCGTGGTGCAGCCGCAGGCCTTCCGGCGCAAGAAGCTTTTTCTCGCCGACATGGATTCGACCATGATCGGCCAGGAATGCATCGACGAGCTTGCCGACTTCGCCGGCCTGAAAGCGCATGTCGCCAAGATTACCGAGCGCGCGATGCGCGGCGAAATCGAATTCGAGCCGGCGCTGCGCGAGCGCGTCGCGCTGTTGAAGGGCATGCCGGTCAGCGTGGTCGATGAAGTGCTCGCAAAGCGCATTACGCCGACACCAGGTGGACGCGAACTGGTCATGACCATGCGCGCGCATGGCGCATACACCTGCCTGATCTCCGGCGGGTTTACCTTATTCACCAATGCGGTCGCAGCCATGATCGGCTTTCAGGAGAACCGCGCCAACGAGCTGCTGGTGGCAGACGGCAAACTGACCGGCGAGGTCAGAGAACCGATCCTGGGCCGTGCGGCAAAACTCGCAACGCTGATCGAACTGCGCGAGTCCTTCGATCTCGACAATCTCGATACGCTGGTGGTCGGCGACGGCGCCAACGATCTCGGCATGATCCAGGACGCCGGCCTCGGCGTCGCCTACCGCGCCAAACCCGCGGTCGCGGCGGCGGCGGCAGCGCGGATCGATCACGGCGATCTCACCGCATTGCTCTACGCGCAGGGGTATCGGCGGGATGAGTTTGTGGGATAGGCCAAATGCCAACCGTGCTGCGCTGGGGGCCATATCGCGCGTTCTTCTATTCGAACGAGCGCGGCGAGCCGCCGCATATTCACGTCCGGTCCGGCGATTTTGAAGCCAAGTTCTGGTTGCACGACCTCTCGGTCGCGGTGAATGCGGGATTTCCCGCCCATGAAATCGGCGCTATTATCCGCCACCTGAGAGCGCAACGCGATCTCCTCGAAGGTAAATGGCATGAGCACTTTGGAAATTGATGTCGGCGATATCAGGCCGGTCTCGGTTGCCTTCACCGCCGATGAGCTGGTGGTGACACTGGCGGATGGCCGCAAGATCGCCACCCCGCTGGCATGGTATCCGCGGCTGCGGGATGCCAGTGCCGCGGTGCGCGGGCGCTTTGACCTCATGCCGATGGGCATTCACTGGCCTGAACTAGACGAAGACCTCGGCATTGCCGGGATGCTGCGGGGCCGGCCGGGGGCTTGAGACCGGGTCACCCTCAGGCGCCCACCCCCCACCCGACTGGCCTTCGGCCAGCCCCCCTCCTAACCTAAAGGGAAGGGATGAGAAGGAGCCGAGCCCGGCAACGACGATAGGGGTGTGTCGTGGCCGCGCCCTACTGCACGCTCAGCGCCACGAAACGCAGCTCGCCGTCGGCGTTGGACACCAGCAGCAGGATGGATTTCTTGCCGTCCTTCTTCAGTTGATCGACGCGCTTCTTGACGTCGGCGGCGTTGCTCACCGCCTCCTGCGCCACCTCGACGATCACCTCGCCGGCGCTGAGCCGTTTCTCGGCGGCGTCGGAGGTACCGTCGACACTGGTGATGATGACGCCCTTGACGCTGTCCTTGATCTTGTAGCGGGTGCGCAGATCCTTGCTGAGGCTGGCGAGATCGAGACCCAGCGCCTTTTGCGTGACCGGCTTCTCCACCGGCTCGGCTTGCGTCTTGGCCGCAGCCTGCACCGCCTTCTCGCCATCCTCGAGGCGGCCGAGCGTGACCTTCTTGGTTTCCTCCGCACCCTTGCGGATGATGACGACATCGACTTCCTTGCCGACCGCGGTGTCGGCCACGACGCGCGACAGGTCCTTTGGCTCCTTGACGTCCTTGCCGTCGAACTTGACCACGACATCGCCGGGCTCGATCCCTGCGGGTTTCGCCGGACCCTTGTCCTCGACGCCGGCGATCAAGGCGCCGCGCGCCGGCTTGATGTTCAGGCTTTCGGCAATCTCGTCGGTGACCTGCTGGATGCGGACGCCAAGCCAACCGCGCCGAAGCTCGCCGAACTGCCGCAACGAATCGACCACGCCGGCGACGGTCTTGGAGGGCACGGCAAAGCCGATGCCGATCGAGCCGCCCGACGGCGAGATGATCAGCGTGTTGACGCCGATCACTTCGCCGTCGAGATTGAACAGCGGACCGCCGGAATTGCCGCGGTTGATGGCGGCGTCGGTCTGGATGTAGTTGTCATAGGGGCCGGAGCTGATGTCGCGGTTGCGCGCCGACACGATGCCCGCCGTCACGGTGCCGCCAAGGCTGAACGGATTGCCGATCGCGATCACCCATTCGCCAAGCCGCAGCTTGTCGGAATCGCCGAACTTCACCGCCACCAGCGGCCTGGCCGGCGGCTTGAATTTCAGCACCGCAAGATCGGTCTTCTTGTCGACGCCGACCAGATCGGCCTTGATCTTGGTGCCGTCGTTCATGATGATGTTGATCTCGTCGGCATCCGCGATGACGTGATTGTTGGTCACGGCGATGCCAGCGGTGTCGACGATGAATCCGGAGCCGAGCGAGTTGGTCTTGCGCGGCTGCTGATCCCCGCCTCTGTCACCGCCCTTGGAGTTGCCCCCGGGGCCGCCACGGCGGTTCTTGAAAAAATCGTCGAAGAATTCCTCGAACGGCGAGCCCGGCGGCAGCTGCGGTATCGCGCCCCTGCCCTCGGCGCCGCCCTTGGCTTCGACGGTCTGCGAGGTCGAGATGTTAACCACCGCGTCGATCACCTTCTCGGCGACGTCGGCAATGCCATCCGGGCCTCGCGCCAAGGCCGGCCCTGACAAGACCGGTGCGGAAACGACGGTTGCGGCGCCGAGGCAGATCGCGGCCAACCAGGGGCGACGGCGATGGCGCAGGGCTGGAATCGCACTGATCATGTTCGATCTCTCTCTTCAAAAAACGGGTCGGAATTTGAAATCCACAGTGCGCCCGAACGGTGCTGCGGCGCAAGCATCTGAGCCGCACCCCGGACGCAAAAACCGACTCTATCCCGGCCGATCGTGGCCTTGCGAATACGGCGAAAAACCGGCGCTATCACTCACGATGACGTTGATCCCGCAGCATTTTTTGCGGCACATGTGCGCGGTCGTCATTCCGGGGTGGTGCGTCAGCACCAGAGCCCGGATGTGCGGTCGCACATCTGAGGTTCGCGCGGTAGAGCGCGCGCCCCGGAATGACGACCGAGCGCTGGAGCTGGATGACTTTTCTTCGAATCGTCATCCCGCTCTAGCTTTTTGTTTGAGCATGATCTCCGGGCAAACGCTTCGCGTTTGTCCCGAGGGAAAACCGGTACCGACTTTTCCGGATCATGCATCTAGTGACGGACCAGCCATATCAAAATCAGGCCGGCGACCGCCGATCCGATGCCGACAACGCGCAGAATGTTGTCCGGCGTCGCCAGCGCGCTCTTCATGGCCCGGCGCATCCAGGCCGGGCTTGCCGCGAACAGCAACCCTTCAAGCACAAACAGAATGCCCAAACCGATGAGGAAGTCGGCGAACGCTATGGACCTCATCGGACTGGAACCTCCCGCTTGATGTTCTTTTTACTTTTGGCAAGGCGCGAAGCGAAATCTCGCCCCGCGCCTCCGTGTTCTGGCTAGCGCATGATCCGCCAGGACATACAATCGGGCCTGCTGCGCGCCCCAAGGATATGGGCGGTTCGTGCCTTACGGCTTCGGCACGGCCACAGCCGCCGCCGGCAGCGCAGGCGCCGCGGGCGGCTTGCCCGACGAGTTGCTGAAGAACTTGAAGAAGTCGGAGTCGGGCCGCAGCAGGAAGCGGGTGTCGTTGCTCTTCAAGCCGTTCTCATACGCCGCCATCGAACGGTAGAACGCGAAGAAATCGGGATCCTTGCCATAGGCCTCGGCGAACAGCCGGTTGCGGTCGCTGTCACCGGCACCGCGCACCTGCTCGGCGGTCGAGTTGGCTTCGGCGACGATGACGGTGGCTTCGCGATCGGCGTTGGACCTGATCTCCTGGGCTTTCTGACCGCCCTGCGCGCGGAATTCGGCGGCCTCGCGCTGCCGCTCGGTCTGCATGCGCTGGTAGACCGCCTGGCTGTTCTGCTCCGGCAGATCGGCACGCCGGATCCGCACATCGACCACCTCGATGCCATAGCCATCGGCTTCCTTGTCGAGCTGTTCGCGGATCCGCGCCATCAAGGCTTCGCGCTGGTCGCGCACCACCGTGATGAAGGTGACTTCGCCGAGCACCCGGCGCAGCGATGCGTTAAGCAGCGTCGTCAACTGGATGTTGGCGGCCGGGATCGAGCCGACGCTCTGGTAAAATCGCAGCGCGTTCTTGATGCGGTATCGGGCGAAGGCATCGACCACCAGCCGCTTCTGATCCGACGCGATCACTTCCTGCGACGGATTTTCCAGATCGAGGATGCGCTTGTCGATTGGGATCACGGTATCGATGAACGGCGCCTTGAAATTCAGCCCGGGTTCGGTGACCACCTTGACCGGCTCACCGAGCCGCACCACCAGTACCTGTTCGGTCTGTGACACCGTGAAGACCGAGCTGTAGCCTACGATCAGAACGACAAACAGCACGAACAGCGCCGCAATGCCTGTAATGGGGGATCTCATCGTGTGGCTCCTCCGCTCGGTTGCTGCGGCTGACCCGTTGTCGGAGCCGCCTGACGTCGCGGCGTCAACTCACTCAATGGCAGATACGGCACGATACTCTGCGAGGACGCCGAACCGCCGCCGTCATAGACCAGCTTCTCGGCACTGCCGAGAATGCGCTCCATCGTTTCCAGATAGATGCGCTGCCGGGTAACGTCAGGCGCCTTCTTGTATTCGTCGTAGACCTTCAGGAAGCGCGCGCTCTGGCCCTTGGCCTCGGCGACCGCCTGCTGCTTGTAGCCTTCGGCGACCTGGATAATCTGCGCGGCGCGTCCGCGCGCGTCCGGCACGACACGATTGGCATAGGTCTGCGCTTCGTTCTGCAAGCGCTCGAGATCGGCGCGCGCCGCCTGCACATCGCGGAACGAATCGATCACCTGCGCCGGCGGATCGACCTTCTGCATCTGCACCTGCTGTACCAGGATGCCCGAGCCATAGCTGTCGAGCGTCCTCTGCATCAGTTCCTGCACGGCGGCCTCGTTGGTGGTACGGGCGCCGGTGAGGATCGGCTGGATGTTGGAGCGGCCGACGACTTCGCGCATCGCGCTTTCGGCGACCGCCTTCACGGTGCCTTCGGGATTCTGGATGTTGAAGAGGTAATCGGCGACGCCTTTCGGCTTGATCCGCCACAACACGGTGAAATCGACGTCGACGATATTCTCGTCGCCGGTGAGCATCAGGCTTTCTTCCGGAACGTCGCGCATCGTCCTGCCACGCCGCGCCGGATCGTCGATCAGCGTCATGCCGATGCTGAGGGTCGAAACCCGCAACGCTTTCGGCAACAATACGGACTCGATCGGATACGGCAGATGGTAGTTCAGTCCGGGCTGGGCGTCGCGGACATACTTGCCGAAGCGAAGCACGACGCCGAGTTCTTCGGATTGAACGCGATAAAAGCCCCATAGTCCCCAGAGCGCAAACGCGCCTATCAAGAGCAGCGCGATGCCGATGCCGCTGAAATGCCCGCCCGGCAACAGCTGTTGAAGCCGGTCCTGACCGCGGCGCAGAAGGTCCTCGAGATCGGGCGGCCGCGGCCCCACCGGTTGCGGACCGGAGCCCCACGGCCCTTTCGGGCCCGAGCCCCATGGGCCTCCGCCTTGATTCTTCCACGGCATTGACAGTCTCCTTCGCGGGCTCAAGGGCCAAAACGCCCAGCCTCGCAACATCTGCACGGCGTTATAGGGGACCGCCCCGGCCCTTACAACGCAAGCTTCCGGCTCGAAGCAGCTAAGCCGGAACCCATAATTGTCAATGTAAACATTAACCGATGGGGTTAATGCGACTTTCGTCGGCGATATGTCACATAGGAAAAGTCCGCGCTGTCGTCCGAACTGGCCGAATTTCCAACGCGCGCAACCTGTTCCCAGTCCGCCGGATCAATTGCGGCGAAGTAGGTATCGCCCTCGGGCCGGGCGTGAACTTCGGTGATTTCCAGACGGTCGGCAATGTCCATCCATTGGGCGTAAATCTCGGCGCCGCCGATGACGGCGATTTCAGTGGCTAAACGTCGCAGCGCATCGCCAGCCGCGACCGCGCGGGCATCGGCGAACGACGTCGTCGCCACCGCGCCCGGGCTGCGAAAATTGGCATCGCGGGTGACGACGATATTGGTTCGTCCGGGAAGCGGCCTGCGCAGCGACAAAAAGGTCTTGCGACCCATCACCACCGGCTTACCCATCGTCATCGTCTTGAGGCGTTGCTGATCGGACTTCAGCCGCCATGGAATCGTACCGCGAGAGCCGATCACGCCGTTGTCGGCGACCGCGGCAATAAGGACGATCTCCATCAGCGCGTTCCCTGTGCAAGTGCAGCAAGCGCCGGACCGCCGATCCGGCACACCGTCCACTCGTCCATCAAGACAGCACCGAGCGATTTGTAGAATTTAATCGACGGCGCATTCCAGTCCAGCACCGACCATTGCAAGCGCGACCAGCCGTTGGCGACACACTGCCTCGCGAGATGGGCAAGGAGCGCCTTGCCGATGCCCTTGCCGCGTTGCGCCGGACGGACGAACAGATCCTCCAGATAGATGCCCGAGCGGCCGCTGAAAGTGGAAAAATTGAGGAACCAGACCGCGAATCCGGCCGGCTTGTTCTCCCACTCCGCGATCTCGCAGAACAGCCGCGGATTGTCGCCGAACAGCGCCGCACCGATGTCAGCCTCGCTGGCTTCGACTTCGTGCAGCAGCTTTTCGTATTCGGCGAGTTCGCGCACCAGGGACAGAACAAGTCTGGCTTCATCGGGACGCGCACGGCGGATGGCGAGGGACATTCAATCACTCACACCGCGACCTCGGCCTTGATGTGCGGGTGCGGGTCGTAGCCTTCGAGCACGAAGTCTTCGTAGCGAAACGCAAAGATATCCTTTACCGCCGGATTGATCTTCATCACCGGCAGCGCGCGGGTCGGGCGCGTCAGTTGCAGCCGCGCCTGCTCGAGGTGGTTCGAATAGAGGTGCGTGTCGCCCAACGAGTGAACGAAGTCGCCGGGCTTGAGGCCCGTCACCTGCGCCACCATCATCGTCAGCAACGCATAGGAAGCGATGTTGAAGGGAACGCCGAGAAACACATCCGCCGAACGCTGATACAGCTGGCACGACAATTTGCCGCCAGCGACGTAGAACTGAAACAGGCAATGACACGGCGGCAACGCCATCTTGTCGACGTCGGCCGGATTCCACGCCGTCACGATCAGGCGGCGCGAATCCGGATTGCGCCGGATCATGTCGATGACGTCGGAGATCTGGTCGATGCTCCGGCCGTCAGGGGCAGGCCAGGATCGCCACTGCGAGCCATAGACCGGGCCGAGATCGCCATTGGCGTCGGCCCATTCGTCCCAGATCGAAACGCCATTATCCCTGAGATATTTGATGTTGGTGTCGCCGGCGAGAAACCACAACAGCTCGTGGACGATCGATTTCAGCGGCAGCTTCTTGGTGGTCAGCATCGGGAATCCGGCAGCCAGATTGAAGCGCATCTGATGGCCGAATATCGACAAAGTGCCGGTGCCGGTGCGGTCCTGTTTTTCCGCGCCGTCGCTGAGAACCCGTTCGAGCAGATCGTGGTATTGATTCATGGCGTTGCACTTTGCGGCATTGCGTTCCGAGCCTTGCGGTTCCAAGCCTTGTAGTTCAAGCGTTGCAGTTCCAAGCCTTGGCGTGAGCGAGTTTTAGCGGCCGGGCCGGCCAACCGACAGCGCCGATTCGGCCGGGCACCTCGATTATACCCGGAAAAATGACCATCCGGCCTACAAACGACAAGGGCGGAACCTACGTTCCCGCCCTGCCCTCCACCGGTTTAGCCGCCCCGCCCGGCGCGGATCGCATCCCACAAATCAGCGCCCGAAGCCCGGTCGGCTTCGGGCTGGACGCAGGTCAGGTTTCCGACTCCACGAACACCTCGTCGCGCTTCTTGCGCAGCGATGGCAATAGCGCCAGCACCAGCAGGAATGCGGCGGTCGCCATCAGCACCGCCGAAAGCGGACGGGTCAAGAACACCGTCCAGTCGCCGCGCGAGATCAATAGCGCCCGGCGCAGGTTTTCCTCCATCAGCGGTCCGAGCACCATCCCGAGCAGCAAGGGCGCCGGCTCGAAATCATGTTTGATCAGCCAATAGCCGAGCAGGCCGAACGCGCCGGCGAGCACGACGTCCACCGGGGCATTGTTGATGGAGTAGATGCCGATGGCGCAGAAGATCACGATCGAGGGGAACATCAGGCGATACGGCACCCGCAGCAGCCGCACCCAGATGCCGACCAGCGGCAGGTTGATGATGATCAGCATCAGATTGCCGATCCACATCGAGGCGATCATGCCCCACACCAGCTCGGGCTGCTTCTGCATCACCTGCGGTCCCGGCACGATGCCGTGAATGGTCATGGCGCCGACCATCAACGCCATCACCGCATTGGGCGGAATACCGAGCGTGAGCAACGGAATGAACGAGGTTTGGGCGGCGGCATTATTGGCGCTTTCGGGCGCCGCGACGCCTTCGATCGCACCGCGGCCAAACCGCGACGGATCCTTGGCGATCTTCTTCTCGAACGTATAGGCCGCGAACGAGGCGATCACGGCACCGCCGCCCGGCAGGATGCCGAGGATCGATCCCAGGATCGTGCCGCGAACGATGGCAGGGAACGAGTCTTTCAGATCTTTTTTGGTCGGCATCAGCCCGGTGATCTTCTGCTGTACGAGATCGCGGTCCATCTCGGCGCCGGCGTCGAGGTTGCGGATGATTTCGGCGAATCCGAACACGCCCATCGCCACCGTGGCAAAGCCGAGACCGTCAGCGAGTTCGGGAATGTTGAACGCCATGCGCGAGGCGCCGGTCTCGATGTCGGAGCCGACCATCGACAGCAGCAGCCCGAACACGATCATCGCAATGGCTTTGAGCACCGAGCCCTTGGCCAGCACCACCGCGAAAATCAGGCCCAGTACCATCAGCGAGAAATACTCGGCGGGCCCGAACGCCAGCGCGAGCTTGGTCAGGGGCGCGCCGAGTACCGCGATCAGCACGGTGGCGACGCGGAAGCCGTCGAGCGTGGTCACGACAGACGTCGCCTCGCCCGGGATATTGACCAGGATCGAGGTGGTCGAGCCGCCATATTGCGCGCCGTAATAAATGCCGGCGAGCATGATCAGCGCGCCGACCGGCGGCAGGCCGAACGTAATCGGCAGCAGCATCGCGACCGTGGCGATGGTGCCGATGCCGGGCAGCACGCCAACCAGTGTGCCGACCAGGGCGCCTATCAGGCACAGCAGAAGATTGATCGGCGTGAAGGCGACACCGAAACCAAGGGCGAGATTGGAAAAGAGTTCGGCCATTACGCCCTCACTGAACCAGGAAACGCGGGAAAAGCTGCAACGGCAACCCCAGCGCATAAGGAAAGAGCAGACTGCAGCCGATCGTCAGGCAAATGCCGACAATGATGGTTTCCTTCCATTTCATTTCCGGCGTGCCCAGCGCGGAGATGATGAAGCTGGCGAATGCCGAAACCACCAGACCCAGCGGGCGGATGGTGATCGCAAAGGAAAGAATCGCCAGCGATACGAATAGCGGGCCTCTCCACGCATAGGTCGTAATATGCTCACCCTCGGTCACAAGACCGACGACCATCACCGCGATGCCAAGTCCAAGCAGGAGAACCGCGAACATGCGGGGCGCGGTTCCGGCTCCGAACGAAAATCCATGCATGCCCTGCAGATCGCTCGAAGCCCACAGGGCGAACAATGCGATTGCAATCAGAGCCAATCCGCCGACGAAATCCTGCGGACCACGAATCCATCTCGGCATGATGTATTTGACCGGCCCACGGCTCGGCGTATCACTCATCGATCTCTCTCCCCGGCGCAGGGCTTCGCGCCCATTCTCTGTTCGGATATGGCTGATGCTTTCCCGAGGGCATTGCCTAGCGATTTTCGTCAGATAACGCCAGCAAAACCCAAGCAGCCCCCGGCCAGCAACAGCCAGAGCGGATTGAGCCGTGTGGCAAAGGCCAGCGCCGCGGCGACGGCGGTGACCAGGGCGCCTGCCCAGGTCCGATCGGCGGTCAGCGCCAGGATCAGGCCGCTGGCGCCCATCAATCCGATTGAAAGCGGCACCAGTGCCGCCTGAATAATCGCAGGCCAGCGCGAACGGCTCGATCGCGTGAGAAGACGGCTCACATAATAGGCAAGGACAGCGGTCGGACCGCACATCGCGAGGGTCGCAACCACCGCGCCTGCAACGCCGGCGACGGAATAGCCGATCAGGGTCACGATCAGCACATTCGGCCCCGGCGACAACTGCGATATCGCGAACACATCGGCGAATTGCTTGTCGGTCATCCAGTGCTGAACATCGACCGCAAGGCGGTGCATTTCCGGAATGGCGGCATTCGCGCCGCCGACCGCAAACAGCGACATCACCCCGAAAGTCCAGGCCAGCGTTAGAATCGGGTTGGCGTCGGAATTCATCAGGCAACCCGCCGGCGCACGACAAAGCTAATGGCTATGCTGACCGGGCTCGCCACCAGCAAAACCGCCGGCAAAGGCAGCCGCAGCAGCCCAATAGCGATGAAAACCGCAGCCAGGATCACAAGACCGATCGGATCGCGCCGCTTGATCAGCGGCATCATCATCCGGAAAACGGCCGATAGCAGCAGGCCGACCGCCGCGCAGGAGACCCCGGCCAAAATGCGCCGCAGGGCATCGATTTCCCCGTAGCGCGCATACAGCGCCGCCAGGACCATCACGATGACCACCGGAGGCCCGACCAGCCCGGCAAAGGCCGCGAGGCCGCCGGGGATGCCGCGAAAGCGCGATCCGAACACCACCGACAGGTTGACGACGTTCGGGCCGGGCAGAAAATGGCACAGCGCGAAGGTCTCGTTGAACTCGTCCGCCGTCATCCAGCGGTGCTGATCGACGATGGCGCGCCGCGCCCAGACCAGCACGCCGCCGAAGCCCGCGAGCGACATTTTGGCGAACGCGACGAACAGCGCGATCAGGCCGGGCGGCGTTGACGTGGCTGATTCTGGAATATCCGGCGCCGGAACGGCAACCGGGGGCGAATCCGGGGGCCATGGCCGAGACTTAGAACGGCGGCTCCGCAAGGCCAACCGGTATTCATCGTATTCCACCCCAAAGGGGTGTTCCCGGCCCAAACGGCCTCCGCGGGCCCTGTTTTTCTCAACTTTTGCGCCCTATATTGGGGGTGCCGGCTCGCCGGCTATGGAAATAAAGTGCCGCCGCAATAAACCATTCGGACCCGGGGGCAGCACCCGGCGCCTCCACCAAAGCCCACCCGCAAGCGCGGGTTTCGGCGGGGGCGAAACAGGATCGACGAGGGCGTAAAGGGCGTGTTTTTTCTCGGTATGGTTCCGCCGTTATCGGGCTATGCAATAGTTGCAAACGACAACTATGCTCCGGTTGCTCAGGCCGCGTAAGCGGTTTGAAAGACCAAGTCTGAAGTCCTGATGGGTTAAGCTCCATCGGGCGGGGTTCGGAGGCACCTGGCAACAGAAGCCTCCACTTCAATTTGCCTCACGCCGGTCAATTTGCGGGAATTTCCACCACCGGCGGCAACATCTGCTGACCTCGGGCCGCCGTCGGAGTACCATGCACCAATGGGCGAGTCGGGCTGCCGATCCGCCGGCAGCATCCGAACGCGACAGGACCGACAATGGCGACCGATCATATCCGATACGACGTCCTGGCGCGCGACGCGCTGCGCGGTGTATTGCGCCGCGTTCTGACCGACGCCGCCGAGAACGGCCTGCCCGGAGACCATCATTTCTTCATCACCTTTCTGTCCACCGCGGAGGGCGTGAAGCTGTCGCCGCGGCTGTTGGCGCAGTATCCGGAAGAAATGACGGTCATCCTTCAGCACCAGTTCTGGGACCTGACGGTGACCGAGGATCGTTTTGAGGTCGGCCTGTCGTTCGGCGGCATCGCCGAGCGCCTGGTGGTTCCCTTCAATTCCATCAAGAGCTTCTTCGATCCCTCGGTACAATTCGGCTTGCAGTTCGAGCCCGCTGATGCCCCGGCGGCGAGCCTTCCGGCGGTTCCTGCGCCCGCGGCCGTCACGGCGCCCACACCGGCCACCGAGAACCAGGACGAGCCGGCAAAGCCGAGCGAGGGTGCCGAAGTGGTGCGGCTGGATCGCTTCCGCAAGAAATAATTCGCGCGCGCGAAATCAGTGCCGCTGTAGAGTGAACGTCCCGCCGCTTTTCGGAACTAACGTCAAGTTGGTTCCGAAACAAGCGACCTTGTAACGGACATGATTCATGGCTCCATCAACAACTGGCTCGCGATCCAATTCCACACGCACCGAGACCGACAGCTTCGGTCCGATCGACGTTCCCGCCGATCGCTACTGGGGCGCGCAGACGGAGCGGTCGCGGCAGAACTTCCGCATCGGCCATGACCGGATGCCGATGCCGATCGTTCGCGCGCTCGCCATCGTCAAGCTTGCGGCGGCGGAGACCAATCGCGAGCTTGGCCTGCTCGACCAGCGCCGCGCCGGCGCCATCGTCCGCGCCGCGCGCGAGGTGATCGACGGCAAGCTCGACGATCATTTCCCGCTGGTGGTCTGGCAGACCGGCTCCGGCACGCAAACCAACATGAACCTCAACGAGGTGATCGCCAATCGCGCCAACGAACTGCTGGGCGGCGAGCTCGGCGCCAAGCAGCCGGTTCATCCCAACGATCACGTCAACATGAGTCAGTCGTCCAACGATTCATTCCCGACCGCGATGCACATCGCAGCCGTCGAGCGCATCGTTGCCGATCTTATTCCCGCGCTCAGCGAGCTTCGCATTGCGTTGCACAAAAAAGAAAAGGCGTTCGCCGGCATCGTCAAGATTGGACGGACCCACACCCAGGACGCCACACCGCTGACGCTCGGCCAGGAATTTTCCGGCTACACTGCACAGGTCGAAAGCGGCATCGCGCGGCTCGGCGTCGCGGTAAAGGATCTATACCCGCTGGCGCAGGGCGGCACCGCGGTCGGCACCGGCCTCAATTCGAAGCCGGAATTCGCCGAGGCGTTCGCAAGACACGTCGCCAAGATTACAAAACTTCCCTTCACCAGCGCCGCCAACAAATTCGAAGCGCTGGCTTCCAACGACGCTTACGTATTCGCGCACGGCGCCATCAATTCGGCGGCGACCGGCCTGTTCAAGATCGCGAACGATATCCGCCTGTTGGGATCAGGTCCGCGTTCCGGCCTCGGCGAGCTGATCCTGCCTGAAAACGAACCGGGCTCGTCGATCATGCCGGGCAAGGTCAACCCGACGCAGTGCGAAGCGATGACCATGGTTTGCTGTCAGGTGTTCGGCAACCATACCACCATCACCATCGCGGGCAGCCAGGGACATTTCGAGCTGAACGTCTACAAGCCGGTGCTCGCCTATTGCATGATGCATTCCATACAATTGATGTCCGACGTCGCGCGCTCGTTCACGGAGCATTGTATCGAGGGAATCCGCGCCGACGAAAAACGTATCCGGGAATTGATGGAGCGCTCGCTGATGCTGGTGACCGCGCTCGCACCCAGGATCGGCTACGACAACGCCGCCAAGGTTGCCAAGTCAGCTCACGCTCGCGGAACGACATTGAAAGAAGAGGCTGTGCGGCTGGGCTTTGTCTCGTCGGCGGAGTTCGACCGGCTGGTGCAGCCGGAGAAAATGACGCGGCCCGGCTGATGCTGCAGCGCATCCCCGTAGAACTACGGTCTTGAAAAATAGTTACGAGTCATGACGCCTAAAGAATAATACCGCTGAGCTATCGCAGCTACGCGGGCCCGTGCTAGAGCACAAATTATTTCGTTTTTGCAGGACGGGACTTTTTTTGATGCTGTTCAGAGTGGGGGATTTTCCGAATGACGACCGAGCCGGCTGGCGCGTGTTTCGAAAATGCGAATAATGGTTTTGCGACGGGGATACGCGCGGGGTTGATGACCGAGAGTATTTTCCTGACGGCGACCGGATTTCATCTGGCCGGAAAGTGCGCCGATGCTCAGCACCGCCCGTCGCGCCTTCGTGAAAGTGCCGCATGCCACCAACTGATTGCATGATGGGAGTGAGCATGGGTGACGTGGTCAACCTGAAACGATTTAAGAAACGCAGCGAGCGAGAACAGTCGGCGAAACAGGCGGAGGCCAACCGGACACGGTTTGGCCGAACCAAATCGGAACGCACGCTGGACCAACAGCGCTCGAGTCGTGCCAGCGATTTACTGGACCAGCATCGGATCGACGGCGAGGACGCATCATGAAGTCGCCCGTGGTGAAGCGCTCGATCGTGGTCGCGGGTCACAAGACCAGCGTCAGCCTCGAAGAGGCATTCTGGAACGGCATGAAGGAAATTTCGGGCCTTCGAGGCATGACACTGTCCGAACTGGTGGGCGAGATCGACAGCAATCGCCAGCAAGGCAATCTGTCTTCCGCAATTCGCCTGTTCGTGCTTGATTATTTTCGAACGCGCGCGGTGTCCGCCCCGGCGGATTCAAAACAGCCGCACGCATAGTGCGCTTCCGTGTTCCGAGGGTGGATTGGCGCCGCTGCCCTACTCGATCACTTCGTTAGCGCGCGTCTGTAGCGCCGGCGAAGCTGCGCGCGTTTCGGCAGTCCTGATACTGGCAGCCAATTCGGCCTGCGTTGGCTGAATCGAGGGTGCGGCCGGATCGGCAGTCAGGCCCAGGCGGTTTACCTGGCGGCTTCCGGCCAACATCAATGCACAGACCACATAGAAGCAGGCGCCCAGCGCGTATGTATTGGCGATGCCGAATTCGATCGACAAGACCATGCCCACGGGAACATCATCCCCATGCAGAACGCCGGCGGTGCCAACAGCAGCACCGACAACAGAATGCGCATGTCGGTAGCTTCCGATCGCGCCCACGTTGTGAGCAAGGGGGTCAATAACCCTGCCACCACGAGCGTCGTCAGGAGGGCGACAACCCTGGCGACGACAGCGGACGGTCGCGGCACATCCGCTCCAAGGGTGGCGCTTCCCAATCCGCCAAAGAGAAGAATTGTGAAGAGTACCACCGCCAGGCCGTAAACGGGATGACCGAGGAAGACCATCAGCCGCTGCATCTGCGATATCTCAATCAACATGAAGCCCATGCCGATCGCGCAGAAATACGCTACCGGCGGCGTCAGCACCGACAGCGGCATCCGCCTCGCGAGACGGACAAAAGGCGTGATGATGTAGTACACGCAGGCGCACAGCGACATCAGCAGCAGCAGCAGGGTCACGTTGATCGCCGCGTTGTTATCGGTGCGCGCCGTCGGGGATGTGCGGCCAAGATTCCCGAAGCGCGTCGTATAGAAGAAGAACGGATTGTCGTCCGTCGAGGCAGTGACATTTTCCGGCAATGACGCGAAGAATGCCGCGTCGGCCTTGCCGGACATCAACGTCGAGGTGATGGTGTCGAAACCGACATCCGGCCCCAGCAGTATCTTGAAGCCCTGGGCGAGAAGCCTTGTGCGCGCACCCTGCCATTGGGCATTGGTGAAGGCATCGGGACGGGTGATCACCGTTACGATGTTGCCGACGTTCAGTGCGACGACATGCTGCGCCAGCTCGGCCGCGGGTACACCTTTGTGCTGCAGCGCGCTCGCTGCGATCGCCACCAGGCGATAGAACTCGCTACGGTGAACGGCCGGGTCGTACCAGCGCGATACTGACAGCAGCCCGCCGGGCTTCAGCGACCGGTAGAAGTCATCCCATGCTTCCACGGTGTAAAGGCGGTTTTCCGTGAGCGTCAATCCGCCGGCAGCCGTTGCCGCCCAGGTGTCGATCAGCGAAATCTGGACGAGGTCGTATCGATCGGATGAGTGATTGATGTAGCTGCGCGCTTCGGCATTGACCAACGACACACCGGGCCGGCGATCGAGATGGCCGGAGAAGTCGGCGAATTTGTCAGTGAGGACTTCGAAGATCGCGGGGTTGATTTCAATTCCGTGTATGCGCTTGGCACCGAAATAAAGCGCGGAAAGGATATCACGACCGCCCCCCACGCCGACGACGGCGACTTCGGCCGGCGGTTGCACCAGATAGGCGGCATTGATGACGTCGTCCTTCAGGTACGACAGTTTGCTGATATCACCATCGTAACGGGTGATGACCGTGGCCGCATCGGCGTCGATATCGAGATATTTCTGATCTATCTTGGTCTCCGGCGGGTGGGCAATGCCCCAGCCGAATGCAAGTGTCTCTCCGAGCGCCGTCACGCGCACGCGCGAGTAAGTGTTCCAGCGTTCGAACAGCGTTCCCATCTGCTGGGTCCCCTTGGCCCAGAAGACGCCCAGATGACTCTTGCCGGAAACTTCAAGTCCGGTGTGCACAATGGCTACGGCAGCCAGGGTAAGCGCGACGGCGCCGCTGAGGCGCAGGCTGCGGAGGTCGCCGCTGTCCCGCACCACGATCCAGCCCGCACCGGCGGCAAAGGCTCCGATTCCCAGTGTCGCGCTCACAGGATCGACGACGAGCAATACGAAGATGACTCCGAGGCATCCGAGCGCCGCCCCTGCAAGGTCGGCCGCATAAAGCCATCCGCCGCTATACGGCAGGCGAGTCAACAAAAGTGTTATGCAGACGCCGCTTTCAGTAAACGGCCTTACGAAGGCGACCGTCGTGATCGCCAGCGCCACCATCACGTACTGCTCGGGGATCACGAGTGGCACGCAGAGGAAGGCAACCATTGCGCCAACGCCGCTGATCGCGAACCACGAGGCATGGTGCGCGAATTCCACCCCTACCCGTTCCGGAGCATAGCGATCAGGTTTGTTGTATACCTCCATCGCTCCGCGGGTAAGTCCGAGCATCGCAAGTGAAATGGCGGCAAATGCAAAGTGATAATACAGCATGACGCTGAAAAAACGCGTGATCAGTATCTGATAAGACAGAGTGGCGGAGGCCAGTACAAAAATCGCGAAATAATAGCGGCCAGGAATTCTGGGGAATGCTTGCGACATGCTACCTCGAGGAAGTCTTGACCGATCGGCGCGGCGGGTTCGCGCGGAAGGCTGATGGAAATCTCTTAATATCTCATTGACTTATCCAAGGTCGCAAAAGTCCGGCCAAGGGCCGTCATCATGATGATCGACAACTCGCCCTCACCCACACGCTGCTTTTGGTAATATTTGCTTAAATATTCTAGAACGCCGGCCGCGCCGGGGTCATGGCAGGTGGCGTCAGCACCAGAGGCGGCCGCTGCTTCGGCTGCCGCACAATACTAGGAGGCCCCGGCAGCGGGCGGACCTCGGTCGGCGGCGGCAGCGGCGGAACCTGCTGACTCACAACCGGTGGCGCATTTGGCGGAGCCAGCAGTGGATGCGGCGCGCCGATCCTGGGCTTCGACGGAAGCCGGTGCGGACCGCGGCTGGAAGTGGGAACGTCGGAAAGCGGAAGGCCGTCCGCGTCCGGAGCGGCGTTCGCAGGCGGCGGAATCGACGCCGGCAGTGCCGGAG
>WNGH01005006.1_pt1 | contig 19743 bp, 18 predicted proteins | sample 5400631 | NCBI WGS metagenome assembly WNGH01 (sample SAMN13153373, study PRJNA577476) | soil metagenome | isolation source: 115 cm soil or saprolite under Garry oak tree replicate 1 | place: USA:California | collected 2016-06-15
AAGAATCAACCTGTAAGCATCAGCTGGGTATCCTGGGTTGCGGTAGGGATCGCTGCGGTGGGCACACTGGCAATGGGTACCATCCTCCCGTTCTGGTTCATCCCACTGGCACAGCAGGCGGCACTAATGATGTTTAAGTAGCAAACAGGTATATTCCTCACAATGGAACAGCCTCTTTCAGGACACGCTCTCTGATACGCTCTCGCAGTCCCCGTTCGGTTACAACATCTACTTTGTAACCGAGCAGGTCCTGCAGGTCCATCAGTAGTCCCCCGAGGTCGAAGAGGCTACGGCCTGGCTCCAGATCCACTAAGAGATCGATATCACTTTTCGAATCGGCCTCGCCGCGTGCAACCGATCCAAAAACGCGTACGTTGGATGCACCACGCTTGCTTGCTATACGAAGTATATCCTCACGTTTCTCACGCAAAAGCTCGTTAGGAGACACCGTTATACTCCTTCATTTGTTATCGACCTGCTTGGCCTCATTATAACACAGGTTTCCGGCCTCCCGCCCAGGCGACCCGATTAAGAACATTGGAGTGAAGTTACACTACCCTGAGATACTGCACACTGAACAACTGCTGTGGGTCTGTCCACACGCCTTCAACGATAAATCCCGCTGCTCTTGCCAGTCGTGCAAACTCCTCCAACGTGTACTTGTACGAACTCTCTGTCCAGATGCTCTCGCCCAGCTTGAAGGCGATCTCGACCTCCCCAATGCGAACCGTCTGGTTGGTAAGGCTGACCAGGTGCATCTCGATCCGACTCTGCCCCGGATTATAGAAAGCATAGTGCCCAAATTGGTCCAGATGGAAGTTGGCGTCCAACTCCTCGTTGATACGCTCAAGCAGGTGCAAGTTGAACTGAGCCGTCACCCCTTGCGCATCGTTATAGGCACGATGCAGGATGTTGAAGTCCTTCTTCAAATCCACCCCAATCAGCAGGCCGCCCCCTGTGCATGCCTTCGCAATCTGTTGCAGAAAGCGTTTGGCTGGCTCACGGTCAAAGTTGCCAATGGTCGATCCGGGAAAGTAGGCGATTCTCCGTGAGACGGGCTTTGAAGACAAGGGCAGTGCGAAGTCACTCGTGTAATCAGCACACACCGGAAGCACTTCCAACGCTGGATAGGCGGTGGCAAGTGATGCCACTGAGCGGAGCAGCTGTTCTTTTGCAATGTCGATCGGCACGTAGCCAGCCGGGTCTTGCAGGGCATCCAGCAGCATGCGGATCTTCGTACTGTTGCCGCTGCCATACTCGATGAGTAAGCAATTGGGCCCAAGCAGCGTGACCACCTCGGCCATCCGCTCCTGCATGATGCTGTGCTCGGTACGTGTGAGGTAGTACTCGTCCAATGCACAGATTTGCTCGAACAGGTGCGAGCCGAAGTCATCGTAAAAGTACTTACTAGGCAGTTCTTTTCGCGCATCTTGCAACCCCTGAAGCACCTCGTCGCGAAAGGTCTTCCGCTGCGGCTCAAAGTCATAGGGCCCGAGTGAGCTTTTTCTCTGCTGTTGGATGTCACACCTCCCTTGCCAGTCGGATACCCATGAATTGCCATTGGGCGTTGGCAGGAAAGAAGTTGCGGTAGGTGGACCGAATATGCGACAGGGAGGTGGCGCACGAGCCACCGCGCAGGACGTACTGATTGCACATGAACTTCCCATTGTATTCCCCGATCGCCCCCGGACCTGGCTTGAAGTTCGGATAGGGCGCGTAGGAGCTTTGAGTCCATTCCCACACGTCGCCATACATCTGCGCGAGTTTCCCACCGGTGGTGGAAACGTTGAGTGAAGCCGGGTGGTACAGACCACTCTCAACGAAATTCCCTTCGACGGGAACGTCTTGCGCTGCCGCCTCCCACTCGGCTTCAGTCGGCAGGCGCGCATCTGACCAGCGCGCATAGGCATCGGCTTCAAAGTAGCTGACGTGACAGACAGGCTCAGCTTTGTCTACCTCACGCAACCCGGAGAGGGTCATCATCCACCACCGACCATCGCGCTTTTCCCAGTACAGGGGGGCCTTCCACTCTTCCGCACGCACCGTGTTCCAGCCTTCTGAGAGCCACAGGAGGGGATTTTCATAGCCTCCATCTTCCATGAACTCCAGGTATTCACCATTCGTGACCAGGCGCGAGGCCAGTTGGAAGGGCTCCACGAACTGCCGGTGCCGGGGTCCCTCGTTGTCAAAGGCAAACCCATCGCCCTCATGTCCAATCCAGTGGATCCCCTCAGGAAAGGACACCCAGTCCACTGGTGGGATGCTCGAAACACTCGCAGGTTCTTGTGCTCGATAGGTCGGGTAGAGGGGATTGCAAGAGAGCACATGCTTGATGTCGGTGACCATCAGTTCCTGGTGTTGCTGTTCGTGATGCAAGCCAAGCGTAATGATGGGCGCGAACGCTGCCAGCCGCCTCTCATCGATCTTCTCCAGCAGCTCAAGGACACCCTCATCGACGTACCTCCGGTAGGCATACGTCTCCTCGACGGTAGGCCGGGAGATCAGCCCACGTTTGGGTCGGCAATGCCGTTCTCCCAGCGTATTGTAGTACGAGTTAAAGAGGTACGCGTACTGTGGATGAAGCGACTGGTAATCAGGAACTGCCGGAAAGAGCAGGAAGGTCTCGAAAAACCAGCTGACGTGGGCGAGATGCCATTTGGTTGGGCTGACATCTGGCATGGACTGGATGACATAATCTTCGGTGACCAGCGGTTCGCACAAGTGCTCAGTAAAGCGGCGAACGCTCTGGTACTGCTCTACGAAATACTCTTTGGAAGCGGATTGGGTGCTAAGCGGACTTTCTTGGATGGACTTTGCCATTGTCGTTTCTCCTTCTCCCGGTCTATGTGGGTGGATAGCATTGTTGGGACAACTCCATATCATACTGACTTGTTCAACACGATTTCGTTACACGTTGATGAGCTGGCTTCCTAGATATAGGCAAACACATTCGGTTTCTACAGCCACCCCTAGAGAGACCTCTGTGGTCTTATCATCTAGAGGCAGCATGCACTAATGCCACCGCCGAAGCGATGTATGCCCCTAGCTGGTATTATACCTGGCTGTACCCATTCGGGTTATCCTGTTTCATCCTGTCTAAAGATGTGATACTCTGTACTGGTGAGAATAATATATGATAAATGGCGTAATGCAAAATAAAGGGTGTGCGCATGTTCGAAAGAATATTCAGCAGAACAAGATTCCTCCTTCCCCTTCTACTCGCCTTGTTCGCGGTGTTCTTGACCGGTTGGCTCCTTGTCGCTGCTCCAAGGCAGGGTGGGGCCTGGCTGCAGGCCATCTCACTGCAGTCGCAACAAGCTCTCACCCTCAATACTGACACGTCAACCCCTCGATTTTTAAACGGAAAACTTGCTTCGCTGGGTTGGATTGTTGGACACGATTGCCAGCGAGGTATGCGCGCCTACCTGCAAACCGCCGACGCGAATCCCGACGCAGCCCTCGTCGGTACCGGCTGGCTTGACCCCACCACCGGCAAGTTCATTAACGGTCAAAGCAATAACTGTATGCCCGGCAGCCTCAGTATGGATAATGTGGTGCAACTGGTGCATAGCAAAGGTGGCATGGCCTATTTCACGGTGACCATGATGACCGACGGCTCGTCGCAGGCATGGACCTCACAACAGCAGTCGGACTACATTCGTAGAGCCACGACTGACCAGAGCTATATCGACAACATTGTGCACGAGGTTGAACGCGCCCACTATGATGGGGTCATCATGGATTTAGAGGCTGGTCTGGCCACATATCCCAACATCCAGCAGCTCTTTGCCACCTTCAACCAGCATATGTGGGCTGCTCTCAAGCCCCTGCACAAGTGGTATGGCATCGCCCTCATTCATAAACTCAGTGACCACGACGATTATTACAATCTCAATGCCTTTGAGAACTGGTCGCTGCTGGCTCATGTCTCCGACTTCATCGTTATCATGGCAGTTGACCAGTCCTACTTCTCGCCAGGCCCAACCGTCAGTATTCCCTGGCTAAAACAACTCCTGGCCTACACGCTGCGCACAATGCCCAATATGCTCCCACGCATCATCTGGGAACTCCCGCTCTATGGCGCCACCTGGCGCCTCTCAGGCGGTAAGTGGGTCTTTGACGGCGGGGTCAACTACTCCGATGGAGTTGCTCTTGTGCAAAAGATACCCGCCGCACAAATTGATTCTGCCGCGAGCAATCTGAACGATCTCACCTGCGCCCACCTGGTCTATACAGACACGGCTGGCGTTGAGCATTCCCTCTGGTATCACACCGCCAAAAACCTCTACTACATTATTTCGAACTTCCGCAAGATGATAGAGCAGGTGCCGCAATTTGATCACAGCCATCTACAAATTGCCGTCTGGTACCGCGCAACCTGGGAGCCAGGAGATGTGTGGCCTATGCTGAAGGATGTGCTGCCTAACTGAAAGAAAAACGCTGAGAGGAGGTAACTCGCTCTCAGCGCTTTTCTTTCAGCCTTTATCGCGATACAGGGCTACATCATGCCGCCCATTCCGCCCATACCACCCATTCCGCCCATGCCCGCAGGCATGCCGCCAGCGGACTGCTCCTCTGGAGCATCTGTTATCAGTGTATCGGTCGAAAGGACCATACCGGCGATACTGGCGGCGTTCTGCAGGGCAGAGCGTGTCACCTTCACCGGGTCAACGATACCAGCCTTGAACATGTCTACGTACTCAAAGGTCATCACGTCGAAGCCATAACCATGTGCAAGAGCGCGCACAGCGGCAACCGTGACGGCACCATCGCGGCCAGCATTCATAGCAATCTGGCGCAGCGGCTCTTCAAGTGCGCGGCGCAGAATGTTAACGCCCGTCTGCTCATCACCCGCGGCAACCTGCACTTTGTCCAGTACAGGGATGGCGGCGATCAGGACAGCGCCACCACCGGGCACAATACCTTCTTCAATAGCGGCACGGGTAGCGGAAAGAGCATCCTCTACACGGTGCTTCTTCTCCTTCAGTTCTACCTCGGTGGCAGCACCGACTTTAATCACGCCTACGCCGCCGGCCAGCTTTGCCAGGCGCTCCTGCAGCTTCTCGCGGTCGTAGTCGCTGGTTGTCTCTTCAATCAGTGCGCGGATCTGGCGCACGCGAGCCTGGATATGCTCGTTTGTACCTGCACCTTCGACAATCGTGGTGTTGTCTTTGTTCGCCGTCACTGAACGCGCGCGACCCAGGTCACGCAGAGTGGCATTCTCAAGTTTGAGGCCAGTCTTCTCAGTGATGACTTTACCACCGGTGAGAATAGCGATATCCTCCAGCATAGCCTCGCGGCGGTCACCAAAGCCAGGGGCCTTGACAGCCACCACGTTAAAAGCACCGCGCAGCTTATTCACGACCAGTGTCGCCAGAGCCTCGCCGTCGACATCCTCTGCAATAATCACCATGTCTTTGGTGCCCGACTGCAGAACCCGCTCTAATAGGGGCAGGATGTCCGCGATAGCACTGACCTTCTTATCGGTAATAAGAATATATGGGTTCGACAGTTCGGCAATAGTATGCTCATTGTTAGTCGTCATGTAGGCAGAGACGAAGCCGCGATCAAACTGCATACCCTCGGTATACTCTTTTTCCATCGCCAGGCCTCGGCCCTCTTCAACGGTGATGACGCCGTCTTTGCCAACCTTGTCCATCACATCGGCGATAAGTTCGCCAATTTCGGCATCGGCAGCAGAGATCGAGGCAACCTGCGCGATCTCTTCGCGTGTCTCAACCGGTTTGCTCATCGTCTTGATTTCATCGATGACGGCCTCGACACCCTTCTCCAGGCCACGGCGCAAAATCATGGGGTTTGCGCCAGCGGCGAGATTCCTGAGGCCCTCGGTAATGATGGCCTGTGACAGCACGGTTGCAGTAGTGGTACCGTCACCGGCCACATCGTTGGTTTTGGTCGCAACTTCTTTAAGCAACTGCGCGCCCATATTCTCAAATGGGTCGGGCAGTTCGATATCGCGAGCAATAGTTACACCATCATTGGTAATAGTTGGTGCGCCAAACTTTTTGTCCAGCACGACATTGCGGCCCTTTGGCCCAAGTGTGACTTTGACAGCTTCTGCCAACGCGTCGATGCCCTTTTTGAGGGAATGGCGCGCATCTTCATCAAATTGTAGTCTCTTTGCCACGAAACATTCTCCTAAAAGATTTAATGGAAGGTACAGTTGTATTGGGTGATTTGATTACTCCACAATACCCATAATGTCGCTTTCGCGTAGGATCAAATACTCTTCGCCATCCATCTTGACTTCGGTGCCAGCATACTTTGCAAACAACACCTTCTCTCCCACCTTGACCTCCAAAGTGGTGCGCTTGCCATTGTCCAGAATCTTGCCAGGACCAACTGCCAGAACCTCGCCCTCCTGGGGCTTCTCTTTCGCGGTATCCGGTAGCACAATGCCGCTCTTTGTGACGGTTTCACGCGTTGATGCTTTGACTACCACACGGTCACCCAGCGGCTGAATTTTTAGGCTCACTGTTGACATACCTTTTTCTCCCTGATTTTTCACTATGTGAATTTCAGACGAGCTATACCTCGTCCCTTCAAATGTTAGCACTCTCATAACAAGAGTGCGAACCTCCCATATAATACACCATTAGAGGCCCCACCGCAAGAGTCTATTTTATTGGGAAAAGAGCATACCCACCATTTCACGCAACAAATTCACCATTCCCTCAACCTCCTGTACCACTACATCTGCGTGTTCCAACATCGCAGGTAACGAATCCGCGTGCTGCACAACAACCGACACCCCCGCCAACACCTTCTTCTCAACTCGCAGCCGCTCTACCTCCAACACCGCATCCAGGTCGGTAAGATCATCGCCCGCAAAAACAACCCCCTGCACCTGAAAATGCTCCACAAAGTGCCGCAGGGCCTTCCCCTTATCCACCGCCAACGGAGCCAGCACCTCCACCATCATTCTCCCCTCCCTCAACCGCATATTCAGCCGCCGCGCAGGCACTTCTAAAATCGACAATATGCCCTGCCTTGACCGCTCAGGATCACGTGAGAGCCGGTAATGCAGCGTTCCCCCCACGCGCTTTCGCTGCACATAGACTCCCGGCAGTTGAGGCAACTCCCTTTCAACCAGGTCAAGCAGATAGGTACCAGGTTCAATATACTGCAACGCCTCAGGCACAATCTCCACGGGATGTAGCGAGGGCAAACCATCGCACCATTCCAGGCCGTGCGTGCCTATATATGTCAACCCATCCACATTGACCATCCTTGCCCCATCGTCAATCGCTCGCCCCGTCATAATCGCCACGTGGGCGCGCTCCCGTCAGAAGTCGGCGCCATCGGGCTGAGCGTGCCATCGATATCGAAGACAAGGCCAAGGGGACGTTGAGAAAGGACGGTTTGAAGTTCGTTTGGTATCGTCATGGAATGGAATATCTTTCTGTCAGTTATTCTTTTTTTACCTCAGGTCTCCCTTCAAGCGTGATTATAGCATGGGCTGCTTGTTGCATCAACTCACCTTCCAAATCTGGCACCCTGCTAGACCAGCATGATATAATACTCTAACCGCTCTAATGGAAGGATGGGTACCCTGCGCAGCAGGTGTAGCCGCACAGGTGTGTCGATGTTTCGTAAAATATTGATAGCTAATCGTGGTGAAATCGCCTTGCGAGTCATCCGCGCCTGCCGTGAAATGGGCATTCCAAGCATCATCGCCCACTCGGAAGTTGATCGTGATTCTCTTCCTGTACGCCTGGCCGATGAACATATCTGTATTGGGCCAGGCGCAAGCAGCAAAAGTTATCTCAATATTCCCAACATCATCAGCGCTGCGCTCATCTCCGGTGCCGACGCCATTCATCCCGGCTATGGCTTTCTCTCAGAGAATACCAGTTTCGCCGAAATTTGCTCAGATGTCCAGATCACCTTCATTGGCCCTCCTGCCTCCGTCATGTCACTTATGGGAGACAAGGTTGATGCGCGCACAACCATGGCCGAGTTAGGATTACCAATACTTCCTGGCACCCCCGTCCTGCGCACACTCTCCGAAGGATTGGACGCCGCGCGTGAGATCGGCTTTCCCTTAATGCTCAAGGCCGCTGCTGGCGGCGGTGGGCGTGGTATTCGCCTGGTAAAACGTCCAGATGAATTTGAGCGTGTCTTTACCGTAGCGCAGATGGAAGTGCGCGAAGCCTTCCGAGATGATGGGCTGTACCTCGAACGCTACCTGGAACGCACCCGCCACCTGGAAATCCAGGTCCTGGTCGATAATTTCGGGCACGGCGTGCACCTCGGTGAACGCAACTGTTCATGCCAGCGACGCAATCAAAAAGTCCTTGAAGAGTCGCCCAGCCCGACTTTGCCGCCAGAACTGCGCCAGGAAATCGGCATGAAGGCTCTTCGCGCCGTGCAGGCCATAGGCTATCGCAACGCCGGTACGCTCGAACTTCTGCTGGACGAAGATAACCGCTATTATTTCATGGAGATGAACACCCGCTTGCAAGTTGAACACCCGGTGACAGAACTGGTCACCAGTACCGATCTCGTCAAGGAACAGATCCGCATCGCGGCTGGCTTGCCGCTCCATCTTCAACAGGAAGATATTCGCTTCCACGGTCATGCCATCGAATGCCGTATCACCGCCGAAGATGCCGAGTCAGATTTCCGTCCACAAACGGGCACGATAGAACGCTACTTACCGCCGGGCGGTCCCGGCGTGCGTGTCGACAGCCACCTCTATGCTGGCTACCACGTACCGCCGCACTACGACTCGCTGCTGGCAAAGCTGATCGTCTGGGCCGAAACCCGCGAAGCAGCCATTGCTCGTATGCTACGAGCACTTGACGAGTACGTCATTGAAGGTATCGTCACAACGATACCATTTCATAAAAGGCTCCTTAAACATGAAGGCTTCATCCGTGGAGAAACATACACCCGCTTCATCCAGGAAGAAGCCGTCGCGTTAGGTTTATGATCAAGGGATAACACTCTTTCATAGGAGGGAACAACATGTCTCGTGTAGTTGTAACTGGCTTAGGATTAGTTACCTCGATGGGTAATGATCTGGCTTCGTCGTGGGAAGCTCTCTGCCAGGGAAAATCCGGCGTTGCAGAGACCACAGGCTATGATAACAGCCGGTTCCGTGTTCGCTTCGGCGCTCAGGTCAAAGATTTTGATCCTCTCCTTTATATGGATCGCAAAGAAGTACGTCGCAATGACCCCTATGAGCAAATTGCCATCGCCACTGCGAAACAGGCGATTGCCCACTCAGGCTTACAAATCAGCGATGAGAATGCCGATGATATTGGCGTATATATCGGCAGCGGTATTGGTGGGCTGGTGACACTACATGATCAATTCCAGGTTCTCTTTGAAAAAGGCCCCGAACGTATTAGCCCATTCTTCATCAATATGATGATCATCGATGGCGCCCCCGGCATTGTTTCCATCATGACCGGGGCCAGAGGTCCAAACTGGGCCGCCGTCTCCGCTTGCGCCACTAGCGCCAATACCATTGGAGAAGCCTGGGAAACCATCCGTCGCGGTGATGCAAAAGCCATGATTGCTGGTGGTGCGGAGCGCGGCATTACCCCTATTGCCATGGCCGCCTTCGACAATATGCACGCCCTCTCGCGCCGCAATGACGACCCCCAGGGAGCCAGTCGTCCCTTCGATGCTACACGCGACGGCTTTGTGATGGGAGAAGGCTCCGGCATTTTGATCCTGGAAGACCTGGATTTCGCCAAAGCTAGAGGAGCTACTATCCTGGCGGAATTGGTGGGCTATGCTTCAACGGGTGATGCGCATCACATCACCGAACCTGCCCCTGGCGGCACAGGCCTGGTACGCGCGATGCGCCGCGCCCTGGAAAAAGCGAACTTGCGTCCCGACCAGGTGGACTATATCAATGCTCATGGCACATCAACCCAGTTCAATGATCGGACTGAAACGCAGGCCATCAAGACCTGTTTCGGCGATCATGCCTATCGCCTGGCGATCAGCTCCACTAAGTCGATGACCGGCCACACCCTGGGAGCGGCTGGCGGTGTGGAAGCGGTCGTTTCCATCATGGCTATTCAAACAGGTATCATTCCTCCCACCATTAACCTGCACCACCCTGATCCCGACTGCGATCTGGACTATGTACCAAATAAGGCGCGTCAAAGCACGGTCAACGTCGCTATGTCCAACTCGATGGGTTTCGGTGGCCACAATGCCTGTTTGATTTTTAAGCGCTACGAAGAGTAAAAAAGATGGATACACACGAGCAGAAGGTGTCGTCATGGATCAAGCGAGTTGAAGACTTGATAAACATGCTCGAAGGGAGTACCATTGGCGAACTAGAACTGACCGAGGGAGGCACCGAGATCATCATCCGCCGGCAACCGCGGATGGTGATGGTTTCAACTCCTGCTCAATTGAGCAATCCGGGCCAGGGGGGCACGCAACTTCCTCCTGGCACTCCTGCCCACACCGTGAAAACTGATACCAGCGTCGCTATCATTGCCCCGCTCACGGGCGTCTACTATTCCTCTCCTTCGCCCTCCTCCCCACCCTTTGTCTCTATTGGTGACACGGTGCAGATCGGCCAGGTAATCGCACTGGTAGAGGCAATGAAGGTATTCAATGAGATTCAAGCAGAAGTATCAGGCCATGTCAGCGCGCTTGTCGCCACCAATGGTGAGGTGGTGCAGAGGGGTGATACGCTCATTCGAATCCAGCCTCTGTAATCGTATGGGAAAATTTCATGCACATTCTCATTATCCGTCCCGGGGCCATCGGCGACACCCTGCTCACATTTCCCATTATACAGGCTATAAGAAACCAATATAGCAACCCTCATATCACCCTGGTTGGCAATCCCGCCGTCCTGCCTCTCGCCCTGGCCTCTGACCTCGTGGACAAAACCTCCGATTACGGACAACTCCAGTGGAGCGGCCTCTTCTCAACAAATAACACGTTCTCACCCGCCATGCTCAGTCAGCTCCAACATACCGATCTTGTCATCTGCTGGCTGCGCGACCCCGAAGGCGTGGTAGAGCGAAACCTGCGCCTGGCCGGTGCCAAAAAAGTAATTATCGCCGCTGGCCGCCCACCAGAAGGCGAGGCAATACACATTGTTCAATACCTGGCGCAAACCATCGAACTACAACATGTTGAGATGCCCTATACGCTCTCCCTCAAACCTGCTGAACAAACCACAGCAGAGACTGATAACCGGCGCATAGTCATTCATCCTGGGAGTGGGAGCGTCCAGAAATGTTGGCCCGTTCCCTACTTCGCCGCCCTCATCGAACAGCTCTGGCAGCGTAATCACCCTGTTCTTCTACTCGCAGGCCCTGCTGATCACCAGCGCGTCAAAGATATTCAGCGCCTGCTCTCACCTCAACCGCAGCCGGGTCTGCTCTCCACTTTGATAGATATGCCGTTGATAGATGTTGCACAGCATTTGCTACAGTGTTGGTGTTACATCGGCAATGACTCCGGCATCACGCACCTGGCGGCCATGCTCAATGTACCTACCGTCGCCCTCTTTGGGCCAACCGACCCCAACATGTGGAGGCCAGTTGGACCTGCTGTAACCATCATCCAGGAGTACCAATTGAAGAACTTATCCGTACAAACCGTCCTGAACTACATCTTGCTCCGTTTTCCGTAATGGACAGAAGGGAATGTCACGTTATAACACAGTAATGCAAAAGCAAATATAGCCCTTCTGGTATACATGACTGTACACACCGTAAAAGAAAGTGTACACTGAACAGTAATGGAACAGATCAGCGAAACAATGGAGAAGAGGAGGAGCATGTCACCCGGATGATTAATCAGCCTGAAACACAGGGAAAGCAACCTGAACAGGGAAACTTAGTACTGCCGGCTTATCCCCGGCAAATGCCGCCAGTCTACCCTGACCCTGAAAATCATGTAGCAAGTAATAACACTGGTACCTTGCCTTACCAACCGATTCGCCCTGATCAGCTTATTCGTCGCACGACAACGCCCCCTCCCCAAAACCTTCTTGCCAGGTTACTCTATTTCTGGAAAAAAGATCCCGCATACAAAGTACTGATGATCGCGGTGGTTCTGATCTTAATCTCAAGCGTATTATTTGTCTCACTGATTGGAAACGCACTGGTACGCAGCCCAAATTTCTTGACTACAGGCAATAACTTTTCGCCGAATCCTCCCACACCGGTGGTGCCTACCGGAACGGTTGATCTCCGCCCGGCATTCCCACCACCCAGTGGTGGCAACGGCAGCACTTCCAGCAGTCAGCCTCCGACGCAAGGGACTCCTGCGCTGCAATCAACCCCCGACGCTAATCCCAGTCCAACCCCCAATCCCGGTGGAGGAGGTCCATTAACTATCACCGTTACCAATATTCCTACTCAAGTAGTGAATTACAGTGTAGTCAGTGTGAGTGTCAACACAAGCCTACCGAACATCACTGTCACATTGGGGGTCTATTATACCGTTGCTCCCTTCAGGTATGTCTCTCCCCCTGTAACTACCGATGGCAATGGCAATGCCGTCCTATCCTGGTCAGTGGCAGTCATTATGTATGGTCGCCATACCCGGGCCTTCGTCTTCGCAGTAGCCCAGAACCAGAACGGCCAAAAAGCCCAATCCCAGGCGGTAACTGTCCAAATAGCAGCCCGCGGCAACTAATAACACCATCCTCTCTGTGTCGAGTGGGCGGGTCGCGGTGCAGCCGCGACCCGCCCACTCGACACATCATACTTCTTGGCGAGCGACTTGTCGCGAGCACGTGAAATTTATTGCCTTTTGTGCGTATAATTTCTTTGTGCGTATCATTTCAAAGTACATGTATCCAAATTTCGTGTCAAAAGCCAGGTAGGTTCCCACCCACTATTACAGGTTCCTGAGACTCAAGGATTACACCACGCATGACACAAACAGATGAAATTCGCCAGGTGCAAGAGGCCGCTCGCTCCATTCGCCAGAACACTGGCCGCGTCATAGTCGGTAAAGAAAAAATCATAGACCTGCTGATGGTCGCTCTCCTCTGCGAAGGACATCTCCTCTTTGAAGATGTGCCGGGCATCGGTAAAACAACCATGGCAAAAGCGCTCGCAAAATCCCTTGGCTGTACCTTTCAGCGCATCCAGTTTACCCCAGACCTCCTTCCCTCGGATATCACCGGCATCACATTCTTCAACCAGAAAAAGGGTGATTTTGAATTCCGGCCAGGCCCGCTGCTCTCACAGGTAGTGCTTGCTGACGAAATTAACCGCGCCACGCCGCGTACACAGTCGGCTCTCCTGGAGGCAATGGATGAGCGGCAGGTCAGCATCGACCGTGAGACTATAGCATTACCGCGCCCATTTATTGTCATCGCCACCCAGAATCCCATCGAGTTGGAGGGAACCTTCCCGTTACCCGAAGCGCAACTCGACCGCTTCCTCATGCGCGTTCACATTGACTATCCCAGTCAATCGGAAGAACGCCTCATCCTGCAACGTTTTAGAGAGGATCAGCCATTACAGGATTTGTCCTCTGTCCTGAGCGCTGAGCGCCTACAGGGCCTGCAGAAGCTCATTCGGCGCGTGCGCGTTGATCCCAGCATTGAAAGCTATATTGTTGAGCTGGTGCGCGCCACCCGCAACCATAACGCCATTGAATTGGGTGTCAGTCCCCGTGGTACACTTGCTCTCTACCGTGCCAGCCAGGCCTACGCCGCTATTTCTGGACGAAACTACACCATCCCTGATGACGTCAAACATATGGCACGTCCTGTCCTTTCTCATCGCATGATCGCTACCAGCCAGGCCCGCCTGCATGGACGAGTCATGGAGCAAATTGTAGAGGATGTCCTGCATACTGTCCCTGTGCCGGTGGAGTTATGAATAGACGCTTATACTACATTGCCCTGGCAATTGTAATTGCGAGTATTCTATTTCATCAACCGCTGCTATTCATCACCGGGTTACTGGTACTCGTAATCATCGGCACGACGGATATGTGGGCAACTTTTTGCCTGCGCCAGCTGCGCTATCAACGGCAGTTCAGCGAGCAGCGTGTATTGTTTGGTGAGCAGGTTACCCTGTCGGTCTCAGTCGAAAACGGCAAGCTTTTACCACTACCCTGGTTAGAAATCGAAGATACAGTTCCGCGAGCTCTCACTATGACGGGACAGCACATAAGCGTCAGTGTCGTAGGTGATACCGCTGTGTTAGAAAACCTTTTCAGTACGCGCTGGTACGAACGGGTAACACGCCGCTATACCTTGCATTGTGCTGCGCGCGGCGTGCATAAATTTGGCCCAACCGTCGTGCGCAGTGGTGATGTTTTCGGTTTTATCAGTAACGAGGAAACTCTGCCTAACTGGCAGTATCTGCTAGTTTATCCATTAGTAGTACCTTTAACCCGCTTCAGCCTGCCAGCCCGCCATCCCTTTGGCGACCGCCGCGCCCCGCGCCGCCTGGTGGAGGACCCATCTCGCGTCATCGGCGTGAGGGACTATGCCTATGGTGATAGCCTTCGCCGCATCCACTGGAAAGCTACAGCGCGCGTGATGCAATTGCAAAGTAAGGTCTATGAGCCTACTACGACCTACACCATGGTCATCTTTCTCAACGTCAATACACAATTTGATACTTTACATGGTCTCCAGCCAGAACTACTGGAACTGGCTATTTGCGCTGCGGCATCCGCCTCCGACTGGGCGCTCAATGAAGGTTATGCCGTTGGCCTCTACGCCAATACCCTTATGTTTATGCCGGAAGAACAGGTACATAGCAACGCTACGTCCGAGGATGAAGAGAAACAGGAGGTAGACGCGACCGTTGCCGCGCAATTAAAGCGCCGCCGCATCCATCTCCCCCCTGCCACTAGTGAGGAGCAGCGCAGGCGCATTATGGATGTACTTGCCCGTATCCAACCCTACTTCGGAAGCACGCTGGAGGAAGTGATACATGCTGAACGATCGCATCTTCCCGCCGGAGCCACTATCGTCGTTATCACCAGAACCGTCACCGACCATCTGCTCGACACACTGGTGCGCCTCAAGCAAGCAGGTCACGCGGTAACCATTCTGTTTGTCGGCGACAATCCTTCACCAGCCCGTTTAGCAGGTCTATCCATCTATCCTATTGGAGGCAAAGAAGCCTGGAAAAGGCTGGTAGATGCCTATGGCAATGCTAGCGATACATCATCGCACCCAGAAAAGAGCAGTGTTGGCCTTCGATTGTAGCAATCCCTCCTGGTTTACATAAACATTGCCCATATGATATACTCAATACATCGAGGAGGAGCTAATGGAAGAGCTGTGTATCTTTACAGGTAATGCAAACCGCCCACTTGCGGCCTCAATCTGCCGACATCTGCATATTCCGCTTGGCGATGCAGATGTTTTTCAGTTTAGTAACGAAAACATCTTCGTCAAAATCAACGACAATGTACGTGGCCGCGATGTCTTTATCATTCAGCCTTTCAGCTCCCCCGTCAACCGCTCGATCATGGAACTCCTGATCATGATCGACGCACTGAAACGCGCCTCTGCTGCTCGCATCACCGCCGTCATTCCTTTTTATGCCTATGGCCGTACCGACAAGAAAGATCAGCCGCGCGTTCCCATCACAGCTCGCCTCATCGCTGATTGCATCACCGTTGCCGGAGCTCAGCGCGTCCTCACTATGGATATGCACGCTGGGCAAATCCAGGGCTTTTTCAATATTCCCGTCGATGAACTGACCGCACAGATACTCCAGGCTCGTTACTTTGCAGAAAAAGAACTGGATGACTTTACGGTTGTCGCGGCGGACGAGGGCTTTGCCAAAAAGGCTCGCAAGCTGGCTGACCGTCTCGATGCACCTCTGGCAATCGTCGAAAAGCGGCGCATCGGCAACAACGGTCACATAGAAGCAATGGGCATCATCGGCAGCGTCGAAGGCAGGCACGCCTTAATTGTGGATGACGAGATCGACACCGCCGGCTCACTGACACAGGCAGTACGCGTAGTATATAACCACGGGGCGCGCGACATCTATTGTTGCGCCACGCATGGTGTCTTGTCCGGACCCGCGATCGAACGTCTGAGCAATGCCCCCATCAAAGAAATCGTCATCACAGACTCCATCCCGCTTTCTGAGCAGAAACGCCTCCCCAACATGACCATTCTTTCGGTGGCCGAACTCTTCGCGGGCGCAATCAGCCGTATTCACGACGGGCGCTCGGTAACAGAACTCTTCCGCTAGCTCTTCATTCCTCGTGAAATACATTTTGCGCTCATCGCCTTTTTAGTTGGTGGTGCGAAACTGTGACAGTTTTGTGATAGCATCATGAGATCAATATACTATAATATACTTGTGGTGGTCTCTCTGCAAAGCTCCCTCTGGTGTCCTGTAGTAGTACGCCCAATGTATGCCCTATACTATATAGGTAGAGCAAGCTCTTAGTTTCCGTTATTTGTAGATTGAACACTTAGGAGCGCAACTCGCTCGTTTCCGAAAGAAGGGCAATGTCATGCAGGAAACACCGATGGTGCAGGCAGGGGCTACTGATGCGGCAGGGGCTGGAATGAGAGAGTATCTCGACGTGGCCGTGACGCAGACTGAGTTCTTGCAGAAGATTTTACGCGGCTTGCAAAATGGTGCCGATCTCTCCTTAGCCGCATGGAGTGAAGCCTTTCAGGCGTCCCAACGTACGTTAGAACACATCAACAAGGCTGTGACTCTGGCGCAAGATGTGTTTGAAGGACATGAGGTGCAGGTGTCAGGGGCTTTGACAGAAGAGATGACCTGCGATGAGTTCCAGTGTCTGACTTGGAAGTAGCGTAGTACCTCTCTTCACAATGATGAGCAGGTGGGGTATTCAAGAATTGGGTACCCCACCTGCTCATCATTGTGAAGACTCTACATGAACTCCCTTTTGATATTTCTCGCGCCTTGGCGTGCAGAAGATGCAGACGAGAAAAATTTTCGACATCACTCTTTCCTGTCAGCGGGACTCAGGCGAGTGACTATCCAGCTCACGCCAGGCATCAACATGCCAGACTGGCTGGCCGAACACCTTAGATGCTCCAACTAAGAACACGATGGCGAACGCGAGCACGACCGGAACGAGCAGAAAGTCTCCGCGAACCAGGTCGTTTATCATGTCAAGAATCTGAATCAGCACGATCAAAACCATAACTCCTGCTAATATCCGACGAGCCTTTATCGCTAGTAGAAGAAGCAACAGTAAAGCCAACGCTAAGTCACGCGCAAACGTATAGTCCCCTAACACTCTCGTTGCAGCTGTTATGTGGTCACCGTTCGCTAGAAGGGAGGGATCCACCTTACTGATCACAGCGCCGGATGCGAGCAATATAGCGCCCAAAATCACCACTATGGATATCCACCAGGGGTAATTGCCACCAATTCCAGTTGAGTCACCAGAAAGCTTTTTTCTAGACATAGGTGTTCTCCTTTCGGTTCAAAAGGACCTCAGAATGATTAAACTCTGCTCTAAACGAGCATTGCCTTAAGTCTCTTGTTTCTCAGCGGCTCGTCTCTTCTGGAGTGAAGTATAGCGGATAACAGGCCAGATTCCATCCGCTCCAGGGTTGACTCAGGGTTGATATTCGCGCGTGCATGTTCTCAACCCTGAGATGGATCATAACTGAGAAGGAATGGGTTATAATGCAGAATGTGGGTTCATACGCTGCTAATGCTAGGTTGAGTAGACGAGTGCGACGACTAATCCAAAGACCATGTGATTCAGCATGATGGCGACCATCATCGGTAATCCGTTGAATAATTCGGGCTGCTGAGGAAACTTGCGCGTAACCACTAGCAGCAGCAATATGACCAGTATGCCATGAATGGCACCAAAGATGAGCCCCCACCACCAGGTGGGGCTGCCGATCCCCACACTCCATAAAGCAGCATAGATAATGGCAAAGAGGATGCCCATGGTGAAGTGCATAGCACCGCCCAGCGTAACAGCGTCTTGCTTGTTTGGAGCGGCAAGCGAGCCTAAAGTACTGACTACATCTATTCGTGGCAGGCCTATTATGGGCCCTCCATAGATGAGGAGGAGCATAGCCATTCTGCCAGTCGATCCAGCGATAATGGCGTCACGGAGGTGGATTATCACTTGAGAATGAAGCAAGGCTCAAGCTCCTTTCATTCAGGAGACTATTTGCTCCAACTCCACTTTGCATGCTCACATCCAGCCAAAATGAGAGAGAGTAAGCATTGCCTCAATAATTGCACGCGAAGCGGTACAAGCAATGATGACTGGAAGCAGCAATTATTGATCTTATTTGGATACTCCGAACGAATAAGGACTGCTGTAGTGAGTACGTGTACTAAGTTTACTTATCTACAGTATACCATATGTATTTTTTCTAAGCGAGCCAGAGGATTTTCGCCTGGCCTTCCCATTATAGGCTTTGACGTACCATAGTGGTCACAAATCTCCTACGGCGTCAGCCGCGTCAAGTCGCGCGGGAACGTTGTCGTCAGCCTGACATTGTTCAAACCCGTCAGTTGCATAAGCAGGCGCTCTAGCCCGATCGCGAAGCCACCGTGCGGCGGCATGCCGTACTTGAATGCCTCCAGGTACGCCTCAAATGGCTCGATGGGCAGGTCTGCCTTCTCCAGTGCTGCTATGTAGTCGCTGTAGAGGTGCAGGCGTTGCCCGCCTGTCACCAACTCTGTGCCTCTGAAAAGCAGGTCAAACGAGTTTGAGCACTTCCCCTGGTTGTCACCATTTTTGTGCCTGCCATACCTGCACGGTTTGATCCGAAGAGCCTGAAGCGACATATTCGCTATCAGGTGACCAGGAGACAGCGCGAATTTCATTTGTATGGCCACGATAAGTAAACAGTGTAGTCAGCGTACTGGCATCCCATATCTGTACGGTATCATCGATACTGCCAGAGGCAATGCGAGTGCCGTCGGGTGACCACGCCAGGGAGTACACATTCATCGATTGGCCTTTATAAGCGAGTACCTTGTTCGTCGAGGGTTCCCACACCCGAACTGTGCCGTCGATGTTCCCGAGAGCAATGTTTTTGCTATCGGGTGACCACGCCAGCGAAAATTCCGCGTCCTGGTCATTCTCAGGGTAGGTGAAAACATTCTGACCATTTCCTGCATTCCAGACTGTCGTTGGAATGCTGCTACCTGCAACCACAATATACCTGCCATCGGGTGACCAGGCAAGGGCATTTACCTTGCCAGAGGGAAGAGCGTACGTGAGTCCTGTTCTTCCCGTTCTTGCGTCAAACACGCGTACAAGACCACTTCCCATAGCGGTGGCGATGCTCTTGCCATTGGGCGACCATACGACGGTATGTACTCCCGGGTCCCCGCCGCCAGAAGTCGCCTGCAAAGCTCCAATGTGCGAGTCGACAGTAGCAGCAGCCTGGAAACGATAGGTCAGGTAGAGATTGCCATTCGAGGGGTTCCAGATCTGCACAGTGCCATTTAAATCTCCGGAAGCAATGCTTGTCCCGTCAGGCGACCAGGCTACGGTGGTCACCTTCGCTGTATGTCCGCCATAGACCACCTTGTTGCCGCCGGTGAAGGCATCCCAGACCTGTACGGTCTGGTCGTCGCTCGCCGAAGCAATGCGCATACTATCAGGGGACCAGGCCACCGCGTTCACAGTATCTTGATGACCCTTGAATATATATACTGTATTCCCCCAAACCGGATGAGGGTAAGGCTTGATAAAAGTAGGAGGAGATTTTACTTCTTCGATTACAGGCATTTTTGAGAACGTGTAGAGACCTAAGACAACAGCATTCAC
>WNGH01003255.1_pt1 | contig 19735 bp, 17 predicted proteins | sample 5400631 | NCBI WGS metagenome assembly WNGH01 (sample SAMN13153373, study PRJNA577476) | soil metagenome | isolation source: 115 cm soil or saprolite under Garry oak tree replicate 1 | place: USA:California | collected 2016-06-15
ATCATGCGAGGAATCGGAGATCCCTGGCTTGACACCTGGTCGTCGAGCCCGAGCGTCTTGAGCACGCCGAGCCCATTGCAAGCCATGTTCAGGAAACTGCCTCCATAATCGGTAGACTCGGCTCTGGCCTCATAGATCTCTGCCTCGATGCCTGCACGTTGGAGCAACAACGCGGCGACGGGACCAGCGACCCCGCAGCCTATAATCAGCGCTTTTCTTTTCTGTCTGTTCATGATGTCATCCTCTGTGATATGGTACTTTCACTCCGAGTAGTGTTTTCGCTTCTGTGCCTGGTGTGACTCACTGCTCATCTCCTTCCACCTCACCATGCGTGAACGCGAGGTCTGGATGGAGAATCTTCCACCCGAGCCGCCCGTCTTTTGTCTCAGCCAGTGTCCCATCGTGGATCTCTCGAATAAGCTGCTGCACCCACGCGAGCTCGGCTTCCTGCAGAACCAGGGCATATTCATCTTCGACGAGGAAGAGCTGGTCTAATCCGTGCAGCATGTTTGCCTCTATGGCGGAGCGCTTGGTGCGGATCTTCTCCGAAAGATGCCGCGTGCGCTCTTCGAGCAGCGCTGCCGCTTCGGTGGGAGAGAAGTGTGCGAGGAAAGACAAACCTGCCGCAAACTGGGTGTATTCTGTGGCAGGTGTGTGAATCAGCGAACGGAGCCAGCTGAAAAATTCAGTGCGTCCTGCCTCGGTCGTCGCGTAAACGGTGCGTTCGGGATGCCGTCCGTCCCGCTGTGTTTCCTGTGGCACAATCAGCTCCTCGCGCAGCAACGCCTCGATGACGGAGTACAGCGAGCCATAGTTGAGCTTGATGCTATCAGCAAGCCCCCGCTGGCGCATCACGGCCGAAACCTCGTACGGATGCATGGGTCGCTCGGTGAGCAAGGACAGAACGGCAAGCGCCAGTAGGTTGGATATCTTGCGTTTTGTCATGGTCATATATCCTTTCACGGGTATTTGATGTCGTATATACTAAATAATATATACCATCAAAAATATCCGTTGTCAAGGGGTAAAGGAGGCGAAATGCGCTGCGTGTTGTTTGCTGGCAGGAAGTGGGACGTGAGTGGGCCTGTCGGAGCATGCATAACTGAGCAGAGCCACTCTCTCGACTCCACCTGTGCGGTGGGAGTGTGGCACGTACACGTGTCGGAGAATCTTCGCCCGCTGTCCTTATACTTCAGCCGCACTTAGGGCTTAAAACGCCTCCAATGGCGGATTGAGCCTTGCAGGCCATTTCACATGGAGCTTGAGAATGGTCCGTCTCCGTTCCACAGGATCATCCATCTCTGCAAAGCGTTTGTACCGACGCGTTGAGCATTCGGGCTTTGGACCAGTGGCAAGAACGTACTGAATCGTATGGCGATCAGATTCTTCGCTGCGGCTCAGAATGACAGTTAAGCGTCGTGACCTCCCCATGTCATTCTGAGCGATAGCCATGTCATTCTGAGCGATAGCGAAGAATCTCCGGTGGAGAGGGTTTCCGCCCGAACTGAACATAGCAGATAGAGGCGATCTGGGGAAATTCCAGGAGATACTGCACATATTAGTCAAGCATCATGTGAGTCGGAGTGGGTCGCAGTTCATCGCAGTTCATCGTAGCTCATCAAGGAATATCATCAGGTGATTTGGCCTTGTTGAGCTGCTCTGGCGTGACAAGTGTACCTCTGAAATTGGCCTGACCGAGAAACGCGCCGGTGAGATCAGCATCGGTCAGGTTCGCTTCGCTCAGGTCCGCCTCAATCAAGTTGGTATCAATGAGTACAGCTTTGCTCAGGTCAGCATTGCTAAGATCAGCCAGGGTCAAGTTGGCAGCGCTGAGATCAGCACCGCTTAAGTTGGCTCCTCTCAGGTTTGCCTCGCTCAAATCGACGCCAACGAGGCTGGACCAGCTCAGGTCAGCTTTACTCAGTATAGCTCCGCTCATCTTCGTTCCGCTCAGGTTGACTCTACTCAAATTGGCTCCACTCAGATCCACACCGCTCAGGTCGGCTTCGTTCAAGTCTGGTCCTGCACCCGGATTTCCCTGTCTCCATGCATTCCAGGCATTGACTCCTTGCCGCAGTAGATCAATAGGTTGCTGGTTTGCCATAGCTATCTTCCTCCTTAGACAGTAAACTAAGAACAAGCCCTCCTTCAGACATCCTTTATGGTAACATCATGATAGAACAAGCACCTCACCAGGGACTCACACAAAGCCGCTCGAACATCACAGGACGATCACAGATGAGAAATGACCAGAGTTCTTGTAGCATCACATATTATACTATCCAGAGGGGGGAGACGCGTCAAGGTCGCAACAATGTATTTTCACACTTGACAATAATATAATAAACGCCATATACTTAGAACATCTAAATAATAGATAGGCTAAATAAAACACAGGAATATGGACCAATGGCAGAGCATTCTTCTAAAAATGAGTTGGACATTGCCGACGCTTTGCTCGATCTTATCCCCAGTCTTCTGCGACAAATTCGTGAGGATATTCCCCGCGAAGCCGACTCCGAACAGGGAATACCGGAATGGCATGACATCTCAGAACTACGCGCGACTACTGGACAGATCCGGCTTATGCGCATTCTGATCACACATCAGCGTTGCATGATGCAGGAATTAGCCGACCAGCTGGACGTTGCACCACCAACTGTGACCGCAATGATCAAACGGCTGCTCGCCCAGGGATTTGTCGAACGTGTACGCGATGAACAGGACTGGCGAGTAGTCTGGGTGTTGCCTACCGAACGCGGGCAGCGCGCGGTAACTCTGTATGACCAGTACCGGCGCACCAATTTACAACGCCGCCTGGCACACCTGAATCAGGATGAACTTGCTCATCTTCGAGCGGCCCTACCGGTCCTTCGCCATCTTATCGAGGTACTTCCTTTCGACCCTGCTGAGCGGAGCTAGACGCGGCCGCGTCGTTGCAGGGTCGCATTTCGAGGTAAAACCATGACAATCACGGTTGAGAAACTATCGCGCTCCTTTGGGGAAATACAAGCAGTGAAGGGTATTGACCTCCAAGTTGACCACGGCGAAACTTTCGGCTTTCTTGGACCCAATGGGGCGGGGAAAAGCACTACGATCAAAATGCTTTGTACCTTGCTACGCCCCACCAGTGGACGGGCATGGATCAATGGCTATGATATTGAACGTGAAGCCTCGCAGGTACGCCAGAGCATTGGCATTGTCTTTCAAGATCCAACACTTGACGAGTATCTCACAGCGGAACAGAACCTCTATTACCACTGTATGGTCTACCACACACAACACAAAACGCGTGATACACGAATACGCGAGGTGCTCCAACTTGTCGGTCTCGACGAACGCCGCAAAGACGTCGTAAAAACCTTCTCTGGCGGTATGAAGCGACGTTTAGAGGTCGCTCGCGGTCTGCTGCACGAACCACAAACACTCTTTCTCGATGAGCCAACCGTTGGCCTTGATCCACAAACACGACGCAGCGTCTGGGAGCATGTGCTGCGATTGCGCGAGAGAACAGGTCTCACCATCTTTATGACGACTCACTACATGGAAGAAGCAGAATATTGTGATCGTATCGCTATCATCGACAATGGTCAAATCGTCGCCCTCGATACTCCCGCGGCGCTCAAACGCAAGGTTGGTCAGGACAAGGTATGCCTCACCACGTCATCACCCGAGCAGGCCGCAACCATACTTGAACAACATCCTGGCCATCCTGTGCGCCGCGCAGACAATGCCATTTATGTAGAGGGAGAGAACGGCCAGGCGTTAGCCGCCAGCTTAATTCGCCAGCTTATACTGGCTGATATCGATGTGCTTGGAGTGAACGTGACCGCCCCCACATTGGAGGACGTATTTGTCCTTCTCACCGGTCGAGTCATTCGTGACGAGTCTGCCAGCGCCAAAGATCGCATGGGTTCTCGTCTGCGCAGTCGTGGTCGTTTACGCCGCTAGACAAGGAGTCCATCAATGCTCAAAACAACGCGGCCAGCAACAGTACCTCAAATCTCACCTGAAAACAGGTCTGCTTCTGCATTTTTTATCGATCCAGAAGGCATTGCCATGATCTGGCGTCGTGATATGGTACGCCTCTGGCGACAACGTTCGCGTTTACTTGGAGCAGTCGCGCGAGCGCTCGTCTGGCTTTTCGCGCTGGGATTTGGCCTTCGCGGTTCGCTCGGTTCTATCGCCGGTTTTAGCTACGAACAGTTCGTCTTTCCAGGCGTGATCGCCATGACGGTCATCTTTAGCGGCCTCCAATCAGCAATTTCTATTGTGTATGACCGTGAGTTTGGCTTCCTGAAGGAAGTACAGGTCGCGCCAACCCCGCGTTCAACGCTGGTTATCGGGAAATGTCTGGGCGGCGCTTCAAGTTCGACTATCCAGGCGCTGATCATTCTGATTTTTGCCTTTGTCACCGCCCTGGCAATCTCAGGTCTGGGCGTGGTCATCGCTATGTGGATCACCGACTTCGAGAACTTTGGCACCATCCAGAACTTTATTACCCTGCCACTCTTCATGTTCTCAGGAGCAATCTTCCCAACCCGCCAGGTTCCACCATGGTTCCACGTTATCCTGCTGCTCAATCCCCTCACCTATGGCGTCAATGCCATTCGCGGGGTACTCCTGGGTTATGATATCGCCAGCGTACCCCTGAATCTAGCAATATTGTTGGCCTTTACAGTAGTGATGATCATTATAGCTATATGGATGTCGCGCAAAGAAGTGTAGCTCTCGGCCACACCTCCTATTGTTCAACCCTTTGGGAGAACTGCTATTTCTACAGCCGCTCGCGAATCCACTGAGCGACACCTTTGGTTGTCTCTTGAATTGATTGGCGAGTACTATCGTACAGTGTCATTGGTGGATTGGTGGTAGTAGCATGTTCTTTGAGCCAATGGTTAAATTGGACCGTCCGCTCAACAACATCGTCTGAACCTGATCCACGCCACTGTGGCCGCTGCTGGAGACGTTCTCTTAACAGGGAATCATCACACACCATTGCCAGATAGTGCAATGTCGAGAAGTATCGGCGTTCTGGACACGTTTCAAATTGCTCTGGAATAGCAGTGCCACAGAGCACCACAGGGCGACCCGCCTGACCAATGTTTTTAGCTACCCGCAGCCACATATTGCGATAATCACTGTAGTTATTCGCTGGTGTTGCTGGAACTGCTCCCCAGAGGATATCTGATTCCATGATCACACATTCTTCCATAAGAGGAACTAATGCAAGACAGACGGTAGTTTTGCCTGCGCAACTAGGACCCGTTATGATGAACAGTGGCTGCTGAAGAAAAGGATGAGCGTATTGACAAAAAGGGCAAATTGCGAAGGGACCGATTGAAGCAATCGTTTTCTCAACAGAATATTCGCCACATTGCGGGCAAACGTTGAACATACAAGTTCTCCTTATCACAAAGACCACAAACATCCACTGCTATTGGCAAAAGGGCTTGCGTATGACGTAATATCATACTATACACTACTGAACTCTCATACAATCGTTTTGCAACGCTCAACTCTAAAGGAGAAAGATAATGCAATTAGAAGGTCTTCATCACGTCACCGCCATTACCGGTGACGCCTCCCTGAATGTCGCTTTTTATACACAGGTGCTTGGCCTGCACCTGGTCAAGAAAACGGTGAACCAGGATGATGTCTCAGCCTATCACCTCTTCTATGGCGATGAAACTGGCAGCCCTGGCACCGAATTGACGTTTTTTGACTGGCCCATGGCCGGTCCTCAGCGCCCCGGCGCTGGTACCATCTCTGCGATCGCCTTCGGCGTCAATGGCCGCGCAGCTCTGGAGTGGTGGGTGCAGCGCTTCGATAGCTTCAAAGTATCCCACGAGGGCATTCAGACGCGTGGAGTTGCTGGTAAAGCCGTGCTCGCGTTTCGCGACCCTGAAGGACAGCGTCTAGAGCTGGTCGATGACGAGGGACGAATGAACAATCACCCCTGGAAAGCAAGTCCTGTTCCTGCCTCGATGGCAATTCACGGTCTGTACGCGGTACGCATCACAGCAAAAGCGCTCGACCACACAGCCATGCTGCTTACCGAGACGCTTGGGTTCCGCCAAAGCGGGACCTACCAGTCCGAACAGCACAGCACGGTCTATGTCTTTGAAATGGGAACAGGAGGTCCTGGAACCGAGATACATCTAGACGTGCGCCCTGACCTGCCCTTTGGTCGCCCAGGCATCGGAGGCGTTCATCATGTCGCATTCCGCACTCCCAACGAGGAAGAACAACTGCAATGGAGAAACCAGGTCGTCAGGAAAATCAGTAACGTGACCCCCGTCATCGACCGCTTCTACTTCCACTCGGTCTACTTCCGCGAACCAGGAGGAGTGCTTTTCGAGATCGCTACCGACGGCCCCGGTTTCACGTCAGACGAAGACCCAGAACACCTGGGCGAGCGCCTGGCCCTTCCACCTTTCCTGGAGTCACACCGGCAAGAGATCGAGGAGAACCTGCGACCCATTATCCCCCTTCAACTTGCTGCTTTGAGTTAATTAGCCACTGGACGCGACAGCAATGGGGCGCACTGGCGAGCCTGTTGCACCCTGTATCTTGAGCGGTAGAACTATGAGGGTAAATTCGTAGCACCTATCCCGGGCCAGTTCCTCCAGGTTAAGATTTTCGATGATATAGATGCCATGATGAACGAGCAGAATGAGATGACCTGGAAGGCTCACCTTGAGATCTGGATCAATAACACCAACCTCATCCCAGGCCATGTTGTCTGCGCCTACCGCAGAAACGCGCAGGCTCGCCAGCCAGGCTGACGCTTCGCCGCTCATGCCGCCTCCGCGTAAGTATTCCGTCGAGTTGTGCCAGATAGCCCCGTTACCGGTGCGTACCAGCACAACATCTCCTTCACCTATCGCTATTCCCTCGGCTCGAGCCGACGCCTCCAGGTCCCCGCGCGCGATCGGGTTGCCCGCCTCTATGCGCTTCACTGCTCTGTATCGTGCCACATCCAGCAAGACGCCGCGTTTGATAAGCGGCGGAATGGTCTCAACGCCCAGCGCTGTAAAACCTGCCGGAGTTTGGACTTGCGGGTTGACCTCTTGTCCTCCATAGAGATGCATATCTTCAGCCTGGTGGCATAAGGCGTCAATATGCGTGCCAGAATGTTCGGCCATATAGACAAAGCCTGAGGCGCTCGTTCTCGTTTCGCTCGATCCCCGCTCGTGCCGGCGGTGCAGCAAGTAGATTAATCCTGGAGCATGGCTGGGATGAACCGGAGCGCCGAAATAACGCGGCTGTTCAAGATCATACACCTGGGACGGAGTAGTGTAATCCATGCTGCCCTCCTGAATTTTTTGATTACAATTCAACTTCATTAAACAATGGTGGGGATAAAACAAGCAAATGAATATAACGGGCATCATATTCTGGGAGTGATAAGGCTGGTGCAGAATAATGAAATAGCTGTGAAATACCTGTATAAAGAGCATTGGGATAAGAGTGAGAGAATAGCGTGGGAAAATGTGACCACACAGTGATAGCCGCCGTGCATACTTAGATGGGAAGATGGACCAATAGGAAAAGAAAAAGGTAACACCTATGCGACAATCAACATTTGATACAGCTTCAGTACAACGCGGAGTCGAGCACGTTGAAGAGCCAGGGGTCACGCCACAGGGAGAAGATGGAGCGCTTGACCTGAGTCGGCGCCTCGATAGCTTTCGCCGCACCCACCCCTACAAGGAGATTCAAGTCGAAGGTCGGCGGTGGCGATACGTGGTCGGCGGGCAGGGCAAACGGACACTCTTACTCCTGCCCGGCGGCACTCTGGTACCCGACACGTACTTCATTCTCCTCGAGGCGCTCGAACGCGACTACCGCGTTATTGTTCCAGCCTACGCCGCAGTCCCAACGATGGCAGAACTGGTAACGGGTGCAGCGGCGATCCTCGATGCTGAGGGCATCCAGCGCGTGGACGTGATGGGCTCCTCCTTCGGAGGCTACGTAGCCCAATGCTTCGTGAGGGCACATCCTGACCGTGTCAACCGGCTCATCCTGGCCGTGACCGGCGTGCGCCACTTCGTCTCTCAGGCAGCACCACTCTACCTGCTTGCCCGCCTGATGGAATTGTTCCCAGCCGGCGTAGCGCGTTTCTTCATGTGGCGGTTGTGGTCAAAGTTGGTCACCACATCACCTGAGCAGCAAGCGTTCTGGCTTGGATTGTTGAAGGAGATCCTCACGACACAACTCAGCAAGGCCAACCTCGTCAGCGTAACCGAAGAAATCTACGACTTCTCCGCGCATTATCATTTCAAAAGTGGGGACCTGGCCGCCTGGCCTGGCAAGATTCTCATCGTGGAATCCGATCAAGATGAAGCCTACAGCCCGGCCATTCGCGCCGAGACCCGTGCCGTCTACCCGCAGGCACGCGTGCATACCTTCCATAACGCCGGTCACACGGCGATCATGACTGACACGGATGAGTTCACCAGCGCTATCCGCGAGTTTCTCGCAGAAGGTTGACCGCTCTTACGTGCTCTTCGATGTATGTGGAGTACCAGCACCATAAGGAGACATCCTTGACTCATTTCATCTAAATTGGATGAGTTTCCTCTAGCGGCTTCATGGCTATGAATTGGCTTCGGATATGCTGGCATGCGTCCTGCGGCCGCGGACAAGCAACATAAACGCTAGGAGCGCGGAGCAGCCAAGGGTGGCAATCACAACAGACATGGGCAGAGCGGTCCTGGCGCCGAAGGCCCCGACGAGTGGCGCCGCGGCGGCCCCAATAGAAAACTGTAACACACCAAGCAGCGCAGACGCGCTACCAGCGATGCGCGGGTGATCTTGCAGCGCCAGCGCGGTGGCATTAGGCAGGACGAAGCCAAGGCTGGCAACGACGACGAACAGCGACGGCAGAATGCCAACAAGGCCGATGCCACCGATGGTGACTACTGAAAGCAATGCCATTCCGCCTGTCGCATTGGCGATCAACCCTACGACCAACAACCTCGCCGGCGCCACGCGACCGACAAGCCGCCCGTTGACCTGGCCGGCGATCACCAGCCCCAGGGCATTCATGCCGAAAATGACGCTGAACAGCTGGGGCGATATACCATAGATATCTTGCAAGACGAATGGGGAGCCGGATATGTATGCGAACATAGCAGCGAAGGCAAGGCCACATGATAGTGCGTAACCCATATAGGGGCGGTCGGCAAGCAGTTGACGGAAAGTCGTTTTGGTGGCGCTGACACCCCCGCTCTGCCGGCGAACTGGAGGCAGGGTTTCGCCAAGGCCTGTGGCCGTGGCGAGGAGCAACAGCGTACCGATGATGGCAAGGACGATAAAGATACCACGCCAGGAGGTATAGCGAAGCAACAGCCCACCGAAGATAGGGGCAAGGATTGGCGCAAGGCCGTTCACGAGCATGAGCAGAGAGAAGAACCGGGCGGCAGCGGCGCCGGAATGCAAGTCGCGCACAATGGCACGCGCGATGACGATACCGGCAGCACCGGCAAAGCCTTGTATGAAGCGGAGCGCGACGAGCGCATACACCGATGGTGCAACCACGCACAGGAGTGATGCGAGCGCATAGGCGGCGAGCCCGACAAGAAGCGGCCTGCGACGCCCCAGCGCGTCGCTGATGGGTCCGGCGATTACCTGACCCAAAGCAAGACCGAGCAGGCAAGCGCTCAGAGTGAGCTGCGTCTGCGCAGCGCCGGTACCGAAATCGCGACTGAGCGATGGCAGCGCCGGCAGGTACATGTCGATGGAGAAGGGTCCGAACGCGGTCAGTGCGCCCAGGATGAACACGAGTTGCACTCGGCGCGGTTTCTTGGGGTTGTGGGATGATTTGGGATCGTCAATGTAGGGGGCCAATTTATCGTGCATCCGTTGCCTTCCAGGCTGCATTCTTACAACATTTTCCTTATGTCATCCTGAGCGCTAGCGAAGGATCTCCGCTCCAGGTTCGATTATCATACTATATTATGGCAGGCCGCCACTTCAATATCTTCCGCTTCCAATTTTGTCTCACGTTCTTTGCATATATCGTACCATATTATCGCTTTTGATCCTATTTCACACCTCAACTTATATCGTTCGAATCAAAGGCTTTCCGATGAGCAAGTAGAGCGAGTACCCCCCTACAATTAAGGCACAGATGATAACCGTCAACGGGCCACCGACCAAGGCGATCATGCCGCTAGCAGCGAAATCGCCAAGCGGACGAACACCCATGATGAGCAGGGTATTCAGGCTCATGACACGACCTCTCATCTGTGGTGCGACGCGCAGTTGTGCCAGGGTAATCACAGTAGCTCCCACACCATTTTGCGATATGCCGAACAAGAGCAAAGCCAGCAGCGAGAGCCAGAAAAGGCGGATGAAAGCAAAGATAATCAGCGAGATCGTCCACAGAAATAGCGATACCAGTAGGAGCAGGCCCTTATACTTGAAATCACCAAGCGAGGCCACGGTAAACGCTCCAATAAGCGTACCCAACCCCGCTGCAGAGAACAATAAACCCAGCTGAAAGGCGTTAAGATGGAGAATTTGCGTAGCGAAGATGGGCAGGATAAGGGTACTGGAAGGGCCAAAGAACAACAGCGCTCCATACCCGGAGAGAATCCAGGGCAGCACCGGGTCACGCCCTACTGCTCTCAATGCCGCACGGATGGAGTCGAGCATTGGCCCCCGCCTTTCGGTACTCTGCTCAATAGCCTCCCGCGGAACACGGATGAAATATAGGACGAACAATACGCCGAAGTAGCTGATGCCGTTTAAGAAGAAGTTACCCGCGTACCCGGTTAATGACCCCGTCATTCCTATGAAGAGCCCGGCATTCGCCAACAGTCCAATAGTGATACCGGCCAGAGCAGGACCAACTACTGCTGCCCCATTAAAGACAGTTGTTTGCAGCGAGATGGCATTCATCAAATCTTTACGTGGTACCAGCATGGGAATCAGCGAAGAGCGCGTCGGCTGATCAAAGCTCAAAACGGTGCCAGAGCAGAAGGCGAGCAGGACAATCATCCATACCTGGATAATGCCTGTCACTGTCAGAATGCCGAGCAGGAAGGCAAGGCACATCGACAAGCTCTGCGTGATCAGCAGGAAACGGCGTTTATCAACACGGTCAGCAACGCCGCCACCTACCAGGGCGAACAGAAAGAACGATGATGCCTGAGCCAATGCGACGATACCAAGAGCCAGCGCCGAGCCATTCGTAATTTGCAGAACGAGCAGGCTTTGAGCGACAATCTGCATCCAGGTTCCCACAGACGAAACGATCAGGCTTATCCACAACAGGCGAAAGTTGCGATACCGTAACGCACGAAAGGTTTGTAGGCGTGGCTTCTTTTCCGATGTTGCTTGAGCGCCTTCCGTTTGAGGAACTGTGCTACTCATGTGATGAAAACCTATCTATCAAGCTACATTTTTTCATAGTATATGATATATCTATTAGAGTTAACCTACTTGCCGTTCATGTTTCTGTGTGTACAGGCGACAAGTATGATTGGGACAAGCAAACGAACCCCTAAATTTCTTGGAGGTAATTATGAAGATTGGTATCGGTCACCCAGGAACCATTCCTGGAGTCCAGGGTCAACTGATCCTGGAATGGGCCAGGCGCGCTGATGCAAACCCCTTTTCTAGTCTTGGGAGCCTGGATCGCCTGGTCTTTCCCAACTACGATTCGTTGATTACGCTGACAGCAGCGGCAGCGGTAACCCAACGCATACGCCTGATGACCACTGTCCTGCTCGTTCCCTTGCACAACACTGGCATGCTCGCAAAACAGGCCGCAAGCCTGGACGCGCTCTCCGGTGGCCGGCTTACCCTTGGGGTGGGCGTCGGCAGCAGAGCGGACGACTTTCAGGCCTCCCCTGCTTCGTTCCATGATCGTGGAAAGCGCTTTGAGGAGCAACTGGACACCATGCAGCGCATCTGGTCTGGTCAACCACTTGCCAACGATATCGGACCAATAGGCCCACCGCCCGTGCAGCCAGGCGGACCTGAACTCCTCATTGGCGGCTATAGCCCTACCGCTATCCAGCGCGTCGGTCGCTGGGGAGTCGGCTACATTGCCGGTGGTGCTCCACCCCCCATGGCGCGCCAGGGTTATGCTGTTGCTGAGCAAGCCTGGACGGCTGCGGGAAGAGCCGGTAAACCGCGCTTCGTTGCAGCCACCTACTTCGGGCTGGGACCCAATGCAGCCGAACGAGCAGGGGTTTACCTACGCACCTACTATGCGATGATGGGGCAGCGAGCAGAGCAGATAGCCAGCTCCGTTCCTTCGACACCTGAGGTTGTGAAGGGAGCAATCCAGGCGTTTGCTGACATCGGCGTCGATGAACTGATGTGCTGGCCCTGCATTCCAGAACTGGATCAGGTGGATCGCCTGGCCGAATTAATTGTCTAACAGGCCAGGAAGCAAGAGTTTATTTTTCTTTGAAGGAGCAACACAAATGCCTATAAAGTTTGGTGTAATGGTCCCGCAAGGGTGGCGCATGGACCTGGTCGATTTTCCCGACCCGGTTGAGGCGTTTGAGGCCATGACACGCGTAGCCCAGGAGGCTGAAAACCTGGGCTTTAACTCAGTCTGGCTTTATGACCATTTTCACACCATTCCCGTCCCCTCACAAGAGGTCACGTTTGAATGCTGGATGAGCACGGCGGCTCTGGCTCGCGACACGAAACGTGTACGTATCGGGCAGTTGGTGACCTGCAATGGCTATCGCAATCCCGCATTGCTGGCAAAAATGGCCAGTACGGTCGATGTTATGAGTCACGGTCGGCTCGACTTCGGCGTTGGCGCCGGCTGGTTCGAGCACGAGTATCGCGCCTACGGGTACGACTACCCCGACGCTCCCGAGCGGCTCCGCTACCTGCGTGAAGCTATTCAAGTCATCCTCGCTATGTGGACGCAGGAAGAGGCAGTCTTCGAGGGCAAGTATTATCAGGTGCGTGGTGCGATCAATCAGCCCAAGGGTGTACAAAAGCCGCATATTCCCCTGCTGATTGGCGGCGGTGGCGAGAAGGTCACCCTTAAGCTCGTGGCCCAGTATGCAGATGCCTGCAACATCGGTGGCGATATCCCAACCATTCGGCATAAACTTGATGTCATCAAGCACCACTGCGAAAATGTAGGCCGCGATTACACGAGTATTCGGCGCACGTCGTCATCAATCTGTGCCATCGACGAGTCAGAGGAAGCGGCCCTGGCTTCCCTGAAACCCCATCAGCGGGATATCGTGACCTTGATGAGGGCCAGCGCCATGATAGGATCCCCTGAGACGATTCGTCGGCGCATAGCCGAACTCGAAGGCGCGGGCATACAAGAACTGATCATATGGTTCCCTGACGCGGCAAAACTGGAATCGCTTCGGCTGTTTGCGCGAGAATGTATGCAACCGCAGTAATATTACCAGATAAGCTCAGATGTGTTCTTGATCAGTACAGCTGCCGAGAAGACTCTCAGCAGCTGTATCAAAAATCTCCGCGAGAGAACTAGAAAGTTCTCTTTCTGTTTTGGACAAATACTTGCTTTTGGGGGGAAAATTGAGTAATCTTTTCAAGGGAAGGAATTGGTCAGTATCTCAGTGTCAAGAGCGAGGCAGCAATAATCATCAGCATTCGCCTGAGCAGTGATGCGTCCTCTTGCTCGCGAAACGGCTGAGATAAGCACACACTACCATACAGCACCTGGTAGTGTTCCCTGGCCGTTCGCTTAAACCCTGCACTGAGGAGCCATGCATCGAGGAGCGTAAAGGAGCGTGCACTGATGTCTGACGTTCAAGAATCTCAGAACACATCTGCTTCTTCTTCGTCTGTGCCAGCACACATCTCTTCCACCAATGTACTTCCGTTCCTGGATATATCGCCCGATGCCCTGGTAATCGTCAATCAAGCAGGAGCCATTGTGATGGTGAACGGGCAAACAGAAGCTGTCTTTGGCTATCCTCGCGAAGAGCTGCAGGGGCAGCAGCTCGAAATGCTCCTCCCTCAACACTTCCATAAGGTCCATACTACCCATCGAGATCACTATTTCTCTAACCCGCGAACTCGTCCTATGGGGATTGGGCTTCAACTCGTCGGGCAGCGTAAGGATGGCGCGGAATTTCCAGTGGAGATCAGCCTGAGCCCCCTGTTGCTCGATGGCGTGCTCCATGTCGTCGGAGCCATTCGAGATGTGACCGAACAACGAGTCGCGGAGCGCGAGCGCCTCCAACAATTACAATATATTCGTCTGCAGACCGAACTCATTAATCTCGCGCGCGATGCTATTCTCGTGCGCGATCCCGCCAGTCGAGTGATCTCCTGGAACCAGGGAGCCGAAGAACTCTATGGCTGGACAGCCCAGGAAGCGCAGGGCCGTATCACCCATTTCTTGCTCAAGACACACTTTCCCGTCAGCCGTTCCACTGTCGTTGCGCACCTCGAACAGGAAGGATATTGGGAAGGGGAACTCACGCATACACGTAAAGACGGAAGCAGCGTGATCGTGGAAAGCCGCCAGGTGCTCTTCCGCGATGAAGAGGAACACCCCGCTGCGATCCTGGAGATCGACCGGGATATCACACAGCGTCGTCAACTGGAGCAAACCGAGCGAGTAGTGCATGCCGAGACCACAGCGCGCCTGTCCTTCTTGCAGCAGGTGCTCGATGCTTTGCCCAGCGGTGTCTATATCGTCTATGGGCCTGATGCTCGCCTGATGCTCGCCAACCGTGCTGCCATCAGTGTGTGGGGAGCAGAGTGGCAGGCTGATCAGCCGATGCTAGAGTTTCTCACTACAAACGGGATCGTTCTCTTCGATGAGCAGGGGCATCCCCTGGCACCTGATCAGTACGCCACGCTGCGCGCTGTCCAGCGTGGGGAGACAGTGCTGCAAAAGCAGGAGCTGATCCATCGCCCCGGCGGCTCAAGCCTGCCTCTCCTGGTCAATGCGGTGCCCCTGCCCTCACAGCGACGCTCGAGCGCGCCACTACAGGAGACAGAACAGCAGGGATCTACTCGGGAGGCTATAGCGCTGATCGTTCATCAAGACGTCACCGCCCTCAAAGAGGCAGAATATCTCAAAGACGAGTTCTTGGGCATTGTAGCCCATGAATTGCGCACCCCCCTGGCAGCGCTGAAGGGCTTCGCCGACATGCTCCTGGTGCAAACCGCACGCAAGCGTGGGCAGGCCCTTTCCGCGTGGCAGCAGGAAGCGCTGCAGGAGATCGAGTTGGCAACGTCCCGCCTGGTCGATCTCACGGAGGAGCTGCTGGACCTGACCCGCTTACAGGCCGGGCGCTTGCTCCTGCAGCGTACCCCAACCAACATGATACCGCTAGTGCAACGCATCGCTACCATGTTGCAACTGACAACGACGTGGCACCAGTTAGAGGTGCGCACAACGCACTCCTCGCTGGTGGCCAATATCGACCCGGGGCGCATAGAACAGGTACTAACTAACCTCATTGGCAATGCTATTAAGTACAGCCCGCAGGGAGGAACTGTGACCATCACCGTCTTGGAAGAGACAGCCGCACGGGCTATTGGCATAAGTGTGCAGGATAGCGGCATCGGGATCCCGAAGCATCAACACGCGCTAATATTCGGGCGCTTCATGCGAGCTGACAATGCCCTGGCCTGGGGGATTAGCGGGACAGGGCTGGGTCTCTACATTTGTCGCGAACTGGTGGAGCAGCTCGGCGGACACCTCTGGTTTGAGTCGGAGGAAGGCGCAGGCTCCACCTTTTTCTTGACGCTCCCCATCATCGACCACCCGGAGAACAACGAACAGGACCATCCAGCCATCAGACTTCCCCCAAGTCCGCCAGAAAATCACTCCACCGACAGCGATCCAGACCGGCAAGGTACGCTGCCAGCACAGTGAGGATGATTTCTAGCAGGTCGAACTGATGGTTGAGAGCAACAACAGATCAACGCTGGGCAGCACCTTGCGCAATTTAAAGAGCAGGTTCCGCAAGTTAGTGTGAGCCTGGGAATCGGTTGTATCGGGCCAGAGCAGAAAGGCCAGCTGAGACCGTGACTGAGGGGCATTCTGATGAAGGACGAGGTAGGCCAGCAGAGACTGCAAGCGCGGCATATCGATATTCATCACAGGCGTCTCACCCCAAATTAGCCGGAAATCGCCGAGCAGGTGCAGAGTCGGAAACACTGGGAAGCCATATTGGACTTCTTTGCTCATATCTGTGGCAACTGTCTCCACCGCCTTAGCTCTTTCACGATCTGCTTCAACAGGGATGTACGAGTCCATCTTTATGTCCTTTCCCCTGCGCCGTCATTCGGCGCGTCTCCAATCTTGAATAGTTGGGTCCAGCTACTTCCTTGCGGGTTCCGCCGCCTGGCGGATCTTTGCTAACAGATTCTCAATCCTCCCAAGCTTTTCCACAAATGCCACTGCGCCTGCGGCCTGCGCTCGTGCTCGCGTGAGACTGTCATCATGGATGCTCAACATTACAACCACACTCTGCAAGGGGGCACCTGCGCACTCCTGCAGTGCGGCCGTGGCGGCTATCCCATCCATACCTGGCATCTCGATGTCCATCAGTACGATATCGGGAGCGAGCGACTGCACCAGCGCGAGAACCTGTTCACCAGTGTTCGCCTCTCCGACCACCGTGATGTCTGGCTCCAGCGTGAGTCGCATGCGCAATCCCCGCCTGATGCCCTGCTGGTCATCCACGAGCAACAGTCTGATCATTCTAACCTCATCTATTTTGCCCTATGTGCCTCCGTTGGCACTGGCAGATATGGTACAATTGAAAGCAGAGCAACTGATTTCTACCATGCGACACCGGGCATTCAGCAGCACACATCGGGTGTGCTCGGCGAAGCGGCCGCAGGGTATTCTCCCTTGCTTACATAAAGTATAGGTCCTGACGCCGCTCTAGTAGAACTGGCATCCGAACTATTTCCCCTAGGACTTTGGACGTAGGGATGGATTGCGTCAAAAGAGGGCGGGGACATGGCGATACGCGACGAGTTTCTATCACCATCGCAGCAGCACTGCACACTTCCTCCAGGTGAATGTGCGCACGCTGTCCTCTTTATGGATGAGAAAGGGGAAAACCAATGAACCCCGCTATTCAGGACACACTCTTACAGCTCTTCGAGCACGTACGACAAGACCCAGATACACTGCCCGCTGTACCAGTTGATGATTGGCAAGAGGGTTCAATAGAGTGGCGCCTGCTGTCCGGCTTCCAGGACGTGCTAGAACAGCTGCAACAACGCACGCTTCAGAGCACGCAGATGGAGCAACAACTGCGCGACCAGGAATCGCTCTATCATAGTGCTTTTGCTGCTTCCAACAATGGGCTGCTCATTGCCGATAATGAAGATGGTCGCATTATCGAGGTCAATCCTGCTGCCTGCACGATGTTTGGGTATACCTATGAGGAGATGATAGGGTTACAGGGAGCCGATCTTTTCGACCCTGATTCGCACCCTCAGGTGGAAAAGATTACCTCAAAGCTCTCCTTGGGTGGTTTCGTCCATGCCCAGCTTGTTGCCAGGCGCAAAGATGGCACTACATTCCATACTGATAGGCAGGCAACCACGTTCACCTATAAAGGGAAACTTCATCGGCTGGCGATAGTACGCGACGTCACTGAGCGCGTGCAGGCCGAAGAACAACTACATGAAAAGGAAGAGCAATACCGTAGCGTCTTTGAAGCCACTGACGATGGATTGAATATCCTCGACCTGGATGGGTTCATCGTTGAGGTGAATCCAGCCTTTTGCAACATGTTTGGCTATCCCTACGAGGAAATCATCGGGTTGCACACGAGTGTCCTTACCGTTCCAGAGTATCTTCCAGTTGTGACCGAGGCCCTGGAAACGATCATATCAGGTGACCAATACCACGCGAAGGGACTGGGTTTGCGCAAAGACGGCACAGTGTTTCATGTTGAAGCACACAGTACCCCCTTCACCTACAAGGGCAAGCCGCATTTGCTGGGGGTGACGCATGACATCACCGAACGCGTGCAGGCGGAAGAACAACTGCGCGAAAAGGAAGAGCAATATCGCAGCATCTTTGAAGCCAGCACTGATGGGCTGATCATCAGAAACATGGATGGCTTCGTTGTCGAAGCCAATCCCGCCGCATGCAGCATGCATGGCTACGCCTATGAGGAGTTTCTGGGCCTTCATCGCACCAACATTGTCCACCCTGAGCATCATGCTCTGGTGGCAGAGTATATGAAAGCGATCCAGGCTGGTCACACGTTCCAGGGCCAGGCAGTTGATTTGCGCAAAGATGGCACCGCATTCCCCGTCGAGGTACGCGGAAGCACCTTCATGTACCTGGGCAAGCCCCATACCCTGTCACTGTTGCGTGATATCACCGAGCGTGTGCAAGCTGAAGAACAACTACGCGAAAAGGAAGAGCAGTATCGCAGCATCTTTGAAGCCACCTACGATGCATTGTTTATCATCGATTTGGATGGGTACATCGTTGAGGTCAATCCGGCCTATTGCAGCATGTTTGGCTACACCCGTGAAGAAGTTATTGGGATGCACGCAAGCTCCCTCACCTTGCTAGACTATCTCCCTGGCCTGGACGAAGCCCTGGAGACGGTCAAGACAGGAGAAACATTCCAGGCACCAGCAATTGTACGGTGCCCGCGCAAAGATGGGACGGTGTTCTATGCAGAAGCACAGAGTACCACCTTCACCTACAGAGGCAAATCCCATGCGCTCGGAGTCGTTCGTGACATCACTGAGCGCGTGGAAGCCGAGCAACACCTGCGCGAAAAGGAAGCCCAGTACCGTGGCGTCTTTGAGGCTGCCAGTGATGCAATGGTCATTACTAACCTGGATGGCTTCGTTATCGAGGCCAATCCCGCTGCATGTACGATGTACGGCTATACCTATGAGGAACTACTTGGATTGCATCGCACCATTTTAACCCACCGGGAGTATCACTACCTGGTTCCAGAATCCATCCAAACGATCAAAGCAGGCGGCCATTATCAAGCCCGAACAGTCGACCAGCGCAAAGACGGCACACCCTTTCCCGTAGATGGACGAGGCACCCCGTTCATCTTCAAGGGCCAGCCTACTGTCCTGGCAGTCATTCGTGACATCACTGAGCAAGTGCAGGCCGAACAACTTCTGGAGCAGCGAGTGGAGGATCGTACGCGTGAGCTCTCCTCGCTGCTTGAGATCTCCCATACGGTGGCCTCCACCCTCCAACTCAAGCCGTTGTTGGGCCTGATCCTCGATCAGCTCAAAACCGTCGTCGATTACACAGGCTCCGCGATCTTAACCGTGGAGGGGGAGGATCTGGTGTTCCTTGACAACCGGGGCCCTGTCCCGGAAGCGCAACTGATGCAACTGCGCTTCCCGCTCAAGAACCTGGGGCTGATTTGGGAGACCATTACTTCCCGCGAGTCGATCATCATGCAAGACATCCGTAAAAATACTCCCCTGGAGCGTGCCTTTCAGGTGGCAATTGGTGATCTCCGCAAAACGACCTTTCACCATATTCGTGCCTGCATGATCATTCCTCTTACGCTGAAAGAACAGGCCATAGGTATGCTGGTGCTGCTTTCAAGCGAAAAACAGGCCTTTACGCCGCACCATGCCACACTTGCCCTGGCCATTGCCAACCAGGCAGCCATTGCGATTGAGAATGCGCGGCTCTATGAACAGGCACAGCAATTGGCCGCCCTTGAGGAGCGCCAGCGCCTGGCACGCGAACTGCACGACTCCGTCTCCCAGGCGCTCTACGGCATTGCCC
>WNGH01001873.1_pt1 | contig 19734 bp, 22 predicted proteins | sample 5400631 | NCBI WGS metagenome assembly WNGH01 (sample SAMN13153373, study PRJNA577476) | soil metagenome | isolation source: 115 cm soil or saprolite under Garry oak tree replicate 1 | place: USA:California | collected 2016-06-15
TCCACATCGTCAACCACACGAGCTATCACCGCGGCTTCGTCGCCGATCTCTTCTACCAGGTGCCGGGCGCCCGCCCGCCGACCACCGATCTGCCGGTGTTCCTCAGGGAAGGCGCCGCGGCACCCGCCTAGCTTGGGAGAATCTCTCACCGGCCTCCCCGCGAATAGCGATCGCGCAGCTCGACCGGCAGGGCGGCGCGCTTGCGCACGCGCAGGTTGAGCATCTCCACGCAGACAGAGAAGGCCATCGCGAAGTACACGTAGCCCTTGGGGACGTGGTGGTCGAAGCCGTCGGCGATCAGCACGACCCCGATCACGAAAAGGAAGGCGAGCGCCAGCATTTTCACCGTGGGATGCGCCGAGACGAAGCGCCCGATCCCGCCCGCGAAGGCCATCATGAGGAGCACCGAGGCGATCACCGCCGCGATCATGACCTCGACCCGGTCGACCATGCCGACCGCGGTGATGATCGAATCGAACGAGAAAACGATGTCGATGATCACGATCTGCAGGATCACCCCGGAGAAGGTGGCGCCGACCGCGGCCGAGGCCGCGCCCTTCTCGCCCTCGAGCAGCTGGTGGATTTCCTTGGTGCTCTTCCACAGAAGGAAGAGACCGCCCGCGATCAGGATGAGGTCGCGGCCGGAAATTTCCTGGCGGAAGACCGTGAAGAGCGGCTCGATCAGCCCGCTGATCCAGGCAAGCAGGAACAGGAGGCCGATGCGTATGAACATGGCGAGAGTGAGGCCGATCCTTCGCGCCAGGTCCCTTCTCGCCTCGGGCACCTTGTCCACGAGAATGGAAATGAAGATGATGTTGTCGATGCCGAGCACGAGCTCGAGCGCCGTCAGCGTGAGGAAAGCGATCCAGGCGTGGGGATCGGACAACAGCTCCATCGGAAGTCCCGGAATCCCTATGCTCGCGCGTTCGGCGACTTGGTGTGATCCGCCGCCGGCCACCGATCCGCGGCGTTGGGCAGGGGCGTCTCCTTGCCGCTCATGCGCTCGACCGTGATCGCGTACAGCGTGATCTGGTCGATTCGCGGATAAAAGCCCTTCGGGCGCTCCCAGTCTTTTCGGGCGTACTTCGCCATCAGCGCATCGAAGAAACGCTGCCGGGTCGCAAGATCCTCGACCACGCGGATCCTGCCGAACGCGATAACGCTACGGTATTCGACCGTGGAATCGCATTCGAAGCGGCCGTAGGCAAACACCTCGCCCGCTTCGTCCACTTCGAAGCAGACGCGCGGCTCGTGATCGACGTTTGCGCGCAAGTGTCCCTTGGCGCGCGTGTTGTGCACGAAGATTTCGCCGTCCATGCAGACGTAGAGGAGCGGAACGCAGTACGGCCAGCCGTCTTCGCCCACGGTCGCCAGGCGCCCGCAGAACCCGCGCTCGAGCGTCTCGCGCGCGCGTTCCTCCGCCATCACCTTGTCCGCGCGCCGCACCTGGGGCGAGCCGCTCATCGCTACCTCCGCTGCCGATAATCAAACGACTCATTCTGTCACGATTTTTCGGACTTTCGGTATTTCGCGGCGCGCTGATCGGAAGAAGTCAAGGCTTCGGGCAAGTCGTGACCGGACCATCGGTACTTGTTCATGGTCTTCGCGTCGGCGACTTTCGCGAGCATCCTTCGATGCTTCCAGCTTTCATGGACCCTCGCGATCTTGCCCAGTATCCACCAGGCGACAATCACGATGACGAGGGCTGCCGCCCCGAGCGCCCACCACTTGAAATCTTCGCAAATCGGCTTGCCGACGTTCCTGCCTGCGCAATACTGGGTCACGAACGAAAGCCACTCCCAGTCTTTGGAGAGCTGACCGATGAGCTTGTCGAAATTCACGGCGCGATTGTCTCAGGTCGAACATCGTACCGCCATCGGAGGACCGGCGGGTCCCGATCTCCACCCGCGGCGCGCGTCAGCGGACTTCGGCGGTGCGGGTGATCTCGCCCATGCGGCCGCTCTGGTAGTCGCGCACGGCTTGCGCGATCTCCTCCTGCGTGTTCATCACGAACGGACCGTAGCGGGCGACCGGCTCCGCGATCGGAACGCCGGCGAGAAGCAGCAGCCGGCCTGCGCCCGGAGCGCCGTGAAAGCGCACCGCATCGCCCGGGCCGAACAGAGCGAGCTGCCCGTCGCGAATCTCCTTGTCTTCGTTCCCCACGCGCACCGCGCCCTGGAACACGTACGCCATCGCCTGTTGCTCGCGCGGCAGCGCGACGGTGACATCGGCGCCCGATTCGATCGTCCAGTCCTGATAGACGATCGGGATGTACGTGTCGATCACCGCACGCGCACCCAGCGCTTCGCCCGCGATCACGCGCACGCGCGCGCGGCCGTCCTCGCTCACGGCTTGCGGAATCTTGTCCGCTGAGACCTCCTGGTAGCGGGGGCGGGTCATCTTCAGCTTCGCGGGCAGGTTCACCCAGATCTGGAAGCCGTGCACGCGCCCGCCCTTCTCGCGAATCCGTTGCGAAGGCATCTCCGAATGCACGATGCCCGCGCCGGCCGTCATCCATTGCACGTCGCCCGGACGAAGCACGCCGCGATGGCCGGCCGAGTCCTCGTGCTCGAACTCGCCCTCGAGCATGTAAGTGATGGTCTCGAAACCGCGATGCGGGTGATCCGGCGCGCCGACCGCCTCGCCGGGGCCGTAGTCGACCGGCCCCATCTCGTCGAGAAGGAGGAAAGGATCGACCACGTCCAGCCCCGGGGCCGGCACCGGCCGGCGCACGATGAAGCCTGCGCCTTCGCGCTGGCGGTGCGCAGTGACGACGCGGGTGGTTTCGCGGATAGTCTTGGATGTCATGGTTTTGCGCTCCTGTAGCGCCGAATATGGGGACGCAGCATACGCAAACAAGCCCGCCGGGTCACCGCCTGAGCGGTGCTCGCCGTACAATCCGTGGGAGGCTCAGGCACAATAGCGGCCTTGCCTAGGGCGCCTCCCCGACATATACTGTATGTAATAACAGTCACCCGCGCGTTCAACCAGCCCGGCCGACGCTTTCAACCCCGTACTTTCAACCCCGTATATAGTTATAAGCATCATGAGCGAACCGCTTTCCCCTGTCGCCGAGGCCATTCCCGAGCAGACGATCTGCCGCGAGGCGCTGCTCGAGAAATACGCTAAGGACAAAGAGCAGACCATCGGGGACGTCAGGGCTCGCGTGGCGCGCGCCCTCGCCGCGGCCGAACGCGAGGACAAGCGCGCCCACTGGGAGCGGCGCTTCTACGAGGCGATGGAAGCCGGCTTCATCCCCGCGGGCCGCATCAACTCCGCCGCCGGCATCCCGATGCAGGCCACCCTCATCAACTGCTTCGTGCAGCCCGTGGGCGATTCGATTTCGGAGGTGGTGGACGGCAAGCCCGGCATCTACACCGCCTTGCAGGAAGCCGCCGAGACCATGCGCCGCGGGGGCGGGGTCGGCTACGATTTCTCCGCTATCCGCCCCAAGGGCGCGGAGGTGAGGGGCACGCGCTCGCGCGCGAGCGGCCCAGTGTCTTACATGCGCGTGTTCGACCGCTCCTGCGAGACGGTGGAATCGGCCGGGGCGCGCCGCGGCGCGCAGATGGGCGTGCTGCGCTGCGACCATCCCGACGTCGAGGAATTCATTCACGCCAAGGACCAGGGGGACCTCGCCAACTTCAACATCTCGGTCGGCGTGAGCGACGCCTTCATGCGCGCCGTCGAGGACGACGCCGAGATCGAGCTCGTGCACAAAGCCCGGCCGCACGCGGATGCGATCGCGGCCGGCGCTCGTCAGAGAGAAGACGGCCTGTGGGTGTACGCCAAGCCGCGCGCCCGTGAGCTGTGGGACCAGATCATGCGCTCGACCTACGACCACGCCGAGCCTGGGATCCTGTTCATCGACCGCATGAACCAGGACAACAATCTCAATTACTGCGAGGCGATCGAGGCGACGAACCCGTGCGCGGAACAACCCTTGCCGGCTTACGGCTGCTGCTGCCTCGGCTCGATCAACCTCACCCGCTTCGTGAGCCACGCCTTCTCCGAGAAGGCGGCGTTCGACTACGAGCGTTTCGGAAGAGTGATCGAAGTCTCGGTGCGCATGCTCGACAACGTGCTCGACGTCACCGCCTGGCCGCTCAAGGCGCAGCACGAGGAGGCGATGGCGAAGCGCCGGGTGGGCCTGGGCTTCACGGGCCTCGGCGACACGCTCGTCATGTTGCGCCAGCGCTACGACACGGAGGCCGCGCGCGCGACGGCCGCGAGGATTTCGGAGTTCATGCGCGATAGGGCCTACCGCGCCTCCTCCGATCTCGCCAAGGAACGCGGCGCGTTCCCGCTTTTCAACGCCGACATGTACCTCTCTGGTTCAGGCTTCGCCACGCGCCTGCCGCAGGAGCTGAAGGCGCTCATCCGTAGGCAGGGCATGCGCAACTCGCACCTCCTCTCGATCGCACCCACGGGAACCATCAGCCTCGCCTTTGCCGACAACGCCTCGAACGGAATCGAGCCGCCCTTCTCCTGGACTTACGCGAGGAAGAAGCGCATGGCCGATGGGACGCTGAAGGAATTCCCGGTCGAGGACTACGCCTGGCGCCTGTACAAGCACGACGGAGGGGACGTGAGCGCCCTGCCCCCTTACTTCGTCACCGCGCTCGAGCTCTCGGCCTCCGCGCACGAGCGGATGGTCGCCGCGGTCGCGCCCTATGTCGATACGAGCATCTCAAAGACGGTGAACGTGCCGGAGACTTATCCCTACGAAGATTTCCAGGGCCTCTACTTCGAGGCATGGAAGTCGGGGCTGAAGGGGCTCGCGACTTATCGGCCGAATAACATCATCGGGTCGGTGCTTTCCGTGGGGCAGGAGTCCCGACCGCAGGACTTCATCAGCAGCGACCGCAACCGCCGCATCGAGATCAAGGCGGTGCCCGAGCCCGTGCTCGCGTCCCTGCGCTGGCCGGGACGACCCAACCTCGCCGGGGGCAACCCGGCCTGGACCTACATGATCGAGCACCCGCACGGGCAGTTCGCTCTCTTCGTCGGGCACGTGGAGAACGAGACCCGCGCGCATCCGTTCGAGGCGTGGGTGAACGGTGCCGAGCAGCCGCGCGGCCTCGGCGCCGTCGCAAAGACCCTCTCGATGGACATGCGCGCGAACGACGCGGCGTGGCTGCGCCTGAAGCTCGAGACGCTCGCCAAGACCTCGGGCGACGACGCCTTCGACATGCCCTTTCCGCCGCACGGCGAGAAGAGGCGCATGCCGAGCCTGTGCTCAGCGGTCGCGCAGCTGGTGCGCTGGCAGTGCGAGCAGCTGAGCGCACTGCCCGACGAAAAGCACGGCCCGGTGCTCGACGCGATGTTCAGCCTGAAGGAGCCGAAGACCGGCGCCGACGGCACGATGTCTTGGACGGTGGACGTGCTCAATCCTGCCGGGCGCGACGATTTCGTGCTCGGGCTGAAGGAGATCACGCTCCCCGACGGCGTCACGCGCCCCTACTCGATGTGGCTTTCGGGCGAATACCCGCGCTCGCTCGACGGCCTGTGCAAGATCCTGTCGCTCGACATGCGCGTCGTCGATCCGGCGTGGATCGGGATGAAATTGCGCAAGTTGTTGAACTACCCCGAACCGCTCGGCGACTTCATGGCGTACACGCCGGGCTCGCGCAAGCAGCAGAACTGGCCCTCGACCGTGTCGTACGTCGCGCGCCTCATCATCCATCGCTACGCCATGCTCGGCATCCTCGACGAAGAAGGCTACCCGGTGCAGGCGATGGGCGTGCTGGAGCCGCCCGCGCCCGGCGCCGCGCCGAAGATGAAAGGCATGAAATGCCCCGAGTGCAGCAACCTCGCGGTGATCAGGAAGGACGGCTGCGATTTCTGCAGCGCGTGCGGGTGGGTGGGGGTGTGCGGCTAGCGGGGGCAGGGTCGAGCTAATTCCGGAATGCCCGCGTCCATCAAGGTTCTGACCTCTCTCGAAAACGCCGCAGGCGATCACTGCGTCGATATTTTCGTGCGCGACGACGGCACATTCGGTTTCGAGGAATATCGCAGGGATGCGGAGGATGTGAGCGGTTGGTTTTCGCTTCATCGCTACTCGCATCGGGCGTTCACTACGGCGGAAGACGCGCTGGCGGAAGCGAAATCAAGGGTGGCATGGATCGCCCTGGATGGCCGATAGCGGTTCTCAAGGCTTCGCAAAGCCCCAACGGATGGGCATAAGATAGTCGCGGTTCCACCCCAGAGGAGGATTTGAGATGACGAACCCCGAACAGGCGGCGGTTGCGGCCTTGCTTCTGCGCCTCGCGCTGGGCGTGATGTTTCTCGCCCATGCCTGGGTGAAGGTGAAGGTATTTACTCCGTCGGGCACCGCCCAATATTTCAAATCGCTCGGCCTCCCGGGCGAGCTTGCGTACCTGACGATCGCCGCGGAAATCGGCGGCGGCGTCCTGCTCATCCTCGGCATCGAGACTCGCTGGGTGGCGCTCGCGCTGGTGCCGCTCATGCTCGGCACGATCGTGATGGTTCACGGCAAGGCCGGCTGGCAGTTTACGAACAAGGACGGCGGCTGGGAATACCCCGCCTTCTGGGTGGTAGGCCTAGTCGCGCTGGCTTTGCTCGGGGACGGAGCCGCGGCGCTCGGGCCGATGCTGGGTCTTTCGTGAATCCACCATGGAGCTTCGGGTCGATCTTCACTTCCGCCCTTCTGGCGGTCCGAGCCGGATGTCCGAGTTCGCGGAACCGGAGTCGGCCGCGGCGACGATGGCCGTCGCGAGCCTCGGATCCGCCATCGATTGCTGCTCGGGAGTCAGTCCCGCGTGGAGCTTTTTCGCCGCCGCGGCGATGTCCTCCACCGCGGTGAGGCGATCGCGCGCCACGTCCACCGCATGATCGAGGCGCTGCAGCACTTTCATCCGCATCACCTCTTTTGCTCTGCCGCGCTCGCGGGCAACGTCGGCCGCCAGCGCCTCCAAGTTGCGGGCGTACGCGTCCCAGGCAGCCTGCTGGTCCGCGGTGAGCTTGAGATCCTCTTGCAGCTCCGCGAGGATCAGTGCGAGCTGATCGACGCTGTTCTGCGACTTCTCTTGCGCTTTGGCGGAGCGGTCCACGCCGCCACGCCCGCCCCCGCGCCTGCTCCCCATTTACCCCGAAGCGTCCACCGCGACGATGGCCAGCATGAGCACCGAAAAAACGATGAATCCCTTCCGCATGGCTCGCACCTCCTTGTTCCCCCGCGCAGTTTGTTTCGGTCCTGCGCTGCAGAAGCCTTTTAGGGCAATTCAGCAAGCCGAGTTGTAATAAATTGTTTTAGCGGATGAGAACGTCCCGCATGCAAAGGCCGGCGAAGCACGGGAGCGAGCAGCGGGTTTGTTGACGGACTAGAACTCCTTCCTCGCCTTGGCGAAGGATTTCTTCAGGACTTCGTAGCTTCCCACGAATCCGGCCTTGACCTGCTCCCACGATTCCGCGGAGCTGTGCTTGAGTCCGCCGTACCATTCGGCGAGCTCGCCGCGTTCCCTGCGCAGCGCGTTCAGGGCCGAGCGGGATTTCTTCCGGGCGGTCTGATCCATCTTGTCCCATTCGTTGTCCAACTTCCTTTCCATCCGGCGGATGCGCGCGTCGACGTCATCCAGCGCGGCCTTCGCCTGCTTGAGGGCCTCGTCGCGCTGCGCCACCGTGTAGTCCTTGATCGCCCGACCCGTCACGCCGGCTTTCCTGGAGACGTCCTTCGCCGAGGTTTTTCCGCCCGAGGCTTCCGCTGCAAAGGACAAGGGAGAAGCCGCGAGCAGCGCGCCGAGAGTAAGTGCCTGAGCCGAAAAAGCTAGCGTTCGGATTTTCATTCATTTTCTCCTCGTGGATCGCGGATCTCACCGCGGGACGTGCGCATGAGCCGAAAGGACTACGCGGAACACCGACGGCTTTAACACCGTTCTTTGAATATTCGGGTCTAGCCTTTAAGAACTATATAGGGAGGCTTCATGGGCATCGTAGCGTTCAAGGAAAAGTCGCAGGCTCTGGCCGAGCAGTACGGCTGGCCGCTCCCCAGCGCCAAAGGCTATGTCGATGGAGAAACATTCCGCAAGCGGCACAAAACGCCCCCCATACATGCCATAGTGGGAATCGACGACTATTCGGAGGGCTTCCGAGCCGGTTACTTCCATCGGCCGCTTTCCGAACAGGTGCCTTTAGGCGGACCCTCAACACAGTCGGACTAGAACTCCTTCCTCGCCTTAGCGAAGGTTCCCAGCAGGAAATTTCGCGCCGCCGACCGGTCGCACCGCGACGGCCGCCTAGCGCCGCCGGTACTGCGGCCGGCGCGGGGGCAGGCGCACCGCGGGGGTCTCGTCCTTGTGCCGGAAGTTGATGCGCCCCTTCGTGAGATCGTAGGGCGTCAGCTCGAGGCTGACCCTGTCCCCAGCGAGAATGGTGATCCGATGCTTGCGCATCTTGCCCGCTACGTAGGCGATCACCGTGTGCCCGTTCTCCAGCGTCACGCGGTAGCGAGTATCAGGGAGTACCTCGTTGACCGTGCCTTCCATTTCAATCAAGGCTTCTTTCGTCATGCCAATACTCCTTCAACCCTTACCCGCGAAGGAAATCAGACGGCTTTCAGATCGACCGCGGACATCTTGCCGTTTTGCCCTCGCTCGAGCTCGTACGAGATCTTCTGGTTCTCGCTCAAGCTTCCGAGTCCGGCGCGTTCGATCGCCGAAACGTGCACGAACACGTCCTTGGATTCGTCGTCGGGTTGAATGAAGCCGAACCCCTTGGTGGAATTGAAAAACTTTACGGTGCCGGTAGGCATGGAATCTCTCCATAGATGGCGTCGCTACGCACGGATGTGTGCGAAGCATCAAATTATCCGTGGGAGAAACCAGAAGCAGCCACTAGGGGAGGCCGCGGACTGACCCAAATCGAATTCGACGTTGCTAATATGAGGGTTACGGGCGTCGTTGACAAGGGGATGGCGAAAATACTTCTGTCCATCGAAGCCCCAGACTCTTCGGGATGCTCGGATCGGCTCGACCCACCCTTCATTCGCGAAATCATGAAAATCTCCATCCTCGACGACTATCACGACACTCTTCGCACGCTGAACGCTTTCGGCAAGCTGGCCGGCCACGAGGTCGAGATCTGGAACGATCACGTGCAGGACACCGATGCGCTCGCCGGACGCCTGAAGGACACCGAGGCGCTGGTGCTGATCCGCGAGCGCACCAAGATCCGCGCCGAGCTGCTCGAGCGCCTGCCGAGGCTCAAGCTCATCAGCCAGCGCAGCGTCTATCCGCACATCGACGTCGATGCGTGCACGCGACTCGGCATCGTCCTGTCATCGAACCAGCATTTCGGCATGCCGTCTTATGCGACCGCGGAACTCACCTGGGGACTCATCATTTCTGCCATGCGCGAGATCCCCAGGCAAGCGACTTCCCTCAAAGCCGGAACGTGGCAGACCGGCATCGGCAGCACGATGCGCGGAAAGACGCTGGGAATCTTCGGCTACGGCAGGATCGGCGCGGTCGTGGCGGGGTACGGAAAGGCTTTCGGCATGAAAGTGCTCGTCTGGGCGCGCGAAACGTCGCGGCTGCGTGCGCGCGAGGACGGCTGCGCCGTCGCGGCGAGCAAAGAGGCGTTCTTCGAGGAGTGCGACGTCATCTCGCTGCACATGCGGCTGATCGAGGCCACGCGCGGTATCGTGACCGCTCGCGACCTCGCCCGGATGAAGCCGACCGCCCTGATCGTCAACACCAGCCGCGCGCCGCTGATCGAGCCCGGCGCGCTCGCGGAGGCCCTCAAGGCGGGGCGCCCGGGCAAGGCGGCGGTCGATGTCTACGAGGAAGAGCCGCTGCGCGACACCGGCCATCCCCTGCTCAACATGGACAACGTGATCTGCACGCCGCACCTCGGCTACGTGACACGCGAGGATCACGAGATCGCGTTCGCCGAGATCTTCGACCAGATCAACGCCTACGCCGCGGGCGCGCCGATCAACGTCGTGAATCCGGAAGCTCTCGGAAAGGCGAGAAACGTCCGGCTCAGCTGAGCCGGGTCCGGCTTCTTGAGTTCATGACGCGGTCGCCTATGACCACACTCCGCCCAGCGCTTTGAACAGATCGGCAATCGCGGCGCGCTGCGCGCGCAACGCGTCGATGCGGTTCTGCTCGGCGGCGAGCAGGTTACGCTCGGCGTCGAGCACCTCCAGCTGGCTGGTCATGCCGTTCTGATAGCGAAGCCGGGCAAACCGCAGCGTCGTCCTCAACGCCGTCACGCGTTCGCTCTCGGCCTCGAGCCGCTCGCGCGCCTTGGCCTGCGCCACGAGCGCGTCGCGCACCTCGCGAAAGGCATTCTGGATCGCGAGCTGATACTGCGCGAGCGCCTGGCGTTCGCGCGCGCCAGCGGCCTGCAGCTGCGCGTCGAGGCGTCCACCCGCGTAGATCGGCTGGCCCACTGCGAGCGCCGCCTGCCAGATTCCGGCCGGCCCTGTAAACAAGCCGGACAGCGCCACGCTCTCGCTGCCCAGAAAGCCGGTGAGGGAGAGCGCGGGAAAGTAGGCTGCGCGCGCCACTGCGACGCGGGCGTTGGCGGCGATGAGCGTCTGCTCGGCCTGAACCAGATCCGGCCGGTGCAGCAACAGGTCCGAGGGCAGACCCGCCGGCACGACGATCGCAACCGTCTGGCCTTCGGGGTCGCTTCCCGCCTCGAGGGCGCCTTGGTAGATCCCTCTGGGGCTCTTGCCGAGCAGCACGGCAAGCACGTTCTCCTGCTGTGCGCGCTGCAGCTCCAGGACCGGCAAGAGCGCGCGTTCAGCGGCGACGTCGGCTTCGAGTTGTCGGTAATCGAATTCGGAGATATCGCCGACCTCGAAGCGCCTCTTCTGCATCCCGAGCGCTTCGCTGCGGGCGGCGAGCGAGCGCCGGGTGGCAGCGAGCTGCCCGTCGAGTGCGCGCAACGCGAAATAGCCCTGCGCCACATCCGAGGTCAGTGTGATGAGCACCGTTTCGCGTGCGGCTTCGGTGGCGAGCAGTTCGGCACGCGCGGCCTGCGTGGCGTTGCGCAGTCGGCCCCAGAGGTCGATCTCATAGGAGACGCCCACCGCTGCCCGGGCGTCGTTGCTCTCGGGATTGAAGCCGGGCGGAAGCGGCGTCGGGCCGCGCTGCGAGATGCGCGTGCGGCTGCGGCTCGCGCTGGCGTTGATTTGCGGCCGCTCATCGGCCGCTGTCGCGGAGAGGGCCGCGCGGGCTTCGTCGACGCGGGCGATCGCGAGCACGAGATTGGCGTTGTGGGCGAGCGCTTCGTCGATCAGGCCGTCTAGCGCCGGGTCGCCGTACACCTTCCACCAGCGCGCATCCCGCGCCTGCACTCCATCGGCCGGCGCATCGCGCCAGCCCCCCGGCAGATCGACCGCAGGTTTCGTGTAATCCGGTTTCAGGCCCGCGCAGCCGGCCAAGAGCAATGCGAGTCCCAAGGCAGAAAGCTTACGCATGGGTGTCCTCCGCGCTAAGCCGGGCGTGATGAGGAGCATCGGTCACCTTGTGCGAGCGCTCCCGCTCGTGCTCGGCTTCCGCTCGGAGTTCCTCGGCAGTGTGCTTCTCCGAGAGCTTGCGGTCGGTTACGAGCCTGAAGAACAGCGGCACGAAGAAGATCGCGAGAAACGTCGCCGCCATCATCCCGCCCATGACGCCCGTACCCACGGAGCGCCGCGCGCCCGCGCCGGCGCCCACCGAGATCGCGAGCGGCAGCACGCCGAGGATGAAGGCGAGCGAGGTCATCAGGATCGGCCGGAAGCGCAGCCGCGCGGCCTCGAGCGCCGCGGCCGAAGTCGAAAGCCCCTCTTGGTGCTTGAGCACCGCGTATTCCACGATCAGGATGGCGTTCTTCGCCGCGAGACCGAGGAGCGTCACCAGCCCGATCTGGAAATACACATCGTTGTTGAATCCGCGCAGCCACACCGCTGCAAGCGCACCGAAGGTGCCGAACGGCAGCGCAAGCAGCACCGAGAGCGGCAACGACCATTTCTCGTACTGCGCTGCGAGGATCAGGAATACCATGAGCACGGCGAGCCCGAGCGCTACGCCCGCGGTTCCGCTCGAGCGCTTTTCCTGGAACGAGGCGCCGCTCCAGTCGTAGGTGAAATCGGGCGGCAGCGCCTCGGCGGCGATCTTTTCGACCGCCTGGATCGCCTGCCCGGAAGAAACGCCGGGCCTGCCCTGGCCGATCAGCTTCACCGCCGGCAGGTTGTTGAAGCGGTCGAGCGAATCCGGGCCTGAGGAGTAGCGGACGCTCGCCAATGCATTGAGCGGCACCATCTCGCCTCTTCCCGACCGCACGTAGATCTCGCCGATCGAGTCGGGGCGTTTGCGGTACACGGGCTCGGCCGACATCAGCACCTGCCAAGTGCGGCCGTACTTGTTGAAGTCGTTGACATAATAGGTGCCGGCCGTGGCCGCGAGCGTGCCGTAGAGATCTCCGATCGGCACGCCGAGCGCTTTGACCTTGTCGCGGTCGAGATCGACGTAGAGCTGCGGCACGTTCGCCCGCCAGAAGGTGTTGACAAAAGCGAGCTTCGGCTCCTTGGCGGCGTGCGCGAGGAACTGCTGCAGCACCTCGGCCGTGCGCTCCGGGCCTCCCTCGCCGTGGTTCTGGATATAGAACTCGAATCCGCCCGCCGTTCCCAGACCAAAAATCGGCGGGGGCGCAAAGGCAAGCACCAGGGCTTCCTTGATTCTCGCCGTCTTCATGAAGACCTCGCCGACGAGTTGCGGGGTCGTGACGGAGCGCTCGTCCCAGTCTTTTTGCGTCACGAAGATCGTTGCGGCGTTGTTGCGGTAGCCGCCGCCGATAAAGTCGAACCCCGTGAATGCGATCGCGTTCTCGTTGGCCGGGTTGGAGCGGATCGCCTCCACGACCTCCGCGACCACGCGGTCGGTGCGCTCGAGCGTCGCGCCGTCGGGGAGGATCACGGCGGTGATGAACCAACCCTGATCCTCGTCAGGCACGAGGCTTCCCGGCGTGATGCGCCACAGTCCGGCTGCAAGCGCGACCATCCCGACAAAGAGCGCCACTCCGATGCCGCCGCGCCGGAGCATCCAGGCCACTCCGCCGGCGTAGCGGCCGGTCACGCGATGGAACCAGTCGTTGAACCAGTCGAAGAAACGCCCCGGCTGCTTGTGCTCGCGCTTCAGGATCAGGACGCACAAGGAAGGCGTGAGCGTCAGCGCCACCGTCCCGGAGATCACCACCGCGATCGAGATGGTGACTGCGAACTGGCGGTAGAGCTCGCCGGCAAGTCCACCCAGAAATGCGATCGGCACAAACACAGCGCACAGCACGAGCACGATGGCGACGACCGGCTTGGTGACTTCCTTCATAGCCTTGACCGCCGCCTCGCGCGCATCGAGATGCTCCTCGCGCATGATGCGCTCGACGTTCTCCAGCACGACAATGGCATCGTCGACGACGATCCCGATCGCGAGCACCATTCCAAAAAGCGTGAGCGTGTTGATGGAGTAGCCGAGCAGGTACAAGCCTGCAAAAGTGCCGATCAGCGACACCGGGACTGCGGCGAACGGGATGAGCGTTGCGCGCCAGTTCTGCAGGAAAAGGAAGACGACGAGGAACACGAGCAGCATCGCCTCGCCGAGCGTCTTGAGCACCTCGCGGATCGACACCTCCACGAAGCGCGTCGTGTCGTACGGCACGGAGTAGATGAGGCCATCGGGGAAGCGCGCAGAGAGCGTTCGTACCGCGTTCTTGACGCTTTTCGAGACTTCGAGCGCGTTGGCGCCGGGCTGCAGGAACACGCCGACCAGCACCGCTTCCTTGCCGTTGACGCGGCCGATGAATTCGTAGTCTTTCGAACCGAGCTCGACGCGGGCGACGTCCTTCAGGCGCAGCGTGGAACCGTCCGGATTGGCGCGCACGATGATGTTCTCGAATTCGCCCGGATCGGCGAGCCGCCCCTTGGTCGTGACGGTGTAGACCAGCTCCTGCGGGCCGCCCGCGGGCGTCTGCCCGATCTTGCCCGCTGCGAACTGGGCGTTCTGCTCGTTCAGCACGGCGATCAGGTCCGCCGTCGTGAGCTTGAGCTGCGTGAGGCGGTCAGGCTTGACCCAGATCCGCATCGCGTAGTCCTTGGCGCCGAAGATCTGCACGTTGGTCGTGCCGGGGACGCGCTTCACCACGTCGAGCACGTTCATCGTGACGAAGTTGCTTATGTACAGGCTGTCGTAACGGCTCTCGGGGGAGTAGAAGGCGGCCACCAGCAAAAACGACGAGGAGCTCTTTTCCACGGTGACGCCGAGCCGGCGCACTTCCGCGGGCAGGCGCGGCTCGATCTGCCTCACTCGATTGTTGATGTTGACCGCGGCCTGGTCGATGTCGGTGCCGATCTCGAAGGTGACGTGAATCTGCACCGTGCCGTTCGAGGTGGAGGTCGAGCTCATGTAGATCATGTGCTCGATGCCGTTGATCGCGTTCTCGATCGGCGCGGCTACCGTCTGCTCGATCACCGCGGCGGAGGCGCCGGGATAGTTGGCCGTGACTGTGACCACGGGCGGCGCGATTTCGGGATACTGCGCGATCGGCAGATTACGCATCGCGGCAAGCCCCGCGATCACGATGAAAACCGAAAGCACCGCAGCGAAAATTGGACGGTCGATGAAGAGGCGTGAGAACATGTCCGTCCCCTATTTCTTCGCGACGGCGAGGGATATTTCTCCGCCCTTTGGACCATTGCCCGTCGCTTGCGGCGGGGTCTTGTCCGCGTCACCGTCCGGCGCCGCGGCGACCGTCACCGGCGCGCCCGGGCCGATTTTCATCACCCCGTCCACGATCACCTTGTCTCCGGCGCTGAGCCCGGCACTGACAATCCAGGCATTGCCCTGCCAGTCGCCCAGCTCGACCGGCCGAGGCTCAGCCTTGCTTTCGGTGTTGACGACATAGACGAACTTGCCCTTCGGACCTTGAAGCACCGCGCGCTGCGGCACGAGGATCGCAGTAGGTCGTTCGGCGCCTTTCAACGTGACGCGCACGAACTGGCCGGGGTGCAGGAAGCCCGCGGGATTGGGCAACTCGGCGCGCGCTTCGCTGGTGCTCGTGCTCCCGGAGACGCGCACGTCGGTGAAGTTGGGCTTGCCGGCTTCGCTGTATACGCTGCCGTCTGCGAGCTTCACCGTCACCTCGAACCGCCCGTCGCGGGGCAGCACCAAGCGTCCCGCGTCGACCTCGCGGGCGAGCCTGACGCGCTCCTCGTCTGAGACGCCGAACAGAACGTAGATCGGATCGATCTGCGACACCGTGGTGAGCAGCACGTCCGGGCCGGACACGTAGTTCCCTTCGGAGCGCTGCGCGCGGCTCGCAATCCCGGCAATGGGCGCCTCGACCCGGGTGTAGCCGAGATTCAGCCTTGCATCCGCGAGATTGGCGCGCGCGGTCTTCACCTCGGCCTCGGCCACCTGCTCCGCAGAAGCCGCATCGTCGTAATCCTTTTGGCTTGCGGCCTTGATTTCGAACAGCGGTTTCAGGCGCGCGCTGTTGCGCTTCGCCTGCGCAAGCTTCGCCTCGGCGCTGGCGAGCGCGGCTTCGCCTCGCGCAGCCGCCACCTCAAAAGGCGCCGGATCGATGGTGAACATCGACTGCCCCTGCGCGACCGGCGCGCCCTCGCGGTAGTTGCGTTTCATGACAATGCCCGTCACGCGCGCGCGCACCTCGACCTCGCGCGAGCCGGCGGTCTGGCCGACATATTCAAACGTCGCCGGCACCGATTGTGGCTGCACCGTTACCACCGCAACTTCCGGGGGCGGCATGCCTCCGTGCGGTTGCGAATTCGCGGGCTCACAGCCGGAGAGGAGCGACGCAACGGCTCCCATCGATAGTGCCGAAGCGGCAGCCGCATAAAAGTTTCTGACTTTCATTTCTTACTCCCTTCTTTCAGTTAGGGCGGGCGTGAAGCCCGTTTTCTTAAGTGTTGACGGCCGCGGACCGCGCGTCGTTTTGGTGATTCTTGCTCGAGAGAGAATCGATCAGGCCCTCGATGCCGTGGTTACGGACTTCCTCGGCGAAGATGTCGCGGTAAGTGGCCGCGAGGCTCGCGCCGCTGATCTTGACGTCGTACACCTTCCATCCCGAGGCGGTTTTCTCCATCTCGTAGTCGATGGAAACCGCTAGTCCCCGATTGCCTGACCTCGGATCTGACGATGACCTGCGCCTCGCCGGCCTGGGCGCGTAAAGGCTTGAACTCGATCACCTGGTCGCGGTAGTTGGCGAGCGCGCTGGAATACATGCGCACGAGAAGCGTCCTGAATTCCCGGACGAGTCGCTCGCGCTGTTCGGGGCTGGCGCGCCGCCAGTTGGCGCCCATCGCGATCCGAGTCGTATGCGCAAAATCGAAGTGAGGCAGGATCTTCGCCTCGACGAGGCTCGCGATCTTATTTGGGTTGCCGGCCTGGATGTCCTTGTCCTGGCGGATCGCGGCGAGCACGTCCATCGAGATGGTCTTGACGAGTGCATCCGGCGCCAGTTCTTCCGCGTGGGAAGCCGGCGCAGCAAGAGCGAGCATGATCGCCGCTGTCTTGAGGGTGTTATGCATCGAATTCAACTCCTTTCGATAAAGCCATTAGCAGTGAGTGCATTGGCCGCCGAGTTTGCGCCGGGGCTGCTGACAACGTTGTGTCAGGAGCATGCTTTCCACGTCGGTTGCGGCGGCGTTTTTCGGCGGTGACCGAGCCACCAGAGAAGCGGTGCGCCGATCAGAGCGCCGGGCAACAGCAGGATCGCGGCCAGATACAGCCCGCCTTTGAGAGAATTGCGCACCAAACTGCTCATGACCGATCTCCGTTTGAGTCTTGGATCACGCGAACTCGCGCACCACTTCTTCCGATTGCGCCTTGGCTGACGCCATCGCGTTCTTAAGGGCCTCTTCGCCCATCGCCACGCCTTCGACGCGCACCACGTGTACGTTCGTGATGCCGATGAATCCGAAGACGGCGCGAAGGTAGGATTCCTGGAAGTCGAACTGCTGCGCGGGGCCTTCGGAATAGACGCCGCCGCGGGCCACCACGACGACGGCCTTCTTGCCTTTCAGCAGTCCTTCGGGACCTTTCTCGCTGTAGGAAAAGGTGCGCCCTGGCCGCACGACGTGGTCGATCCACGCCTTCAGGCTGGAAGGCAGACTGAAGTTGTGCATCGGGACGGCGAGCACGACGACATCGGCGGCGGCGAGCTCGTCCACCAGCGCGTCCGATAACGCGAGGGCTCTAGCTTCCGCCGGGCTGCGTTTTTCCGACGGCAGCACCCGGCCGGTAGCGAACGCTTCGTCGACATGCGGCAAGGGTTCTTTCGCCACATTGCGCACGACCACCGTCGCGCCGGGGTGACGCGCTTTCAAGTCATCGACGATATGGCCGGCGAATTGATGCGAATAGGACTTCGAGCCGCGCGGGCTGCTCAAAACAAACAAGATATTCTTCACGGTGCTCTCCTGGAGTAGGTGATCTCTCGAGCGTTGAAAAAAGGCTTGCGGATTAAGCTTCGCGTCTGTATTTTTCATATATGTACTATTCAGTTAAAAAAAAGCCTATCTAATCGCCGACAACACGCGCTCAAGCGAGCCCTGGTCGATCCCTGAAAGCGTCTTGGCGAACTCCGTCTGCACTTTCTCGACCTGCCGTACGCCCGCGGCATGGCGCTCCTTGCCAAGCGCGGTCACGACCGCCCGCACCGCACGGCGATCCTCGGGATCCTCCACGCGGTGCACGAGCCCGTCCCCCTCGAGACGGTCCACGAGCTGCGTGACGTTCGAGCGGACGCAGGTCATCTTCATGGCACATTCGCTCAAGCTCAGCGGCTCGCCTTCCTTAACCAGATGCGACAGCGCGCCGAATTTTGCCAACGAGAGCCCGACCTGCCCCAAGGCCTCCTCAAGGCGCGACTCGAGCACATGCGCGGCCCGGACAAGCGAATACATCATCTGACCATCGGCGGCACTCGGGTTCACGGAACGTAGCTTGGCAGGTTTATTCATATATGAATATTATAGTACTGATGCTTCGCTTGTCAAGCCCGGGGTTTGTCCCTCGATTAGCCAGGCAGAGTGCCCTTCGTCCCGACACGGCAAGATGGCGGTAAAGTTCGACAAGTGCAGGAGAACCTTATGAAAATTGGCAATCTCGGATGAGTGCCCTCAAGACGAAACTGGTCAACGTCATCTACATCCGCACCTCGCCGCGTGCGCTTTGGAACGCGCTCACGCAGCCCCAGTCCACGCGTCAGTACTACGTGGGCCTCGAGCTCAAGGCCGAGCTCAAGCGAGGTGGACGGTTCGACTACATGCACCGGGCCGAACTGCACGGGCGGCCCGGCGCCGGCGTGGAGGGCGTGGTGATCGAGGTGACTCCACGGAAGAAACTGGTGCACAGCTTCGAGCCGAAATTCATCGACGACGGGCCTTCCCGCGTGACCTACGAGATCGAGCCAATGGGATTGGTGTGCAAGCTCACCGTGACTCACGACCAGTTTCCGGAGGGGGGCTCTACCCTTGAGACTGTGAGGGAAGGCTGGCCGGAAATCTTGAGCAGCCTCAAGTCTCTCCTCGAAACTGGCGAAGCGCTAGCCATTCCCCGGAATTCTTAGCAGGTGTTGCAGTAAGCTTCTTGATCCCTTCGCGCCGGTATACTGGCTGCTTCGGCGCAGTGATTCGAGGAGGTCGTCATGGAGGCCGTGAAAGATGCGAGCCATCTCTACGAGGTCGAGCGGCGGGCGACGCACGCAGAACGCCCCGGCTTCAGGATCAACGAGATTCAGATCTCGGCGGGTCAGAAGGTGCCCTGGCACTACCACAACAATGTCCAGGACGCGTTCTACGTCCTCCATGGAAAAATCCGCATCTTCCTCCGCGACCCGAAGGAGGAAGTCCGCCTCGGACCCGGCGAGACATTCTCGGTGCGGCCGAAACGCCCGCACCTGGTGATCAACGGCGGCGACACATCGGCGACGTTCCTGGTGCTGCAGGGCATCGGCGAATATGATTTTGTTCCGCTGACGTGAGGCACTCCGCAATACTCTCGACATCCCACTAGCAGATATCCGTCATGGACACGATCGATCGCAGCTTATCCGAAGAGCAGCGCATGATGCGCAGTAGCTGCCGTGCCTTCGTCAACGATTTCGTCACGCCGTTCATCCGCCAGAACTGGCAGCGCGAGTGGCTGATGGACCCGGATGCGCGTCTGCCGCGTTCGATCCTCGAGCAGGCGGACAGAATCGGCATCCGCACGCTCGGCGTCCCCGAGGAGTTCGGAGGCGTGCCGCTCGATCCTGCGCACGAAGTGCAGACTTTCGCCCTCATCTCCGAGGAGATCGCGCGCGGCGACTCGGGGCTTTCCGACAAACTGGTTCAGATCTGGAAGGTCTCGGTGCTGCTCCGCAACGTCGCGCCGCGCCATCTGCAGGAGCTCTGGTTCCCGCGCATCGTGAAGGACCCGGGGTTTCTGCTCGCGCACTGCCTCACCGAGCCGCGCGGCGCCTCCGACCGCTGGCTCCCGTACAACGCGCCGGAAGCGGCAATGCAGACGCGCGCGGTGCTCAAGGGCGACGAGTGGGTGCTCAACGGGCGCAAGCAGTTCATCAGCAACGGCTACGACGCGAGCCTGTACGTCGTGTACGCCAACACCAAACCGGGCGCAGGCATGCTGCAGGGCACCTCCAGCTTCCTGGTGCCCCGCGGGACGCCCGGCCTCACCGTCGCGCGCTGCAACGAGACGCTCGGCGGCC
>WNGH01014838.1_pt1 | contig 19729 bp, 11 predicted proteins | sample 5400631 | NCBI WGS metagenome assembly WNGH01 (sample SAMN13153373, study PRJNA577476) | soil metagenome | isolation source: 115 cm soil or saprolite under Garry oak tree replicate 1 | place: USA:California | collected 2016-06-15
GACGAATACACGCCACCGCACCACTGGATGGCTTGCAATTCTTCACGATGTGCCGCTTCCGTGATTTCTGCTGCTTCAGTTTTGGCGCGGTGATCGCACCAGAGGTAGTATTCACCGAGCGGATGTAGATTCTTCCCAACCGGAATCACAGAGGAGCCGGTGGTATCGATCGCCATCGCTTGCACTTGATCGCCGGAGACATGGGCCTTCTGTAAGGCTTCACGGGTGGCGATGGCCAAAGCGCGCACCTGATCGTCATGCGATTGCGTTGCATATTCGGGATCTTCGCGCTTGCGATGGAGCGGGTATTCCGCAAGCGCCGTCGCCAGTAGTCCGCGCTCGCTATCCACGAGGGAAACGCGAACGTTGAGGGTGCCAAAGTCCACTCCCGCCACAATTGCCATGGGATTAGTTATCCGCTCCGAACGAAATAAACCGTTACTCAGTGTGTGCGTACATGTCCCAGCCCAGATAGCGCGTGGTTGCTTCGTGCACAATCGGGGCGACGCTCGAAAAGTTCGCAGCGACGTGGTGTTCAAATCCTTTCTCGCAAATGTAGTGAAGAAGTCCTTGCAGTCCAGGGATCTCCACGACGCCAGCGCCGCCGAAAGTCTCTAGAGGATCATCCGTAAATCTTCCACTGCCAGTATAACCACGGATTCTTCCCTGGAGATCGTCGGTAGAAAATCGGGCAAAGCTCATGGCGCCGGACTTGACGCGTCCAACACACGTGCCAAAGGTATTTTCCTTGCCTACAGTACCTGCGATGATTTCCTGGAAATCCATCTTCACGTCTTTGAAGAAATGTTTCGGCAAGTTGCTACAATGAAAACACACGGCCTTGTTAGGATCGTTTCCGTAGTTGTTATTCCAGTCGAGCAGCGCGCTGGGCGTTTCCGAAGCCAGTTGCAAAGCGTGCATGCCGAGCACGCCGCAAACGTCAACTTCGCAGGCGCTTGAAAGCAGTGAATCGCTCATCATGCTCATGACGGTGCATGGAACGACTCCCAGGTTTTCTTCCAGCGAAGTCCAGCACTGAACCGCGCTGATTTGCACGTGTGCGCTTTTCATCCAGTCGTCGACAACCGCTCCGAGCTTGGCCATTTTGACGAGCGCCGCGCGGGGGATGTCGGTGGTCGTCACATAAGATTGTATGGACTTCAACTTTAGCAAAACGTGCTCATCGGTGTCCTTCATGCGGCTGATGCGTCCCAGCACTTCGCTCAGGTCCAGCGTCTCTACGGAAATCCCGCTCGACTCCAGCAGTTTCTCGCTATAACGGACCGTATTGAACGCCGTCGGTCGTGCACCCAGCGCACCAATGCGCAAATTGCGCAGTCCCTTTACCACACGGCATACGCCCGCAAACCATTCCACGTCTTTCTTGAACTCCGGCGAATCTGGCGTCATGGTGTGCAAGGTTGTCAATGAATACGGAATTCCGAACTGGCGGAGGTTGTTACAGGCGGACATTTTTCCGCAGAAACTGTCACGCCGGTGCGTGATAGCCATTTTGCCAGGCGTATCCGGCGTGGCTTGCACCAGCACCGGCACGTTCAATCTCGAAAGCCGAAGTGTGTCTGCGACTGCGCGCTCATCTCCGAAATTTGGCAGCGTGATGATGACACCATCGATTAAATCGGCTTTGGACTTGAACAACTCCGCGCAGCGCTTTGCTTCTTCGTACGTTTCCACAGCCCCATGCTTGCTCTGCTCCGACCCGAGCACGACGACATCTATGCCGGCATTTTGCAATACGTGAATCATCTCTTCCCGGCCAGTCTTCGCCAAGTGATCGGGGAAAAATCCCCGATTCCCCACGATCACGCCCATCGTCATCTTCCGCATGTTAGCCATGGTCGGTTCCGTCGCTTTCTCCTTCAGAGGCGGCCTTTTCCCGGCGCAAAATAAATGCAGTAAACACATCCGATCACCGCCAGTATCCCGCCCCACCAGACGTTCGCGTGCAAGCCATACAGCACAACCTGCTCTTCTGGCGGGTGGAACAGTTCATACGCACCTGCGCCGAAAATCAGCAAGCCATTGACGAGAAGTGACACTCCGATAAAAAACCATATAGAAAGCGAACCGCCAGTTTTCATAGCGCCTCACCAAAAAACTACGTTAACCACCAAGAAGAGAACAGCAACCACTGAGGCCCAGAGCCACGGCCGGTGGAACACCGTGACATACGACTCGGATGGAATATCCGTCACGCCGTAAACCAAGCCCTTCAGTTCGGAGTCCGGTTTGGGTTTGGTGAGCAAGCTCACAGCGATGGTCACCAACACGCAGACGACCCAGGACCACAGCGCCCGGTACATGTTTTCCGCCATATCACGTGCGTGCGCGGAAAGCGCGACGTAGCGCAATGCGGAGGAATCGACCTTGACCCATGCCCACATTCCGATTGAGGATAAGGTCCCGGCCAACAATCCCAGGAACCCGCCTGCGGGTGTCGCACGCTTCCACAACATTCCCAAAATGACTGTTCCAAATAGTGGTGCGATAAAAAAGCTGAAGAGCGCCTGAACATAGTCCATGATGCTTTTGAAATCCATCACTAGATAGGCCGTGCCCACACTGATAATCACTCCGACGATTGTGGACCAGCGGCCCATACTGACATAATGCTGATCGCTCCCGTCTTTTTTTATCAACGCACGGTAAATGTCGTATGTCCACACCGTAGTAAACGCACTCACATTGCCAGCCATCCCGGACATGAACCCCGCAATCAGGGCGGTGATTCCAAGTCCAAGCAAGCCCGGGCCGCAATATCGTGCCAGCATGAGAGGTAGGACTTCGTTGTAACTATGGCCGCCGGTCGCGAGGGCCTGCGCTTCGCCGGTCAGCTTCATGGGTAGAACCGCGAGAGCTAGCAAACCCGGTAGAATCACGATGAACGGAACCATCATTTTGAAGCCTGCGCCGATGATCGGGGCCATTTTCGCAGCGCGAAGATCTTTAGCGGACAGCACTCGCTGCACCACCAGAAAGTCCGTGGTCCAATAACCGAAGGAAATGATCGCTCCCAATCCGAAGACGATTCCCGTCCAGTGAATGCCCATGGGGTTATCGTCGAATCTGCCAAGCGTGCTCCAAAGGTGTGTGTACTCTGCCGAAGCGTTTGTCGCGATCCGTGCTTTTAATGCAGCCCATCCACCGGCATCGGCAAGTCCGAGTATCGGAATCAGCAGTGCCCCAGCCCAAATCAGAATAAACTGCAAGACTTCGTTAAAAATTGCCGAACGCAACCCGCCGAGCGAAACATAGATGGCAACTGTCAAAGAGGAAACCCAAATGCTGAAGTTGATGTTCCACCCGAGAATAATCTTGAGGACCAGCGCCATTGAATACATGTTGATTCCACTCATCAGCACCGTCATCAGCGCGAAGCTGATGGACGATAGTGCGCGGCTCCCTTCTCCAAACCGAAGCTTCAAATAGCCCGGCACAGAATGGGTTTTAGAAATGTAGTAGAAGGGCATCATCACTAGGGCGAGGAACAGCATTGCAGGGATTGCGCCGATCCAATACCAGTGAGCCGCGAGAATGCCGTACTGATATGCCGCGCCGGCCCAACCCATCAATTCCAGAGAGCCGAGATTCGCGGAAAGGAAACTGAGCCCAGCGATCCAGGCAGTCATTTCTCTTCCGGCCATGAAAAAATCTTCGCCCGTATTCGAGCGCTCCTTCAAGTAGAAGCCGATAGCAAGCACCAACGCGAAATAGAAAACAATGATGACCAGATCAACCATGGATAGACGTACAAGACGTGAAGCATCCGCCGAAGCAAATAGCAGCGTCATTCCCTTGACCTCGCTTGCCCATAATAAGCTTCTTTGCCGTGCTTCCTCAAAAAATGCCGATCGTGGAGCGTCTTACTGACGCAGCTGGCGCGCGGATTGATCCCGATCGTGAAGTAAGCCATACGAGCGACAGCTTCGAGCATCCAGGCGTTTTCCGCTGCCTTCCGCGGGTCTGCGCCCCAGGCAAAAGGACCGTGGTTTGCCACCAATACTGCCGGGACGGCCTGGGGGTCAATCTTCTTGAACGCGCGAATAATCGCCACTCCTGTATTTGCCTCGTATTCACCTTTGATTTCGTCATCCGCCATGGAATCGGTTAGCGGAATTGGCCCGTGGAAATAATCAGCGTGCGTGGTACCGAAACACGGAATCGGTTTGCGGGCCTGGGCCCAGGCTGTGGCGTATTCCGAGTGAGTGTGGGCAATCCCGCCGATGGAAGGGAAAGCGCGGTAGAGAGCAGCATGTGTGGGAAGATCCGAAGACGGCCGCAGGGTCCCTTGGACGACTTTGCCTTGCAGGTCGGTCACGACGAGATGCTCCGGCTTCATCGCTTCGTAGGGAACACCACTCGGCTTAATGACGATCAAGCCGTCATCGCGGGCGATACCGCTTGCGTTGCCAAATGTGGAAAGCACTAATTCTCTTCGGACAAGATCCAGGTTTGCTTCCAACACTTGTTCTCGTAGCGCTGCTAACAGCATCCGCTCTCGATCCTCCTCGTAATAGGTGTTGTTAGCGTCGGCCGGAAATGCTCCCGGGCGGCACGAGCGCCTTCGACTTCCACTCCTACCCGAATCGCGCGGACTAGACCCAGCCCCGTGGTCGTATCATCCCGCGGAATCCTACTTCCGAATCTTAAGCCTGAAGACTGTCGTTGACCGATAGGTTTGAACAGATCTCAATTCCGCGGACGGAAAATTCCTATGATTCAGGGAATCGGGAAAGTGTTGTGTTTCCATGCAAAAACCGGTGCGCTGGCCGGAGACCTGTCCGCTCTTGTCGCGAGCGGTGCCATCCAGGAAGTTTCCGCTGTAAAACTGGATCCCCGGTTGTGTCGTAAGCACTTCGAGGACGCGTCCGCTCGTGGCTTCGAAAACCTCGGCGGCAGCCTGCAATCCTGCTTTTTCGGTCCTTGCCAGGGCCCAGTTGTGATCATAACCCTTTCCGAATTTTAGTCGCTCATCGTCCTGACTGATCCGCGCCCCGATTGCAGCCGGTTTTGAGAAATCGAAAGGCGTGTCGCGAACCGCGTGCAATTCCACTATCGGTATCAGTGTCGAATCAACCGAGGTGAATTCCAGAGCGTGAAGGAGCAGCTGATGACCCAGAATTCCCTGACTCGCTGCCCCTGACAAATGGAAATAGCCGTGGTTTGTCAGGTAAAGGACCATATCCTTATCCGTCGTTGCATAGTGATCGATCCGTAATTCGTTTGTTTCGGCAGGAAGAGTGTAAGTTACTTTAACCTCTAAGGTGCCAGGGTTGCCCTCTTCTCCATCTTGACTCCCGTAGGACAATTCGAGAACCTGGGCATCTTCATTAGAACGATCAACACCCATCCACACCCGCTGGTTGAAACCCTGGACTCCTCCGTGCAGGCTGATGGGACCGTCATTCTTTGGCAAATGAAAACCAATTCCGTCGAGCGTAAATTGGCCGCCAGCGATTCGGTTGCCGTACCGCCCAATGGTAGTGCCAAAGTACGATTTGTCCTGTTCGCACCTATTGACGTCGTCATACCCGAGTACGCTATCTGCAATCCTTCCGCTGCGATCTGGGGCGCGTAGAGAGACAAGAGCCGCGCCGTAAGTAATGACTACGGCCTCAAGACCCTTCTTGTTGCTGAGAATGTACCGGTAAACGGCATGTCCCTCTTTCGATTTTCCAAACCCAGCAACCTGCAGTTTGGCGGGACCCGCGCCTTTCGCAGTGAAACAAGCGGTGATAGTCATCGCCGCGAAAAAGGCAGCAATGAAGGCGGGATTCCTGGTCATGAACAGTCCTGGTGAAAGCATGAGTACACCAAAATTCATGCCGGATGATTTATGGTAAGCGTTTACCACCGAATAGTCATCCTTGCAAGGAGTTTCGTCCCCTAAACCGAAACCGCTTCGTCTTGCCAGTGTATCCAATTCCTGCACGGTTGGCAGAAAACATCCATCTGGCGTCGAGGTACCCCGAAATACGGCAGCATGACCGCCCCTCAGGGATTGTGCCACACGCTTTCGAGCGATTGAGGAGTCGTGGACATACGGTCGCGACATTGGTTGTGACGTGCGCGAACAGTTGCAGTCAGAGTCGGAGCTGAGCACCTTGCAATCCGCAGGGTTGCATGGTAAACGTTTACCTTATTTCATTTGGTCTTCTTAAGCGGTGCGTCCAGAATCAGCTACGGCGCGGACCCTTGTCTCTCCTAAATGCAGTCCCGAGGAGGTTAACATGCCAAAACGATCGCAGATTTCGCGGCGGCAATTTGTAGGCTCTGCCCTCTCCGCGGCCACGGTGAGTTCCGTGCCTATCCCGAATTTCCTGCTGTCGTCATGGGGATACAGCCCGAACACGTCCAATCTTGACTGGAAAGATGAGGGCATTCTTTTAGTTGATAAGGGAGCGCGCCGACAGACCAATGTCGACAAGAGCATCCCGTCGATGGAGAGGCTGCTCGAATCCAATGGGCGGATGAATAACTTCTTGCGTCTTGTCGGTAAGAGTGATGCTGCGCAGCGCGGGCCGGTTTACGCGGACTCCGATGTGTATAAGTGGACAGAGGCTGTCGCCTTCGCCTTACAGTCCGGTGATCGACCTGAGCTGCACGCGGTGGCGGACAAGATCATTAAGGAAGTCGTTGAAGTTCAAGAACCTAGCGGCTATCTCAATACGTACTACGTTGGTGAGCGGGCGAAGGATCGCATGGCGCCTGACGTGCAACGGTGGGGGCATGAACTCTACAACCTCGGCCACATGATCCAGTGCGCGATTGCGTTTTATCGTGCGACTGGCGACCGCACCTTGCTTGACGCCAGCATTCACTTCGTCGACGGCTACCTGCTGCCCAATTTTGGTCAGGGAGGCGATAAAAAGCCAATCCTTTCCGGGCATCCAGAAATTGAACTGGCGCTTATCGAGCTTTACCGCACGAGCGGAGACAAGCGTCATCTCGAACTAGCGGGCTATATCCTCCAGGGTGACGATCGCATCAAGCTACCGCAGCGTGGCTATGTTTATCACTTCAGCGGAATTCCTTTCACGTCGCGCACACACCTCGAAGGCCATGCTGTACGTGCTATGTACGCCTGTTGCGGAGCCACCGACTATTACCTCGAAACCGGTGACCAATCGTACTGGAAGACTCTCAACCTACTTTGGGACGACTTAGTGTCGGCCCAAATGTACGTGACGGGCGGAGTCGGAGCGCGCAGCCAAGGCGAAGCTTTCGGCGATTCCTATGAGCTACCGAATTCCACCGCTTATGGCGAGAGCTGCGCGGCCATAGGCAACATGATGTGGAACTGGCGTATGCTCGCAGCCACCGGGGACGCGAGATATGCCGATGTCGTCGAGCGTGCCTTGTATAACGGCATCAATTCCGGCATGTCGCTCGATGGAACGCTGTATTGTTACCGCAATCCGTTGGCATTCGACCCGTCAGGCGGCGATCAAATTCGCAATCCGTGGTACGACACGACGTGCTGCCCACCGAACCTGGAGCGCACCTTCGCTTCCTTGCCCGGCTATTTTTACAGTACCAGCAAGGCCGGACTCTATCTGCACCTGTACGACAATGCGCAGCTTGATTGGCATCTCGAGGATGGAACTGGCCTGAAAGTTGTGCAGAAAACAAACTACCCGTGGGATGGCGTCACGGAGATTACTGTCACGCCGGCCAAGCCCACGGAGTTCACGTTTTATCTCCGTATTCCCGGGTGGTCCGACGGAACGCAGGTGACGATCAACGGCAAGCGAGTCTCTGGGGCGACTCCGGGACAGTATCTCGCGTTGCGACGCCGCTGGTCGCCCGGCGATCTCATTGACGTGAAGTTCGGCATGACTCCGCAAGTGATCGAAGCAAACCCCCGTGTGGTGGATGATTACGGCCGCGTGGCGGTTCAGCGGGGTCCGCTCGTTTACTGTCTCGAACAACTGGATCAGCCGGAGGGCGTGCCTTTGTTTGATGTTTCTCTGGATATACGCCATGAGCCTTCAGCAAAGTTTCACGAGGAGTTTCATGGCGATTTGCTAGGGGGGATCGTGGTGCTGAAGCACATGGGAGCGATCTACGAGAAGTCTGCTTCGCATAACGCTCTATACCGTCCGCACACTGCCGATGTGCCAAAGGCCAAGCAAGTGGAGCTCAGGTTTGTGCCTTATTACGCGTGGGCGAATCGGGCGGCCACGCCGATGCAAGTTTGGACGCCTATTCTACGGTCGTAGGGAATCCCTGCACTATTACGTGGACGAGGGCTGCATCGATCTCCTATCCGGAATGGGTGCCCCGATGCGCATGATGGAACGGCTGGGCCAGGGTCGCCGACCTTAGCCTCCTACCTTGTGGTAGAGACGGTAGGGCTCTTCACCGATTGCCGCAAACGGACGAAATGTGATTTTCCCAGCGTCACCTTGCACGAGCCAGTCTTCTGAAGACTGAGAAGCGGTCGAAGCGGCGAGGAGTTGCGCACGGGAAAAGTTCGAGGGCAAATTCCCGACGCCAAAGAGTGCCAGCGGCCCTCGCAGCAGTGCCACGATCTGTGGGTTCTCCGGATCCACCGCTTGAAGACGGAGCGGCATCCCAATTTCAAAATCCACTCGGTCGCCATTTTTCCAAGTGCGAGACAGTTCAAAGAACTTTCCCGCGACGGGATCACCTTCCGCACGCTTGCCGTTAACCGAAATACGCGTTTTTGTGTCCGCCCATGCCGGAACGCGCAAGTGGATCGCGAACATTTCCGGACGCGCCATGTCCAACTGAAGCTGGATTGCATTAGTTGTGGGGTACCTGGTTTGCTGCGTCAGAGTGCAATGCGTGCCGCCTTGCACCCAGCTGACACGAGAAGGAAGGAAGAGATTGACATAAATACCTTCTTTGGCTGGGTAATAAGAACTGATGCCGTAATCGGCGGTCAACTGTGGGAAAGTGCCGGAGCAGCAAGGCCATTTATCTTTGTAATAGACTTTTTTGGCGCCCGCACTGTTGTAATCGGAATAGTAGAAGCTGGTGCCGTCGGCAAGAATGGGCTTGGTGCCCGCGACGGTGTTGTACAGCACCTGTTCCATGTTATCCCCGTAATGAGAGTCGCGCGTCACCCGCAACAGATATCGCGTGATTTTGAATTGTCCGTAGGCGCCACACGGGGTTTCAAAGCTGGAGCGCGTCTTGCCCAGACTCTCGGCAAGCAGTCCCTTCCCGGGTTCCACAAACGCTTCGTCTGGCCCCCATCCTCCTGTTGCATAACTTTGTTCCTGAACCATACGCAGGCCGTTCGCGGCAGCGCGGAGGTATTTTTCATCACCGAGAACCAAATAAGCCTGCATAGCAGAACTCAGCGTATTGACGTGACTGTAGGCGTGCTTGCCGGGAAGGGCGTTGTGATTTTCCGCCAGAGCATCGTAATACTCCTGATAGATAAATCGCTCCCCCAAATCGCGGTAGCGCTTGTCGCCGCTGCGCTGATAGGCAAGAAAGAAATTCTCGGGCAAGGTGTAGGTTTCATCCCATGTATAGGCGATGGTCTTATGTGGTCGAGCTTCCTGCTCATTTCGGCTCAGGGCCTTCTCCGGGAGATGCGGCAACACTGCATCAGTAGCTCGCTTGAGCACATCCAGTGCGATAGGGTCCGCCGCAAATTCATAAGCATCGATAAGGCCACAGCAAGTCTTGTCGAAGGTATAGCCCGGCAGGCGGTAATCGACGTAGAACCTCCCGGTAGGCTCTACCGTCTCGGCAAAAGCGCGCACAAGGCGATGAACTTTTTCCTGCGTCGCCTTTGATCCTGTCACCGCGTAGGCGCGAGCCAATCCGGAAACGTATTGACCGAAGGAATGCCCGGCAATGAAGGCATGAAAATTATCCTTCTCGTTAAAGTCGTCGGCATCATCATACCACCCCCCCAGATCGTGGCCTGGTGCCGGCAACCCTTGACGTTTCCGAAAGGGCTTCAGTAAACCGTCTTCATCGAGATTGAGGAACAGCTTATGGTTCTGGTCGAACTGTCTCCGGAAGGGTCCCTCAAGCAGCTGTACCTGAGAGTAACCGAAAACCGAAAGTGGAGGAGTGATCGAAGCCGTTACCGAGGGGCGCGCCCACCCCCGAAAAGAACGCACCCCGATTAGACCTGTCGTGGAAATCGCCGCGGATTTGAGGAACTGGCGCCGGGTCTTAGTTTTCACCGTGAATCCTCCTGAGCTTGCTTGCGGGAGTCCCGCTGGAGAGTCTAGGGCGCTCTGCTAACAATTCGCCGGGCGCCCGAATTTCAGCAAGCGTTTTCTCGCACGACTTACGTATAGCGCGAGAGAGACTCTCCGTCAAACACTTGCTGCAATCGATTTCTTAAATGAAGTATCCTGTCCTTGCACAGATGCGACGTCCGCTGGTATCCATTAAGAGGTCCGTTGGTCTCGCAATTCTTCTGCTTGCTTGCGGTTCTTTGGCCTTTTCCCAAATCCAGGAAAGTAAAGTCGAGCCCATTAGCTCGGCCTTGCGAGCCGGAGAATTTGACAAGGCCGTGGAACTGAGTCGATTCGCGCTAAAAGCGTCGCCAAGCAATGCACAATTATGGACCCTGCAAGGCATTGCCTATGCCGGCAAAGGTGACGGCAAGGAAGCTCTGACGTCATTTCAGCGAGCGCTTAAGATTTCCCCAAACAATATTGCGGCTCTGGCTGGGGCCGCTCAGATTGAGTACCAAGAGGGGAACCAGAGTGCAATGCCACTGCTAAATCATCTGCTGCAATTGCGTCCAGGAGATCCCACTGCCCATGCCATGCTTGCCGTGCTGGAATACCGGCAGGGACACTGCGGTGCGGCGGTTCCACATTTCGAAAAAGCTGGCCAGCTGCTCGACTCTCAGCTGGACGCCTTGCATGCTCTTGCCACCTGCCTCGTAAGACTCAAGCGACTCGACGACGCGGCAGCGACTTTTCAGAGGGCTGTGGCGCTTCATCCAGACGATCGGCGGGAACTTCACCTCCTGGCATCCATTCAGCTTATGGCACACAAGCCCGAGGACGCACTTTCCACGCTGCGGCCGCTGCTGGAGACCAAGGAAGTGGATGCGAACACCCTGCAGCTTGCTTCGACTGCCGCGGAATCCGCTGGAAACACGCCCCAGGCGGTTAGTACGCTTCGGCAAGCTCTCTTGCTCGACCCGCGAAACGTCAGCCTATATCTGGATTTTGCCAATATTTGCTTTGCGCACGAATCGTTCCAGGTCGGTGTTGATGTGATTAGCGAAGGATTGATGCTGCAGCCAAGCGCTGAGGAACTCTATGTGGCACGCGGAGTCCTCTACGCGCAGCTGGCACAGTACGACAAAGCGGAGGCTGACTTTGAGAAAGCATACGACTTGAACCCGAATCAGTCTTTGAGCGCTGCCGCTCAAGGCCTGGTGGCTGTGCAGGCGAATGATCTCGATCACGCGCTGGCGTCGATACAGTCAAAACTGGCACGAAATCCGAACGACCCGCTCCTGCTCTACTTGCAGGCAGATGTACTCTCGCAAAAAGGGGTTGATCCTGGTACACCTGAGTTTCAGCTCGCGATGCGCTCGGCAAGGAGGGCGGTCACCTTGCAGCCCGCACTTGCTGCGGCTCGCGCCGTCCTGGCCAAAATGTACATGCAAACCGGGGCCTACCAGGAAGCGATAGAGCAGTGCCGGAAAGCTTTGACCCGCGATCCGAAGGATCAAACCGCTGTGTACCGTCTGATCCAGGCGTTGCGGAAAACCGGGCAGAAAAAGGAGATTCCTGAATTGCTTCAGCGTCTCGCCCAGCTTCGCGAACAAGCTACGCAAGAAGAAAGAGAGCGCTACCGCTTCAAACTCTTTGAACAGGACGCCCCGGGGCAGCAGCCGACGCAGCCATAGCCGCGGCACGCTAGGACTTTAGGACTTTCGCTTGGCCCGCCGAAACTTTGAGAAAATGTTTACTCACCCTGGGCTACAAGCGACAGTCGCACTGGCAACACACAAAAGAGGAAAGCTATCGGAATGACCTGCACGCGCCGCACCTTTCTGCGATTTTCGCTCGCATCGGCGGTCTCAATGACTGCCAAACAGGCATTGGGGCAAGGTGTAGCGACTCACAAGGCTAAGCCCGTGGTACGGCAAGCCCCTTCTGGCCGCCCTTTCAACGCGCACTTTGTCGACGTAGCGGCCGCCGCCGGACTGAGTGCGCCGACAATCTACGGGGGCGTAGAGAGTAAGAAATACATTTTGGAGTCCACCGGCTGCGGATGTGCATTCATTGACTACGACAACGACGGCTGGATGGATATATTTTTGCTCTGTGGCACTCGTATTGAGGCCGCTCCCCCCGAAGCGACTAACCGCCTGTACAAGAACAATCGCGACGGGACGTTCACGGATGTTACGCAAAAGGCGGGTCTCCATGCCATTGGTTGGGCCTCCGGCGTCTGCGTCGGGGACTACAATAACGACGGATTTGAAGACATGTTCTGCACCTACTTCGGACAAAACATTCTCTACCGCAACAATGGTGATGGCACCTTCACCGATGTCACGAAGGCTGCCGGGCTCTTGAACGATCAACCGAGGTGGGGCGCGGGATGCAGTTTCCTGGACTACAACCGTGATGGGCACCTTGACTTGTTTGTTTCGAATTACGTCCGTTTCTCTATTGAACATGCACCGGTTCCTGGAGAGAACACGAATTGCAATTGGAAAGGAATTCCCGTCGAATGCGGGCCGCGCGGGCTTCCAACAGGACGGCACTCACTCTACAGAAACAACGGTGACGGAACGTTTTGCGACGTCAGCCAGCTGGCAGGCATCGCGCGGGCTACGCAATGTTATGGCATGACTGTGGTGGCGGCGGATTTGGACGAAGACGGCTGGCCAGACATTTATGTTGCTTGCGATTCCACTCCTAGCCTGCTGTTCATGAACAACCATGATGGAACGTTCCGCGAAGAGGGAGTGTTGCGAGGCGTAGCCCTTAGCGACGACGGAGAAGAACAGGCGGGGATGGGGGTTGCCATTGGCGACTATGACCTCGACGGACATCTGGACCTTTTCAAGACGCACTTCGCGGATGACGCTAACGTTCTCTACCACAACGATGGTAAGGGAGGTTTCGACGATGTTACCCGCGCTTCTCGCGTTGGGGCGGAGACACGCTATGTCTGCTGGGGCGCTGGAATAGTCGATCTCGATAACGATGGTTGTCCGGACTTGTTCATGGTCACAGGTAACGTTTACCCAGAGGTTGAACGAAAACTGCCGCAATACCAAAATAAGACACCTCGGGCAGTGTTTCGCAATCTCGGCAACAGCACTTTTGAAGAGTTGATCGACGCCGCGGGCCCCGGAGTTGCTGAGGAGCACTGCAGCCGCGGATGTGCCTTTGGGGATTTCGACAATGACGGTGACGTCGACATACTCATCGTAAACTTAAACGAGACTCCCTCACTGTTACGCAACGATCTCATCGGGAATCAAAACTGGATAAAGGTAAAACTTGAAGGAGTTAAATCCAATCGGAGCGCGATCGGTGCCCGGGTTCTTGCCCGATATGGCGGGAAAACGCAGGCCCAGAGCGTTTTGAGCCAGTGCAGTTTCCGCATGCCAGTGAATCGATTGGTCACCCTGCGAGAGGGAGCAGGGATGGTGCAAAACCGTGGCTGGTTGAAGTCGTGAGCTAATTATAAGACGCCTAGATTTGCTGGGATCCGTCCTCCCCACCACTCCATAACGCAAAAGTTCTAGGAAAACCTTGACAGCTTATTTTGAGTGGTATATATGTCCCTGCCATCGAGAAAACGTTTACACGAAGCGATTCTGTAAATGCTGGCTCGCGATATAAGGGGTGGAGTCACATGCGATCGAAATCAGCTTCAGCTATTGGCCTGTCCATTCGGCTGCTCATCGCCTTTCTACTGACGACTGGCTCGGCTTGGGCTCAGTTTACGGCAAGTATTCAAGGAACCGTAACCGATCCAAGTGCTGCTGCAGTCGGGCAAGCGAAGGTCACGATTGAAAACGTTGAGACGCATATTTTGGCGACGACTGCTACCAATGCCGAGGGAGAATACCGGTTTCTGAGTCTCGCCCCGGGTTCCTACAAAATATCCGTTGAGGCTGCGGGCTTTTCCACGGTTCGCACGACTGTCACTCTTGAGACGAATCAAAATCTAAGCGTACCTATCGCGGTAAAAGTTGGCGCGGCGACCGAAGTAGTGACGGTCACTGCTGAAAATCCACTCGTGAACACTACCGAGACACGGAATCAAATGACGCTCGAAACTCAGGAGCTGTCCTCTTTGCCCATGGCGGGCCGCAACATGCTATCTCTTATCAGCTTGGCTCCTGGCGTCTCGGGACTAGGGCTCGCCGGCGGTCCCGGCGTGTCCTCGGGCACACCTGGAACCGGAGTAGACAATTACTCCACGGAGACTGCCGTTGATGTCAGTGTCAACGGCCAGGGAACGGTAGCGAACATGTGGATTGTCGATGGGCTTGATGTCACCAGCGCCATTCGGCAGGGGGTCTTGAATCTGACGCCCAACCCCGACGCCATTCAGGAAACGAACATTCAGGTCAACACGTTTTCCGTGGGATATGGACGCGGGAGTGGCCTTCAAGTTGCGCAAACGACAAAATCTGGTTCGGATCAATTCCACGGATTGGCCAGCGACTATTTCAACTACCAATCAATGTATGCGAAATATTCCTTGCCTGGCGAGGACCACCCGTACAATGCATTCCACAGCAACAACTTCTCCGGAGCGATTGGCGGTCCAATCATTCCCCACCACCAATTTTTCTTCTTTTTTGCCGTCGAACCGCTACGTTCCTCAGCATCCACGGGCAACCAGGTACTCACGTTTCCCGACGCACAGTTTGCAGCTTTTGCCCAAGCCAACTTTCCGAGCACCTTTGGAACCAAAATCTTGAATACGTACAAGCCTTCTGGCGCGACGGTCAGTGGCGTATCGAAGACCGCCAACAACATTTTCCCGGGTACTTGCGGAACGGCCGCGACAAGCAATTTGCCTTGTGCAACTCCGATGATTGACACCGGAATATTCAATTCCAGTAGCTTCCGCAACGGCGACCAGTATTTTATTCGCGTTGATAAGGCTTTTAAAAATGACCGTATTTATGGGAGTTTCTTCCGAACACTTCTGCACAATGGCGGGCCCAACGTGATCCCTCAATTTACGACCACCAACCATACCACGCAGCGGGCCTTTCAAGCGAACTGGGCGCACACGTTTAGTTCGACAACGCTGAATGAAGCCATCTTTGCCCAGAATCGCATCGAGGGTTTTCTAGGTGAGACCGGGGATTTCACCATTCCTGGAATCGGTGTAAGCGGTCAAAACGTCGGATATGGCGTCGGCTTTGCCCAAGGCGATTTTATCCAGCATAACTATCACTGGCGCGATGTTCTGACCCATGTGCGTGGAACTCACGTGTTGAAGGTAGGCTACGAAGGCTGGTTTGGAGACGATGTGGAGCCGTTCCAGGGCCCGTGGTCGCATCCGGGATTCAGTTTCGACAATTTGTTGCAGCTGGCGCAAGATGCACCTACCACCGAAGGTGGGGTGATGTACAACCCCATCGCGGGACAGCAACAACTCTGGAACTGGAACGCTGCTTCCAAAACCTGGGGTCTATTTGCGGACGATACCTGGAAAGCGCGACGCAATCTAACTTTGACACTTGGCTTCCGTTTCGACGATCAGGGGAACCCGTATTCGCGTTCAGACGTCACGGTTTTTGGCAACTTTATTCTTGGGAGCGGGTCAACCTTCCAGCAGCGGGTGGCTAATGGTATAGCCAAGCCCTCGAAGCAGGCGGTAAATCATTCTCCCAAAGCCTATACTCCACGCATCGGCGCGGCGTGGGATATCACAGGAAAGGGTGACTGGTTGTTACGCGGCGGATTCGGTATGTATTCCAACTGGCTCACCCCCGCCAACATCCAGGAAGAATTTCGCGGCAATCCACCGGGTCTAATCCTGCCTACGTTTTTCTCGGGGAATGCACCTGCCAACCGACCGGTTTTTGTCCAGGGTACCAGTAGCAAGCCCCCGTTTGGGTTCCAATTCCCTCAACTGGCAGGCACAGCCTTGTGTCCTGCAGCTCCCTGTCTGGACGCGGCGGGAGGAATTCCGGGCGCAGGCTTGACGATCGGGGGAATCGACCCGAATATAGTTTCTCCTACCGCTTACATTTATGCGGCCGCCCTCGAACACAGAATTGGTGGCCACTTTGTTGCCGCCGTGCTTTATAGTGGATCTCACACCGCCAACCTTGTTGGGCTCGGCAACGCAGGAGGTCAAGTTTCCTATGGCGTGGACATCAATGCCTTGCCGGGCGACTTGATCGGGAAGCCAGCCAACTCCGCTCCGACGCGACTCAATTCGAGTTTTGGTGCGATTAACTATACTCAGAATGATCGCGTAGCGAACTACAACGGTGTAACTTTTGACTTGAGAGGCAGAGTCACGCGTGGCTTCTTTGACATATCTTACACGCGCTCCTCTTCTAAGGATGACGGCGGCCGGTATCCGACCGCACTGAATCCTCACCAGTACTATGGACCCTCCCCTTGGGACGTTCCCAACCGAATCTCCCTTGGCTTCAACTATGAGCTACCAGGCCTATATCAGGGTTCGGGTGCGGTAGGGAAATTGACGGCGGGATGGGGACTCAGCGGGACGAGCATCTACCAGAGTGGATATCCTTTCACAGTGTTCACCTCTGCCTCGTTTTTTAATTCAGTTCCAGGGGACTACAATGCCGACGGAGATCACTTCGACTTTCCAAACGTGATCAGTTATCAACAATCGACGTCGCGGAGCGCTTATATCACTGGCGTCTTCACGCCCGGACAGTTCACAGCACCCACGCCAGGCAACGAAGGCAACGAAAAGAATAACGGATTCCGCAATCCGCCCTTTGTGCAGACGGATCTGAGTGCATACAAAAACACACACATAACGGAGAAGCTCAATCTGCAACTCCGCTTTGAATTCTACGACCTTTTCAACCATCCCAATTTCCAGAACATCCAGGGTGATTTGTCCGCTGGAAATTTTGGCCGGGTGACCGGCCAAACACTACCGAGGTGGTGGCAGCTAGGCGCGAAAATCACGTTCTGAGCAGATTTCGACCAGCAACATGACGAGGGACCACCGTCCCACACCCCAGACGGTGGTCCCTATAATAAGTTCCGGGATCGGCCAGTAGCACACTCTACGGTCATCTGGGTCTTGAAACGAATGGATGTGATTGTCCACTGTGATTGCCCGAGAATTCCCACATTGCACCCACTTATGGACCCACCACCCTGTAAAGCACGCTACCGTGTGATGGTAGCGTCACTCTGATTGAATCGGCTGGCCCCATATCCTTTAGTTTCCACAGGTCCCGCACTAGGTATCCAGTTCCTGCGAGACGTAAGTCTCTCCACGCGAACGTGAGTGTTTCGGTGGCATCCGCGAGGTTGAAGATGGCCAGATAGTAGCCTTTTCCCGAAGCGGGCTGGGCAAGCCAAACAACAGCATTGCCTGTTACGATAGCTTGACGATTACCTGTTGAGTGCTGATCGACTGCGAGCACCTCTGGGTTGGTGAGCAACGACGCGGTCCATGGGTCGCCTGCGGTTAGGTCGCCGCCGACCATCAGAGGCGAACGAAACATGGACCAGAGTGTCATCAAGGTTCGCTGTTCATCATGCGTGAGCCGGGTGCCGCGTGGCCTTCCCCATCCAGGCGCGGGACGAAGCTGGCCGATCGGCAACATATCTCCGTCCGGCCAATGTCCCGGTTCGGATAGTGCCGCCCACCTAGCGGCATTCGCAAATTGATCGCCGATACCCTGAGGGTAGTTTTTGTCACTGTGCCACAGGTCCCATATGTCATCGGAAATGCGCCACATTTGCGCGTACTTGCGCAGCTCCTCGGCTTTTTCCAGAGGAGCCGGACCGGGCGAGAGGCTCAAAACAATGGAGTGGTTGGCTTTGCTGAGCGCCGTGCTCAGCGCGCGAATTTCCTCGCCTTTGTAAGGGTGGCTGCTGATGCAATCCACTTTGATAAAATCCACTCCCCAACTTGCATATAGCTGGCCGATGGAATCGTAGTAAGCTTGCCCTCCCGGATTGCCGGCATCTACGCCGTAGTTGTCATAATTCCAAGGACAAGTATCGGAAGTGTTAGCAGCGTCGGCTGCGTAGTATGTCGACCCCGCAATGGGCAGATTTTTTTCGACGGCCGCCTTGGGAATGCCCCTCAGAATGTGGATGCCGAATTTCAGACCGAGGGAGTGCACGTAGTCAGCCAACGGCTTGAAGCCGTCGTTGTTCGCAGCCGAGGAGAAGCGGCTTGTCGGAGGTATGTAACGACCAAACTGGTCCAGGGTGTATTGAAACGTCTTCGAATTGCCTTCCGCCACCGGATTGGTGACGTACCACTCGGCGTCTACCACCACGTACTGCCAGCCATAAGGTTTCAGGTGATTGGCAAACCAATCGGCATTGGCTCTGAATTCCACTTCATTGATGGTTGTTCCATAGCCATCCCAGCTATTCCATCCCATGGGCGGTGTCTCCGCCAACATAGTCGGTTGATCAGCCCCTCGAAGCACTTCCTTTACAAGGCACGTGGCTCCGGACACTAAAAAAAACGCAAATGCCAGTCTGCGCAAGATGTGACGAATCTCCATAACTTTGGATCTCTTTCTTGCTAGGGCGGGTATCGTGTCCATCTGCTTTCTCCTTGTGAGTCGTCCGTAATCGTCCCCAAATCTGGCAGGACGTGCAACCGAAACTCACCTGCTGTCCAAGTCGCTAGGTTTAAAGGAAAGTAGTAAGCCGCTATCTGTCAAAATTGCGCTACCACGACGCGAAAAGACTACCACTCCTTCATTTCCAGAAGGATGGACAAGAAGGCACAATCTTCGCAATACCGATTTCAGCGTAAGCAAGCGGGCGATCTCCGGAACCCAATCCCGCGAGTTTTGTTACACCTTGCAACGATATGGATACATTGTCGAGTGGCGAAATTTCTTTTGCGGTCAACGTGTCGCCCAAATTCAGGGTTCGGATGAAAGGGGAGCTTCTGAACAAAGGCGAGTGATTTCTATTGGAATTGCAGTGCTCCTGCTAGTGCTATCGGGCTACGGTTCCGCACCGGCACAAGACAAGGTTACGGTTCGTTTGCACAGCATAATGCGGATTTTTCGGTTATTTTTGCGCGTTCGCCGGAACCCCTTCCAGCGCGGCGTGCGGCCAATCGCCCGTCCAATCGATCGTCGAGATGTGCAAGCGAGGTTTTCCGGTCTTACCGTCGTAGGCATGGAAAACAATGATGTCCCCGCCGGGTTGTTGCAAAATGGATTCACCGCCCGGGCCCACCCAGAGTTGATTGCCTGCAAGCATTGGCGTTCCGCCGCCTTCTAGCATTGGCTCGCCGGCAGCGTCCGCGTACGGCCCAGTAACATTGCGTGAGCGGCCGACCATCGTTTTGTAATTGCTTTTGACGCCTCGGCAACACAGATCGAACGAAACGAAGAGATAGAAGTAATCCCCGTGATGCACGATGAACGGAGCTTCGATGGCTTGCCAATCGCCGGGCAAGTTGGGCGGACGAGGAGGCGGATTTTCCGGGCGTGCCCGCTTCGCTATTGAATAGAGTTTGGAGTCCTCGTCTGCAAGCCTGCCTGTTTGCGGATTAATTC
>WNGH01001879.1_pt1 | contig 19714 bp, 16 predicted proteins | sample 5400631 | NCBI WGS metagenome assembly WNGH01 (sample SAMN13153373, study PRJNA577476) | soil metagenome | isolation source: 115 cm soil or saprolite under Garry oak tree replicate 1 | place: USA:California | collected 2016-06-15
ACTCCCGCATCAGGGAGCTGGAGATCCCGAAAGATCACGGACTGTAGGAATTCCAGGTAGGACTTTGCCGCAAGCCGGCGATAGAGTGGACCAATATGTGGACCGCCCCAACGTCCGTTTGCCGGCCAGTATTGCTTGCGAGGGGCACGTGCTCGGCGAATGCCTTCTGAGACGATTGCATTATGAAACGCGCGAGCAGCGGAGGGGTACATGTGAATACGATGATGCGAGTCCGCATGCGTCGGTATTAATCCGTACGACTTCATCAACTGGATTTGTGCGCGAAACTCCGCTTCGATTTCTTGAGCGGAAACTTGCAGCCGCAGCAGCTTTTTTGCGAGCGTCCCACAGGAATAAAACTGTCCGTCGTCATCTACCAGCGTTCGGACTTGGTCCTTAGGAAGAACGGGCGTCCCCTGCGTCAGATTCAAATGGATACCGATGCCAAGTTCTGGAACATCTTCCGCACGTGAAATGGCGTACTCCGTGGCAGGCTGATTGACCATCAAAGACGTGCTGGTCAAGATGCCTTTTTGGTGCGTCAACAGGATCCCATCGGTGATTCCGCGGCTCAATCCATAGTCATCCGCATTGATGATTAGCCGTTTCTCCATTCGCGATTCCTCCAAACTCAAGATGGCTCACTCAAGACGCGCTTATAAAACGCGAGCAGCTTCTTAGATTCGTAGCGGTTGTTGTAGCGGTCGACGACGGCGCTTCGAGCGGCCCGTCCCATTCGGGCCATCTCTTCAGGATTGTTTAACAAGTGTTCCAAGCCGTCTGCCAATGCCTGCGCGCTTCCTGGCTTCACGAGAAGGCCGAATTTTCGTCCTTTGAAGAACGGCCGGATCGGAGGCAGATCACTGCACACCACGGGTAAGCCGCAGGCCCACGATTCAAACACTTTGACGGGAATGTTGTTGCGGAATTTAGGAATCTCGAGCAGCGGACAAACCGAGATGCGAGCCAGATTGAGGGTGGCTGCCATCCGCGAATGATCGATCCGGCCTTCCAGTACGACATTGTCAGAAAGGCCCATGCTCTGAATATGGTCTTGAAGCTTGACACGATCCACTGAGCTGTCCGTGTAGCCGAAGAGAAGCAACCGCGTGCTTAGTCCACGGCGCTGCAATTCTTGAATTGCCGAAAGCAAGACAAAAGTGCCTGCTCGCTCCGACAATCCGCCGCGATACACGAGATCAAACTTCTTGTCGGTCGCTTCGGGTGACGGGAAGAAGTCCAGATTTGGCAAATTGTAAAAAACCATCTTGTGGCTCCGTCCGACACGAGCTGTTGCTCGCAAGGTGCCAGAGTCCGCGGCGATGTACCCGTCGAAGATGCGCGCGGCCACTCGCTCCATTGTTGCGACAGCTTTGCTGGCAAGGCTACGTACCGCTCGCGGCAGATAAGCCTTCGTCAGCATCATCGACGGATGATCTTCCTGCGTGTCGTACACCACTTTTTTCCCGCCAAGCATTTTCAAGAACAACCCAGCTGGAATCATTTCGGGATTATGCACGTGATAGAGCTGTGCAGGTTGTCGCGCGGCGCGAAACGCCATCGCGACTGCCAGCAGGATTCGAGTTGCTCGCGTTTGCCTCCTGGGGATCGAAATGAAATCGACAGAATCCTCTTTTTCGTCGCGTCCGTGGGCGCCAATAAGCGTGAACCTGCAGCCGTGTTTCTTCAGTGGAAGTATCTCCATCACATAGGTCCGCGAATCGAGACGATCCTGGACTGGCGTTAAATGACAAACGGAGAGGCTTGGCATTTGCTGGACGATTGCTCCGCGTCGAACTACCGGACGATCGTGAACATTATTTTTGTGCGCTGGCAGCGCTGTTGTAGACATTTTGAGTTTTTCTTTGTGAGATTGCTTTAGCAGACAGGCCCGACGTGCAGAAGATCCTTGCGACGATTAGTACGGATTAGCGAAGAGCGGCACCTCGTGCGCTTCTGTGTATTGAGACGGATCGGCGCGAAGAGATTCGCGCGCCATTTCCTCTGATGTGAACTGGCGAAGTACAAAGGGCAGGCTGAGAAGGAAAAAAAACAATCGGTCGTTGTTCAGTTCGCCGGACACGGATACGTCGAGACATCCAAGCACCAGCAGAGAAAGGACCGTGCGTTCCAGTGCGAAATAGTGAGGATTGTATTCGCGAAGAAGCCGAAACAATTCTCGGAACGAGCAGAAGGCAAGGAGGAGAAATGAAATCACCGCGAATGCCCCAAGTTCCGCACCAAGTTCCAGCAGCAGATTGTGCGGGAAGTTGTACGTAAGCGGATTCGGCGTGACATAGCGGTATCCCTGAATCCCTACTCCGAAGAGCGGATGCTCGAGAAATGTTTGGAGGCCGAACTGCATGAGATCGGTGCGGGTGCCGAAGGCGTCGTGCGGTCGCGTCAGCGACGCCAGGTATTGCAGAGAAGCGGCGGGGATGTTTACGAATGGCAACGCCGCGATACCGCCTCCGGCAATAATGCCAAAGTCCACAATCAAGCGCTTACAGAATAAAATGCTCAACCCGAGGCACACCGCTGTTGCTACGTTCGCGAGGCGCCCGCCCGAACCGACGAGCGCGACTGCGAGCACGCCGATGAGGGGATAGAAAAGAATGCGGCGCATGAGCGAGAGCTTGGGGAACCATAAGGTCCAGATCACGATCAGAGCCAAGCCCGCGGAGAATCCAAGTGCGTTAGTGTCGCCGCTTGGGGCGACCAATCGGCCTTCTCCACCGAGCATGAAGAAAGAGTTGATGGACATCAGGATCGCTCCGATGACCAGAGTCATAAGAAATCTTTCGATCTTTACGCGTGAGTTGACGAGAACAAACGGTGCAATTGCGCCGAGCAGCGTGAGAAATACAAACCTTAGCGTCTTGTCGAGCCCGGCAGAGAGACTTGGCGTGTAGGACAGGCTCATAAACATCAAGAAAAGGATTGGCAGATACCACAGGAACGCGCGCGGCAGCTTCAGTTCCTGGTCAGTGAAAGCCAGACGCATGACGATCGCGAGGATCATCAGGACCGCCACGGCAACAGTGAGATCGACAGGAGTTGATTCGAAGCGCGCATCGCCTTTGAAAAATCCGATCACGTAGAAAATCGCAACCGCAATCTCAGCGTTTCGCAGCAGCAGATACGCCACGGTCAGAATGATCACCAGGGCCAGGAGCAAATAACCCAACTGGGTCGACGCAAAGACCCGCTGAATTCGTGGTTCAAGGCGCGCGACAAAAGGCACGGCCATGGTCAAGGCGAAACTGGCCATCACACAGAAGCACAGGATCGCCAGCTTCACAAACCGGCGGCCCCAGTTCGATGTTCCAGGCGCAGAGAGATCTTGTCCGTGCCCGACGCGTTCGGAAACGTGTTGACTTGTAAGCGTTGCGCGCATCGATTTCGTTTTCTTACATGCCGCTCAGGCAGTGACGTAACGTGCGGCTGGCTCCAAGCAATCTCGCACGCGAGACGAGAAGCAGCAGAGCCCCATACGCAAAAAAGCCTAAAAGCAGCCTGGCTGCGACAACCACGTTTGTTTTTAGACCCAGCGCGACAGCGGCCATGGCTCCTCCCGCCAGCAGAGAAGGCACTAAAACATGGGATGAAACTCGCAGATCGAGCCTAGAGAGAATTACGAGGTACTGGAGAATGAGAACAGCGTCCGCGATGAAGAGAGCACATGCTGCTCCAACTGGGCCCCAGAGTTCTCCTAAGATGAGCGTTAGTACTCCCAGAAGAACGAGAGCGTAGGCCTGAGCGCGTTGCCGCTCGCGAACGCGATTGATCGCGATCAAGAATCCATGACCAAGAAAACCGTCTACGACAGAAAACAGGACCCGGTATGCCAGGATTCGCAGTACCAAAGTGCTTGACGCAAATCGCGGGCCCAGGAGAGCACAAAGCTCCGGAGCAAAAATCGCGATCGCGATAGCGGCAGGTACGCAGAGAAGCACGATCAGGTCCATCAGGCACTCGCGCAACTCTAGTAATTCACTGTTCCTACCCGTTTCGAATAACCGCGTCCAGAGGGGAAGCAGCGCCCCGCTGACTGCGTAACTCCATTGCGGAAAAACATCGGAGAGGACGAACGCAGCGGAAAAAATTCCAACCATACTCTCTGGCGCCACGAGGCCAAAGCAGACGATCGACAGGCGGGAATAACCTACTTGCGTGATGTTGTAGCAGAAAAAAGGCCAGGCAGAACGAACCAGTTTTTGTAGCGTTGCGGCCGAGTTGAAACGCATCGATGGCAGGACGTCGCGCAGTTGCCCGAGTCTTACGATAAGGACTGAGAGGCTACGAAAGATCAACAGGATGAGGAATGTCACGACAGAAAGATGAAAAATGATTACCAGCGCTGACAGCCCAATCAGTGCCAAAGTGCTAATGATCGATCCAGGGAGAATTTGCCGCGACCGCAATTTGGCAGTCAGCATCGCCGAGCATAGGATCGCAGTACCCTCGAAATTGTTGATGATCAAGCCTGCGCAGATTGCCGCTATTCCGCGATGGCCGGTGAGTATGGCGACGATCAGTCCGGCAACTTCCAAGACAGCAAACCCTGCCGTCGTCAGAAGCGACAGCGTAAGAATGGGCGGGGCTTGCAAAGCATCGGTTGAGACTGCCCGGGCCGTATAGCGGGTCAAACCCAAGTCGCTGATTGCGTTCACCAGAAATCCGGCCGCGATTGCCGTGCTATAGAGTCCAAAATCCCTCGGGCCGAGATAGCGAATGAGGAAAAAACCCGCCAACAAGCTGCCAATTCGAAGCGCGCCCAAATCAAGCCAAAGCCAGAATGTATTCTTGGCGAATATTCCGAGGATTGCAGCACGTTCTGTCGGAAGTCCGGTGTCCGCTGGAGTGACTGGCTTCGTTGGATCAGGTGCGGCAACTCTCAACTCGCAATTGTTTAGCGAAGTCGCCATCTCGAGCTACCGCGCCTTCGACAGCAGAAAGTTGCCAATGGCGAGATTCTGCAGACCGGAAATATCAAAGACGCGCAGTGCGTCTCTTGGCGAGCACACCACAGGTTCTCCGTGCAGGTTGAACGAAGTGTTCAGAATGAGAGCTTCCCCGGTCAACTCGTCAAAATAGCTGATCAATCGGTAGTAATCGGGGTTCCAGGACTCGTAGACCTCCTGCGGGCGTCCTGTGCCATCGTAAGGATGAATCGCAGCGGCCATAGCATTGCGTTTTTCTTCTCGGCTATCAAACGTGAGGATCATGTAGGGCGCAGGCGCGGGCTTGGGTTTCTTGAAATAATCTTCGCTGCGTTCAGCGAGTACGGACGGTGCAAAGGGCATCCAGAAGTCGCGGCACTTGATCATTTCGTTGATCAATTTCACAACGCCAGGCGCCGCTGGGTTCGCGAGAATCGAACGGTTGCCCAATGCGCGCGCACCGAACTCCATGCGTCCTTTAAAGCGCGCAACAACTTCACCCTTGGCAAGTAATTCCGCGACGCGTCGCTCAATTTCCGGTTCCTCGCGAACGATATTCGGTAACCCGAACTCGTAGGCTTGCAGAGCAGACTCGATTTCGCCGTCGTCATATTCATTGCCAAGATAAAAGTGTCCCAAGGCGGCCGGAGCTTGGGCAAATGCCTTTGAATATTGCATCCATGCGGAGCCGATCGCGTTGGTTTCGTCGCCACAGGAGGGAAAAACAAACAGTTCCTCAACTTCAGGCAGCTCCAGAATTTTTTGATTGGCTTTGACGTTCATGAATACACCGCCGCTGAGGGCGACTTTGTGAATGCCCGTCTCGGCGATGCAGCGCTGCACCCACTTTACGAGAAAGCGCTCGACGAACAGTTGAACGCCAGCCGCGATATGGTCAAACCTTTTTCTTTTGAGCAGGTTGGAAAGATATTCGGCGCCGAAGGCGAGAGGCGGGCAGCCGTTCGTTCGTGTCCAGGTCAGGGGCGCCCTTTCGTCGAACGCGAACAGCTTTTCAATCTGGCTGCTGATCGCATGCGCTTCTTTAGCACGTTCAGCATACGGCGCAAGGCCCATGAGCTTGTATTCATGTTCCATGGGGACCATGCCGGATAGGAAAGTTATTTTTCCGTACAGCGCGCCGACCGAGTGGCTTTCATCGACCGCGGCGATCCGCGTCAGATTTCCGTTATGACCGATATTGACCGTCGCGCACACACGATCACCCGCGCCGTCGCAGGTCAACACGAGAACTTTTTCTTCCATTCTTCCCCAGCCAAAATAGGCTGACGCGGCGTGACACTCGTGATGATCGATGCCCTCCGTCGAAACGGGGCGTATGCCGGTTGCGTTCTCCGCGGTCTCCGCAAGGCCCGCCCATTTTTGGCGATTGATCCATTCAGAAACAGTTTCGTTCTTTCGTGCGGCGTTCTTGACGCGGCCAGTCAGGCTCGGGGCTCCGCTACCTGCGGAGCGAAGAATGTCGTCCCTTCGCCAGTAGCACTCCGAAAGATTTTTGCCACCGAGAGCGAGATGAAAGCCCGTCCCAAAGTGATGATTCTGTCCAGACGCCGCAATGATTTCTTGCATCGCCTTCGTTGGGAATCCGCCCTGGTTTTTGATCCGTGTCAGACGTTCCTCCTGCAAAGCCATCTTAAGAACGCCATCTTCGACGAGGGCAGCGGCGGAGTTGTGGCCGGTATGAACCCCGAAAACTTTCTGTTGCGGCGCAGTATCTGTTCCGCGCTGCGTTCTGCCACCGACAAAGACAGCCGCCTTCGGCACAGGTCGAGTCATCGTCGCCATCGAATTCACCTCGTGGTTTTTGCTTGCGTGAATTAGCTGCAGAAAATCAGCTTCGCGAACCGGCAACCTGCGCTGCCATGTCGTGCAAACTCGCTGCTTTTATGGCTTGTTTCAGTGCGCGGCATACGGCCGAAACTTGCGTAGGCGTTATCGTAGAGAAAAAGGGAATCGCTAAGCATTGATCGGAAGCGAGTTCCGTTTCGACCAGGCGGCCGAACGGACAGAGGTACATCCCCTTCATGTACGGCTGGCGATGAATTGCCGGAAAATATGCCTGACAACCAATGCCCGAGGCGCGCAAAAGGCGCAACACTTCGTCGCGAACTTCCGATCCGGCATTCGATCGCAACTGCACAACGTAGACGAACCAGCTCCGCCTACCGCCCGGCATTTGTTTTGGTGTCACGAGTCCGGGAACTCCCTGCAATTGCTTGTCGTAGGATTCCGCCACCGACTGCCGCTGAGATAGGAGTTCCTCAAGTCGTTCCAATTGCGCTATTCCAAGTGCGGCATGAATGTCACTAAGGCGATAGTTGAACCCCAATCGCGCATGGTCGAGCCACTCGGACTTCTCGTTCCGTCCCTGGTTTCTCATGCTACGGCAGAGTTCAGCTATGGTGTCATCGTCGGTCACGATCATTCCGCCCTCACCAGTGGTCATTTGCTTATTCGGGTAGAAGGCGAAAGTTGCCGCGTCACCAAAAGTTCCCGCAAGGCGGCCCCGGTATTCCGCACCGAGAGCTTCACAAGCATCTTCAATTAGAAAAACTCCGTATTCCTGCGCGAGACGTTGCATTGCATGCATATCGCACGGCATACCAAAAACGTGGACGGGCAAAATTGCTTTAACGCGGCGGCCGGTATCTTTGTTGATGCAATGTCCTTCGGAATTGCGTTCGCATCGCTCGGACAGAAAGCGATGTACCTGCTCAGCAGAAAGATTGAAGCTTTCCGGGTCGATGTCGAGGAACACCGGGACGCCGCCTTCGTACAAAATGCAGTTCGTCGATGCTACAAAGCTAAAAGAGGACGTGATTACCTCGTCTTCCGGACCGATTCCCATTGCCCTTATGCATAAATGAAGCGCCGACGTCCCGCTATTCACAGCGACAGCGTGTTTACGGCCAACGTAGGCGGCAAACCGCTTCTCGAATTCGGGCACCCTCGGGCCCAAGCTGAGCATCCCGGATCGCAGCACGTCGGTCACGTATTGGATTTCCAGATCACCTATGTTGGGACGCGAGAGTGGAATTGATGCGTTCAATTTGTTCTCCCTGCCGCCACTACTGTCGTAATGGGTGCGGTTTCGATGTCGTACTGGATTTCCTTACGGTTTCTTGCAAACTGCGGAACCATTCGATACACGTAGTCGCGAAGTCCGTCGCGATCGTTCGCGGCGAGATACATTTCCAACTTGTGTATTTTGTCGAGCACCTTTTCGGAGGCAGGGTTGCGATCGCTGATCACGAGGATTTCCTTGATTGGAGTTTTCGCCGGGCTTTCCCATTCCTCCCACAACTCCTCGGCAACCTTTTCGCCTCGCTGCAGGCCGACAAAGTGAATGGAGATGTCCTTGCCTGGCATCCGTCCAGCCAGCAAGCTCATGCTCTTGGCCAGCTCATAGATGTTGATGGGTTCTCCCATTTCAAAGACAAAAGTTTCTCCGCCGCGGCCTAGTTCCGCCGCTCGCAGAATGAGATAGACCGCTTCCGGAATCGACATGAAGTAACGGGTCGCACGTGGATCGGTCACCAGTAATGGACCACCTTGTTGAATCTGGTCCCAGAAGAGCCGCAACACGCTGCCGGTGCTGCCGGCGACGTTTCCAAATCGCACGTTCATAAATCGTGTGGCACCTTGTCTCGCCAAATCCTGCATTAGCAGTTCTGTGATTCGCTTGGTGCACCCCATGTAATTCCGGGGATTCACGGCCTTGTCCGAGGAAATGTTTACGAACAACGATGCGCCGCTGCGCAGGGCCGCGAGAGCGAGATTGCGAATTCCCAGCACGTTGTTCCGAATTCCTTCATGCGGGTGTAGCTCGATGAGCCCAACATGTTTGTGCGCAGCGGCGTGGAAAATAACTTCCGGCTGCTCTTCTCTCATGAATTCGTCAACGAAATCGCGACAAGCGAGATCAATCAGCAACGGGCGCAAGATTAACTCGGGATGACGCTCACGCAATTCCCGATGGATGTAAAATAGACTGTTTTCGGATTTGTCGAGCAACAGCAGAGTGCACGGCGAACCCGAGGCTACCTGGCGCGCAAGTTCGGAGCCGATGCTGCCGCCTGCGCCCGTGATCAAGACCACTTTCCCGCCCACGATCTTCTGAATCTCTTCCGGTTCGTGGGAGATTTCGTCCCGGTTCAGAAGGTCCCTGATGTTGAGCTGCCGCAGCGCTCTCTGCGATACCTGTCCATCAATCAACTCAGCGAGTGTCGGCAGAGTACGAACGGGCAAGTTCGCTTGCCGGCAGACGGCGAGTATTCGGCTCATCTGCTGCGGTGTTGCGCTAGGAACGCAGATCAACACCTCGTTCGCGTGGCAGTGATGCGCAACAGCGTCGAGATCGTTCACACCGCCCATCACAGGAACGCCGTAAATCGACCGTCCTTGCCGATTCACATCATCGTCCAGCAACGCAACTGGTTTCGACGCAGTTGTGTGATCCGAAGCCAACTCTTTGACCAGGCTTGCGCCAGCATCACCCGCTCCGATGACGATCGCCCGCTTTTCCTTGCGCCGCGGCCGTAGGCGAAGTGAGTCGTACAGCCGGGCGGAATCGTACAACCGCGCGCCGCAGTGCAGGGCCATCCAGACACACAGGAGCAGAGCGCTGTCCAGGACGAAAACTGCCGCAGGAAGCCTCATGCCGGAAACGACGCGCATGCAAAGGAAAAGCAGAATGCTGCCAGTGAAAACACCTTGAATGACTCGCAGAGCATCTCGATAACTCGGATAGCGCAGCGAAGTCTCTTCCAGCCTCGCTCCGAAGATTCCGACCAGCCGCGAGAACAATACGCAAGGAAAGCCGTACGTGAGCACCTCTCTGCTCCAGGCGGTCCCTCGCTGGTCCTGAAGCAAAAATACGGCGAGGACGAAGGAACTGACGCCGAGAGCTAAATCGAGGGCCAAGACGATGCCGCGGTTGCGGCGATGCAAATGGTTTCTGGCAAGCGCTCTCATCGCATCATCCTGTAAATGAATTGGGGAATGGGATAGCTCCTTTTATTTAGAATTGCGCCGATTGTTCGCACTCTTGCCGCGTGGAGATTGTGCGCGGCGCGCCGCGCTGCGTCACGATGAGTGGATTCGGAATCGATCACCAGGACGACTCCATCCGTCATGGCGCCAAGTGCCAGCGCGTCCGCATACTGATTCGCGGAAGGCGAGTCGAGGAGCACGTAATCGAATTGATCGCGCAGCTCGGTCAGCCGCATTTCCATTTCCAGTGGCGTGCAGTACTTAGAGAGGTCAGACATTTCAGCGCCGCTCGGCAAGAACCAGAGATTTGAGTCGCTGAGCTGGATTAAGAAAGGAGTTATCGAGCCCGCCTGGGTCACGGCTGCCGCCAGCCCGCCACTGTTTGCGACTCCAAAAAAACGATGTAGACCCGGATGACGGAAATTGGCGTCGACTACGCACACTCTTCCCGTTATTTGTGCAGCAAGCGTTCTTGCCGCGCATACGCAATTCCATGTGCTGCCAACGGCCCGCTCCACACCTGAAAAGACCACCGCTCTTGCGGCGTCCGCTTCCTGGGATAGGAATACCCGTCTTACGAATTTCAGCGATTCTTCCCGGCCGAGACCTTCGATATCAAGGTTCAGGCGGCGAACACTGGGATTTTGAGCTGGTGCATCGTCCCACTTGGGTTCGGGTGGCGTTAAAGGAACTTCAGTCGTCGGCGAACCGACAAACAGCGTCTGAGTTTTTCCTGTTCGTTGAAGCAATTCGAATGTTCGGCTCATAAGACTCTCTGTTATTCAGGTGTTACCTGGATGATCGTTTCCGGCTGGGTAGTCAAGATGAGAAGTGAGGTAAGTGGCGTGTGGGACCGGACTCCCGCGGCATCGCTGCCAACACCGGAACGCCGAGATACGCTTCCACCTGATCTGGCGTGGTCAACGAGCCGTCCATCTGTTCCTGGACAAAAACCAACCCTGCGCTCAGCAAACACCCGAGAATTGATGCGAGGATCAAAGTCAGTGAAGCTGGATTGTTTGGAAAAACAGGTGCAGTCGCGGCTTCTGCTATCGTCACGTTTACGATGCGCATCTTGTCAAACGCGTCAGAAATGCGGGCTTCTTCGCGCTTATTGAGGTAGAGGAGATAGCTTTGTTCGGCGGTTTTCAGATCTCGCAACAACGATTGCTGCTCCAGCTGTTTCTGATCCCTTTCGATTGCCTCTCCGCGGTACGACGTATTCACCTTGCCGTAGGAGGTCGCGAGAGCCTTGAGTGAAGCCAGTTCCGCGCGTCCCTTCACCAATTCCTGATGCAGCAATTCGTATGTTGGATTCTCGTTCGTCACTTCCTCTTTCAGAGGAGCCTTCTGATGTGTTTCGATCGCATTCTTCACCTGAGTGATCTGCTGTTCGACTTCTTTCACCTGACGATCGTCGGGAGCATACTTTTGTATCAGGTCGGTGTGCTGAAGTTCGAGATTTACAAGCGACGACTTCAATTGCTGCATGAGTACGGCATTATCACTATTCCGCAACTCGGTGGTGATGCGTGGTTGCGTGCTGCGAAGCTGCGATTCGAGATTGCGTACGTTTTCTTCGGCGCGTGGGATCGCGGCTTGTGTTTGCCGTAGGTTAAACTCGAACTCGGCCAGCCGTGGCACGGCGCCGTCCTTTTCGTTTTGATCCGTTACGAGGCCTTCCTTGCGGTTAAATTCTGCTAGCTTGCCTTGTGCGTCGTCCAACTGCTGTCTATATCGTTGCGTTTCGTCGTCGAAGAATTGTGCTGTGCCGGGCGTGCGCCGTACTTCGGCATGTTTGTCGAGCAGGAAGGTGCCTAAGGTGTTGAGAACTTTCGCCGAGAGTTGCGGATCTGCCGACGCGTACGAAACGTCGATGAGATAGGATTTCTTTTCGGGCTCGATCCGTAAATCGCTTCCGAGTTTAGCCGCTGCTTTTGCTCTCCGCTCTTCGTCGGTCAAGGCCGCCTTCGAAAAAAGGCGCGAAAGAATTGAGGGCTTGAATCGGCGGTCCAAACCGGTAGCGACCACAACTTTTTCGAGCAGATCCTGACTTCTCAGCAGGCCTACCTCAGAATTGATGTCTTCTTCGGTTAAGCTCGGTGCGGCTTGCTGCATTACCCCGGTTTGCTGCGCTGTCAACGGTGGATCAACTCGTTCCCGATGAAGAAGGAGTTTCGTTTCCGCCTCGTATTTGCTGGGCAGAAGCAAAACAGCGAGAATCGCGCCTCCCATGACTGCAGCGAATGTGTATGAAATAGTTCTGCGCCTCCGGAAAATGATTCCGACCAGGTTGCGTGGCGCTATACGAACAGTTGAAAGCTCAGCGCGATCTCTGACGATTAATTCTTGGCCACTCATTACGCCTTCTCTCCGCAGACTCGATGCTCCTTGCGGTCAACCTATCTGCTCTGTGTGCACGTCAACTGCTGACATTTAACTTGGTTTAACTTCGTTGGCTTAGGGTATTGGCGAGCTGAAAAAGCTGCCTATGGAGGTCCGAGGCAAAAACTTCTCAATTTTCGCAAACGTGGACTTCGGGACGAAGAGCATATCTCCAGGCTGAAGCACGGTGTCTTCGTTAACATTTTTCCCTTTCAACACCGTCTTGAGGTCGAGCACCTTTGTTTCCATCCATTCGTCGGAATATCGCCTAAAGAGCACCACCTGCGAGTTTTTCGCGCCGTCGGCAAATCCGCCGGCGATTGCGATGGCCTGACTTGCGGTCGTCGTTCCGCGAAGGTCGTATTTGCCTGGCTTTCCAACCAGTCCGCCGGCGATGAAGTAGGGCTTGTCAAAATCTTTCAAGACAATATTGATTACGGGATCATGCAGGATCGACGAATATGCTTTTTGGAGATTGTTCGTGAGCTCCACCACCGTTAGACCTTGGGCGTGCACATCTGCAGGCAATCCTTTGAGTTGGATATACCCATCGGGCTGCACAGTGACTTCCTGGTTGAATTCCGGCGTATAGCGGAAAGTCAAATCCATTACGTCGTTGGCACCGATTTTGTACCTCGGATAGCGCTGATGTAGTTCCGGCCGGCCTGCGGGGTCAGGCCGCGAACCTGCTGATTGCGGAGGTGCAGACGGGACTGGCGGCGTTCCTGAATCTTTCCGAGGTGCTTGTGGCTGCTGCGATTGTTGCCCTTGTTGTGATTGTTGAGCCTGTTGAGACTGATGTGCGAACGCATTGGTGACGATGGAACTTAAAATTACCAAAACTGTGCCTGAAATTGCTTTCATTGGAGTGCTCTCTAGTTCGGAAATGATCGCGACGATTGCCTAACGCTGCGCAATCTCCTCAGGAAGTTTCACCCACTGGCCCTTTTCGAGAACCTGGTAAGGATCTCGAATCTGCGGATTCGCCGCACGGATCCGGCGCACGGTCTCCCAGTCCCCTCTGCCTAGTTCCTCCAAAGCGAATTGAAATAGTGTCTCGTCTCGCGGAACCCTTACCCGGCCATATTTTCGGGCGCCTTGAACAACTGAGCGTGCCTCAGATTGTTCTTGCTTGTTCGCTTGCTCGGAATTCCGCTCCGCGCCCTGCTTGTTGATCGTAGATTTCGCGGGAAGTATGAGCTGCGTTCCTGCTGGAAGCATTTGGTACGCGTGCCGAACTTTTGGATTCTGCGAAAGGATTAACTGCACTGCAGACTTGTCCGAAGTGCCGAAATATTCGGCGGCAAGGTCGTTTACCGTCTGCTTGCGGGTCAATCGAATTAACATCGGCTTGCTGGCGTCAGCAGGTGGTGGAGCGACACTGTTGTCCTTCATCGCGGGAGCTGGTGAGCCCGGAGAAGGCAAGCCCGCAGAAGTCGGAGCCGCCACGGGCCGGTCGGCTTCGGAAATGTTGCCTTCGGATTTCTGAGGCGAGTTCACGAGCGATGGTGTTGACGTTGCAGGCGCTGACACGGTTGGCGTACGTGCTGGTTGTGGATCCGAATGTCTCACCACGTTCGCAAAACGATCTATAACAGCATTGCCGTCCACGATGCCCGCCTTTGTCAACGCCCCCAAAGTTATCAGCGGTAAGAAGACCAGCAAGAAAGCAATCATGCCAACGCTCGAACGCAGAGCCCTCCGCTCGCTTGAATGTGGCATGCCGTAGTATCCGAAGTCTGCTGCCTGCGCTGCTGCCGGGAACGCTGGCCAAGTTGTCGTAGCTGGAGTTAGCGCGCGAGGTGTGCGAGGCCGGGTGCCGGCGGTACTCGGACTGACCGTTCCTCTCGGGCCTGTGTGCCGTGGTTGTGTTTCTTTCCTGAGCTCGAGATCTCGGGAAACTTCACGCACGATCCCCGTATCAATCTGACGTTTTTGGTAGACGAAGCCGAGGGATAGCGACTGAAAACAGATGCTATTGATGTTTCTAGGGATGCCTTCGCTGATCGCTGCGATGCTCTCAAGAGCATCGGAAGCGAATAGTTGCGGTCCTCGATAGCCTGCAGCACTGAGCCGGTGATCTACATATTGCGTGATTTCCTTTAGGTTCAGGGCTGGCAGATGCGCGACGGAGCTCACGCGCTGACGCAACTGCGTCAAAGCCGGACTTGCCAGTTTGTCCGCAAGGCCTGGTTGTCCCGCCAGGACGATGTGTATCATTTTTGCTGCGGGCGTCTCGAAGTTCGAGAGGAGCCGGACCTGTTCCAGCATCTGCTCCGTTAAATTCTGCGCTTCATCTATCACAACCACGACGCGCCGATTTTCCTCCATCTCCTTTACCAGCATAGTGTTCAGCGCTTCGTGCAGCGCCGGAAGGTCGGTCGATTTCGCGGCAATTCCAAGATCCCGAACCAGACTGTCAAGAAAATCCCTTGAGTCCTGCCCTGCCTGAAATAAAAAAGCTGTCCTAGCAGATTCTTGGAGCGATTCGAGTAAGCGGAACAGAAGAGTTGTCTTGCCCATGCCAGGCTTTGCCACGAGCGCTGAAAAACCGCGACGTTCCTCGATCGCGTAATAGATAGCAGCCAGCGCTTCGCGATGACCGTCGCTAAAAAATAGATACCGAGGGTCGGGCGTCACGCCGAACGGTTGTTCACTCAGTCCGTAATAGTCTAGGAGCATCATGAATAAATCGATGATCTAATTTATGTCGCGGTGAATATCGGATTGCTCGACTTCAACTGCCACTGACCGCCCCAGAAGTTCGATGGAGAGTACGAGCCGATATCCGTCCTTCCGCCTCTGCAGAATTCCTTCTAGGCCCGCAAGTGGGCCCGATCTTAATCGAACCTTGTCACCCTCTTTTAGAAACGGATGCGGGCCCATGACTCGGGAACTCAGCATGGCAAGCTGAATGGCTTCGATCTCCGACTGCGGTACAAGCGCCGGCGTATTGCCGAAGGAAACGATGGTGCAGACACCGGGTGTGGAAAGTAGTTCAACTTTACGGTCAAGGCCATTTGCAAAAAACAAATATCCCGGAAAAAGCGGAAGCGCTACCTCTTTCTTACGGTCTTTCCACCGGTGCACTTCCGCGTACGTCGGACAAAAAACTTCGAACCCCTTTTCCGCCAGAACGTTCGTGATGGATTTCTCATGCTGATGCTTTGTGTGCAGCGCGTACCACACTGATGCTGCGGTGCTAAGAACCTGTTCACTCATAGCTTCGCCCTGTGACTTACAGGCCGTGCAATTCACACGTATCCTGAAGCCTTACCGCTCTTGCATTGCCCGCCCGCGTGATTCGCGTCCGGTCTACTGCTTTCTTGCTGCACAAAGCTCGCCGTCATCCAAACGCCTCAGCAAGGTCTTTAGCGAGCACACAGCAAATCCCCATTTTTGTTCAAGGCCTGGCGGGACATCGACTCGGACGACTTCGCCGGTCATTTCCATACGAAGCGCCGCCGCTCCGACTTGCCATGCAGGCAGCTGAATTGTGAGATCGATCGAAGCACCCACCGGTGGCAGAGCATTCGTTAACACAAACGCTCCGCCCTGGCTGATGTCACGGCTGCGACCGTCTCCCTCGCCAAGTGTTGAACTCTGAGTCGACCACTGATACTTCACTTCTGCTTCCACGGGGTAGCGCAGATGACGACGCCGACGCAACGAACTACTGGGTGCCGACTTCGCCGTCGCAACGCTAGCAGGTGGTTCGGATGTGCTAAGAAGTTTCATATCCCTGCTGCCTTACGGCTGGACCACGTGCGCAGGTTAGCGGCGACAAGAAAATGCAACAAGAAGCCGATTGTCACTTTCGGAGGAGAGGTGGGTACCCGTGCAGTACAGGAAAGTTCAGTTCCCAGGCCAAACGTTTAACTGTTCCGTCGCGTCGAAGAATGTAGGGCTCGAGATTTTTACGTAGGGCGACCCCGCAAGTGTTGAGGACAATCGTACCTATCATGTGGGAGACTGACGTACCTATTTCAATGAGGCCACGAAATACAGCGGAAAACTTGTAGCTCTGGCACTCTGAGTGCACCATCTTCTTCGGGTCGCGTCGCAGGCTGGATGCAACACAAGAGATTAACGGCCTGTTTGGCGCGTTCCCGGAATTTCGCATCGAATTTAACGATTGGATGTTCAGTACTTAGAGGCGCGCCTTTGATATTTAAAAATTTGAATTATATTGATCGAAATTGTAGGTCATTTGTGGAAGATCAGTTGCATGAAGACTTTACGCGGGAGCGTGCAAAAAAGACTCAGGCTCGCTCCTACAGTCTTCACTTGAGCTCCTGTCGTTCGAACTATTGTAAAATGTAATTCGCCACAGATTGATTTCGCTCCCGGCCCTCAGGTAGTCCATTCCCAGCCAAGTCCCGGCTACATTCAAACAAGGTCTGATCATGATCTCGAGTGTTAATGAGAGTGAAAACATGATTTCTGTACTAGTTGCAGAGTCCTGCGCCATGAGTTGTGAGCTCATGGCAGCCGCACTGGAGCGCAACGGTTCCGGACTAGCAGTTGTTGCGTCGGCGACGGACACAAGTGAAGTGATTAATTCTTATGCAACCGCTGCTCCGGACATTTGTATCGTGGGCGCGAATCTAAAAGACGGCGTCTCGTCTGGATTCAAGGCCACCCGGGAACTGCGGAGTCAGTCTTCTGACGCGCGTGTTATTCTCCTGCTTGATGTAGAGCAACCGCAAACCGTCGTTGATGCATTCCGTGCGGGAGCAGTCGGCGTTTTCTCTCGAGAGGAACCGTTCGAAGTCCTGTGCAAGAGTATTCAAAAAGTCCATGAAGGCCAATATTGGATCAGCAATCGGCAGATTCAATATCTCGTGGACTCGCTGAAAGATTCTCCGCCAGCCATCACTGATGCGAAGGGAACGCAACTGCTTACGAAGCGCGAGCAGGGTCTGGTGCATCTTGTTGCAGAGGGCCGGACAAACAAAGAGATTTCCCGCGAGCTCAATCTTAGCGAGCACACCGTTCGCAACTATCTTTTCAGAATTTTCAATAAACTTGGGACCTCAAATCGTCTTGAACTTGCCCTCTACGCGATCAATCACGGTCAGACGATGCGCGAAGGAACTGGAGACCGAAGCTAACGGATCGGTCGAAGGGTCTCAACGGTTAGGAATCGGGAGTTACTAACCCAATCTTCTAAGGCGGTTGACGCCGTACTGGCTTGCGCGTACATCCGTCACAGTGCTACCCTTTTTCTTGAATAGCATACCCAGTACTTCGTATAGTTCCGCCCCCGAGATCGCGCCAGAATAGTTTTGTGACCATGGCATCGAGGGTCCACCGTGCGCATTGCACAGATAGCTCCATTATACGAAAGTGTTCCGCCAAGGTTATACGGCGGCACGGAGCGGGTCGTCTCTCACCTCACGGAGCAACTGGTCAGACTTGGGCATGACGTAACGTTGTTCGCGGCTGGCGACTCCCTAACTTCGGCACGCCTGGTTTCCCCGTGTTCCACAGCCCTTCGTTTGAACTCAAAATGCGTTGACCCTTTCCCTTATCACATCATTTCTTTGGAGCAGGTTGCGCGCAGGTCGGACGGTTTCGATGTTTTACACTTTCATTCGGACTATTTTCATTTTCCGCTTAGTAAGAATTTGCATCTTCCGAGCCTCACGACTCTGCATGGCAGACTGGACATCCCGGACTTGCAGCCACTCTATCGTTGTTTCCCGGATCTTCCGGTCGTGTCGATCTCGCATTCACAAAGGCTGCCCATACCTGGCGCCAACTGGATTGCAAACATTCACCACGGGCTTCCGGCAGCTCTTTACAAGCCCCGGTTTGCACCTGGCGATTATCTGGCGTTTCTTGGGAGGATTTCGCCTGAGAAGCGACCTGACCGCGCCATTGAGATAGCTCTACAATCCGGCATGAGATTGAAAATCGCCGCCAAGATCGATCGTGTCGATCAAGAGTACTTTGATTCTAAAATCAGACCTTTGTTGAAACATCGATTGATCGAATTTATCGGTGAGATTGGCGATCACGAAAAAAGCGAATTTCTGGGGAACGCGTTCGCGTATCTTTTTCCAATCGGCTGGCCGGAGCCTTTTGGGCTGACGATGATCGAAGCCATGGCATGCGGCACACCGACAATCGCTTTTCCGTGTGGTTCGGTTCCTGAAATTATTACAGACAGGGTTACGGGCTTCATTGTCGACGATATGGATTCCGCTGTGGCATCCGTTGAACACGTAACTGAAATAGATCGCCGGACCTGCCGAGCAGTTTTCGAAGAAAGATTCACGGTCGAACGAATGACGTCCGAATACGTGTCGCTGTACAAACGCTATATCGGCAAGAGAGGCGAGTCGGAATTGCTCGAGTACGAGGAACCTACACCGCCAGCTATCCTGCAATAACGAGAACTAACATTGGGCGACATAATTCGCATCAAAGAGAAGTATTACGTCCTAGCATCATCCGCGCTCGCCGATGATCGCACTCGCGTTCTCAAATACGGCGATACTTTTGGAGTCTTCAATCGTTACGGGGACATCGAAGCCGTAGGACACGGACAGCTGGGGCTATTCCACGTCGAGGCCCGCCATCTTGATCGCATGACAGTTCGTTTGGGAGGGAAGACGCCTTTGCTTCTGAGTTCGACGGTCAGAAGCGATAATGCTTTCCTGTCGGTTGATCTCACGAACGTAGATATCGCCATTGAAAATAGATCTGTCATTCCTCGTGGCGTTCTGCACGTATATCGATCAAAATTTTTAGCTGACGGAGTCTGCTACGAACAGCTGCGACTCGCGAACTACGGTCTTGGCGGGATTGAACTCCCGCTGTCAATTGAATTTGGCGCCGACTACGCCGACATCTTTGAGGTTCGGGGCACGCAACGTCGGCAACGGGGACGACTAGAGCCAGCGCAGGCGAACACAAGTACCGTCACGCTCTGCTATCAGGGAATCGATAACGTTACCCGAAGCACGGCGCTTCATTTTTCTCCCGCCCCAGATTTGTTGACCGAGAACCTGGCCACCTACAGCCTAAAATTGGATCCAAGAGAAGAAGCGGTGATTTCGCTCACTGTTGTTTGCGAGCGAAATATTCCGTCGAAATCTCAGCAAATGTACGCGGAAGCGTTCGCCGAGAGGAATGCCCAATGCCGGGAAGGCATTTTCGATGGGTGCAGGATCACGACTTCGAGCAAACCCTTTAACGATTGGCTGACCCGATCAGAAGCTGATTTGCGCATGTTGATTCAAGGAAATCCGGAGGGGGCGTATCCTTACGCGGGCGTGCCATGGTTTAACACGGTCTTCGGACGAGACGGGATAATTACCGCACTGGAATGCCTGTGGATGGCTCCTTCTATTGCCGAAGGCGTTCTA
>WNGH01006085.1_pt1 | contig 19703 bp, 16 predicted proteins | sample 5400631 | NCBI WGS metagenome assembly WNGH01 (sample SAMN13153373, study PRJNA577476) | soil metagenome | isolation source: 115 cm soil or saprolite under Garry oak tree replicate 1 | place: USA:California | collected 2016-06-15
GGCAGCACCGCGTCGCGCTCCGGCCCGCGGCCGCTCCGCGCGCGGACCGAGAAGATCGTGCCCACCACGCCGTTGATGTCGAGGTTGGAGGAGCCGTCCACGGGATCGAAGCAGACGACGTAGCCGCCGCCGCCGAGCTCGAGCGGCGCCTCCATCTCCTCCGAGACGAGCAGGTACGCGGCGCCCGTCGCGGCGAGCGCGTCCCGGACGGCGTCGTTGGCCCAGAGGTCGAGCTTCTTCACCGCCTCGCCCTGGACGTTGACGGTGCCGGCGCCGCCGGTGCGGCCGTCCACCGCCGCGCGGGCGAGCGCGTCCGCGATCCTCACCGCGGCCGAGGCCATGGCGCCGACGACGGCCGCGACGCCCGTGGCGTGCGGCCCGCCGAGGCGGCCCAGGTGGCGCGTGAGCAGCTCGGCCTCCGGGCGCCGGCCGGGATCCGCGCTCACTCGCCGCTCTGCTGGATGAGCTTGGCGACGAGGCCGGTCCAGCCCGTCTGGTGACTGGCGCCGATGCCGGCGCCGTCGTCGCCGTGAAAGTATTCGTAGAAGAGGAGGAGGTCGCGCCAGTTCGGGTCGGTCTGGAACGTGGCGGCGGCGGCGTGCACGGGACGCCGGCCGTCGCGGCCGCGCAGGAAGAGGCGGATGAGGCCGCGCGACAGCTCGCCCGCGACGTCCCACAGATTGAGCAGCCGGTGCGAGCCGCTCGGGCACTCGACCTTGAGATCGTCGCCGTAGAAATGGTGGAACTTCTGCAGAGACTCGATCAACAGGTAGTTCACCGGGAACCAGACGGGGCCGCGCCAGTTCGAGTTGCCGCCGAAGAATCCCGTGGTGGACTCGGCGGGCTCGTAGTCCACACGGTGCTCGACGCCGTCCACGGTCAGCACGTAGGGATGCGCTCGGTGATAGCGCGACAGCGCACGGATCCCGTAGGGCGACAGGAACTCGTCGCGGTCGAGCATGTAGCGCAGCACGCGCGTGAGCTGCGTACGGTTGACGATGGACAGCAGCCGGCGCACGCCGCCGCCGGAGGCCGTGACCATGTCGAGGTTCGCGCGGAACTCCGGCCGGTTGTCGATGAACCACTGCATGCGGCGCGTGAAGCCCGGCAGCCGCTCGACCACCTCCGGCTCCAGCGTCTCCACCGCGAAGAGCGGAATCAGCCCGACCATCGAGCGGATCTTGAGCTGACGCGCCTCGCCGGCGGTGTGCAGGACGTCGTAGTAGAAGCCGTCCGTCTCGTCCCAGAGGGTGATCCCCTCGCCGCCGAGGTCGTTCATCGCCTTGGCGATGTAGACGAAGTGCTCGAAGAACTTGGAGGCGATGTCTTCGTAGGCCGGGTTCGTCTGCGACAGCTCCAGCGCGATGGCGAGCATGTTCAGGCAGTACATGCCCATCCAGGAGGTGCCGTCGGACTGCTCGATGTGTCCGCCCGTGGGCAGCGGCGCCGAGCGGTCGAAGACGCCGATGTTGTCGAGGCCGAGGAAGCCGCCCTCGAAGACGTTTTTGCCCTCGGTGTCCTTGCGGTTGACCCACCACGTGAAATTGAGCAGGAGCTTCTGGAACGCCTTCTCGAGGAAGTCGCGGTCGGGCACACCCGTCACGCGCCGGTCGATCTTGTACACGCGCCACGCGGCCCACGCGTGCACCGGCGGATTGACGTCGCCGAATGCCCACTCGTAGGCGGGGATCTGGCCGTTGGGGTGCATGTACCACTCGCGCAGGAAGAGGATGAGCTGCGACTTCGCGAAGTCGGGATCGATCGGTGCCAGCGCGATCGTGTGGAACGCGAGGTCCCACGCCGCGTACCACGGATACTCCCACTTGTCCGGCATGGAGACGATGTCGGCGTTGTAGAGGTGCGTCCACCGGGCGTTGCGCCCGTTCAGGCGCTCCCGGGGCGGCGGAGGTTGTCCCGGGTCTCCGGTGAGCCAGCGCTTCACGTCGAGGTGATAGAACTGCTTGCTCCAGAGCATCCCGGCGAAGGCCTGTCGGGCCACCGCGCGCGCATCCTCCGAGCACGCGGCGTCCACCACCGTCGCGTAGAACTCGTCGGCTTCGCGCCGCCGCCGCTCGATCAGCGCGTCGAAGGCGCGGCCGAACGGCTCCGCCGCGGGCGCGGCGTCGGTGAGCCGCAGGCAGACGACGCGCGCCTCCCCCGGCGCCAGCGTCAATCGGTAGTGCGCGGCCGCCTTCGTCCCCACGCCCGCGGGATTCACGGCGTCGGCGCGGCCGTGGACGACGTAGTCGTCGAAGGCGTCCTTCACGTACGTGGTCGGGTTGGCGGCGCCCCAGAGCCGGCGCGCGTTGGTCTCGTTCTCCGTGAAGAGCAGGTCGGCGGCGCCCTCACACACGAGCCAGCGCCGGCCGAGCGTCGCGTGCTCGGCCGCGACGACGGACCAGCCCACGCGTGACGACCCGGCGCACAGGCGCGGCCGTGGGGAGCCCGGCTCCCACGCCCACGTGTTCCGGAACCACAGCGTCGGCAGGACGTGCACCTCGGCCGGCTCGGCGCCGCGGTTGGTGATGGCGACGCGGATCAGCAGGTCGTCGACGGTGGCCTTCGCGTACTCGACGACGACGTCGAAGTAGCGGTTGTCGGCGAAGACGCCCGTGTCGAGCAGCTCGTACTCCGGCCGGCGACGGTCGCGCCGCGCGTTCTCCGCCAGCAGCGCCGCGTACGGGTACGCGCGCTGCGGATACTTGTAGAGGTACTTCATGTAGGAGTGCGTCGGCGTGCTGTCGAGGTAGAAGTAGTACTCCTTGACGTCCTCGCCGTGGTTGCCCTGGTTGCCGGTGACGCCGAACAGGCGCTCCTTGAGGATGGGGTCGCGGCCATTCCAGAGGGCCAGCGCGAAGCAGAGCCGCTGGTGATTGTCCGAGACGCCGGCCAGGCCGTCCTCGCCCCAGCGGTAGGCGCGCGAGCGCGCGTGATCGTGGGGGAAATATTCCCACGCCGTGCCCCCGGGACTGTAGTCCTCCCGCACGGTGCCCCACTGCCGCTCGGACAGATATGGACCCCAGCGCCGCCAGTGCGCGGTCCGCCGCGTCGCTTCGTCCAGCCGCCGTCGCTCCTCCGTCATCGCCCGCCCCTCCGCCGGGTTCGGGTATAGTAGCGGAACTCCGGAGGATTCAGGTGCTCCACTACGCGATTGCCCGGATGCTCTGGCTGGTGCCGACGCTCCTTGCGATGGCGCTGGTGACATTTCTCGTCATGCACTATACGCCCGGCAGCCCGCTCGATCCGGTGGCGGAGGGCGCGAATCCGTTGTCGCCCGAGGCGCAGAAGGTGCTCGCCAAGCATTACGGCCTCGACCGGCCGCTCTGGGAGCAGTTCGCGATCTTCGTCGGCAAGGCCGTGCGCGGCGACTTCGGCTTCTCGTTCGTGTACAAGACGCGCACAGTGGCGGAAATTCTCAAGGAGACCTTCCCGATCTCGCTCTTCCTCGGCTCGATGGCGCTGGCGCTCGCCGTGGCGGGCGGCCTCACCCTCGGCATCCTCGCCGCCGTCCACCAGAACCGCGGCTGGGACTACGTGTCCGTCTCGCTCGCGACCGTCGGCGTCGCCGTCCCGAACTTCGTCCTCGCCGTCTTCCTGATCATCCTGTTCTCGTTCATGCTGCCGCTGTTCCCCACGGGCGGCTGGGACTCGCCGCGCGACTGGGTGCTGCCGACGGTGACGCTGGCGCTGGCCCCGATGGGGATCATCGCGCGCTTCACCCGGGCGAGCATGCTGGAGGTCATCCGGGCCGACTACACGCTCACCGCGCGCGCCAAGGGGCTGAGCGAGGGCCCGGTCATTTTCAAGCACGCGCTCAAGAACGCGCTGATCCCCGTGGTCACCCTGCTGGGGCCCCTGTTCGCGGCGGTGGGAACCGGGTCGTTCTTCGTCGAGTCGATCTTTCGCGTGCCCGGCATGGGCCGCTTCTTCGTGCTCTCGATGACCGGGCGCGATTATCCGATGATCATGGCGGTGGTGCTGACCTACGGTGTTTTCCTGGCGATCATGAACCTCGTCGTCGACCTCGCGTATGGCGTTCTGGACCCCCGCATCAGGTACTGACGCGGCCGCGGGGCCGCGCCCGCTCGCCGACCCGGACGGCGTCCGGGCGCCGAGCCCGCTGGCGGCCGACCTGGGCCTCGCCACGCGCGGGTCCAGCCTGTGGCGCGACGGCGTGCGCCGGCTGCGGCGCAATCGGCTGGCCATGGCGGGCGGCGCGGTCATCGTCGTGTCGGCCGCGACCTGCTCTCCCGGATGATCTACGGGGCCCGCGTGTCGATGCTGGTCGGCCTCGGCGCCCAGCTGATCGTGGTGTCGATCGGCGTGCCGATCGGCGCGCTGTCCGGCTACGTCGGCGGGCGCACCGACCTGTTCCTCACCCGCTTCATCGACGTCATGTACGCCTTCCCGCGCCTGCTGTTCGTGATCCTCGTCATGTCCATGCTCGGGGCCGGGCTCACCAACATCTTCATCGCGATCGGGCTCACCGGCTGGGTCGGCATCGCGCGGCAGACGCGGGCACAGGTGCTGGCGATCAAGCAGAAGGAGTACGTCGAGGGGGCGCGCGCCCTCGGCTCGCGCGCCGGACGTCTCCTCTTCCGCCACGTGCTGCCCAACGCGCTGACGCCCATCGTGGTGGCCGTGACGTTCGGCATCCCGGAGGCGATCTTCACCGAGGCGGCCCTGTCCTTCATCGGGGTCGGGATCAACCCGCCCACGCCCTCGTGGGGCCAGATGGTCGGCGAGGGCCAGCAGTACATCCGCTCCTACTGGCATCTCTGCGTGTTCCCGTCGATCGCCATCGCGGTCACCATGCTGGCCTTCACGTTCTTCGGCGACGGCGTGCGCGACGCTCTCGATCCAAAAATGAAGTAGCCACCAACAGGAGGACTCCATGAAGCGTCCCCCGATCTCCGATGCCCAGATGGACCTGCTGGCCACGCGGCTGGCCGCGGCCGGCGTGGGCCGGCGCGACTTCCTCCGCGTCGCGGCCGGGCTCGCTGCGATGGGCGCGGCCGGCTTCAACGCTCGCCCGGCGGCGGCGGGCGGCGCCCAAGCTGGCCCCCGGTGAGAAGCTCGCCCGTGACCAGCACTTCCGGTACGGCGGCGGCGGCTGGTTCCAGAACGATCCCTCCAGCCACGACTTCAACAAGGACCTGTATTGCAACGGAGTGCCCGCACTCTGGGCCGGCCTGATGAAATTCGACGTCAACTTCCAGCCCGTCCCCTATGTGGCAGAGAAGATCTCGTCCAACCCGGAAGGGTCCGTGTGGACCTTCACGATCCGCAAGGACTCCAGGTGGTCGGACGGCTCCCCGTGCACGGCGAAGGACTTCGAGTGGTCGTGGAAGCGCCAGATGGATCCGGCGAGCAAAAACCCGTACTCGAGCTACTTCTACGACATCAAGGGTGCCGAGGCGTTCAACAAGAGCAAGGTGCCGGATGCGTCGCAGGTCGGCGTGCAGGCCAAGGGCGACTGGACGCTCGAGGTCACGCTGGAGGGGCCGCGCGGCTACTTCCCGGTGCTCTCGGCGTACCTCGCCGCGCTCCCGGCCCATCGGGGGGCGGTTGAGAAGCACGGCGACAAGTGGACGGAGGCCGCGAACATCGTCTGCAACGGCCCGTTCACGCTCGAGGCCTGGGAGCACAACAAGGTCATGGTGCTCCGGAAGAACAAGCACTTCATCGGCGCCAAGGACGTGACGCTCGACAAGGTGACCATCCCGATCATTTCGGTGCAGTCAGGTGCCCTGCCGTACGAGGGGAACGAGCTCGACATGACGTCCCTGCAGACGGGTGACCTCAAGAGGCTGCGCGTCGACCCCCGCACGGCGAAGCAGGTGTTCCGGTATCCGTTCCCGGGCACGTGGTACCTCACCCCGCAGGTCACCAAGCCTCCCTTCGACAACGTCAAGGTGCGACGGGCGGTGGCGCACGCGATCGATCGGGACAACGTGGTGAGAGTCGCCGACGGCTTCGCCGTTGCCGCCCACGCCATGATCCCGCCGGGCTTCCCGGGGGCGGTCGACGACAAGAAGATCCGCGACATCCAGCGCTTCGATCCCAAGGCGGCGATGGCGCAGCTCAAGGGCACGCCGTTCGAGGGCGGGCGCAACTGGCCGAAGATCACCCTCACGATGCGCGAGGAAGGCTACGGCAGCAAGCCGCTCGCGGAGGCCGTGCAGTCCGTCCTCCTCGAACACCTCAACATGAAGACCGAGCTCGAGGTGCTGGAGCAGCGCGTCTTCCGCGCCGGCCTCTGGAAGAACGACTACCAGTTCGTGTGGATCCGCTGGTTCATGGACTACCCGGACCCGCACAACGAGTACTTCGACACGTTCTATGGCAAGAAGACGGAGGGCAAGCGCCAGGCCTGGGTCAACGACGCCTTCGACAAGGAGCTGGAAGCGGGGCGGGACACGCGCGACATCAAGAAGCGGCTCGCTCACTACGCGAAGGCCGAGGAGATCATGCAGACCGACGCCGGCTACATCCCGGTGGCCTGGGTCGCCCGGTGGGCCGCGGCCAAGCCGCAGGTGCGCGGGCTCGAGAAGAACAAGCTGGGCGAGACCGTCGTCGAGGGCAATATCTATTTCGACATGCTGCCGCATATCTACATGGTGGAACGCGCCTGAGATGGCGGACGTCGAGCGCCTGCGCGGCGAGCTGTATGCGGCGTTCAAGAACCGCGCGCTGATGTACTGGCACATCTTCGACGAGCTGCGGCGCGCGCTGGGCGAGCCGCAGGCGACCGGTCTCCTCGCCCGCGCCATCGAGGCGCGCGGCCGGGAGATCGGACGCGCGTTCGCGCGCTACGGCCCCGCCGACCTGGCGGGGCTGCGCGACGCGTTCGTGGGCGGGGTCCCCGACGGAGGCCGCATGTTCGATCCTCACGTGGAGCGCTGCGACTCCGCCCGCCTGGACATCACGTTGCACCGCTGTCCGCTCAAGGACGCGTGGCACGAGGCGGGCGTGCCCGAATGCGACGTCGCCACGCTCTGCCGCATTGCGGGCCGCGTGGACAACGGGACTTTCGAGGCCGCCGGCTTCGAGTTCTCGGCCGACACCTGGCAGCCGGGCCGTGACGGCTGCTGTCATCTGCACGTGCGCCCGGGTCACGCTCCCTGAAAACGCTCGCGCTCCGCCTGCTTCCAGGCGCCGTCCTCATCGCGGCGACCGTCGCGCTCCTGGTCGTCCCCGCGCTCGCCCCGCTCACGATGTCGTTGCTGCCCGCGTATCCGATCATTGTGTTCCTCGCGGGCGTGCTCCTGGCGTGGCGCTTCCGCCGCTGGCGCGTGCTCGTCGCGACGCTGATGCTGGCGGCGGCCGAGCGGGCGCTCGCCCTTACCCTGGCCACCGCCACGCCGGCCGCCCACGTCGGGACGGCGGCGGCCGCGGCCGCGCTGCCGATCAACCTCACCGCGCTGACGTGGCTGCCCGACCGCGGGCGACCCGTCTTCGGCTGGAGCCTGGGCCTCGTGGCCGCCGAGGCGCTCGCCGCCGGGCTGCTCGCGCAGCCAGAGGCGGCGCCGGTGGCCGCCCTGCTCGCGCGGCCGTTCGCCGGCGGCCACCTGCCGGCGGTCGGGCTGCTCGCGTTCTCAAGCGCGCTGGCCCTGGCGGGCCTGCGGCTCACCCTCCGCCCGCAGGCACTCGAGTGCGGGATGCTCTGGGCGCTGCTCGGGGCGCTGCTCGCGTTCGGAGTCGATGCGCCCGCGTCGGCCTCGATCGCCCTCGCCGGCGCCGGGCTCGTCCTGCTCGTCTCGCTCGTCGAGACCTCCCACGCGATCGCCTACGGCGACGAGCTGACGGGACTCCCGAGCCGCCGCGCGCTGACGGAGACGCTGGCGGGGCTGCAAGGGGCCTACACGATCGCGATGGTCGACATCGACCACTTCAAGGTCTTCAACGACACGTACGGCCACGACGCCGGCGACCAGTTGCTGAGAATGATCGGCGTGCGCCTGGCGGAGGTCGGCGGCGGCGGCCGCCCGTTCCGCTACGGCGGCGAGGAGTTCGCGGTGATCTTCAGCGCCACGCCGCTCGACGACGCGCTGCCGCACATCGAGATGCTGCGGCAATCGATCGAGTCGACGGGCTTTGGCCTGCGCGCCGCCCATCGTTCCCGGCGCCGGGACGGCGCGCCGCGCGTGGCGCGCCCGACGCGTCGCGTGTCCGTGTCGGTGTCGATCGGCGTCGCGGAGGCCGGACGGAGCGCCACGCCCGGGCACGCGGTGCTGGACGCCGCCGACGCCGCGCTCTACCGCGCCAAGCGCAGCGGCCGCAACCGCGTTTGTACTTAGTAACGTAGGGGCGCGCAGCACCCGCCAGAGCGACTCCGGCGTGAGCGGCATGTCGAGGTGGCGCACGCCCAGCGGCGCGAGCGCGTCGACGACCGCGTTCACCACCGCGGGCGGCACGCCGATGTTGCCGGCTTCGCCGAGCCCCTTGGCGCCGAGCGGATTGCGCGTCGTCGGCGAGTGCGCGTGGTGGACCTCGGCGCGCGGCACGTCATCGGCACGCGGGACGGCGTAGTCCATCAGCGTTCCTGACAGGAGGTGGCCGTCGGCGTCGAAGCGCACGGCCTCCATCGCGATCTGACCCCACGCCTGCGCCAGTGAGCCGTCGAGCTGGCCATCGGCGAGCAGCGGGTTGACGAGCGTGCCCGCGTCGTCGATCCAGACCAGCCGCTCGAGGACGAACGCGCCCGTGTCGCGCTCGACGCGCACGGCCGCGACGACGGCGCCGCCGCTCCACACCTCGTGCTCCGGGGCGAGCACGTGGCTAACCTCGAGGCCCCGCTCCTCGCCGGGCGGCAGCGGGCCGCGCCAGGCGAGCCGCGCGACGTCGGCCCAGCGGATGAATCGATCTGGAACGCCCGCGACGGCGAAGCCTCCCGCGGCGAGCCGCACGTCCGCGGCGTGGGCTTCGAGCAAGTGCCCGGCGAGCCGCCGCGCCTTCGTGACGACGCCGTCGGCGGCATGAACCAGGGCGCCGCCGCCGAGCGCCGTGCTGCGGCTGCCGAACGTCCCGATGCCCGTGGGGATCGCCGCCGTGTCACCGTGGCGGACGTCGATCGCCTCGGGCTCGACGCCGAGCCGGTCGGCCACGATCTGCGCGAACACCGTCTCGTGCCCCTGGCCGTGCGCGCTCGAGCCCGTGACGGCCGTCACGCGTCCGTCCGCCTCGACACGCACGAGGCCGCTCTCCCAGCCGAGCGCCGACGGCTCGACGTAGACGGAGAGACCCACTCCGACGAGCTCGCCGCGGCGACGGCGCTCGGCTTGCGCGCGGCGCAGCCCCGCGTAGTCGGCGGCCACGAGGACGCGCGCGAGGAGATCGGGATAGTCGCCCGAGTCGTAGCTCTGGCCCGTCGCCGTCGTGAACGGAAACCGCTCCGGCGGCACAAGATTGCGCCGTCGCAGCTCGGCCGGGTCCAGCGCCAGCGCGCGCGCCGCCTCGTCGACGAGCCGCTCCATGAGGAACGCCGCTTCCGGCCGGCCCGCGCCGCGGTAGGGGCCGACGGGCGGCGTCGTGGTGAACGCACCCACGGCCTCGACCTCGACGTCGGCGATCGCGTAGGGGCCCGGCAGGCAGCGGACGTGATTGCGCGGCGTCCCCATCGCCGTGTAGCCGACGCTCGGACCGAGGGGACACAGGATGCGCGCGCGCAAGCCGAGCATCGTGCCGTCGGCGGCCACGGCCAGCTCGCCGCGCGCCACGGCGCCGCGCCCGTGATGCGTCGTCAGCAAGTCCTCCACGCGCGTCGAGATCCACTTGACCGGACGCCCGAGCCGGCGCGCCAGCCACGGGATCAGCACCTCCTCGCGGTACGGCCCCCCCTTCACGCCGAAGCCGCCGCCGACGTCGGGGGCGATCACGCGCACCCGCTCGGGCGCCAGCGCGAGCAGCCGCGCCACCTCGTCGCGGATCCGGTGGGGCACCTGCGTCGACGACCAGATGGTCAGCAGGTCGTCGGCCCAGCGTGCCGCGACGGCCCGCGGCTCGAGCGGCACGCCCGCCAGCCGCGCCTGCCGCACGTCCACCGCGACCGTGCGGTGCGCGGCGGCGAACGCGCGGGCGGGCTCGCCGGCGCGGACCGCGAAGCTGAAGCAGCGGTTGTCGTCGCGGCCGACGACCGGCGGCGCGCCGGGCGCCAGCGCGGCGTCGGGCTCGGCGGCGCCGGGCAGCGGCGTCCACTCGACGCGCACCAGCGCCGCCGCGTCGTGAGCGAGCGCCGCGGACTCGGCGACGACGGCGGCGATGGGCGTGCCCTGGCAGCGTACCTCGTCGGTGGCCACGAAAAGCATCTCCGGCACCACCATGCCCTCGATGCCCCGCATCATGCCGATGGGCGGGAAGCTATCAAGCTCGGCGCCGGTGACCACGGCGACGACGCCCGCCGCTTTGCGCGCGATGTCGATGTCGAGCGCGGCGACGCGCGCGTGGGCGTGCGGGCTGCGCACGAAGACGACGTGAGCGACGCCCTCGATGCGAAGGTCGTCGAGGAACCGGCCCTCGCCGCGCAGCAGCGGCGGGTCCTCGCGGCGGCGCGCGGCACGGCCGACGTGGGTCATGGGGCGGCCGGATTGTACAATCACGCCCATGTGTCGCGCGTGGGGTGGCTTCGCCCTCGCCGCCGCCCTCCTGGCGTCGGCGCCGACCGACGTCACCGCCCAGGTCTTCGTCGCCGCGTCGCCGCGGCCGGATTTCACGATCGGCCCGGTATTCGTCGGCGCCACCGCGCCCGCCGACCTCGCCGCCCCCGTCAACGTCAGCGTCACGTGGAACCTCGTTCCCCTGCGCGGCGAGCGCCCATCGCCGCAGAGGCTCGCGCTCCTCTGGCCCGCCGAGATCGCCGCGGCCACCGCGCCGGGCGGCGCCGATCCCGCCCTGGTCAACTACGTCGAGTCGCGCGGCTTCACGTCCACCGGCTCGGGACGGCTCGCGCTGCGCGCGCGCAACCAGAGCCAGCTCGGCCTGCTGACGCCGGCCGACGACCTGCCCGTGACCGCGTCGTACGTCTCGTTCGTGCGCCGCGACGCGCCGCCGCAGGCGGGCACCGGCTCGCTCGTCTGGATCCCGGCCACGCCGCAGATGGGCGATCCGCGCTGGGTGCTGAACCTCACGCTCCCCGTGCGCGGCCTGATCACGCCGAAGCCCGCGACGTGGCTCGAGGACGTCTTCTGGGGCCGGCGCAACGTGCTCTCGGTGTCCTGGGGCGACCTCGGCTCGGTCGCGTTCTACCCGCTCTATCACGAGCATCGCGAGAGCATCGTCCACCTCGCGCGCGAGTACTCGCGGCTGCTCGTGAGCTTCCCCGACGCCGACCACCTGCGCATCGAGGGGATCGAGCCGGCCGGCGCCACGCGGCGTGGCAGCCGGCTGCGCGCCGCCACCGAGACCGTCACGCTGCCGCTCAGCACGGTGGACCCGGCGCCGCAGGTGCTCAAGGTGTCCTACGCGTACTACCGCGGCGTCTTCGCGTGGCGGCCGGTGCTGATCTCGCTCGGCCTGCTGATCCTCGGCAACCTCACGGGTCTCTGGATGGTCAGCGGCGAGGTACGCCGGCTCGCGCGCTCGCGGCTGCGCCTGGGCCGCGGTCACGGCGGTCGCGAGCCGACCCTCACGTCCGAGCGGCTCGCCGAGATCAAGCCCGGCCAGTCCACGTACGACGACGTGGTGCGGCTGTGCGGCATGCCGGACGAGCAGCATCGCCGCGCCTCCGCCGGCGAGCGGTACACGCTCGTCTATCGCGCGACGCACCGCCGGCCGGAGCGGGGGCTGAGCGTCGGCTGGCTCACCGCCGTGCGCCACTGGGACATCGAGCGGTACGAGGTCGAGATCGAGCTGGACGGCGAGCGCGTCGAGGACGTCGTCTTTCACGTGCGCCGCTCGCGGGCGAACGCGCCGGATTGAGCCCGCGCCTCCGCTCCCCGCTCGCCTCCTGGTTCGCCGGCCCCGCCGCGCGGCGACGCTTCCGGCAGCGCGTCCTCGGGCGTCGCGTGGCGCTGCTGAGCGCGCGTGACGACGCCTGGCGCGCCCTGGCGCCGGGCTTCGCGGGCGCGGTGGCGCTCGCGCGCGCCGGCGTGCCGTTCCAGACCGCGCTCGAGCGGCGCTACGACAGAACGGGCGATCCGCGACGATTGGCGCGAGCGCTGGAGCGTGGCGCGACCGTCTACCTGCCGCAGGTCCATCAGATCTTGCCGCGGGTCGCGCGGCTGATGGTCGCGCTGCGCGCGGAGCTGCTGGGGGCGCGCCGCGAGGAGTGCTCGTTCCTCTTTCTCGTCGAGGGGCACGGACGAGCGGGCATGGGCCTGCACCACGACGGCGAGGTGGACGCCTTCTGGCTCCAGCTCGAGGGCCGCCGCACGGTCACCCTCGGTCCGCCGGTCGCGCCGCGAACGAGGCTCGACCTTCCCCTGCGGCGCGACACCGGCAGCGGCTGGCGGACGCTCGACCTGCCGCCTGGCTCGCTGCTCCATCTGCCGCCGCGCACGCCCCACGACGTCGTCTGCCACGGCCGCTCGCTCGCGCTCTCGCTCACGTGGTCGCGACGGCGGGCGCGCGCGCCGCGCGTGGCGTGGGACGTCGCCTCGGGCCGCGCGAAGCCGCTGCCGCGGCGCGACCCGCGCTGGCTGTGGACGCAAGTGCCGGTGACGGCCGGCGGCCTCGACCGCGCGCGGCGGCGCTTTCGCCTGCGCACGCCGGAGGGAGCCGCCTGGCTCCCGGCGCGGACGCGGCGGCTCGCGGCGCGGCTGGTCGGCATGCCCGCCGTCGCCGCCGACGCGCCCGCCGCGGCGCCCCTCGTCGCCCTCGGCGTGCTCGCGCCCGAGGATCTTCCGCTCGTCCTCGTGCCGGACGCTCCGCGCGCGCTCGACGGCTGGCGCTTCGCGTGATCGAGAAGCGCCGCCTGCCGTTCTTCTACGGCTGGGTCGTGGTCGCCGTCGCCTTCGTCACCATGGGCATCGGCGTCAACACGCGCACGGCATTCTCGCTGCTCTTCCCGCCGATCCTGGCCGAGTTCGGCTGGGACCGCGCGGTCACCGCCGGCGCCTTCTCCGTCGGCTTTCTCGTCGCCACCGCCTACGTGCCCTTCCTCGGCATGGCCATGGACCGCTACGGCCCTCGCGTCATGATCCCGATCGGCATCGTGATCACGAGCCTGGGGCTCGCGCTGGCGCCACTGACGAGCCGGCCGTGGCACCTGCACGTGACGCTCGGCGCGCTCGTGGGCGGCGGCTCCATCTTCATGACCTACATCGGCCACTCGCTGTTCCTGCCGCACTGGTTCGTGCGCCGGCGCGGCCTCGCCATCGGCGTCGCGTTTTCCGGCGTGGGCATCGGCTCCATCGTGCTGTTCCCCTGGCTCGGTCGGCTCATCGCGGCCTCCGGCTGGCGTGCCGCCTGCTGGGCGCTGGTGATCCTGCTCCTCGTCGTGCTGCTGCCCCTCAACCTGACGCTGCCGCGCCGCCGGCCCGAGGACGTTGGCCTCGCGGCCGACGGCGATGCCGTCCACGGCGGCACCGGCCGCGTCAGCGCCGACAACGTGGTCGACCGCGCGTGGACGTCGGTGGACTGGACGCTCGGCCGCGCGATGCGCACGGCGCGCTTCTGGTGGCTCTTCGTCGGCTTCTTCGCCGCGCTGGCCGCCTGGTACATGGTGCAGGCCCACCAGACCAAGTACCTCCTGGACGTCGGCTTCGATCGCGAGCGCGCCGCGCTCGCGCTCGGCGTGGTCGGGCTCGCGGGCATCGTCGGCCAGATCGCGCTCGGCTGGCTCTCCGACCGCGTGGGGCGCGAGTGGGCGTGGACGTTGGGCGGCCTCGGCTTCGCGGTCTGCTACGCGACGCTGCTGCTGCTGCCCGCGCACCCGTCGGCCGGCCTGCTCTACCTGATGGTGACCTCGCAGGGACTGCTCGGCTACGGCCTGGCGTCGGTCTTCGGCGCGATTCCCGCCGAGATCTTCCAGGGCCGCCGCTACGGAACCATCTTCGGGACGTTGAACCTCGGCGCCAATGCCGGCGCCGCGTTCGGACCGTGGGTGGCGGGCGCGATCTACGACCGCACGGGAACGTACACGCCGGCGTGGCTGCTCGCGATCGGCGCCTGCGCGCTCTCGATCGCCGCCATCTGGCTGGCGGCGCCGCGCCGGGTGCGCGCGGTGGCCGGGCGCGTCAAATCAGACGTCGCGGCAGCGCGCTGATCGCAGGAACGCCCCTTGTGGTATCTAGTCGGCGTGGCCCCTGACGACCACGACCTTGCCGCGGCCCGCCGCTTCATCGACCACGCGCGCCGCATCGTCGTTCTCACCGGCGCAGGCATCTCGACCGACTCCGGCATCCCCGACTTCCGCGGCCCGCAGGGCGTGTGGACGAAGAACCCCGAGGCCGAGAAGATGGCGACCATCCAGCACTACGTCGCCGATCCCGAGGTGCGCAGGCGCGCATGGCGCAGCCGGCTGGAGACGCCCATCCATGACCGCGAGCCGAACGACGGGCACCGTGCGCTCGTCACGCTGGAGCGGCGCGGCGTCCTCGACACGCTGATCACCCAGAACGTGGACGGCCTGCACCTCAAGGCCGGCTCGTCACCCGAGCGCGTGATCGAGATCCACGGCACCACCCGCGAGGTCGTGTGCCTGGACTGCGGCGAGCGGGCGCCGATGGAGCGCGCGCTGGCCCGCGTGCGCGCCGGCGAGGCCGATCCGCCGTGCCGCACGTGCGGCGGCATCTTGAAGTCGGCGACCATCTCGTTCGGCCAGGGCCTCGTGCAGGCGGATCTCGAGCGCGCGGGCGCCGCCGCGCGACGCTGTGACCTCATGCTGGCCGTCGGCACGAAGCTGTCCGTCTATCCGATCGCCGGCGTGGTGCCGGTGGCGAAGGAGACGGGCGCCCGCGTGGTGATTCTCAACGCCGAACCCACCGAAATGGATTCGCTCGCCGACATCGTGCTCCGCGGTTCGATCAGCGCCCTGCTGCCGCGTCTCGTCTGAATGGGGGGCCTTCGAGGCCCCCCATGTACCCAGTCCCTAAATCCCGAGCTGCTTCATGGCCTCCTTGGCCTTGGCTTCCGCCTCCGCGTGCTTGCCGGCCTTGTGCAGCGCCTCGGCGTCCTCGGCCAGCTGCCGGGCGCTGAAGCCGGCGTCGTCGAGACGGTTACCCGCCTCGTCGTTCACCTGCTTGATGAGCTTCGGACACTGGAACGCCGACGACGGCCCGGCGACGGTGAAGAGCAGCGCGAGAGCGACGCTGACCGCGAGTGCAACACGCCCCATCGATGTGACTCCTTTCGACTTCGAGATGAGATTCGCCACTCCTCGACAGGCAAGGCCGGGGCCAGACGGGGCGGGGTCCGAACCATCGAAAGTTCGCGCGCTTGGCGGTGGCGGCGGCGGGCACGCGCCGGGTGTCGTGTGGCGGAATTGAGCGCGGTGTGGCGTTCCGCCTCACTTCCCGCGGCCGCCCGGCTGTGATACACGACGGGGCATGCGCCTGGGCGTGCGCCAGAAGCTGGTCCTGCTGAGCCTGCTGATCCTGGTCGTCGTCTCGTTCACGTTCACGGCCGTGCAGCTCGACCTGACGCGCACGTGGCGCGAGGAAGACCTGCGCGACCGTGCCGTGATCTTCGCGCGCGAGATGGCCGCCACCATCGGCGACCGTCACGAGCTGGAGTCCGGCGCCCTCATCGACCGCAAGATCCACCAGATCATGGCCGTGCGGCCGAGCGTGCTCCAGCTCGACATCGTGCGCCTGCCGCCCGGCGGCGGCGCGGTGGTCGCGACGAGCGAGCCCGCTCACCGACTGCCGTTCACGCCCGCCGACGAGATCGCCGTGCGCGGCGGCGCCGTGCTCTCACGCCTGCTCACCGACGCGGGCGGCCGCTCGTGGGAGGTGATGGCGCCGATCCGGCTCGACGGCGCGGTGGCGGGCGCGGTCGCCGCGCGCTTCTCGCTCAACCGCTTCGACGCGCGCGAGGCGCGCAGCCGCACGGTCGCCTTCTGGCTCACGGCGATCTCCGTGCTCGTGATGGGTTTGCTCATGACCCTCGCCGTCCACGGCGTGGTCAACCGGCCGATCGAGCGGTTCGTGCGCGCCATGCGCGGCGCCGAGGCGGAGCCCGTGGCCGTCACGTCGAACGACGAGTTCGGCGCGCTGGCGCGCCGCTTCAACGACATGATCGCGCGCGCGCGTGAGCGACTCTTCGCGATGCAGCGTGACCTCAGCCACGCCGAGCGGCTGGCGCTCTCGGGCCGCATCGTGGCCGAGGTCGCCCACGAGATTGGAACGCCGTTGCATTCGGTGATGGGCCATCTGGAGCTGCTGCGCGAGGATCTGCCGCCGTTGGCCGTGTCGGAGACGATCGAGCGCCGCCTGCGCGTGATCGAGAGCCAGCTCGGACGGCTGCGCGAGATCATCGACCGGCTCCTCGACCTCACGCGGCGCTCGCCGCAGCCGGCGGTGCCGGTGGACGTCAACGGCCTCGTGCAGGAGACGGTGGAGCTGGTGCGGCCGGCGGTGGCGGCGGCGCGGCTGGAGCTGTCCGTCGAGGCCGACCCCGAGGTGCCGAGGCTGCTCGCGCAGCGCAGCGAGCTGCAGCAGGTCGTGCTGAACCTCCTCACCAACGCGCTCGACGCCACGCCGCCCGGCGGCGCCATCCGCGTGGCCACGCGCGCGCGTGGCGACGAGGTGGAGGTGGAGGTCACCGACACGGGCTGCGGCATCGCCGCCCCCGAGCTCAAGCGCGTCTTCGACCCGTTCGTCACCACGAAGGATCCGGAGCGCGGCACCGGGCTCGGGCTGTTCATCTGCGCGCAGATCGTCCACGACCACGGCGGACGCATCGACGTGGCGAGCGAGGAGGGGCGCGGCAGCACGTTCCGCGTCGTCCTGCCCCTCGAGCGCGTGGCCGCGTCTGCCCAGGGGGCGCATCCGTGACGCCGGCGCGCCCGGCCGTGCTGGTGGCCGACGACGACGCGGTCGCGCGCGACCTGCTGGTGGAGGTGCTCGAGCGCGAGGGCTACCGCGTGCGCGCGGCCAGCGGCGGCGGCGAGGCGATCGCGCTGGCCGAGCGCGAGGTCTTCGACGTGGCGCTGGTCGATCTGCGCATGCCGGAGCCCGACGGGCTCGCCGTCCTCGCGCGCCTGGTCGCCCTCGAGCCGGCGCCGGCCGTGCTCATCCTCACGGCATTCGCCGCGATGGACACGGCGATCGAGGCGATCCGCCGCGGCGCGTACGACTACCTGAGCAAGCCGTTCCGCCTCGACGACATCAAGCGCGCGGTGCGCCGCACGCTGGAGGTCCAGCGGCTGGCCCGCGACAACCAGCGCTATCGCCGCGAGCTGCGCGAGCGCTTCGACCCGGACCGCCTCGTCGGCCACTCGCCGGAGATCGTCGCCATCTACAAGCTGGTGGCGCGCGTGGCGGCCCTCGACACCACCGTGCTGATCCAGGGCGAGACGGGCACGGGCAAGGAGCTGGTGGCGCGCGCGATCCACTACGCGGGGCCGCGCGCCGACCGCCCGTTCGTCGTCATCGACTGCGCGGCGATCCCCGAGCCGCTGTTCGAGTCCGAGTTGTTCGGCCACGAGCGTGGCGCCTTCACGGGCGCGGTCGTCACGCGCCGGGGCCTGCTGGAGACCGCGCAGGGCGGCACCTGTTTTCTCGACGAGATCTCCGAGCTGTCGGGAGCGCTACAGGCCAAGCTGCTGCGCGTGCTGCAGGACCGCGTGCTCCGGCGCGTGGGCGGGAACGACCCGATCCCCGTCGACGTGCGGCTCGTGGCCGCCACCAACCGGGATCTGAAGAAGCGCGTCGAGGACGGCCTGTTCCGCGAGGATCTCTACTACCGCCTCAACGGCGTCACCGTCGCCGTGCCGGCGCTCCGCGAGCGCGGCGACGACGTGGCGCTGCTGGCCGAGCACTTCGCGCGCAAGTATGCGACGGCGGCGGGCAAGCCCGTGGAGGGCTTCGCGCCGGGCACGCTGGATGCCCTTCGCGCCTACGCGTGGCCGGGCAACGTGCGCGAGCTGGAGCACGCCGTCGAGCGCGCGGTCGCGCTGGCGCGCTCGACGCTGCTGCTGCCCGAGGATCTGCCGGCGGAGGTCCGCGCCGAGACCGCCCGCGCGCCCGAGCTGCCGCCGAGCCGGATGACGCTCGAGGAGCTCAAGCGCTGGTACGTCGCGCTCGTGCTCGACGAGGCGGGTGGCAACAAGGTCCGGGCCGCCGAGCTGCTCGGCATCGACCGCCGCACGCTCTACCGCATCCTCGAGCGCGAGGCCGGGCCGGAAGAGTAGCTGGCGTGAGAGCGGCTCGCGAATCCGCGATGTCGCTGCGCCCGAGCGTGGACGCCCCACCTCGCGCCGACGATGCTCGCCTGTACGCCGCGACTTGCTCGGACGGCCTCGCAACACCCCATCCTCCGCAAGAGGGTCGCTCGCGCGCCTTCGCGCCCGTCACGGTTCGCGAGAAGAGCCAGCGCGGATTGTTAGACATCCCCTGACGCAACAGCCCATTCGGCCCCGCCGGGAACAATCAAGCGACTGTCCTGGGAGCTGACGATGGGAATGAAGCACGCTGTGACAGCGAACAGTGTAATCGCCAGTATCTTCATAGTCTGTCAACGCCCAGGCTGAGCGGCCGGCCGGGCCGCTCCAGCCTGCCGTTAGGTTGCCTCGAAGTCATTGCCAGTAACTCTTCCCGCGTTTCAGCCTCTCTCGGTCGCCGGCGCCCGCGAACGCGCTGCCTGAACTCCACTTCCCGATCAACTCAGTGCGCGTGACAGTCCCAGTGAAGTTGAGACCGCCATACGGGCCACTTGCCGGCATCGTGAATTCGACTTGCGTCCCCGCAACTCGGACTGGAACAAGCACGGCAAACGGGGCTCCGCCTTCGGCAAGCTGGACCAAAGCGAAGAATCCGGTCGGGCCCTTCGATGGGAAGATGAGGATCTCGGCACCGAGAAGATCGCCGCCCTCTTTGTTGAAATACAGGTTGCTGTACACTCCTGTGGCCCGGACAGTGTCGGCTCCTAGCGCAACTCCCACGCAGAGCAACGCGATCGCACCGGTCACAAGACTGAGGCGCATCGATCGTCCCTCATTCGGCAACCTAGCGGATTGCTGATGGGATCTGGAACGTCTACTTCGGGCGCCTCAGGCTCGGCCGCTTGAACGAGCGCCACATGCGGATTGAGGATCACTACGGGAGACTTTATCGTCGACACGTGTAACCCATGTCCCGGACTCTTTTGTTACCTATGTCGCCGACCGTTCACCCTCCCGACCTACTTCAGGAATCGCGAAAGCAGGATGAATTCTGCACCCACCAGCAAGGTTATCAGATAGGCGAGTGCCGCGATTTTCCATCGCGCGGCTTGATCAAGCTGAGCTTCATCCTCCCAGCCGTCCTCGAGGCCCAACGCGAATAGTCCTCCGAGGACGCCCAGCGCGAACACCATGAACAGCCAGGGCCAGTACGGTGGGCGAGGGAGCAGGGCCTTGGGGTCATAGAAGAGCCCCACGGTCACGGCGCCCAGGCCGACGGCGACAAACGGAATGGCAAGATCCAGGAGATGACGAGTGTTGGATTTGGAGGGAGGGGTCAACATGTGCGCGATCGCTGCTGTCTAACGCGGGCAGTGACCCGCGGGCGCCTCGGCCGTCGGGTCGAGTGCCATGTTAGGTGCGGCAGTGGGCGCAGTACCCT
>WNGH01003991.1_pt1 | contig 19692 bp, 20 predicted proteins | sample 5400631 | NCBI WGS metagenome assembly WNGH01 (sample SAMN13153373, study PRJNA577476) | soil metagenome | isolation source: 115 cm soil or saprolite under Garry oak tree replicate 1 | place: USA:California | collected 2016-06-15
GTGGGCGAGACCGAGTTCGTCGCCGGCATCGCGGCGATGAGCGACAGCGGCCTCTACGGCCCGACGCGCGTCGCCACCGGCATCGTGGGCTTCGCCGATCTCACGCTGGGCGACCGGGTCGAGCCGGTGCTCGAGGCGCTGATCCGGGCGGGGGGCGGACGGTTCCGCGGCGTGCGCCACTCCGCGGCCTGGGACGCGAGCGAGGTGATCGGCAATAGCCGCGCGGCCAGGGGGCCCCACATGATGGGGCAGGCGGACTTCCGCTCGGGCCTCCAGCGCCTGACCTCACTCGGCCTGTCCTTCGACGCCTGGGCCTTTCATCCCCAGCTCGCCGACGTCGTCGATCTCGCGCGGGCCTTTCCCTCCGCCAACATTGTCATGGGCCACGTGGGCGCCCCCCTCGGCTACGGCCCCTATGCCGGCAAGCGCGAGGAGGTGCTCGCGTCGTGGAAGGCGGGCGTCACGGAGCTGGCCAGGTGCGACAACGTGGTCATGAAGCTCGGCGGCATGATGATGCGAAACGCCGCCTACGACTACCGGACGCAGCCGAAGCCGCCGTCTTCGGCGGAGCTGGCGGCCCTCTGGAGCCCCTACATCGTGACGTGCATCGAGCTCTTCGGGCCGAACCGCTGCATGTTCGAGAGCAATTTTCCCGTGGAGAAGATGGGAATCGGCTGGGCGGCCCTGTGGAACGCCTTCAAGCGCATCGCTGCGGGCGCCTCCGCCGAGGAGAAGCGGGCCTTGTTCAGCGGCACGGCGCGACGGGTCTATCGGCTGAGCTGATCCTTGCCGCTGGGCTGGCGGAGAAACGGCGGCTCCCAGTTCGCGTCGTCAGGATATCGCGGCGGCCCCAGGGCCCCGGAGGCGTCGAAGACTTCCACGAGCAGCTGGGGCGCCATGGGGATGAAGTGCAGATCGGCGTTGGGCCTGTCCGGCCTCGCGGGCAGCTCCTCGAGATAGTCAGAGAGGATGATCTCGATGCCGATATCTCCGGGCCGGTCTATCAGGATGTCCCCCGCGCGCACCTGATCGAGGTTGGTGATCTCGCGGGCATCGACCTGATACAGCATCAGGTGGGTGAGAACGAGCGTCACCGCCCCCGTGTGCCCGGCGAGGGGGCGGCGCCGGCCACGCGCCCGTTGACCGCCCGAATGGTCGAAGCAGACGCCGTCTTCCTGATAGGAGAGATGCTGTCCCGCGCCGGCCTTGGCCATGGTGCCGACGACGAACAAACCATTGGGGGTTCGCGTGAGGCGGTACAGGCTGACCACGCCCCCGTTGGGAAGGGCCAGATAGATTCGTCGTCTCATTCGGTCGGCCGGCCGCGTCCCGGCACGGCTCCGCTCATCGGTCCTCGGATCTGTTCCTCCACGCCGGGCGCCCGTGCTCTCTGGCGCAGTCCAGATGGACGCGCTCACCCGAGGAGTTGGACGTCCACTTCTGCTCGTCGAGGACCCAGTCCTGGCATACCGGACAGATGGAAACCTTTTGCATGTCTCCTCCTCCGGGGCGGGCTCCGCCCCCGCTATATCAATCGGGTGATCGGCATTGCCCAGGCGAAAGAGGACCCCCTCCGGACCCGGAGGGGTGGGGAGCCTAGCTCTTCTTCGGGCGCTCCGCGACAGGGTGGCCCGCCTTCTTCCACCCCGTGAAGCCGCCGTCCATCTCGCAGACGGGCTCGAGCCCCATCTGCTGGGCGACGTCGGCGGCCAGGGCCGACCGCCAGGCGCCGTTGCAGAAGAAGACGAACTCCTTCCCGGAGGCGAAGACGTCCTTGTGGTAGGGGCTCTCCGGGTCGATCCAGAACTCGAGCATGCCGCGGGGGCAGTGGAAAGCGCCGGGGATGACGCCGTCCCGCTCGAGCTCACGCACGTCCCGCAGGTCGACGAAGACGACGTCGTCCCGCCCGTATCGAGCCCGGGCCTCGTCCAGTCCGATGGTCCGGATGCGTGATTTCGCCTCGTCCACCATCTGGCGAAAGCCTTTCCTGAGCTTCATGGCTGCAGTCTAGCCCTCGGGGTCAGGTCTCACAACGTGACAGAAGTGCCCATGGTCGCCACGGGTGACGATTTTCGGAAAGAAGATGGGTGGGAGGGCTTTGCAAGCCCTTGGATTTTGTGGCTTCCGGAATGGCCTGGCCCTTGCCTATCGGGGACCTGGGGGAACCTGTCGAATGTCCACCGAGAACGCGTCCGCTGCTCGAGCCCGCCGCAACCGAATCCTCGTCGTTGACGACGAGCCGCTGGTGACGATGCTCATCGCAGAGGCCTTGGCCCTGGAGGGCCACGACGTCGATACGGCCAGGGACGGCCAGGAGGCGCTGGACAAAGTCTCGGCCTGCGCGTACGACGCCATCCTGAGCGACCTTCGGATGCCGGGGCTCGACGGGGTGGGCCTCTATCGCGGCCTCGATCGGGAGCATCCGGATCTGCTCCGACGGATCGCCTTCGTGAGCGGGACGACGCAGCCCGTCGAGTACGCGAGCTTTCTGGAAGAGACGGGCGTCTCCGTGCTGCGCAAGCCCTTTGCCATCGACGACCTCCAGCAGCTCGTCCAGCGCTTGCTCCAGGAGGGCCGATGATCTCGGTGGCTCTCCAGACGGGGATAGGCGAGGCGGCGCCGCAGTTCACGTTACCCTCCGTCCAGGGCGGGACGGTCGACCTCGCCGCCTATCGCGGGCGTCGAAACGTGATCATCTGGTTCTCGCGGGGCTTCACGTGCCCTTTTTGCCGGAGCTACATGGAAGGGATCATCGAGGGCTACGAGAGCCTGCGCGGCACGGACACCGAAGTGATCCAGGTGGCGCCCAACCTGCTCGAGAGCGCGCGGAGATTCTTCGGGCTGGCGGGGGTGCCCTATCCCTTCGTCTGCGATCCTGACAAGCGGCTCTATGCCGTCTACGGGCTGGGCGACCGGGGCGCCCTCGAGGCCACGCGCACGGCGGTGGTCAGCTTCGCCCGCGCCTTCACCACCGGCGACGGCGAGCGACAGGTCCGCGGCGCCTGGCTCGACGTGATGAATCGCAATTTCGTGCGGCGCCTCCACCATCATGCGGCCTCTGCGCTCGAGCAAGGGATCTTCCTCATCGACAAGCAAGGCAGGATCCGCCACCGCACCGTCGTGGGGCCGATCGACCCGGTGCCGGACGGCCTGGAGCTGGCGGCCCTCACCAGAGTCCACTGCGCGGACGGACTACCTGCCACGTGAGTCTCTCCAGGCGCCTCACGCGACTGTGCGAGATCCTGATCGCGCTCTCTGCCTCTCCGATCCCCAGCCATCTCTTCCAGACCCTTGCCGATCAGGCCGGCGGAGCCATCGCGTGTGACTTCCTCGCCCTCTGCCTGAAGGACGCGGATGGAAAGGGCTACATGGTGCATTCGCTCGTGGGCGGGACGCCGGAGGCGTCACCCGTCAGGCTGTTCGCGCTGGACGAGGGGGTGCCCGGGCTCTCCATACAGTCAGGGCGAGTGGTCGTGCGCGATCTCGGCACTGAGCTGGATCACGCGACCGAGCTCGAGCGGAGCTGGGTCGCCCTCGGCCTCCGGGCGGCCCTCATCGCGCCGGTGCGGCGGGGCGGGGACGTGCTGGGGGCCCTGTGCTTTGCCACCCGCGATCCCGGCACCTACATGCCCGACGACATTCAAGTTGCCACGCTCATGGCCGCCGGCCTCTCCGCCGCGCTCGAGACGTCGCGCGCCTACCAGGCCCTGGCGGACGAGCGGAGCACGCTCGCCGCGGTGGTCGGCAGCATGCAGGACGCCGTCGTCATGGCCAACCAGGACGGTATCGTGCTCCTCGCCAACCCCGCCGTCCGGCCGATGCTGAATCTCGAGCCCGAGGCCATCACCGGCCTCCCGCTCCCCGATGCGCTGACGAAGGGGCCGCTCCGCGCGCTGCTGGAAGCGGGGCGCCCGGGGACCGGAGAGGTGGTGCTGCCCGACGGGCGCACGGCCCAGGCGAGCGTGGTACCCGTGAGCACGCCCTATGGCGAGATGGTGGGCCTGGCCGCCATCCTCCGCGACATCACCCTGCTCAAAGAGCTCGAGAACATGAAGGACGAGCTGGTACGGGCGGTGTCTCACGACTTGAAGAACCCGCTCACGGTCATCTACGCGACCGCCCAGCTGCTCCTCCGGACCGGGCCCACCGATCCGCGCTTTGCCACATGGTGCGAGCGCATCATGAAGACCTCCGACTACATGACGGAGCTGATCACCGACCTGCTCGATCTCGGGAAGATCGAATCCGGCCTCGAGCTCGCGACCGAGGAGGTGGATCTCAACCCTCTCGTGACCGACGTGATGGCGACGCTTCAGCCGCAGGCCGAGGCTCGGGATATCGCGATCACCGTCGAGATGCCCGAGCACATGCCCGTGTCCGCGAACCCCGGTCGGATCAAGCAGGCGCTGCTCAATCTCGGCGGCAATGCCGTGAAGTACACGCGCCCCGGCGGCTCGGTGGCCATCGCCGTCTCGATGACCGATCCCGCCACCTCTGCCCCCGCGGTGGTGGTCACCCTGACCGACACTGGTCTCGGCATCCCCGCCGCGGCCCTGCCGCACGTCTTCGAGAAGTTCTATCGCGTGAAGAGCGAGGCCACCAGTGACATCCCGGGCACCGGCCTGGGCCTCGCGATCACGAAGAGCATCATCGAGGCCCACGGCGGCCGCATCTGGGCCGAGAGCCAGGAGGGCAAGGGCAGCACCTTCGCCTTCTGCCTGCCGCGGTAGCTGAGCTGTCCCTTGCCACTAGCCGTTCACCGACGCGGAGGCACCTCGGACGGAATTCCCTAGAGTGTCTCCGTAAGGGCACACTTGCATGGGCCGTGGACCTGCGGTAGGCATTGCCGATGGCCTCGGCCGAGCATCAAGAACTCGTCGAATTCCTCGGGCGTCAGTTCACCGAAATCGCCCGCCAGTTCGCCGCGATCGATCGCCGATTCCACGGGATGAACGATCAGTTCACCGAGCTCCGCCGAGAGATGCTCGACCATTTCGACAAAATCTACCTGCGCTTCGAGCGGCTCGAGTAGGAGTACCACGCGATCACGCAGGCGCTTCGCCGGATCGAAGCCGGTCTCGCCGACGAGAACGGCCGGCGCGAGATCCTGAACGCTACCTCGCCGAGCTGAAGCAGCAGGTGAGCGCGCTCCAGGCCCGCATAGAGGACATCGAGCGGCGCCTCGGTCGCTGACGGCTCTCCCTACACGAAGCGGGACATGATCTGCTCGCCGAGGATGCGCATGTAGTGCGTCTGGCGGTCCATGCTGTCCGCGCGCAGGCTGACCCAGATCTTGCGGGCGCCCGCCTGGGCAATCTGCTCGATGCGGGCGATCCAGTCGTGGGCGTTGCCGGCGAGGGCGAAGCGCTCGAGGGCGTACTGGGTCAGCCCGAGCTGGTCCATCCACTTGGGATTCCGCCCTTCCTGGAGCACGTGGTCGTAGAGCTCGTAGCCGTCGACGTAGGTCTGGATCTTCGACTTCAGGTCCTCCGGCACGTGCTTGTCCTCGAGGCCGAAGCGCATCGAGTGGTTCAGGATCGAGGAGACCGAGGCCTTCACGTTCTGGACGGCCTTCTCGCGGTCCTCGTCGAGCGAGGTCCGCGTGGTGAACCAGATGTCGACGTCGGTGGGATCGCGCCCCGCCTCGCGGGCCCCCGCCTGGATCCTGGCGATGGTGCCCTGGATGACTTCGGGGAGCAGCCCGGTGCCCGCGATGACGCCGTCGCCGATCCGCCCTCCGCCCCCCCAGGTGGAGCATCTTCGGCCCCTCGGCGCAGATCGAGATGGGTACCCGCGGCCGGACAACAGTTGAGGCCCAGCGCACGCGCTGAGGCCGGCCCTGGTAGGCGCCCTCACCCTTGGCGATCAGGTCGCGCACACAGCGCACGTAGTCCTCGATGCGCGCGCGCGAGGCCACGCGAAGGCCGATGTTGAGCACGCCGCTGTCTCCGCTGGCGATGTCCATGAAGGCCCGCCCGCCCGTCAGGCTGTCGATGGAGGCCAGGAAGGAGGCCATGACCTGCGGCTCGCGGGTGAGCGGGTTGGTGGGACGGAGCCCCACCCGAGCCCGCGAGGAGGCGAGGGCGAGCAGGGTCGTCCGGACGTAGGCATCGCCGCCGATGAAGGCCGTGTCGTACGTCCCGATGGCCTCGGCGCCGTAGGCGTCGGCCATCTTCGCGAGATCCATGAACCGTTGCTTGTCCTTCTCGTGGAGAAGGGGCGTTCCGGGGCTCAAGCTGACACCGAACGAGACTTTCACGCGGATGTGTCTCCAGTCGTCCGAGGTTCACGGCTCCGGGCGGTGGGCGCGTCTACTTCAGGTCGAGCAGGGCCTCCAGGTTGCGCCAGAGGATTCGCTCCTTCTCCTCCTGGCTGAGGCTCTTGAGCCCCTGCACCCAGGCGACGGGCGAAGGATGCCAGGAGACGAAGGGCCAGTCGCTGCCCAGCACCACGCGGTCCGCGCCCACCTGGTCGAGGAGGAAGCGGAGGGCCTCCTCGCTGCCTGTGACGGAGTCGTAGTAGAGGCGGCGCTGATAGGCGCTGGGCGGCTGCGGGATGCGGCGGGCCTCGGGACGGCTCTGCCACCCGCGATCAAGCCGGCCCATGGCGAAGCACGCGGGGCCGCCGCCGTGGGCGACGCACACCCGGAGATCCGGACACGCCTCCAGGACACCGCCGGAGATCAGGATGGCCACGACGATCGCGTCGTCGAGGATGACGCCGAGGCTGTTGAAGAGCCCGTCGCGCGGGGTGCGCTCCATCAGGAAGTTGTGCTGCGGCTGCGGGTGGAAGAAAAGGACGGCGCCCATGGCCTCGGCCGCCTTGAAGAACGGGAGGAACTTCGGCTCGTCCCATTGCTCGCCGTTCACATTCGTGTCGAGCTCAGCGCCCTTGAGGCCGAGCACGGTGACGGCGCGCTCCAGCTCGTCGATGGCCGCCGTGACGTCCTGCACGGGCAGGGTGGCGAGTCCCGCGAAGCGCTGGGGCGACTGGCGGGTCAGGCCCGCGATCTCGTCGTTGACCTCGCGGGCGAGCTGGCGGCCCTGCGCGGGCTCGAGGTGGTAGCCAAAGAACGGGGTGTGGATCGAGAGCACCTGAACGTCCACGCCCTGGGCGTCCATGTCTTTCAACCGCTCGTCCGTCGTGAAGCGCACCTTTGGCGAGCTGAAAGCCGTGCGCTTGCCGTTGCCCACCATGACGCCGAGGCCCTGGCCGGCCTCGTGACGGTAGCCGTACCAGTCCTTCCCGGCCTCGGCGGCGCGCCACAGCGACTGCGGCACGAGATGGGCGTGCACGTCGATGGCGCGCATGCTAGGCGGACGCGCGCGTGTCCGCGGCGGAGCGCTCCTTGATCGAGACGCGCCAGTGGATGCGGTCTTCCTCGGGTGGATAGTCGCCCGCCGCCTTGTGGTACGAGCAGCGGTTGTCCCAGATGACGATGTCGCCCTTGCGCCACTTGTGGCGGTACTCGCCGCCGGGCTGGATCATGTAGCCGGCCAGCTCGTCGATCAGCTCGTCGCTCTCCCCCGCCTCCACGCCCTCGATGCGCAGGATCTTGCCCGGATCGAAGTAGAGGCCCTTGCGCCCCGTCTCCGGATGCGTGCGGATGATCGGGTGGAAGACGGGTGTCCAGTCACGGTCCTCCTCGTTGAGGAGGGCGGTGGCCTTGCGGCGGCCCCCGTAGGTGAAGGCTCCCTTCCGCCCCTCCAGGCGCTGCTTCAGCCGGGGCGGCAGCGCCTCGTAGGCCGCGTACATGCTGGCGAAGAACGTGTCGCCGCCCGAGCTCGGCACGGCGAGGGCATAGAGCTGGGTCGCCTTGAACGGCTCCTGATCGTAGGCGCCATCGGTGTGCCACCCCTCGGCGCCGCGGCGATAGATCGCCTGATCGAGCTGGCCGTCGGGCCCGAACTTGTTGACGCCCAGCAGGGTGATCTCGGGATAGTCCGGGTGACGCGTCATCTTCGAGGGATGTGGGTGCACGACCCCGAAGCGGCGGCTATAGCGGAGGAAGTCCTGGATCTCGAGCTGCTGACCCGGCACCACGAGGACGTTGGAATTGAGCCACGCGCGATAGATGGCGGCGAAGCCCGCGTCGTCGAGCTTCCTGACGTCGACTCCGTGGATCTCCGCGCCTATCTGCGGCCCCAGGCGGCGAACCTCGATCATCGCTACGTCCTCCTGTCGTGGTCCCAGCGAACCCAGCAGAACCGGCTCACTTGAACGCGGGCATCACCTCGTGCGTCAGGAGCTGGAGGCTTCGCGTCTCGAGCTCGGGAGGAATGCGGCCGCCCGGATTCAGCTCGGCCACGACGCCGTCGAGCCCCAGCTCTTTCCGGAGCTCGCCGAGCCGATCGATCACGCTCGCCGCGGTGCCGAACACCACTTTCTTGGCGAGGATGTCGTCGTAGGACAGATTGGCCATGCGATCGGCCTGGAAATGCCGTCGATCGGCGGGACCGGCGCCGGCGCGGCCAACCGCCGAGCGCGCCAGCTCGGTCTGGCGAGCGAAGAAGGCCGCGAGGCTCTCGCGAGGCTCTTCCCGGGCGCCTTCGGCGGTGGGGGAGACGTAGACGGGGATGCGGAGATAGACGCTGGGCTCCCCCGGATGGCCCGCCTCGCGCCAGGCTTGCCGGTACGGCGCGAGCTGAACCTGCAGGTCGGGGATCTCCGTGGCGCGGAGCCCGACGAAGATGGGCAATCCCATCCGGCCCGCCGCGGGAAAGGTCTCCTCGCTCGTGGCCGCCATGCGAATGGGCGGGTGGGGATCCTGATACGGGCGCGGCGCCACCGTGGCATTGTTGACGCGATAGAACTCGCCCTCGTAGCTGAAGGGCTCGCCCTTCCAGGCCTGTCGGATGATCTCGAGCCCTTCGCGAAAGCGAGCCTGGCTCTCGGCGTAGGGCACGCCGTAGGTGTCATACGTGCGCACGACGCCGCTGCGGCCGATGCCGAACTCGAAGCGGCCCTCGCTGATGTGGTCGATGGTCGCGACTTCCTCGGCGATGCGCAGCGGGTGGTTCAGGGGAAGAACCTGGACGGCCGTGCCCACGCGGACTCGCCGCGTGCGGGTGGCGATGGCGCTCGCCACCTGGAGCGAGGCGGAGATCACCGAGCGCGACGGGGTGAAATGGATCTCGCCGAGCCAGACACAGTCGATTCCCCAGGCCTCGGCCCGGTCGGCCTGCTCGAAGACGTCCCGGAACGACGCGACCTGATTCGCTCCGTGACGGATCTCCTCGACGAAGATCCCGAAATGCACGCGTGAGCTGCCTCCCCGAGTCGATACTCGCCCCCGGCTGGGACGCAGTCAAGGGGGCAGCCAGCAGCTCGACCTCAGGGCCCGAGCCCAGTCACGAACTGTAAAGATCTCCTACAGTCCCCCTCTAATGGAGTGCTCGAGAACCTGCAGGGGGCTCAAAAGGTCCAGATGCGAGGCGTAGTTCTTGCTCAGCCCTCGCCTCGCGGCTCCGCCGCTCAGCTCGAACTGCCACGTACGGTGAGCCCGCGGTCGAGGGCGCCGCACTCCCGCAGATGGGCCTTTTTCAGCCGCCTGCTAGAGGTCCTGGGCCAACCGCTTGATGTCCCGACGCAGATGGTCCCACTGGGCCATGAGGGCCCGAATGAGCTCGGGCGCGCTCCCGGCGCGGAGGTGCTTGATTTCTCCCGTGAGAATGTTCCGGTAGCGCGTGGTCTTGCTCAGAATCGCGTACAGTCGCCTGTCTCGCTCCTCGAGGGTCGCGAGAAGGTCGGTGTCGAGCTCGTCGATGGTCCGGTGGCGCGTGGGCGCTGCCGATACGGCGCGTTTCATGGCGTGTGCCTCCTCCTCCAGGTCTTCCGACACTTCTCGATGTTTGCAACCAAAGAAGCATCATCCATACCGGAAGCGCGAATGCTTGAATGATCGATGATTGCAAAACACCGGCGACGACGGCGATCACGGATCGTAAACTTCTCCTACGCCCAGAAGTTGACCGGGCCAATTGGTTATACTCTCCGGCCGCCAATCTCGAGCTGAGGTAACATGCCAGGCATGTGGGCGACGCGATGAGCCAGACAGCCGACGTGGTGGTGGTGGGCGGGGGCGTGAACGGCGCGAGCATCGCCTACGCGCTGGCCGTCCGCGGCGTGAACGTCGTGCTCCTCGAGAAGGGCGCGCTGGCCAGTGGCGCGTCGGGACGATCCAGCGCCCTCGTCCGCATGCACTACACCAACGAGTGGGACGCCCGCCTGGCCTGGGCGAGCTTCCCCGTGTTCAAGCACTGGGCCGAGCTCATGGGCGGGCCCCCCGTCTTCAGCCACACCGGCTTCGTGAATGTCGTCGGGCCGGCCTACGCGGACAATCTCCGGCTCAACGTCGAGATGCTCCGGGGCCTGGGCGTCAACACGACAGCGCTCACGGGCGCGGAGCTGAAGGAGCTCCAGCCCTTCGTCAATGTCGACGATATCGGCGCCGCGGCGTATGAGCCGGACAGCGGCTACGCCAACCCCGCGGAGACGGTGGAGGGTTTCCGACGCCGGGCGACCGAGCTGGGCGCCCGCGTCCTCCAGTGGACCGCAGTGACCGGAGTGGTTCGCCGGGAGAGCCGGGTGACGGGAGTCGACACTTCAGCCGGGCGCATCGACGCGGGTAGCGTGATCGTCGCGGCGGGCGCGTGGTCGACTCGTCTATGCCGGGAGTTCGGGCTGGCCCTGCCCGCGCGGCCCAAGGCCATCGACACCGTGGCGGTGACGCGGCCGCCCGAGCTCCGGAATGCTCACATGGTCTTCATCGACAACGTCCAGGGCAACTACTTCCGCCCGGAGGCAGGTGGCCTCACCCTCGCCGGCGTGCCGTGCCAGGAGTGGGACATCGACCCCGACACGCTGCCGACCGGCCTGCCGCCGCAGGCGAGCGACATCGGCGCCCGGCTCCTGATGCATCGCATCCCGGTGATGGAGCGCGCGACCCTGGCCCGCGGCTACCGGGCCTTCGACGGGTACAGCGCGGATCGCCACGCGATCCTGGGGGGCGTGGACGGCCTCGACGGTCTGTTTCTTGCCACCGCCTTCAGCGGCTCCGGGTTCAAGATCGCGCCCGCCGTCGGCCTGTGCATGGCGGAGCTGGTGACCGAGGGCCGCGCGAAGACCGTGGATATCGAGGCGTTCAACATTCGCCGATTCGCGCAGGGCCGGACGGTCGAGGGTGCCCATCCCTATGCCGTGCGGCCCGACTACATCGATCCCACGCTGGCGGGCGCCGGCTCCAGAGCGCCGGGCGCCTAGGGTTTTGTCCGGGTAATCCCTTGCCCTCGCGAGCAGGAATGTTCCACTTCGAGCGCCGGCGTGCCGGCGCAATCTGTTTCGGGGGGAGGTTTCGGAAGGGGGGCGGAGCCCCCCTCCGAGCTACCTAGGCGCCTGGGCGCGGGCGCATGGCCCAGGCGTACGCGGCATTCAGCTCGTCGATCTTCCGTGCCGCCAGCGATCTGAGCTCGGGGCCGAGCCCCTCCGTCCGGTCCGGGTGATATTGCTGCACCTTGAACCGATACGCGGAGTAGATCGCCTCGAAGGGCGCGTCCGGGCTCACGCCCAGGATCTCGTGGCAATGCGCCCGGATCCACTCGCGCCGGGGATCCTCGGGGCCTTCTCCGTTGCCCGCATCGCGAGCGTTGGATCGGCGTTGCCCCATCCACCGCGAGATGATTCCGTACCCGAGCAAGAGCCCGAAGACGACCGTGAGCAGCTCGGCCGTGCTCATTGCGCGGCTTTGACGGTGGCGAGGTAGGCGCGCAGCTGCTCCTGGGCCGGCTCGTCCGCGCTCGCCTCGTCGATGAGGTCTCCCGCCCGGCTCTCGAGCCGCGCGAGGAACTCCTCCTTGACGAGGGCGGCGGCGCCGGCGAAGAGAACCTGCGCCCCGTCCGCCGCGATGGGGTGGGGCGTCGTGATCTTGCGGACGAGGTTGGGGAGGAAGGCCGGGCAGACGAGGAGGTCGAGACTCAACCACGCGGCCCGCGCAGTGGTGAGGCGAAGGCTTCGGCGCTGACACCACAGGACGACGATGGCGGCGAGGGCCGTTGGATACACGGCGATCGCCGTGTAGACGACCGCGGCATTGGGGCCCATCGAGAGGGTCAGGGCAGGCCCGAGGACGAAGAGGAGCAGAAAGGCCCAGGTGGCGAGCGCGCGCACGACGGGGAGAGAGCCCCGGAGCTCTTCCACGGCGTCGAGGGCCGCCCCGAGCGCGGAGGCGTCGGCCCACCGCTGACCCCAGGGGGCGATGAAGGCCCCGCGAAACGGCAGAGCGAGGGGACAGAAGGCGAGCACGCGTCCCGAGATCGTGAAGGGGTTCTCGGTGAAGACGGGGGAGAAGCGCCGGCGCCCCGCCTCCACGAGGAGCAGATGGCGGGGCGACAACAAGATGGCCGAATCCCAGACGTACAGGAGCAGAGCCACTATCCAGATGACGTAGTCGGAGCTCCGCACCTGGTCCAGCACCGCCGACTACCCCCGGCGAAACAGCTTGCGGAGAAAGGCGAGGATGGTTCCGCCCGCGGCGACCGCGCCGTAGATCAGGAACTTGCCCAGCGCCTTGCCCGCGCCGGTCTTCACGGCCACGGCGGCGGCGCCGCCGAGGACGAGGGCCCCCAGCCCGAACTGCGCGACGCGATCGCCCGATCTGAACTCCGAGTAGCGCTCGCCCGGCGCGAAGTCATAGCCGGTCAGTGATGTCTTGAAGACGGCGATGTGCTGGTCGAGGCTCTCCGGGTCGGAGACGAGGGTCACGTGCATGACCCCTCGGCGGCTGAGAATGCGCGTGGTGTAGTTGACGACGGAGCGCCCGCTCCCGCTGCGAAGCCGCACCGCCCACTCCAGGCGCCTGGTGTTGAGATCGTAGTGGGGCGCCACGCTCCAGCCTTCCGTGTAGATCGGGGGCATGCCCAGGCGCTCACGCTCCTTGTTGCTCGGGGCGTCGCTTTCCTTGAGCGACTTGAGAAGCGCGTCGGGATCCAGCTTCTCGTCGTCCTTGATGTATCCGGTGTCCTCGAAGTAGAAGACGGCGAACCACGAGAAGTCCTGCGCGGACAGCGTGTAGTGATCGTCGCGTGGCGGATTGCGGTTCAGCTCGAGAAACCGGCGCGTGTTGGGGCCATCGAGGAACGTCTGGCCTTCCGGGACCTTGATGGTGGCCAGGCCGCCTACACGTCCCTCCGTCGGCCCGCGTTGCCAGGCGAGGGCGAGAATGTCTCGCGCGAGCTGCTCCTGGCTCGGTGGCTGCTGGGACAGGACTGGCGTGGCCATGACGAGCACGGCGAGCACGGCGGTGCCGGCGAAGACACGGCGAACGAGACGATGGCGAGTCATGGAAGCCCCCTTCCGCTCGAGCCGCGCTCGAGCACAGCGACGTGGGGAAGCGCGATGCTCAGGTCGCCCGTGTCCCTAGCTGACGAGCGGCGTGAAACCCCTTGAGAATCAGAATCACCACGAAGACGTGGAAGCCCACGCCGAGCCAGTCATGGACGAGCAGAGAGATGAGGCCGTCGAGCGCGTAGAGCGTGACGCCCACGAGGAAGGCCCAGGCATGCCCGCGGACGGCGAGGTGGCCGAGCAGCACGAAGCCGCCGATCAGGAGCGCGTCGAAGAGGATCGCGGCCGCCAGGCCGCGGCCCGACCGAGTGGCCAGCGTGTCGACGATCTGGCTCATGCCGAGCCCGATGATGAATCGCCAGTTCAGCCCGGCCAATGCCACGACCGAGTTGACGAGCGACAAGCCGGCGATCCAGTAGAACCAGAGCGCGCCTCGCCGGCTCTGCGCCTCGATCTGCTGACGCTCCGCGCTCGCGGTCCCGGCCGTCGCGCTCGTGGCGGGGGAGGGCGGCGATGCGGGCTGTGCAGCGGAAGCGCTCGTGACGAGCCGAACGGCGGGGGCGGCGGCGCCCATGCTCGGCGCCGTTGGCGGCCTGCTGGGAGCGGGCCGCCTGAAAGGGCTGGGTCCGTCTGTCCGAGGGCCTATGGGGGCTTCAAGTGGCTCCATGTGCGCACCTCCGTCACCGCCGGTGACAATCCTGTGCAGTCCGGGGTCCTTTGAGACCCGGTTCTGGGCGTCTCAAGGGTAGGAGGCAAACCATGTGCCATGGCGGGCGTCTAGATCCCGCGCTCGAGACGCGGGTCAAGCAGATCGCGTAGCCAGTCCCCGACGAGGTTGATGCCGAGAACGACGAGCAAGATGGCGAGCCCCGGGAAGAGGGCGAGCCACCAGCCCGTGGTCAGGTAGTTGCGTCCCTCGTCCAGCATGGCGCCCCAGCTCGGCGCCGGGGGCGGCAGGCCGAGGCCGAGAAAGCTCAGCGATGCCTCGGCGATGATGACGCGCGCGATGGAAAAGGTCGCGACGACCACGATGGGCGCCCAGACATTCGGAAGGATGTGGCGGAAGATCAGATACCGGTCCGCCGCTCCGAGCGCGCGGGCGGCTTCCACGAAGCCGCGCTCCTTGAGCGAGAGCGTCTCGCCGCGCACGATGCGCGCATACGTGATCCACCCGCTGACGCCGAGCACGAGGATCAGGTTCACGAGGCTCGCCCCGAGGACGGCGAGGAGGGCGATGCCGAGCAAGAGCACGGGAAAGGCGAGCTGGATCTCGCCGAGCCGCATGAAGAGATCGTCGGGCCAGCCGCCGCGGTAGCCGGTCCAGAGCCCGATGGGCACGCCCAGGATCGCCGCCATCATCACGGCGGTGAGCCCGATCCACAGCGAGACGCGCGCGCCATGGAGGAGCCGGCTCAAGACATCGCGGCCCAGGGTATCGGTGCCGAGGGGATGTGCCCTGTCCCCGCCGTCGAGCCACATGGGAGGGGACAGCCGACCGAGCAAGTCATTCTTCACGGGGTCCCCGGGGGACAGGACGGGCGCCAGGAGGGCGGCCCCCAGCGCCGTGACGAGCACGAGCAGGCCGAGGATGGCCGCGCCGTCACGACGCAGCCGCTTCGCCGCGCCGGCCCGCGGCATCAGGAGAGCCGGACCCGCGGGTCGACCACCGCGTAGAGGAGGTCCACGGCGAGATTGACGAGCACGAAGATCAGCGCGAAGACGAAGACACCCGCCTGGATGACGGGAAAGTCGCGGCCCGGAATGGCCTGGACGATGAGGCGTCCGAGCCCCGGCCACGAGAAGACGGTCTCGATCACGATGGCGCCGCTGAGCATGAAGCCCACGGACAGACCCGTGACGGTGAGGAACGGGATGGCCGTGTTCCAGATCGCGTGACGATACAGGATGAGACGCTCGGGCAGCCCCTTCGCGCGCGCCGTCCGGATGTAGTCCTGGGGCAGGACATCCAGGAGCCCGGCGCGGAGGAGGCGGACATTCTGCGCGAGGGGAGCGGCGGCCAGCGTCACCGCGGGCAGGATCAGGTGTCGCCACGTTCCCGTGCCGTAGGCGGGCAAGAGCCCGTTGAGCTGAACGGCGAAGACGAGGATGAGCACCAGCCCGAGCCAGAAGCTCGGCATGGACTGGAGAAAGAGCGACGCGAGACGACTGAGGTGGTCGGGGGCTCGATTCTGATGGGTGGCGGCCACGATGCCGAGCGGGATGGCGAGCAAGGTGGAAAGCACGGTAGCGGCCACGGCCAGCTCGACGGTGGCGGGCCAGAGATGTTCGAGCACGAGCTGCATGGCGGGGCGACGCTGCTGGATCGACTGCCCGAAATCGCCGCGCAGCATGGCGAAGAGGAAGTCGACGTACTGGACGTGCCACGGGCGATCGAGCCCCAGGAGGTGACGCGTGTGAGCGATCTCCGCCTGGGTGGCCGACGGGTCGACGAGGAGCGCGGTAGGATCGCCGGTGAGGCGAACGAGAAAGAACACCGCGGTCACCACGCCCCAGACGACGAAGAGCGTGTGCAGCAGCCGTCGCAGGAGAAAGCGCGGCATCCCGGCCCGCTACTTCGTCAGCGCCACTCCGCGGAAGTCCATGTTGAGCTCGGTCAGGGGCGTGAAGTTGACCACCCGCGGGCTGTGCGCATAGATCTTGATCTCCTGGTAGAGCGACACGACGGGGGCCCAGTCGCGGACGTTTCGCTGGAGGTCGGCAAGCAGCGCGAGGCGCTTGCGGGGGTCGAGCTCCCGCCGGGTGCCCTTGTAGAGCTCGAGCAGCTCGGGCGGGTAGGGCGCCCAGTTGATCAGCGAAAGCGCCGTCCAGTCCCGCAGGTAGTCGTCGGCGTCCAGGTTGTTGCTCGTCCGGCAGCTCGTGAACCCTCCGTCGTAGGGGAGGGTGCCCTTGGTCACCGTCTGGAGGAGGGTGGCGAAGTCGATGGGCCTGACCGTGAGCTGGACGCCGAGGCCCTTGAGCATCTCGACCACGGCCAGCGTCACCTCGTCGAAGGCCTGTCCGTAGTGCTTGCTCGGGAAGAGGAGCTGCAGGGCCAGGGGTGCGCCGTCCTTCTCGAGAACGCCGCGGCCGCGGTCCCGCCAGCCTGACTCAGACAGCATGGCCTTGGCTCGCGCGATGTCGTAGGGGTAGGGCTCTTGCGCCGCGTAGCCGGAGGAGACGCTGGAGACGGGAGAGGCGTTGGCCAGCGCGTAGCCATGGAAGACTTTCTTGATGATGGCGTCGCGATTGATCGCGAGATTGAGGGCCAGACGCACACGCGAGTCGGTGAAGAGACCGTCACGGCCGCCCGAGTCGAAGGCGTCCTTGGGCCGCCCATTCAGGTAGAGGCGGCAGTGGAGCTTCTGCGGGCTGCTCACGACCTTCACGGCGGGATCGCGCGCGAGGACGGTGGCGTCGAGCGGGGGCACGGCATCCACGAGGCCGACCTGGCCCGCGCGCAGCGCGGCGACCCTCGCCCCCGCTTCGGGAATGACTTGAAGGCGCAGCCGAGCGAACTGCGGCTGCAGGCCCCAGTAGGCGGAGTTCCGCTCGAGCCGCATGGAGTCCTTGCGCCTCCACTCCACCAGCTTCCAGGGGCCCGTTCCGACCGCGCGGTCGTTGACGGCCTCGACCCCGTTCTTGATCGTGTAGTCCTTGGGCACGAGGGGCTCCCGGCCAATGAAATCCCAGAGGGTGGGGGAGGGCTCGCTCGTGTGAATGCGGACGGTGAGATCGTTGACCTTTTCCCACCGCGTCACGAACGGGAAGGCCTTCTCGAAGGACGTGCCGGCGGGCACCTCCTTGATGCCCCATCGATCGAGATTGCGCCGGAACATGCGGTCGAGGTTGAAGAGCACGGTGTCGGCGTTGAACGCCTCGCCATTGTGGAAGGTGACGCCGGGGCGCAGCGCGAACTCCCAGGCGAGCGGGCTCACCGACTTCCAGGAGAGGGCGAGGCCCGGCACCGGCTTGCCCCGGGCGTCGACGTCCACGAGGCTCTCGTAGACCTGCCGGATATACGTGGAGCGGATGGAGCCCATCCCGATGCGCGGGTCCATGTTCGTGGTGTCATCGGGGAGGGCTACGATGAGCTCGCCCTCGGCATCGGTGGCCGGGTGCGCGGGGCCTGCGCACAGCGGGATGGCCAGCGCGAGAAGGGCCAGGGACCGGACTCCGCATCGCTTCCCAAGGTTCATGGTGTCTGTCCTCTCGTTGGAGCTTGCCACGACGGTGTGCCGAGCCGTTCGAGCCGGATGGGGCTCCAACTACACACCAGCAGCTAGACTCTGTCAACGCGGGTACGAGCCGAGTGGCTCTGCCGCGAGGCGAGAGCTGAGTGGAACTGGCGAGCAAATTGGCCCAGTAGCTTGACTTGGATGGTCGGCTGTTCTAGAACGGCCTCAGGGAGGGACGTCATGGCCTATTCCACGGATTCGAAGTCGGCGGCGGTTCGCAGGCGGCTTGATCACCCCGTCATCGACGGTGACGGCCACTGGCTCGAGCCCATTCCCATCTTTCTCGACTACCTCCGTGATGTGGGAGGAGCCTCCGCCGTCGAGAAGTTCCTGAAGAAGGCCAAGGATACGAGCTGGTACGAGATGACCCTGGCCGAACGGATGGACAAGCGCCCCCATCGGCCCACGTGGTGGGGCGAGCCGGGCAATACCCTCGACCGTGCCACGGCCATGGTGCCGAGCCTTTTCCACGAGCGGCTCGACGACTTCGGCATCGATTTCGCCCTCGTCTACACGTCCCTCGGTCTGTTCTTCGTCTCGAATCCCGACGAGGAGCTGCGCCGCTCCGTGGCCCGTGCCGTCAACCGGATGAACGCCGAGATGTTCCGGCCGTACGCCCGACGGATGACGCCCGCCGCCGTGGTCCCCATGCACACGCCCCAGGAGGCCATCGAGGAGGCGACGTACGCCGTCCGCGAGCTGGGGCTCAAGGTCATCATGATCGCCAACCACGTGCGTCGCCCCGTTCCCGCCGCGGGACGCGAGGTGGCCGATCCCGTCGCCCACGCGCGTCAGCACATCGACTCGCTCGGGCTCGAGAGCCCGTACGACTACGATCCGTTCTGGAAGACCTGTGTCGACCTGAAGGTGGCCGTGACCGGCCATTCGGGGAGCATGGGCTGGAACGGCCGCGAGTCCATTCACAACTTCACCTACAACCACATCGGGCACTTCGCCAATGCCAGCCACGCCTTCGCCAAGGCCCTCCTCCTCGGCGGAGTCACCCGGCGCTTCCCGCAGCTCCGCTTCGCCTTCCTCGAGGGCGGGGTGGGCTGGGCGTGCAACCTGCTCACCGACCTCGTGGGGCACTGGGAGAAGCGGCGCCGGGAGGCCGTGGAGAGCCAGGTGCGCCCGACCAACCTCGACGTGCGGACGCTGAAGGATCTCTTCGCGCGCTACGGCGGCCGCGTCTACGAGGAGAAGATGGACGAGCTCCTCGGCTGTCTCAGCCTCGTGGAGGCTTTCAAGACCCCTGAGGAGCTGACGGAGCGCGCCTACAAGGAGCAGATCGACGACTTCGGGGCCTTCCCCGTCGCCTCGGCCGAGGAGCTGCGCCAGCACGTCGCGGAGCGCTTCTACTTCGGCTGCGAGGCCGACGACGTGACGACGGCCTGGGCCTTCGACCGCCACGGCAACCACCGGCTCCGGCCGATCTTCAGTTCGGACGTGGGCCACTTCGACGTGGTGGACATGACCGAGGTGCTGGAGGAAGCCTACGAGCTGGTCGAACACGGCCTCATCACCGAGCACGACCTGCGCGAGTTCGTGTTCTCGAACCCTGCCCGCCTGCACACGGCGATGAACCCGGACTTCTTCAAGGGCACGGTGGTCGAGGACGCGGTGCGGAAGGAAATCAGCTCGCCTTCGTAGAGCTGATCCGGTCGTAGACGCTCCGAGCTGGGTGCCCTCACCCCCCTTGCCCGGCTCTCGCCTTCGGCTCGGGCGAGCTCGAAGGACGTTCGCGCCGGCATGTCTCGGTCCGCCCCGCTCATCATTGATTTCCCTGAATTCTGCCGCGGCCGGGTCGTCGAATGGCGCGAGGGTCTAAGCTGAAGGTGAGGTCCGATGAGGATGACCAAGGTGATCGGCGACCCGAAGCGCTTCGGCTGGCCCATGCCGGCGGTGACCGTGACGTTGGGCGTGCTTACCTTGGCGGCCGCGCTCGTGTCGCAGGGCTGTGCCTCAAAGGGGCGGGTAGCGGAAGTCCAGCCAGCCGTTCACGAAGCGCCTGCCGCCGAGATCGCCGCGACGGCCCCGGCCGAGACGATTTCACCGGAGGCCAAGACCTCGGAGGTGCCCATCCAGCCGGCGCCGGCGGAGCAGCCGCGCGGAGAGG